>TARA_R110002074_G_scaffold35840_6_pt1 | contig 11154 bp, 7 predicted proteins | sample TARA_R110002074 | Tara Oceans TARA_R110002074 (sample SAMEA4397215) | marine metagenome | biome: Polar Biome; feature: [MIX] marine epipelagic wind mixed layer (ENVO:01000061); material: water (ENVO:00002006), including particulate matter (ENVO:01000060) such as... | depth 10-100 m
TATAATAGCTGTTCTATTTTCGGTAGTACTCAGCTTGAAAAAGCGGCATCGACGGCGTTTTGAAACCCTCAACGAACTCTGGTTCTATGAATATTTGCCTATGCATGAACCGCAATGGGTGAATTTGGTGGAAAAACGTCAATACCACCCTCAGATAAGTATCTGCCCTACAGCCCATCCAAAATGGGCCGCCCGGCCGTGATTACCCCTTTCACGATTTTGGTGCCCTTCGCCAACTTAGACCGGTCGCTGAATCGGTCGTTAGACAGGATTGGCAGCGCTTCTTGCTTGGCAAATTTTAGGATAAAGACATCAGCTTCGGTGCCTGCCGGACACACCATCACTTGTTTTTGGGATAGGCCCAAAGCCCGCGCGAACCCTTTCTCTGTCAGCGACTTATCTTTCAGGTGATGGCGCGATGACGCATCAAGAAAAACGATTGGGTTGATGTCGCGCTGCATCAGGTAATCCACAACGCTGCGCAAAGTATCAAGTTGCGCTGTTTCACCGTCCCAATACATCACGTTGGTGCCATCCACCACGATACGACGACCGGCCTGCTGCGATCGTTTTGGCGGGCCGTTCTGTGCGACGAGGTCGTGCCGCGTGTTTCCCGAGTTGCGCATCGACGCGATGGTCAGCGCGACCGCAATGGCAAGGGCCGCCGCGCCCCAAAAGGGGATCGTTTGGGCGTTGATTGGCATTTTCGCGCCGAGATAGGCAACAGCGGTGGCAGTTAAGGCCAACGAAGCCCAATGGAAATGCATCAAACAGGTGATGTATCCAACCAAAGCCAGCGCAAGTATGATCGCTGCTATGATGTGAATTGGATCCAATTTACCCTCCGACTTTGATCTAAATCCTTCGATAGGACGCCGATCGCTGAAAATCCTTGCACGAATTTATCACTGAGACTGGGCGCAATAGCCCTTGCCCTTGATGGTCTCTCCTTGGCACAAACAGTGGAATTGCAAAGGAAACTTCAATGGTCGATATCGCCTCCCGCGTTTATAATCACAAATGGAAGATCGACCCAATTGTGCGGTCCCTGATTGATACGGATTTCTACAAGCTGTTAATGTGCCAATCGGTTTTCCGCAACAAACCTGACACGCAAGTCACGTTCAGTTTGATCAATCGCTCCAAACATATACCGCTTGCCGATTTGATTGACGAAGGTGAATTGCGCGAACAATTGGATCATATTCGGTCTCTGTCGCTTAGCCGGGGGGAATCCACTTGGCTGCGCGGCAATACATTTTATGGCAAACGCCAGATGTTCCGCCCTGATTTCATGGAGTGGTTCGAGGGCCTGCGCCTGCCGCCCTATCACCTCGAACGCAAAGGCGACCAGTATGAGCTGACCTTTGAGGGGTCATGGCCAGAAGTAATGCTATGGGAAATCCCTGCACTTGCCGTGTTGATGGAACTGCGCGGGCGCGCGGTTTTGAACACAATGGGGCGGTTTGAATTGCAGGTGCTTTATGCCCGCGCCATGACCCGCGTTTGGGAAAAGATCGAAGCCTTGCGCGACATTCCTGATCTTTCCATTGCCGATTTCGGCACCCGCCGCCGTCATTCATTTCTCTGGCAAGACTGGTGTGTTCAAGCGATGCGCGAAGGATTGGGAACGGCCTTTACCGGCACATCCAATTGCAAAATTGCGATGAGCCGCGAAGTGGAGGCCATCGGCACGAATGCCCACGAATTGCCGATGGTATACGCGGCACTTGCCGAAAACGATGCAGCTCTGGCCCAAGCCCCCTATGACGTCTTGCAGGACTGGCAGGACGAACATGACGGCAACCTGCGCATCATCCTTCCCGACACCTACGGCACCAAAGGATTTCTGGACAATGCCCCCGATTGGCTGGTTGGGTGGACCGGCATCCGTGTTGACAGCGGCGACCCCGCCACAGCTGCACAAATCGCAATCGACTGGTGGCGCGACCGAGGCGAGGACCCCAGCGAAAAGCGGGTGATTTTCAGCGATGGTTTGGACGTGGACACGATCAAGGAATTGCACGGGCAATTCGCCGGCAAGGTGAAAGTCTCGTTTGGGTGGGGCACATTGCTCACCAATGATTTCCGCGGCTTGGTGCCGGATGATGCGCTGGCCCCGTTCAGTCTGGTATGCAAGGCGGTTGAGGCGAACGGCCAGCCGACTGTCAAACTGTCGGACAACCCCAACAAGGCGATGGGACCAGCGGACCAGATCAAACGTTACAAACGGGTGTTTGGTGTGGGGGAGCAGACAGCGCAGAAGGTTGTTGTCTGAGGGCGTGTGCAAAGGCCTGATGTTGTTTCGACGCAGCTTCGGCGGTGGTATCCGGTTAGCTGTCGCCACAATGCGCGGCCCAAGTACTTTGAAGACCTGATCGCTTCGTTTCGCGCTTTGGCCCCGGCTGTGTCGGACTTCCATAGCTTAGCGTTCTTGCGCGGTGCAATCACCGCATGGGCATTGCGCGCCGCAATGGCATCGTGGCATTTGCGTGTATCGTAAGCACCGTCCGCAGTGACACTGCTGATCTCTTGGTCCGGCGGGATCTGATTGAGCAGGTCAGCCAAAATGGGCGCATCACCGATGCCGCTGCTCGTGACCTCGACGGCACGTATTTCCAATGTTTGCTCGTCGATCCCCCCTCTCGGCGAATGTACATTCGCCTGCCGGGCAGTGGATGTGTACCTTGCGCCAAAGACGGCGCTCCGGGCCACCATGTTTGCGTGCGTTCCACTCACCTTCGCCCTCGGCTTTGATGCCGGTGCTGTCCACAAGTAGGTGCAGCGGTCCTCCTGAGCCCCGGTACGGAATGGCAACCGATAATGTCCTCTGGACCCTCTCACACATGCAAGCATTTGTGAGAGGGTAATGGGCGGCACAGGGTGCTGAAATCTGGCACCATCCAATCTAGCCCAACCAGTTCCAACAGGCTTTCTCAAAACCCGGTCGTCTGCCTCAAAGGTAAACCGAACAGAACTTTGATAGTCAGGCATGCTTTTATGGCCACATCGCTATGGGCTTGCTGCCGTCCTCGCTTGCCAGAACGTTTGGCATCCCAATCCATTCCAGCGTCAAACCAGATGGATAACGATCCGCGCTGCTTTAGGGTTCGGTTGTAGTCCGCCCAGTTCTTGGTCTTGTAAATCGTCGGTGTCCAGTTGCTCATGGCAGCCAGCTATCACGCTGGGTTCAAAACATGAATCCCACCAACCGATTTGCGCAACAAAGCCGCGCGCCCCCTGTACTTAGGTTTTGGGTACAGGGGATCAGAGGTTCGAATCCTCTCGCTTCGACCACTTTCATCAAAATCTAGATATTGTGCCCGACGCTTGTAGCGGGCCGTATGCCTACTAGATTTAGGCGGTCTCACATGCGATTCTGATAGCGCAATGCGGACAAGAGTTACAATTTCGTGACACCAACTGTGACTTTTTTGCGCAGCGTCCATCGTACTCAATTTGCATTCGTTTTTGGCAGCCGCCTGTGGGTAAATTCATCCAAAAGATGAAAACATCTATCTAAACCTGCTGCTTCACTTGATTAATCGGAATAGTTGTATCCGCATCAAACGTGGACAGAATTGTGGATATTAACCCTTTGAATCATCCACACGCGTTCGGCCCCAAAAATGTCTCTTGGGTCAACACTAACTTTAAAAAAAATTGGTAAAAAAAACGTTGACCCAATAGGCCTTCATACGTCAGTTTGTGCAAGCCGACGATGAAGCCACAATATGTAGTGGGTAGCGCTGAAAAGGCGCATTGGGAGCACAAGGGACTGGCAAGCGACACTTACATCGTTTTATTGCTGCTTTGCTACTGGACAAGATGCCAGTTGGCGGTCGATCTCTTGTGCTTTCGCGACGGCGGCAAAACAGGGTGGGGTCATCTGCAATAACAGATGCGCCTCATATGATAGGAACGCTGAACACGAGGCAGCTAAGATGAAAATTGAACGGAAATTCACGAAAGTCGGGCAAGACGCGTATAGCGATTTGGATTTTATCACCACGGTGTCCGAAATCCGCAATCCAGATGGGTCTGTTGTTTTCAAACTCGACAATGTGGAGGTCCCGTCAAGCTGGAGCCAAGTGGCCAGCGACGTTATTGCACAGAAATATTTCCGCAAGGCAGGCGTGCCAAGCGCGGTCAAGAAAGTCAAAGAAAAGGGCGTGCCAGAATTCTTGTGGCGTTCCGTTCCCGCGACGGGTGCCACGATGGGCGGCGAGACGTCGTCAAAGCAGGTGTTTGACCGTCTGGCAGGCGCTTGGGCCTATTGGGGTTGGAAAGGTGGCTATTTCACCACCGAAGAAGACGCACAGGCCTATTACGACGAAATGCGCCACATGTTGGCCAGCCAGCGCGCGGCACCGAATTCGCCGCAGTGGTTTAACACTGGTCTACACTGGGGCTACGGCATCGATGGTCCGGCACAAGGTCACTATTACGTCGATTATAAATCAGGAAAACTGACACGCTCGAAATCCTCCTACGAGCATCCACAGCCGCACGCCTGCTTCATCCAGTCGGTCAAAGACGATCTGGTGGGTGACGGCGGCATCATGGACCTGTGGGTCCGCGAAGCACGTCTCTTTAAATACGGCTCGGGTACGGGCACCAACTTTTCATCGCTCCGCGGAGAGGGCGAGAAGCTGTCGGGCGGCGGCAAGTCGTCCGGTCTGATGGGTTTCCTGAAAATCGGCGATCGTGCCGCAGGGGCCATCAAATCGGGCGGCACCACCCGGCGCGCGGCCAAGATGGTGATCGTGGATGCCGATCACCCCGACATTCAGGATTTCATCAACTGGAAAGTCATCGAAGAGCAGAAAGTGGCGTCCATCGTTGCAGGCTCGAAGATGCACGAGCAAAAGCTGAACCTGATTTTCGCGGCGATCAAAGGCTGGGACGGAGCAGAGGCAGATGCCTATGATCCGGCGCACAACACACAGCTGAAATCAGCGATCCGTGAGGCCAAAAAAGTCGCGATCCCAGAGACATACGTCAAGCGCGTGCTGGATTATGCCAAGCAGGGTCACACCGCCATTGAATTCCCGACCTATGACACCGATTGGGATTCGGAAGCGTATTCATCGGTTTCCGGCCAAAACTCCAACAACTCGATCCGCGTCACCAACGCATTCCTGACGGCCGTTGAGAAAGACGCCGATTGGGAATTGATCAGCCGCGTGGACGGCAAGGTCACGAAAACCATCCGCGCCCGCGAATTGTGGGAACAGGTGGGCCATGCCGCATGGGCCTGTGCCGATCCCGGCATCCAATACCACGACACCGTCAACGACTGGCACACATGCCCAGAAGATGGTGCCATCCGTGGCTCAAACCCTTGTTCTGAATACATGTTCCTCGACGACACAGCCTGTAACCTCGCGTCGATGAACCTGCTGACATTCTTGCAGGACGGCGAATTCCAAGTCGAAGATTACATGCACGCGTCCCGCCTGTGGACTGTGACACTGGAAATCTCGGTGATGATGGCGCAATTCCCGTCCAAGGAAATCGCGCAGCGGTCTTATGACTTCCGCACGCTGGGCCTTGGCTATGCGAACATCGGCGGGTTGTTGATGAATATGGGCTACAGCTATGACAGCGACGAGGGCCGCGCGCTTTGCGGCGCGCTGACCGCGATCATGACGGGCGTTTCTTATGCAACAAGCGCCGAGATTGCGGGCGAATTGGGCGCATTCCCCGGCTACGCCAAAAACGCTGAGCATATGCAGCGCGTTATTCGCAATCACCGCAACGCGGCCTACGGCGAAAGCAAAGGCTACGAAAAACTGTCGGTAAAACCTGTGCCACTGGATCACCGCAATTGCCCACAGCCCGGTTTGGTTGATGTTGCAATGTCGTGCTGGGATGAAGCCCTGAAAATGGGTGAACAGCACGGTTTCAGAAACGCGCAAGTGTCCGTGATCGCGCCCACTGGCACCATCGGCCTGGTGATGGATTGTGACACCACCGGGATTGAGCCTGACTTTGCGCTGGTGAAGTTCAAAAAGCTTGCCGGTGGCGGGTATTTCAAGATCATCAACCAATCCGTGCCGGGCGCGCTTGCAAAACAGGGCTATGGCTCTGCCCAGATCGAAGAAATCGTCAGCTACGCCGTGGGTCACGGCAGCATCGGAAATGCGCCGGGCATCAACCACACCTCTTTGATGGGACATGGGTTTGGCCCCACTGAACTGGCCAAGGTGGACGCGGCATTGGCGCAGGCCTTTGATATTCGCTTTGTGTTCAACCAGTGGACGCTGGGCGAGGAATTCTGCACCGGGGTGCTTGGTATCCCTGCAGAAAAGTTGAACGATCCGACCTTTGATCTGCTCAAATCGCTGGGCTTCTCGCGCCGCGATATTGATGCGGCAAACGATCACGTCTGTGGGACAATGACGCTGGAGGGTGCGCCGCACCTCAAGGAAGAACACTATAGCATCTTCGATTGCGCCAACCCCTGCGGCAAAAAGGGCAAGCGGTTCTTGGGGGTCAACAGCCACATCACCATGATGGCGGCGGCACAATCGTTCATCTCCGGCGCGATCTCCAAGACGATCAACATGCCAAACGATGCCACAATCGAGGATTGCCAAAAGGCGTATGAACTCAGCTGGTCCTTGGGCATCAAGGCCAACGCGCTCTATCGTGATGGGTCAAAACTGTCACAGCCACTCGCAGCAGCCTTGGTTGAGGACGATGATGAAGCGGCAGACATCCTCGAAAGCGGCACCCCGCATGAAAAGGCGGCTGTTCTGGCCGAAAAGATCGTCGAAAAGGTGATCATCAAGGAACTGATCAAATCGCACCGCGAAAAGATGCCTCAGCGCCGCAAGGGGTATACTCAAAAGGCGAACGTGGGCGGTCACAAGGTCTATCTGCGCACCGGCGAATATGAGGATGGCAAGCTCGGCGAGATTTTCATCGACATGCACAAGGAAGGTGCTGGCTTTCGGGCGATGATGAACAACTTTGCCATCGCGGTCAGCGTCGGCCTGCAATACGGTGTGCCGCTGGAGGAGTTTGTCGACGCCTTCACCTTCACCAAGTTTGAGCCTGCGGGTCTGGTGCAAGGCAACGAAACCATCCGTTCCGCGACATCGATCCTCGATTATATTTTCCGTGAGCTGGCGGTCAGCTATCTGGATCGCACCGATCTAGCGCATGTGCAGCCCGAGGGCCACACGTTCGATGATCTGGGCAAGGGCGAGGCACAAGAAACCGTAGGTAACGTCAGCGAATTGTCAGAAATGGCGGCGAACAAGTCCTTGGAAGTGCTGAAACAAATCAGCTCAACAGGATATCTGCGTAACCGTTTGCCACAAGAGCTTGTGGTGCTTCAGGGTGGTCAGGCAGACGCAGTAGCGGCCCTGCAAACGCTGGTGCCAGAGGTGGCAACCGGCGGCTTGGCGGTGGCCATGGCGTCAACAACGTCTGTATCGTCAGGTGCCATCAGCCTTGATGCGCGCACCAAGGCCAAGATGCAGGGCTATGAAGGCGAGGCCTGTGGCGAATGCGGCAACTACACGCTGGTACGCAATGGGACCTGCATGAAATGCAACACGTGTGGTGGGACATCGGGGTGTAGTTAAGAAATAGAATGGGGCGCTTTGGCGCTCCACCAGTAACCGGAGTGGCTCTCATCGTTCCCAAGAGAACGACTGCCGCCACTTCATCGCACCGCATAGCGGTGCGGCTTACACGGGGCGGGTGCGCTCGCCCCTTGACGACGTTCAGGCCGCAGGCAAAACAAATACCGAGCGGTTAACATATTGAGCTTGAACGGCGAAACTAGGGAGAGCTCCGGCTCTCTCTCTTTTATTTCGAGTGCGTGGAAACGGCGGCCCCCACCTGTGCTAAGGGCAAAGATAGCTGATTTTAAACTGTTTTCCTGATGCGACGTGACAATAGATATCGCGCGGCACTCCCTCGCGAAAGATACAACGAGATCCGGGGCGGGTGCGCTTGCCCCCTGATGCTGACCAGGCCGCAGGCATAGAATGAGTCTGGTCATGCGAACCTCGGGGCACCGTTGCGGCCCGCCTTTTTTCTAAACCTGCTACAATTTCCACCACTCTTGAATTTCCTGCAAGCTGATCAGTGCCGCCAATCCAAGCCCGACAATGGTGGTTTTGTGCGATGTGTCGAGGCGTTTCATGTCCATGTTCTTTCCGACAATATGCACTTCGAAACTGCCGCTCGTGGTCTGTACGAAGCCCTTAAGACGAAAGAGGTGCCGGGGCCGGTTTTTGAGCGTATTGACGAGCATTTCATGTTCAAGAACAGCGTCGCTTTCATGATGCCAAGTGGTATATTCAGCATGTCCGGTGCCGCGATCCTGCTGCTCTTTCTGTGTCAGACCCGCCAATAGGCCCGATATCGGCCAATCCCCCAATGTGGTTGGCTCTGGCAAGCCAAGGCTGGCAAAAAGATCTGTCACAGCGGGGTGTTTGTGTTCTGATTTGGTCAGCAACAGCAAATCGCCTGCATTGATTTGCCCACGCACTTGCGGCGCAACCAGCGGGTCATTCAGCAAGTCGGAGATATTGTCCGCATCGATCAGTGTGATGATTCCGGCGTAGCGCAACTCAGGTTCGGCAATGGCCGTATTAGCGATGGCCAGCGGGTCTGCAATGCCACTCGCCTCAATGATCAAATGATCGGGCCGCGGCCTGCGGTCCAGGGCGTCACCCAGTGCCATGTAAAGATCAGCCCCCATCGTGCAACACACGCACCCATTGGTCAGTGCGATCACGTCCTTGTCTTGCGCGCTGATCAGCGCCCGATCAATGTTCACGGCACCGAAATCATTGACCATGACCAGAAACTTAAGGCGATGGTCTTCGGTCAGCAAACGATTGATCAACGTCGTTTTTCCAGCGCCAAGATAGCCGCTGATCACCGTAAGTGGCAGCGGTGTCATAACAGGAAAACGTGACCGCCAGAGACTGTGCCGAGGACAGGCACGTCTTTGAGCTCGCCGGGGGCCACCTGCGTTGGGTCCGCGCCCAGAACGGCAAAATCGGCGCATTTTCCCGGCGTGATGCTGCCGATTTCGGAATCGAGTTTCAGCGTATAGGCAGCCCCAAGAGTGATCAGCCGCAGCGCCTCAGCGACAGAGATTTTTTCTGCGGCACCCAGCGTTTCGCCGGACATGGTCTGACGATTGACCGCACACCATGCGGTGAAAAGCGGCGACATCGGCGTGACAGGCGCGTCGGAGTGGATGGCCACCCGTGCGCCTTCATCCAAAGCCGTGCGCGCCGCGTTCATCCGCCGTGCGCGATCCGATCCCAGTGTGAGCGCGCTGTGTTGGTCGCCAAAATACCAAAGGTGGTTGGAGAATATGTTTGTACACGCACCAAGCTCCACCGCCCGCCTGAACATGCCGGCACCCATCATCTGACAGTGTTGCAAGACATGACGCGCGCCGGGCCAGGGGTATTTTCGGCTTGCTGCCTCAAGTGCATCAAGGACCACCTCGGCGGCTTCGTCGCCATTCACATGGATGTGCATCTGCACGCCTTCGCGCTGCATCACCTCGCAGAGTGTAAAAATCTCAGCTGGGGCGGTGTTCCATATGCCATTGGGTTGGCCGTCCACGTAGCCCGGCCATTTCACCCGTGCTGTCCAGCCCTGAATCGATCCGTCTGTCATGATTTTGACCGCGCCAAGGCGCAGTTTGTCGGTCGATTTGGTTTTGAGGGCGAGGGCGCGTTTCGCGATGTCGTCGGGCGATCCGCCGGTTGCCCCCAGGGCAGGCACAATCCGAAGCCCCAATCCAGGGTCACCGGTGACCCGCAACATGGTTTCAAGATCTTCATCCTCCATGCCTGAATAAAGATCCGTCACGGTTGTCACCCCGGCAAGGCGGCACACAGCGGCGTAGGAGCGGATGGCGTCTTCACCTTGCGACAGGGCGCGGAAATCCAGCCCGACCCGGCGCATGATCGGAAACATCGCCGCCAGTTCCTGCAACTCGCCAGTTGGCTCTGCGTCCGGGCCTTTCACGACGCCTTCGGCATTTGTGTCGCGGCTGTATTTTGCCAGTTCGAGTGCTGCAGAGTTCACGCACATCAGATGAAAGTTTGAGAACAGGACCGCGACGGGACGATCTGTTGCCACTGTGTCCAGATGCGCGCGGCTCAACCGTTCGCCTGGCAGGAAAATAGGGTCAAATCCCCAAGCGATCAGAGGTTGGCCAGGAGCCAGACCGCTGGCATATTCGCCAAGGCGCGCCATCACCGCGTCGATGGTTGTCATGCCGTGGTGAAGAACGCCCTGTGGGTCGATACGGTCGTGGTATCCAGCATAGGCAAAATCCCACATCTTGCCCGCCATCATATGCGCATGACCTTCGACAAACCCCGGCATCAGTACGGCACCTGCCAACCGATCATCATGCCGGACGACACCCCATTGATCCGCGCAATCTGCACCGCCCACGGCGAGTATCTTACCATCGCGTACGGCAACATGTGTTGCTTCGGGCAGGCTTGGGTCCATGGTGACAATCTTCTGGGTGCCAAAAACCGTGATGTCTGCCATGTCATTCTCCATTGATTTAATTAGTCTTAGCGCACCTTCATTCTTTGGAATAATAGATTTACTGTCCCTTAAAGCATTAAAAAATGAGGTAAGCGGATGAATTTTACGCTAAAGCAACTGCTCTATTTCGATGCTGCATTGCGCAACGCATCGATTGCCCGCGCCGCAAAGGAAATGAACATATCGCAGTCGTCCATCACGGCAGCAATCGACCAGATTGAACAGACGGTAGGGGCGGAACTGTTTCGCCGCATTCCGGCCAAAGGCATTCTGGCCACGCAAAACGGCAAGGAGGTCGGCGCGCGGATTGCCACGTTTCTGGAACAGGCGCGGATATTTCAGTCGGATCTGATGTCGCTGAATGGGAATCCGACAGGCACGTTGCGGCTTGCCTGTTTTGAACCAACCGCCCCTTATGTTCTGCCACCCTTGCTGCGGCGCATCACTGACGGATATCCTGAAATTCGCATTGACGTGATGGAGGGGGACATGGCCCAGATATCGACCCTGTTGCAGACAGGTGCCGTCGATGTCGCCTTGACCTACCAGCAGGAGGTACTGCCCGAGCATCGGTTTGTCCCGCTCTTTGAAGCGCCGCCA
>TARA_R110002074_G_scaffold222155_1_pt1 | contig 11153 bp, 21 predicted proteins | sample TARA_R110002074 | Tara Oceans TARA_R110002074 (sample SAMEA4397215) | marine metagenome | biome: Polar Biome; feature: [MIX] marine epipelagic wind mixed layer (ENVO:01000061); material: water (ENVO:00002006), including particulate matter (ENVO:01000060) such as... | depth 10-100 m
CTATGCCTGTAATGGATAGTACCAGAGTAAAAGACCTTAGTCAGTATATTTTCAATAATTATACTTCTAAGGGCATAAAATACATACTAACAATGAATAAAAATGAGGTATTAAACTAATGAGTTATAAAATCGTAAGAATGTTTTTTAATGATGATGTACCAACTAAAACCGTAAAAATCGGTATGAGTCTGGAGAAGGCTCAAAGCCATTGCAGAGATAAAGAAACCTCTTCCAGCACTTGTTCAGGAATTACAGGTGGTGAATGTACTGACAAATATGGTCAGTGGTTTGATGGCTACGAGGAAGAAACAGGTCGTATTTTAAATGATGGTCTGGGTGAGATGACCGAAGAACTTTACGATTGTGAAGGAGAATTGATATAATGGAAAATACTACAATAAAAACCCTCGACAAGAGGACAGAAGAAGCCTTTGGCAAAAAGGTTTATTTAATCGGCATGAATATGGATGGGGATTATATCTGGCTGGAAGAACCAAAATGGGATTGTGGCTGGTATTGGGGATTTGGTTATATTGAAACATACACCAACAACAAACACCCAGAGAAAAGCAAGGACATTGATTCCCACAGTCATTTTAACAGTTGTATTGCTGGGTATAAGCACAAAGATGGCGAATATATACATCACCCCCATGCTAACCCAGATTTAGCCATTACAACACTAACACCCAGAGAAAGCTGGTTACTTGCCGAGTATATGAAAACTTACTATACTTTGAAGGAATCGGCAGGGGTGTTTAATCGTGGTGGTAGCCATTTAACCTCCTGTGATGACCAGAGGGATTTAATACAAGATAAGGGGATAGAGGATAAAATCAACACTCATTACCTCCCAGAGTTATTCAAGTTGATTGATAGGCTATTATCACCAGCACAAGCATAGTTTGGAACTTGGGCTGGTTCGATTCCAGCCCTATGCTCAAATATTAAATAAGGAGTAAATAGATGATTTTATTAGCTAATCTAATGGAATACAGAAAGTTTAACAAGCTGGGAAGAAATGACAAATGTGCTTGTGGTAGTGGGAAGAAATATAAAAAGTGTTGTATAAATTTTAGCTGGGATAAGGATATTAAAAACCCAGATTGTGAAATGACTAAAAATGTACTATCATTTAAAAAAAGGGAGAATAATGTTCAATAAATATCACTTAATAATTATAAGGGCAAGTTTAAAATCTTGCATAAGAATAGGAGTAAGTAAGCCTATTGAAATAATACTAAACCGTTGTATAAAAACAATGAGTAAAATCATAAAGGAGAGCAAATGACAAAGAAAAAGTTACAAGAAGTTAGAGAGCATATCTTACATACTGCTGTAATGCGAAGAAAAGGTGGTGCTATGGCTGGTAAATTGAAAAAGGATGGTGAGCCTAACAATATGCTAAAGAACAGCGAATCAGAGTTTTTTATGGGTGCTTATACTTGTCTTACTAAAATGATGAGTATATTAGATAAAACATCACTTGACGAGGCTATGAAATATTTTAGTCCAGCAGTAATGTTTACTATAATGCGAGGTGATAGTATCATTGACGAACTCACAAAAGATAAGGAGGGCAAATAGATGGATACGAATGCAAGACCATTAAGCAGTAGTTTATCATTAACAAATAAAATGCTGAAAATATTAAAAGATACCAGAGATTATTATTCTAAAGACCCAGCTAATCGCAGGAGTATGTCTGAAGATGGACAATGTATGTACACTTGGGGAGATAATCATTGTGCAGTTGGAAGATATTTAGAGCCAGAACATCAACATGAGAGTTGGGATTGGAATAATGATTCTATTACTGATATATGTGAAGCTGGTGAAAGTTATAACATAGATTGGGTATTAAGAGATGATGTACACGGATTAGATTCTGAATTTTGGAGAGATTTACAATCTTTCCATGATGATGAAAATAATTGGTTAAGATGGATTGATGATGATGTTAGAATCCACGAATTAACAGATAGTGGTAAAGCAGAATATGTAACAATAGAAGATAAAATATTAGATGATTTTTATGAACTTAACTTGGAGGACAAATAGATGACCACACAACCGAAACGAAACTATATTAAAATCTTGATGGAGTATATGCTCTGGGTAGATGGTCTTACCTTCGCTAATGATATGTATGACAGAGATGAGCCAGATGAGTACACCAGAGGGAAATTTAGGCTGGTGCAGGATAGTCTGGGAGTATATCTTGAAAGTCTGGATACACAAAACCAGATGAAACTGATGCAACTTGCTATGGAATATAAGGAGGATAGGGATAAGGTAATCCAGAGAAGTCATTGGTATTATGAAAGAAATATACATAAGAAGGATAAAAGCTGGGTGGATTACGAAGGAAACAAGCTATAACCCAGAGCCATAACAGAGGGCATTGTACTCTGTCATTGGTTAAGGACGAAATAATGGCTACCAATCTGATGTGTCCAGCCAGAAACTCAAGTAGGAGAGCAATGATGAAAAAAGAAGACCTAATAATTGAACTTATGACAATGACGGATATATCCGAGTTAAGAATGATTCGTTCTGCAATAAGTGATAGAATAAAAGAGGTAGGTTCAGCAGTTAAATATGAACTTAAAAAGGGTGATTCTGTTATAGTTACCAGCAGTAAAGGAGTTGAATCTGGTATTATAAATAAAATCAACAGAACAAGAGCAGTGGTTAATCTGAATGGAATCCAATACAATGTACCATTCGCCATGATTACTAAACAGGGAGAGCAAAGATGAGTAAAGCAATAACTGATATAACAAAGACTAAAGGCGATTTGTCTGATAATAAATTCTGCTTTCAGTATTGGAATGAAAAAGCACAGAAACTATTAAAAGGTGCAAAGATAGTAGAAGTGGGTTATTTTACCGATAAGGAAACAAGGGAAACAGGCTGGTATAACTCACCCATTGGACTTTGTCTGGAAAAAGATGGTGAGCAGTTCTGGGTATATCCTATGCGAGATGATGAAGGTAATGATGGTGGTGCATTGGGTATGAACAATGAAGAAAGTGTTTTACCTGTAATGAGAGTGGGAGGTTAATGATGATAGAACAGGTAGAATACACAGAAGATTGCATTAATTGTGATAAACAAGATTCTTTAGATGTTACTTGTTTGATGGATTTAGATAGTGGTGATATTGTTAAATTTATCTATCAAGAATGTAAAGAATGTGGCTGGAATCAATACTCATAAAAAGGGGAACAGTTATGAAAAATGGTATACATAAATTCAATCACCTTGTTAAAGGTATTCCTAATACAGAGGAAAACAGGGAAGAGGTGAAACGGATTAATCAACAGGCTAAAAAGTCTAAATCCAGATGGAGATTAGGCATTAAGTATCGTAAGCCGAAAGTTGGTGTTAAATGGGGTTGGGGTGGTACTGTATCCTGCGAAAATGCAGAGGAGTTTGCAGTATATGTCCGTGACCAGATAGAATGGTCAGATAGAGAAGAAAACAAGGCATACCAGCGATTAAGTGCTAAATACATGGCATTACTCCAGAAACACAATATGCGAGAGTTAAAGGACATTGTTACAGAACTTCTGGGTAATGTGGAAGAACTATCCTATGCAGTAGATAGGGGTGAAGATTGGAGTAGTATCTTCCGTTCTCTTGATTCTGTTAAATGTCATCTGGATAAGGACTTGGAGAACATTGAGAAATATTAAGAATGTCCTAAACCTGTACTCTGGGTTAGGTGGTAACAGGAAACTCTGGGAAGATGTTAGAGTTACTGCTATTGAACTTAACCCAGAAATAGCTGGTATCTACTCTGATTTCTATCCAGAGGATGAAATGGTAATTGGTGATGCCCATGAATATCTACTTAAATACTATGATAAGTATGATTTTATATGGTCATCACCACCTTGCCAGACACATAGCCAGATAAGATATAATCTGGGAGTTAAGAATAGGGGTACTAAAGCAGTATATCCAGATATGAAACTATATGAGGAGATACTGTTCTTACAATGGTATTTCAAGGGTGATTGGGTTGTAGAGAATACCAGAGGTTTTTATGAACCACTAATACCACCACGATTTATTGGTAGTCATTATGTATGGAGTAATTTCCATATTCAAGATATTGATATTGGTAACAGGAATCACAGGGATGGTACAGTAGCAAGTTTAGAGAAAAGAAAACAAATCGACCTATCGAAGCATGATATTATAAATAAAAGACAGATTTTAAGGAATTGTGTTGAGCCAGAACTTGGACTACACATCTTTAATCAAGCAAAGGGAATAAAAATACAAACAAATCAACTAACTATATTTTAGGAGAGCAAATAATGGAAAACTGCGATATGTGTGGAAGGAATACTCACGAAAGAGAACTTGGTTGGCATCAAGCAGTGGGTCGTAAGCCTGTGTTTATATGCTGGTCTTGTGAAAGTGACCATACTGATAAGGAACTATTTATAAAAATACATGGTGAACACCCAGCAGACAAAGGTGATAGGCTCTATCACGAAGAACAAGACCATAAGGCTATGGGGAGGACAGGTAAATGACCCTAAAGAATTTGTATAAAAAAGCAAAAGAACGGGGTGCTAAAGTTGTGCATAGGGATGATGGAAATTATAGGTTGAAATATCCTGCTGGCTACAATGGTAATAAAAAAACAAGTGGTGTAACATATGTTTCTGGATTTAAATGCTATGTGTGTGGTATAGAGTGCTTACAAGCATGGTCTACATGGAAAAAGGGTAGAAAGGCAACTTGCACAAGAAAATGTATGGATAGAGGCATGTTTCATGACATGCAAGATAAACATGATGGTAAATGGTGGGATGACTACAGATTGGATCATCAGGGGTATTATCTACGAAAAAGAAAAGACCCTGAAACAGGTGAAATTGTTAGAATGTCAAGACATAAAGCAAACTTTATCAGTCATCATGGTAGAGAGCCAAAGAAAGGCTATCATCTACATCACATCAATATGGTTAAAACGGATAATGATATAGTTTCAAATATAATAGAATTACCACCTAAACGACATTTAGAGTTACATGGAACTTATAATACTCTATGTAAAGGATTAATGGATGATGGTATAATTGGATTTAATAGTAAAACAGGATATTTTAGAAAGGAGAAAGCCAATGACCGATAAGATAATTATTTCTCTTTTTGCTATATTGTGGTATAGTATGCTAATTTTATGGGTAACATTTATTGTAAAATTATATGAAAGGTTGTGTCCGAGTGAACATAAACAAAATAAACAAAGAATACCAGAAGAAAACCAACGAAGGACTAAAAAAGGCAAGGACTTCCTCTCGTAAGAAGAGGGCAACAGAGTTGGAACAGGATGTTAAAGACTTGCAATCAGTAGGTCTTTTGCAGAATGTGGAGAATGATAAACCAGCTAAAGAGATATTAGAAGATATTAAATTGGCTGAAGAAGAAGATATTATTCTCTATGACAATGATGCTCCTGTTAGAAAGATGCGACATGGTTATAAGCTGGATGATAAGGTGCTGGCTATTATGTTTATGGAGGCATTTCAACAGGAACATAATGGTGAAATGAAGCCTAAATTTGCTATGGTAGGTAGATGGTTCGGCTATGACAGGAATAATATGATTAGATGGTGGGAGCAGAGGAAAGAAATACTAAAGCAGAAGAATGCTATAACTGAACAGGCTATGAATGTAGTACAATTAAGGCTTACAACAGAACTGTTAAGGATGACAGACACATTATCTCGTAAGAACTATGATGAAATGGCTGATAAGGACTTTGTAGCATTGTTAAATACTGTAATCAATAAGGTAAGACTGATGACTAACCTATCTACCCAGAATGTAGAACATAAGCACAATGGGGGAGTGAGTTTGGTTATGCCAAAGGGATAAATTGCTTTAAATTTAGAAAAAGGGGTCAAAATGAAAACAGAACCAATCCGTAAGGTCGGGAAGGTCAAAGAAATTATTAAATATCTGGACAAGCACTGCTATCCCAGGGATTCATTGCTTTTCCGTATGGGTGTTAATACTGCTCTTAGAATATCCGATCTACTAAAACTTCGTTACTGTGATGTAATAGCCGAAAATGGCGATTTCCTGGAATATGTTAATCTAAAGGAACAAAAGACCAAGAAGGCTAAAAAGATCGCTTTAAACGATAAAATCAAGCCAAAAATAGTGGAATACTGTGGACTGTATGACTTGTGCGGTACAGACCACCTATTTTTTAGCTATAAGAACCCAAAGAAAGCTATTGACCGAGTCCAAGCATGGAGAGTATTAACTCCTGCAGCAGAGGCATGCGGCATAGAAGGATTTGGGTGTCATAGCATGAGAAAGACCTTCGCATACCACCTATACCAGAAGAATAAAAGTGTAGTAGAGGTAATGCAGGTATTAAATCACACATCACCAACAACCACACTTGCTTACATAGGCATTAGTCAAGATCAAATTGATAAGGCTTATGAAGAAGTGTATTTCGATTAGGAGAGCAAATGAGTATAAATATATATATAAATGATGACGAAATAGTAATTAAAGAAAAGAAAGAGAAAGAAAATCCTTGGAAAAGAAAAGATTTATTTAAAGGATGTGATTTTTCGCGAGCTAAAATTAATAGGTTCAATCCGTTGGGTTGGACTTATCGAGCTATGAGAGTATTAGATGATGCAAAGATAGAGACATATCACCAATTATCATCCATGACAGAGCTTGATCTTTTGAAAACACGCAATTGTGGAAGGAAAACACTTGAAGAAATAAATTTAAACTTAGCAATATTAGGACTTGAATTAAGAAAGGAGAATGAATGAAATATAAATTATGGTCTGTAATTGAAACAGAAAATGAGGGTGAAGAGGTGAGTGAGATGGTATTGATGGGTGAGTTTAATACACTTAACGAAGCCCGAAAAGCTCAAATCAGCTTGGTTGTTGATTGTTGTTATAATTATGAGGAGAACAATGATAGAGAAGATTAAGAACAAAAAGTTTGTAGTTAAGGATATACTGACCAAATACCCGAAGGCTAGAGATAACGATTCACTGCTCCTGGCTCATGTCTGGGTATATCAATGTGGTGGGAGAGCCTGTGCCGAAGATATAACTATGTGGGATTTTGTGATGGACTTTATAGGTAAGAGGTTTGCAGAGGTAGAACCAATTACCAGGTGTAGAAGAAAGTTACAGGAGAAACATCCAGAACTTAGAGGTGAACTGTACGAGAAAAGACATCAAATGAAAGAGTCAGTTAAGGAAGAGATACTGACCTGGGATGAAGAACAGGCTAACCTATTCTAATATAGTACACCCAGACCACCGCTTTAAGACTTGTCCCCTTTTCCCGTAGGCTACGGATTTGGGGACAAATGTTTTCTGGAAGAATTTGTCTGGTATAACCTTGTTTATGTAAATACCATACTTGACATATACCCACTTCTGGGATATAGGGAAGGTAATAGAGGAGTTATTGTTCCTGCCGCCAGAGAATGAACCCTTAACATCAACAAATACTATACTCTTATCACAATTAATTAAACCATGATCAAACTGATCCAGGGGATCTCGCTTGTAGAAAACAAAGTCTGGGGTATATTTATGAGGGTGGAGCAGGAATTTATCAATAGTCTTGGTTTTAGTCTTTAACTGTTTCGTAACTTTAAGGCTCTGCCTTTCTGATAATATAAAAGAAGGGGGATGATAAATAATATTTTCTACCATCCCCTTCTTCTCGGCAGTCCCCAGCCATACTGAGAACCATTCCTCCTCTAAGGAGTCGAAAGCCAACTACTCAGGTAGTTCTACTTGTTGACTCTGAGGCACGAACTTAGCTTTTGCATCCTTATGTGCAAAGCCTGCACCTACAGGGCTTTCGTGTACCCTTTGATCCACCTCCTCATAATCAGTATCATCGACTATTTCCTCCATGTCAATGTTTACACCCATCTTCTCTTCTGGGAGATAGTTGGTAGTGGAATCTTTCTGTACTGCCTGTGCAAGGCGCATCATAGCCTCACTTTGAGTAGCTTTAGGTAGTTTCTTATCAGCAAGCTGAATGAGTACAGTTTTATATGCCATTGAGTCAAAGTCAGTAACCCAGGGAGAACTCTTAGCATTAAATGCTTTAGAGAACTTCTTCCCATGATCCTGTACCTCTTTCATTGTCATAAGATGTACTGCTTTGCCACCAGCCTTCATAACTGCATAAGCATAATAAGCTATGGTATTACCACGATCTTCACTTAATGATGGTGTATGTACGAATCTACCACCATCACCTTTACTATACTCATAGGTATCATTCTCACATATCTTATCATAATCAATAGATACGATAAGACCAGAGTTCCAGGCTAACTTAATTAGACCCCTGTAACCCATCTGGAATTGAGCCTTATTGCCGTAAGGTATGATATGTGCCTCTGCTAATGTGGTATTAGGCTCTAAGCCAAGCTGGGCAGAGATCATTAAAGAACCTAATAATGATTGTACGTCACATTGTTGTAACTTGTCATTTTCTCGAACTACTGTTTTACATACTCTAACGAACCGTTCAGCATCGAAACCTTTAGGAACTGCATCCACAAATCCAGGCAATTGCCTATCTAATGCCTCAATAACTGTTACTTTGGCTGATAATGAATTACTTTTTGCTTTTTTTACTATGGATTTATCCATTTATTTTACTCCTTTTAATATGAATCGTCTTGTTGGAGTTGATTGTTTCATAAAGCGCCCATATATCTCTGGCTCTTCATCCATTAATCTTTTCCTATCAAAGACAAGAGAGGGATTAGTTCGTTTCCAGGTACACAGAATTTGTCCTGTATCCTTATTAACAATAGCCTCGTCTTCCTGCATAGTCTCCATCAACTCTTTCTGGAGGTTATCACAAGTAGATTTTCTTTCTTTGATTTCAGCCTTAATGTCAGCTAACAGATTAATTTTATTTAGAAGGTTAGGGTTATCAGTTTCAAACTTACTACCCTGTATAGAATCAGCGTATATCTTCTTTACATCATCAATGGTTTCAGGTGCAGGTGGGTCTTTAGGAATAACATGTTCATTCCAGAATGAGACCTCTTCCTCTCTCATCAATTTAATAAACTCATCATCCCTATTGATCTTTTGAATAATAAAGTTCTTCTGAATCCCTAATACTAAGACTACGAAGTAAGCATATTCTGATTCAGTAACCATTATTTGATGTTGTACCTGGGAAAAGTAATAGTCTGGCATCTCCCCATCCCAACGACCTAAAGCCTTATACTCAACAGGAACTTTCTCCCCCACCACCATGCCATCCAGGTTGGTAGTAATGAAACTATGTTCATTGTCGACTCTTATCTTATGGTCGTTACGGACTTTATATCCTGTTTCTTCTTCAAATCTTTTCTTGATAACAGGCTCTAACTCCCTACCAAGCCACATATTAAGGTTATCTGGGAAGTCTGTAACCCGATCTACCTTCTCGTAATAGACATCTACTGCTGTTTTATATGGATTGATTCCCAGGATTGACCCTGATTCTGATGCTCCGATGGATTCAAATCGCCTTTGTAGCCATTCATCGTGAGACATTTCAAGTGTTGAAATTTGCTTAGTTGACATATGTTACCCCTTTTTTGATTAGTTAATTTACATAAGTTACATCAATTTACCAGCAAAAAAATGCCCCAGGAAAAGGGGTCAGCTTTTAAACCTGGGGCGATTCTCCGTCAATGGCAAATAGTCATACAGGAGAATTAATTTTTCAGAGCTTCTTTAATTATCTGCTCATATTCTTTCTCATAGTGCCTTTTTGCTTTTGCCCTACTCCAGCCTGGATTGTCTTCCATTATCTGCTCTATTTGAATATTTTTAATTAATTTTAGCTTTATTCTATCTTCGTCTGAACCTTTTGCTTTAAATTCTATTAGAGCATCTTTAAGTTCATTGTCAAATTTGATGTGTGTTATATTTGCTTTTTTAAGCATAATTTCTAAATTTGCAAGTTTTAATGCCACATCCCTTGTTGCTTCTACAGTAGAACTTTCGTGGTAATCTACATCCATAGCATCTTCTATTTGTTTAAACATATTAATGCCTATACCTTTGGGGAAAACACCTGTATCTTTTTGCTCTTCCCTTATAGCCGTAAATCCTTCATTTAACTTAGAAAATAATTTAAACTTAAATGTCATATCTGTTATATTTTTCTCGTCTGTTGTATATCCCTTGGAAATCATATAATTACCTTCTCTTATCCCCCTATAGGCATCATAAAATTCATTCCATTTTCTCCCTCTAGTTATATTAGAATGCATATCTGCCCATAACAACTCTTTTCTTCCCAGGTATTCTGGGTAGTTCAATGAATTAAAGAGTGACCTGCCTGGTTCTCCAAAATATCCTTTTACTAGATGATCAATTTTTGCTGGAGAATAGTTAATCTGATCCCCTAATTTCTTTGCCCACTCTGTTGTATACTCTGTATATTGTAGTCTAGGCGGAGCATTGTCAAGTAAATATTGTGGCACAATAGGTAATAGGTCTGGATAGACTTTATAATTTCTCCATTGCTCTACAAGCGGTTTAGGTAATTGTGGCATTAGTTGGAAAAAAGACCTTTCCAGTCCTTTGCCAAAATTTTCTGCTGCAAATACTTTATCCGATTCTGCTATATACGGTAAATATGGTATTATTGCTGTTACCGATTCAACATATTCACTTGGCTTATATTCATTTTTTCTCCACTCTTCTATTACCATCATATATATAGGGGCAACAAACGATTGAATCTGCTCTGGCATTCTTATCTTCATGTAAGGCTTTTTTGTTATGTCTACATATGGAATATCGACAGGAAGAGGTAAATATGCAAACTTTGTCAACTGCTCCACTGGTAAATTTGCAACAGTATTAATAAAATGCTCTCGCTCTTCTTCTTCCATAAATTTAAGTGCATGTGTTAAATAAAGATAAAAGAATGTCATTGTGCTGCCTATGGCGGAAGTTACTAATCCTGGCTTTGTTTTCCATACTCTAAAAAACTTCCATGTTATATTGGCTGTTGCTTGTAAAAACATCACAGAAGCCTTATAGTCTTTCATTTTTTGGCTATTTTTAAGCGTACCCCTTTGCATAAAATTAACTG
>TARA_R110002074_G_scaffold42086_1_pt1 | contig 11151 bp, 15 predicted proteins | sample TARA_R110002074 | Tara Oceans TARA_R110002074 (sample SAMEA4397215) | marine metagenome | biome: Polar Biome; feature: [MIX] marine epipelagic wind mixed layer (ENVO:01000061); material: water (ENVO:00002006), including particulate matter (ENVO:01000060) such as... | depth 10-100 m
ATCATTTGCAGTGAGAAAGCCAAGCTCGACAAGACTCCTTTTGATATTGTAAAAGACTTTAGAGTTGGAAAGAACTGTATTGTCAATGACCATCACTTAGAAGAGGAAATAAAGACCTGGATGGACGAGAATAATGTCGAGGACCATTTATTTTTATTCTCTGCATCAAGTCTAAGCGAGATACTCATTCATAAGCTGTTTGAGCATATTGACAAGAACACATACATGGATATCGGCACTTGCCTTCATCCATACCTGGGTTTAACAGTCGAAAGAGATTATCTTAGAGCATATTGGAACAACAAGTTCCACCCCGACTTATTCAAGGAGTGCGGTTAATGGATTTTGTAAAAAACCAAGAGAAGTATTGGGAGTTCATCAGACAGTTAAGAAATGATGAGCGAGTAAAAAGCGGCTTTATCAAACAAGAACACATCAGCCAGGAAAACCATGTGAAATATATGGAAAACCATGGTAAAAACTTTTATGTCTGTTTAATCGAAGACAACCCGGCTGGATATGTTGGGGTTATCGATAGAGACATCCGAGTTGCTACGCACCCAGACTATCAAGGTAGGGGTGCAGGAAAGTTTATGATAAGCGCACTTATGACACTTTATCCTGATTCCTTGGCTAAAGTTAAAATAGAAAACGAAGCAAGTCTTCGATTATTTGAAACCTGTGGTTTCACAAAGAAATATTACATTTTGGAGAAATAATGTTTAAAAATCTTAGTACAGACGAAGAAATATTACAGTGGATAAAACACTCACAAGAAGAATGTCACAGTTCTTATCCTATACCGCAGGCTCAGTATGAAGGCAATAAAAAACCCGTTGCAGTTGATATAGGCGCAAACGTCGGCGGCTTTTGTATATCTAATTCGCACTTGTTTGACAATATATATGCTTTTGAACCTTATAAAAAAAATATCGAGCTTATAACATTGGGCTTAGAAACCATGAATATAAAAAATGTAACAGTTTTTCCCCAAGCAGTTCATTCTAAAGATGGGGAAGTATTAAGCCTAAAAAGCCCTAATCTAGATTGTTCGGGGGACATTACATGTGTTTCACAAGAGGGCTTAATAGATGTCGGAGAAACTTGTATAACTGTTACACTTGAAAAAATCATGTCTGAGCTTAAAATTGATAAGATAGATTATTTAAAAATGGATTGTGAAGGAAGTGAGTATGACATTCTTGAAAATTTCGATAATCTAGATAAAGTTGATGTTTTGTGTCTAGAAATTCACGGCACACATGGTCAAGAAAGAAAACTTTCTTTAATGAAAAAAATAGAAAACACTCATCATGTTTTAGTCCCAGCCGCCGCAAAGAAGAAATCAGGTGGACATAAACACGGATGGGCTTTGTTTCCAATCGCCCATGCGGAAAAATACAACTATGAAGTATACGAAGAGTATGCTAGAAAAACACATAATATTCTTTGTTTGCATAAAAAAAATATGAGTATAACTGACTTTAATCCTAACATATTCATAATGGTGCCAGGTAATGATACACAACCCTTATAAAATAGTACAAATGTTTGAAGAAGAAATGGCGCACTATACAGGAGCGCCTTTCGCTGTTTCAATGAATAGTTGCACAAATGCTCTTTTCCTTGCTTGCAAGTGGCTAGATGTAAAAGATAAAGAAGTTATTATTCCAAAAAGGACTTACTTATCTCCCCCACAATCTATCACACAAGCCGGCGGAAAACTAGTATTTGAGGATAGTGAATGGGAAGGAATCTATCAACTAAAGCCTTTTCCTATCTACGACGCCGCAAAACGCCTAACCTCCAACATGTACATCCCAGGATCGTTTATGTGCCTAAGTTTTCATATCAAGAAGCACCTTAAGATAGGCAAGGGTGGGATGATCCTATGTGATGACGAAAAAGCCGTTAAATGGCTAAAAGCTAGGCGCTATGAAGGTCGTACAGATGGACTTAAATATCACGAAGATATGATCGATGAAGAAGGATGGAATATGTATATGACTCCTGAACAAGCAGCCCGAGGATTAACCCTTATGCAAAACTACCCTGAACACATGCCAGACATTCCTGAAGATCCCCCTTATAGAGATTTGACTGAGTTTGATTTGTTTAAAGACGTGGAGGTAAGGTGAAAGTAGCTTTGTGCCTACATGGTTATGCAGCCAATGCAGGCGGCTTACAAGCTGCCTTTGCTGGAAATGAATATATAAAAAGAAAATTACTTTATGACAATGATGTAGATGTTTTTGTTCACAGTTGGGATCTTGCGAACGAATCAACTATAAAATTCATGTATCCTTTAACAGATTTTGTGTTTGAAAAACAAAACAATTTTGATGAAGAGTTAAAAAAATTTGATGAAACTTGGTTTAACGAAAAGTTTAATAGAAACGAAACAATGTTTAAAAACAATACGATTTTTAGAGGTTTAAGCTTTCTTTATTCTCGATATCGTGCTGTGCAAATAAAAAACGATTATCAAAAAAAACACAACGTTAAATATGATTGTACTTTTCTAGGAAGATTTGATTTAGGAACGAGAGGCAAAGAGCATCCTCAAAAATACTATGCAACTAATTTCAATTTTTTAAAAGACTCTGACATGAGCAAACTTCACTGTGCGTACTGGGACCAATTTAATCACGGTTTTCCAGATCATTGGTTCTATTCTAATGACGAAAATATAACAACTGTAGCTGATCTTTATAATAGTGTTTTTAAATACTATCAACCCTCAAGTGATTATGTTGACTCTGTTTTGAATGGATGGATCGATAGCGATGAGGACGACATTTTTAGCAATGAAATGTTAAGAGAAAATAAATCAAAAAAATTAAAAGAATGGAGCAAATGGGAATGCGTAGATAACCATAAGCTCTATAAATGGCACTTCTATCAGAACAACCTTCACGATAACTTATGTTTAGTTGATATTACAAAGGACTTATAAATGAATTATTCTTTAATAATGTATTCACACAGCTCTTATAGCGATGCTTGGAAGATGTTTATACAACAGACAGATAAATTCTTCCCTAGTTCGCTAAAAAGGTATGTCTTTATTGATGAAGATAAAGAAAATATTGTTCCCTCGCATTGGAAAAAAATATTATATAAAGATTCTGATACCTATAACGAAAGAGTTAGAGAATGTTTGGAACAAGTAGAAACAGATTATTGTATTTTTCATCATGAAGACATGCCCTTGTATTCAACTCCAGATTTAAAATTCATAGAGAACACCAAGAACTTGATGATAGAAAAAAATATTGATTATACTAAGTTAATCAAAGGTGGCGAAGACAGAGATATACCGTTTGAAAACCATGAAGGTCTTTTTGTTATTCCTGATAATTCTAATCATCTTTTTGCTGTGCAACCATCCATATGGAACACAAAAAGATTAAAAGAAGTATATTCTCATTGTTATGTTACTCATATCAGGCAATTCGAACCAAAGGCACAATTTATTTCTCGATGGCTTAAAATTAAAGGATTATATTGTTACAATGGCGAAGAAAAAAGAGGACTATATCACTGGGATTCTTCGGTTTATCCTTATGTAGCAACTGCGATAGTAAAAGGAAAATGGAATACTTCTGGCTATGAAAAAGAACTAGACAACTTGTTCTATGAATATGATATTGATAAAAACATAAGAGGATGTGTATGAAGAATATTGAATTATTAATTTTAGATATTGATGGTGTCTTGACAGATGGTAGAAAATACTATTCAACAGAAGGCTTGCCTTTCTGTAAAACTTATTGCGATAAAGATTTTACAGCAATCAAAAGGTTTAGAGGTGCAGGAGTTCAGGTTTGTTTTCTTTCAGGGGATAATGTCATAAATGAACCAATGGCAAAAAATAGAAATATTGATTTTTATTATGCTAGAGGTAAAGACAAAGCTGATTTCGTAAAAGACTTTGAAGAAACATATAATACAACTCCTGACAAGATGTGTTACATTGGAGATGATCTATTTGATTCCAGTATTATGAATATAGTAGCACATGCTTATTGTCCTGCTGATGCATGTCGCGATGTTAAAAGCATATGTGGATCTGATAATGTTTTAAAAAATAAAGGCGGAAACAATGTGATTATGGAGTTGTTTGACGCATTATATGATCGTGGACTTATAAAAGACTGCACAATGCAAGACATAGAGGATTTAGACAAAAATGAAAAGTTCTAGCATTACTTTATGCGGAAATTTAATTTTAGACATAGTGAATGAAGTTCCATCTTTTGTAGAGAGCGGTTCAAATATATGTCTAAAGAAAAACAATACTGTTGGAGCAATAGGCAATATTGTTTCATTTATCAGTATGTTGGATAACGACACGACTATTGATGTTCAGGGTGCTGTTGGAATAGACAGGGATGGAAGATACATTATAAAATGGCTAGAAAACTTTAAAAAACTAAACAATCAAAATATTAGCTGCAACATCCAAGAACTTAAGAACCATCCAACCTCAAATGCATATATAATTTCAGATTTAAGTAGTCGTAAAAGAACGAGCATAGTTCAGTGGGGAGCCTGTACTGAAATAAAAAATTACTCAAACAAAAACAAGTGGTTTCACTTGTTGTATGCTGATACTCTCTCAAATATAAACTTACTAGATTTAGAAAAAATAAGTAAAAAAGCCATTATATCTATGGACTTATGCTTGCATTCTCATCATTTTCAAAAAAAGTCCATGATCTTAAAGTCTTTAGAGTATGTAGATTTTTTAATAGCTTCTGATATGGAATTGCTTAGTGTGACAGGGCTTAAGAACAAAAACAAAGCAGTAAAATTGCTAGGATCTTTGTGTAGAGGCTGGTGTATTATGCACTTCCCAGAGGGTAGCGTGTCTTCTAATGGAGACGATGTGATAGAATTACAAGTAGAGGCAATTAAAAAAGATATAAATGTTTTAGGTGCAGGAGATATGTTTTTTTCCTCTTTTTTTACGAACATGAATGGGCAAGATATAAACAAAGATAATGTTCAAACCGCACTAAAACATTCTCATAAGACTACTGGAGCATTTTTGCAAGGAGAAAATCATGTTAATCTCTAAACCACATAAATTTATATTTGTTCATATACCCAAAACAGGTGGAAGCGCTATGCATATATGGTTTAAAGATTGTTATAAATTAGAAGGAGAGATGAGAGCAGACCCAGAACCACAAGTTCATCATTCTACCATAGAAGAGATTGTTAGTTCGTTTCCAGATACTAGTGATTATTATAAATTTGCTGTTGTTAGAAATCCCTGGGATAGACTAGTATCAGGATATTATGATTTTACACAGAATAGAAAAAGACATTATTATGGAAAAATAATACTAGAAAAACCTCTTTTGTCAGAATACAAAGATTTTAATGAATTTTGCATTGATTTTCCAAACTCAAAATGGAACGATGAAATCCATTTTAAACCTCAAAATTTGTTTATTAAACTTAACAATACTAATGCAATGAACTATACTGGAAGACAAGAAAACCTTGAAGAAGACTTTGGAACAATTTTATTAGAACTTGGCATTGTTGATGATAGTTTTTTAGAAGAAAAGAAAAAACAAAATAAAGCTTTTCTACAAAAACACAGACTAAGCAATCATAAACATTATCGAGATTGTTATACAAATCAAACTAAAAAAATAATTGGGGATTTCTTTGAAGAAGACATTAATATGTTTGAATACGATTTTTAAAAGGAGAGAAAGTGAAAAATAACTGCATAGTTTCTCAAGTACATATACCACCTTTTGACCCTCAAGGTAATCTTGTGGCTGAACAAAAAAAACATATTTTGGATATTTCAATTTCTCACATGAGAAAATGGAACCCTGATTCTTATATTATATTAACTGGGCACGGAGAAGAACCAAAAAAATCTACCATTGACAAGTGCGACCATGTACACTGGGAACCTCTGCGACCTATGGATTTAGGAGGTACAGTCATTGGGATGCCAGCACAATACTATTTTGTATCTAAAGGTGTAAAACATGCCAAAGAACAAGGATTTGATTATTGTTTAAAAACAAGAGGAGATTCAGTTGTCTGTTTGCCTAATGTTGTAGAATATTGTCACGATGTTATTACAAGCGAAGAAAAGAAAATCTTGTTAACACAACAAACAGGTGACTCTCTTTATAAAATGGGAGATTGCTTCATGTATGGAGAGATTGATCTACTTGATGGCATGTGGGATTTAAACAATGAGGTTTTCCATGCGGACGGTCTAAGGAATACAGGTGCTAACTTTATTAAACACTTTTCAGGGGAACTTCCACCTCAACAATTTTCCAATACAGATAAGTATTTTAATGATCTTTCATGGAATGAAATGCTTAAGGAATATTGCTCTTTCAGAGATATATTCAAGTTAAAGTTTATAGACCTTCGCTGGAATTATGTTAAAGCATATCATGAAAAGAACTTAGACAAAATTGTAGATAACGACTTTCCTTTTAATGAGTATCTCTGGGGTCGTTCAAATGGGTGGCACATTTTTAATGATGAAGGAAAATTAGTTAGTCAAGCAGGTATTTGCTCTTGGTCATATGACGAAAAAAGCTTTTACAAACGTTAAACAAGGAGAAAAACGTGGGAAAGAAATTTAATTTATTATTACCTATCGCAGGTAGAGCACAAAGATTTATAAACGAAGGGTATACAATGCCCAAACCTCTTATTATGGCGCAAACAAAACATGTTATTGATTGGGCTATGGATTCTTTTGACTATAAAGATTGTAATTTAATTTTTGCAGTTAGGCTTGATCATATCCATAATTTTGCTATTGATGATATTTTAAGAGATAAGTTTGGTCAAGATATTAAGATTGTTATTATTGACAGAGTAACGCAAGGTTCTGTTTCTACTTGTTTGTTAGCAGAAGAGCACATTGACAATGAATTGCCTTTGTTTATCTACACTCCTGATGTTTATTACCAGCCAACATATGACCCATCCACGGTCTCTGAAGATTTAGATGGCTTCTTGTTGACTTTTAAAGCAAACAGCGCAGCCCACAGCTATGTTGAATTGGATGAAAATGGTTATGCCATCCGCACCGCAGAAAAAGAAGTTATTAGTCAAAATGCGGCTGTAGGCGTCTATTATTATAAAAAAGGCTCTATGTTCGTAGAGTACGCTAAAAAAATGATAGACCAGAATATTCGAGTTAAAAATGAATTTTACATTTGTCCCATGTATAATTTAATGATACAAGACGGCATGAAAGTCGGTATTGAACAAACAGAGAAAATGCATGTTCTTGGAACTCCCGCTGAATTAGAGTTTTTTGTAGATCATGTTGTATCTCGCTTCGGCACAAAGCCGGTAGCGATTTGCTCTGATCATTCTGGCTTTGATTTAAAAGAGAAGTCCAAGCAAATTTTAGAGCAAAATAACATACCTTATATTGATTTTGGGACTTACACTGGCTCAAGTTGTGATTATAATGAATATGTGAAACAAGCAACCGATGCAGTAAAAAGTAAATTGTGTGATCATGTTTTAGCTTTCTGTCGCACTGGACAAGGAGTAAATATTCTTGCCAATCATACTAAAGGTATTAGAGCAGCGCTAGTGTTTGATGATTACACAGCCGAATATAGCGTCCGACATAACTGCGCTAATTTCTTCTCTATTCCTAGCAAGTATGTTGATACAAAGCAGCTTGACAACATGATTAAAATTTGGAAAACAGCAGGCTTTGACGGTGGTAGACATATGACTCGCATGAAAAAAACAATAGACACTAAAGAGTAACACATGAAAGACCTTCAACTACATAAAAGGTTATTAAAATTATTATATGACCACAATGAAGAGCATGTAGGAAGCTGCTTTTCTTGCGTTGACATAATCGATGATATATTTGCTAACAAAAAAGAAGATGATATTTTCGTATTATCAAACGGACACGCAGCGTATGCACTCTATGCGGTTTTAGAAAAATATTATGACCACATAGATGCCGATGAGTTAGTTAAAAAACACGGCGGACATCCCAATAGGGACGAAAAAAACCATATTTATTGCTCAACCGGCAGCTTAGGTATGGGAATTATGATTGCAGTAGGGCGTGCTGTTGCCAACAAGGAAAGAACGGTTCATGTAATGTTTAGTGACGGCGAATCAACAGAAGGATCGGTCTGGGAAGCTTTAAGATACATTGAAGAAAAGAATGTAGAAAACATCCAGGTGTATGTAAATGCCAACGGATATGCGTGTTATGATGAAATGGATGTAGAATACCTAGAAAGAAGATGTAAAGCTTTTATGCCAAATATTCATTTTCATAAAACTAAAGAAGAAACCTTTCCTTTCTCTTTCCTATGGGGCTTGGATGCTCATTATATTAAAATTAATGATGAGCAATACCAAGAAGCACTAGTAACTTTAGAAAAACTTGAAGGAGCTACACAATGAGCGTTAGAAAAGAATTCGTTAGACTTCTTCATGAAGAAATGAAAAAGAACGAAAAAATATTATTTGTCATTGGCGACTTAGGATATGGGCACTTTGATAAGATTAGAGAAGAATTTCCCGATAGAGTGTTTAACCCAGGAGCAGCAGAACAATTAATGCTAGGAATGGCGGTAGGTATGGCACAAGAAGGATGTATTCCAGTGTGCTATTCTATGACACCTTTCGTCTTGTATCGTCCGTTTGAAATAATACGAACTTATATTGACTATGAAAAAATACCTGTTAAGATGATTGGAGCCGGTAGAGGGAAAGACTATGCTTCGGCAGGCTGGTCACATTGGGCAACTGACGACAAAGAGCACTTAAGCGGCTTTAAAAATGTCAAAAAGCTTTGGCCAGCAGATCCTAAAGAAATGGAGAAAGTTTTCCAAAAAATTATATATGACAACGCTCCTTACTATGTTAATTTGTCTAGGTGATCCATGAGTAAAGAAGAACTTACAATCGTCATCCAGGGTCCAATCAATGAAACCTCATTGTCTAATATTCCAAATTATAAAAAGTTTGGGAAAGTAATCGTTTCATATTGGGACACAGACGAGGTTTTTGAGAAAGACCCAGATGTAACTTATATTTCTAACCCTCTTCCACCACGCGAAGAAGCGCATGGTATATTAAAAGACAGTACTTTTTACTGGGCTGTATGTTCTACACATTACGGAGTGCAAGCATCCACTACAAAATACACAATAAAGGTTCGCAGCGATGAATATTTTACTGACCTAAATCCTTTTCTAGACGCTTTGAGTAAAACCGAAGATTTTGTTGTTTGTGGTAGTATTTTTTGTAGAAGCGGCTTTGAGAAACCATATCATATGGGGGATCATATTTTTGCATGCAAAACAACAACCATGAAAAGCACTTATCAAGAATTATATGATTTCCAAAATGGACATAAAAAGATACCTGATTGGGCTAGACAAGGACCCAATTCAGCGGAATCTATTTTAGGTAGAGCATTAGCTAATCATGGGGATCTCATCAAAAAAGATAAAGGGGTTGAGTTTTTAAACAAAAATGAATTTGCTAGAAAAGCTTATCCCGCCGCCGCCATGATGATAGATGCACATGTATATTTGATGTCTTTTTTTGTTGTAGATGTTAATTCTCTTGGAGATTATAAGATAAGATGGGCATATGCAAATTTATCTTGGGAAACACTAAAGGGAGAAAAATTTATAAATCATCATGGTATAAACTGTGATAATGATTTTTCATCATATTACCAGACACTCGCAGACTGGTTTGCCTCGTCCGCATTGGATTCTAATCATCCTTTTTGTATTTACACTAAAGAAGTAGCAGAGCAATTATCTAAGATTAAAGTTGCATCAGGCTGGAATCAGGATGTTCTTGAATGGAAACAGCGATTTGGAATAGTTGGAGCATGAAACTAATAGCACACAGAGGTAACCTTAAAGGCAAGAATCCTAAGTATGAAAATCATCCTGATTATATTTTGGATGCTGTTTGGGCTGGGTTTGATGTTGAAATAGATGTATGGAATGTGAAGGGACAATGGCTCTTGGGACATGATGCGCCTATCTATTCAATTAAACAAGACTTTTTAGAAAATGAAAAGCTATGGTGCCATGCAAAAAACTTTCAATCTCTGACATCTATGCTTAACAACAAGAACATTCACTCTTTCTGGCATCAGAATGATGACTTTGCCTTGACTTCACAAGGATACATCTGGACTTTCCCTGGTAAAAAACTTCATAAAAATTCTGTAGCTGTAAAACCAGAACAATTTGATTTTAAAGATATAGAAATATGCTACGCTGTATGCAGCGACTTTGCAGGAGAAATATAAAACTTGATTGACTCTAAAAAAAGAAGTGCCGTCAAAGCAATGTGCTGGAGAGTTTTGGCTTTCACAGCACTTTCAATTGTTGCGTTTATATTAACAGGTTCTCTAAAGCAGACTGGACTTATAGCCATAACTTATCAGGCGGCATCAATATTATTATATGTTGGATATGAAAGACTGTGGAATGGAATTCAATGGGGCAAAACTAAAGGTTTAACTTTGCAACTAACAGGAATGTCTGGTTCTGGCAAAAGTACTTTGTCATCTATCATTGCTAAAAGATTGAAGAAAAAAGGGTTTTTGGTCGAGATTATAGATGGCGATGAGTATAGAGAAAATTTGTGCAAAGATCTTGGTTTCTCAAAAGAAGACAGGAATACAAATATAAGACGACTAAGTTTTGTTAGCAAGGTTCTGTCTAGAAACAATGTGATTTCTATTATTGCTGCAATCAATCCTTACGACGAAATAAGGCAAGAAAACAAAAAGAAAGATCCAAATCTAAAGACGGTTTACATCAAATGTAACCTGGAAACACTTATCCAGCGAGATGTCAAAGGGTTGTATAAAAAAGCACTGCTTCCCGACAACCACCCCGATAAAATTTATAACTTTACAGGCATTTCAGATCCTTTCGAGGAGCCTGAACAATGCGATTTAGTTATAGAAACAGATAAACAAGACTTATCTAACTCTGCTAAAATATTAGAAAACTTTATATTAAGGAATGTCTAAATATGAAACTCGTTGTTATCACAGGATGTCTAGGTTTAATTGGTTCATATGTCACCCGTAAATGCCTCTCTAAGGGATGGAAGGTCTAT
>TARA_R110002074_G_scaffold103673_3_pt1 | contig 11127 bp, 11 predicted proteins | sample TARA_R110002074 | Tara Oceans TARA_R110002074 (sample SAMEA4397215) | marine metagenome | biome: Polar Biome; feature: [MIX] marine epipelagic wind mixed layer (ENVO:01000061); material: water (ENVO:00002006), including particulate matter (ENVO:01000060) such as... | depth 10-100 m
CTTCATAAAATTTTAGAAAATGCCATAGGAAAAGTATAATGCATCCATTAATATTAGCGGCCTTGATCGGTGGTACCACAGGAGGACTCTCAGCTAAAGCTAGAGGAACCGATCCAATGAAAGGAATTTTAAGTGGAGCCGTTACAGGTGCCGCGACAAGCGGACTTGGAAGTTTAATAGGTCCCGCAGCTACGTCTGGAACAGAAATAGCAGCACAGGAAGCTATTAAAAAGAAAGTGCTTGAAGATAACATGAAAAAAGCAGCACTAGAATCAAACATTCAATCATCACTGGCTAAAGATCAACTTACGAAACTAGCACCACAAGCAAATTTAAAACAACAATACGATTTACTAGCAAAACAAGCAGCGGTACCGCAAAGGGACGTTGGTGAATTATTTTCCCAAGCGGTGACAAAACCTGACGCATTAAAAGAGGTTCCTTATCAAAATTTCAAGAAAGCAATGGATCCTTTTGGAATGGCGCAAAATGAAAAGATAGGAAGAATGGCTTATGCCACGACGCCTACAGCTGCGATGGCAGGAGAACTCGCGTTCAACCCACATGAAAAGAAAAAGAAAAAAGGACCACCAATGAATATGCTCTACGGGCGTAACCCTGGGAGATTTGGATTTGGTGAATGGTTCGATGAAGATAAAGTAAAAGAAATATATGAAGACAAGGAAAATCCCTATTTCTATCCGGAGTACGCGGAAGGTGGTGAAGTAAGTCCAATGGTAGGAGCCGCAGGAACTGCGCAAGCAGTGGCGCAATACCTACAATCAAATGGTGTTGAACCTACAATGGAAAATGTGCAGGAAGTTATAGAAAAAATAATAGCGCAGCAACAACAACCATACGAACCCATGACTGGACTCGGCGGACAGCTTCAACGAATGACGCAGCAGTACGCAAGACCTATGGGTGAAGAAGTAATGGAAGAATCAGAAACGGTTCAAGGAATGAATCAAGGTGGGGAAGCAACTTACATACCAGGTGAGGAAAAAGAAGAATGGTATAAAGATTATTTTAACAAAGGTATGGGATTATTTAGTAAAAAAGGCAGAGATTTTTTTAGTGATAAAAGCCAAGGTTTAATTCCCATGTTAATGAGAGGACAGCGTGCTGACGGCCTGAGTCAAGGTGGTACACCACGTAAATATTACCAGGAAGGAGGACTTGGTGCCATGATGGCAGGAATGGGTGATATGATGCCTAGTGGTGATCTCGACATGCGACCAGGTGGAGAGCCAGTTGGCCCAGGAACCGGGACATCAGATGATATTCCAGCAATGTTAAGTGATGGAGAATTTGTTATGACAGCAAAAGCTGTTGAAAACGCTGGAGGAGGAGACCGCGACTTAGGTTCAAATCGTATGATGAACATGATGCGTAACTTTGAACAGGGTGGGCAACCGTCTCAGGAGTCACAAGGACTTGGTTCAATGGAAGAAACAACTATGACTGAAATGATCGGACCGCAAGGAATGATGATGGAGGAAGATACAATGATGGAAGGAATAGCATGAACTGGGCAAACATCGGAAAAAAATTAGTAAAGGCTAAAGAGCTTGGAAAGGATTTGAATAAGATAAGTCTTGGAAAGTATGAACCTACCACAAAAGCTAAAAGGGATAAGCTTGCGAAAGAAGTTAAAAAACTTAGAAAACATCCATGGATGAAAAAAACAGCTAAATCATTAGCAAAAAATCCAGAACAACATAGAGGTCATAGAACTTTTTTAACTCACAAGGAACAGGAAAAAATGGGAACACCTGGACAATATTATTTAGGACCAAGGAAGAAGAAAAATCCTGCAGACTATAAAAAAGGTGGTAAAGTTGCAAAACGGAAAAGATAAAGTCATAGAGTACAGAAACCCTGTATTCGAGGACCTAGATAATATCGTTGAATTACTTCTTAAATTCAGTGAAGAGTTCAGTGATATTTATCCTCAAGCTGAGCGTGACAGAGTATCATTTACAGTGGATCAACACTATAAAGATGGACTCATTTACAGCGCTTATGACGGTGAAAAGATTGTTGGAAGCATAGGGGCAACATCATCAGCATGGTGGTTTTCCTCTAAGCAGTTTATTGCAGAAACATGGTTCTATGTTCTTCCAGAATATAGGAGCTATGCCATAGCAAAGGAGCTGTTGAATAAGATTAAAGAGTATAAACGAGATAAGACAGTGCTTATGCCAGTTATTACAGGACTTGACAGGCCTGCTTTATATGAACGATTAAAATTTAAAAACATGGGAACCATGTGGAGGTACAATTAAATGTGTTTTGGCGGTGGAAATAATATACCTGATGTTACGACTCAAACCCAATATGTAAGAGAGTCTCCGGAGATAGAAGCACGTAAGCTGGGTCTAATGGACACGGCTAGTCAGCTAGCTCAAACAGGACTTAACATACCCACACAACAAGTTGCAGGATTTACTCCTAATCAACAACAAGCTTTTGGAGCTCAACAACAAGGTTTAGGAACATATCAAAATTATATAGATGCAGCGGCAGGAATGGCTGGTCAATCGACGCAGGCTTACGATCCTAATTCCTACCAGAATTATCTAAATCCTTATCAAAATTATGTGACACAGGGAATTGAAGATCAGTTTACTAAAGCTCAAAACCAAGCAAACATGCAGGCATCAAAAGCTGGAGCATTTGGTGGAGCAAGACAAGGAGTACAAGCAGCAGAACTTGCAGGACAACAAGCTAAAACTGTAGGGCAGTCATTGGCACAAGGTTATGGACAGGCACAACAAATGTCTTCACAGAATTTCCAGAACCAACAGCAACGATTGCAACAAGGAGCTCAACTAGCAGCAGGATTAGGACAACAACAGCAACAACAGCAAACAGCTGATGTAACTGGGTTATTACAAACGGGAACATTACAGCAACAGAATCAACAGATGCAGGAAGATGCTAAATTTAAACAACAAATGTCTCAACTTTACGAGCCGTACCAAAGAACTGGATTTGTTTCAGACATATTCCAAGGTTCTCCAACCAGTGCTTCATCCATTACGATGTCGACAGCACCAGGCACTAATCCTTTGGCGCAAGCAGTAGGAGCTGGAATTACAGGGCTCGCTGCATACCAAGGATTCGCCAATAAGAAAACATAAAGGGTCATATGAATAAGATATTAAACAGACCCATGTTTCAAAACCGACAGCACTATGGTCCAGGTGGAGGTGTTAAAAGAATTTGGCAGACATTAAAAAAACCAAAAGAGATTTTAAAAAAACCAAAAGAGACTTTAACACAACTTAACAGATGGGATAAGGGACATCTTCCTGATGGATCCGTTCCAATAAATAAAAAACCACGTGGTATTACACGAATAATTTGGCCTCACAGAAAATCACTTAAAACTGGATACGGATTGGGTTATGGATTAACAGGGTATGATCTTTTGGCTCCAGAGAAGAAACCAGATGAAGTGGTAACGGAAAGAGTTGTCGATGACAATAATAACATTATCAATAAGAAAAAAATCATTGAAAAGGCAGAGAGCCTGACGGATAAAATTAATAATGTTAAAGACAACGCCGTGACTGCCATCACCGGCGGAAATGTTGAGGAGGAAGTTGAAGGAAATGAAACCTTTGAAGGATCAAATCAATTATCAGCCAACATTTTTGCGAGTCCTAATGAAGATCAAGTAAAAGTGGAAGAAAATAATCCAGAAAACAAAATGGATATGAACCTGAAGATTTCAGGTCTCGCCAACGGCGCCACTAATTACGCCGAGCAACAGAATATAGATCAGATTGACATGAAAAAAGTGGAGGCAATCAAGGAACAGTTAAATCAATTAGTTGGTGACCCAACAAGCTCTGATAATATTAATATGTTAATGCAATTAGGTTCCGCTTTAATGACAGGAAAAACTTTACGTGGAGGATTAGCAGGATTTTTTGATGTGGCTGGACAATCTGGGTTACAAATATTACCACAAATGCTCGCTATTTCTGATCGCAAAAACACACGTGACCAAGAATTAGCCCTCGCAGCTTTTCAATTAGTACAAGAAGCTAATAACCAAGATGATGCATTTGGACCAGGTAAAGGTACAATGGTTTATCCTCATCAAATAAGTTACAAAATGAAAGAAGATGGAAGTGGATATGAATTGGATGAAAACAATCAATACATTCCTATAGGTTATACACCTGTGGGATCAGGGTTTGGTTTTAGTAAGGATTTTCAATCAAAAAGTATGATGGATGTCAACCAAGTATTAACAGGAAAAGGACTTCCTCCTTTGTACACGTTGCTTGATGCAGCTACAACGGGAGAATCTGGAGCATTCGGTGCCTTTGGTGTAAATGAACCTGGTGCTGAGGGAGCCTCATCACGTGATGAATCTGAAAAATATGCAAGGGTTCTAGAAAGAGGACTGCCGGATATTGCTAATATGCTATCCTACATTACTACTTACAATCCTAATGGAACATTTAATTCGGATAAATACATTGGTCCTTTAGGAATTGCTTTTGAGAAAACAAGACAGTTTTTAGCTCCATGGGAACAAATAGCTTCCATGGCACCGTGGATGGGTAATGATCAATCAGAAGTTATGGGAAGCATGGCAAAGAATTACCAAGAAGCTTTCAAACAAATTGATAATTACTGGATGCAAAACATGGATACCGATAATGGTCGTCTTGTTGATGTAGAAAATTTAAATGACTTAAATAATGATGGAACATTCACTGATAAACTTGGTATATACGCCGGACAGACGTATACTTTCCGTGATCAAGCAGGCAATTTACAAACAGGACAAACTCAAGCAGGTGATGTTTACGAAACACCACTATCACTTAAACTTAAGATTGGTGCACAGACTAATCCTTGGGATAACTCCAATATTGGTCTTATGGAACAATATAAAAACCAAATTGGTATGGTTGTTGCACGTTACAAACAGCCTACAGGACGTCTATTGGCGGATACAATCAAAGATTCAAAAGATGATATTGATCTAACTCAATGGAAAAATCCTGTTGACTTGGTTAATAAACAATTCAGATATTTCAAAAACTTCTTAACGGATTGGTCACGAAGCATGGAGGCAGCTGGAGTAAAAGTAACATCTGATCTTGTTGATAAAAGATTTGGCGCTCCTGACGGTTCAGGGGGAGGACTTCATCTTATTAATAAGGCAATAATGTCCTATAACATGTGGGGAAATATTAAAGAAGCACAAAACAAACACTCTATTCTTCCAGCCACTGACACATGGATTAAATTGCCTGGACTTATTTATCCAGGTGCTCCTAAATCAGAAGGTGGGGCTTATAATACAGAAGACATTAGGGCATTCTTTACGGAAGGATTGCAAGGAGGAACCTTTGGAATTCAAGAGGACGTATTTGGATCAGATCTGGATCCTAACATGAATGTTGATGATTATATTTCAGATTATTTTGAATCATTGGAGCTTCAATAATGGCTATCTTTGATATGATTCCTAAAGTACGTGGCTTTGAAGATCGTGCACCTAAACCTGCACCATCACAAGAATACACAAGCATTGATCCAGGTGGAAGACCTATCACGGCACCGGAAGAAAGGATACGTGAAGATAGAGCAAAGTATGTAGAACCTTGGGCCGAGCCTATTGGTAATGCTTTCTCAAGAGCTGGAAGAAGAATAGGGGATGTATTTGCACCGGGACAACCTTTCATGAACAGTTACCGGCAAAAACAGAGTATAAAAGAACAACAGGATGCATCTTTTGAAAGAAAGATGATTCTTAGAAAACAAAATCCAAAAGAAACTGTCCGTGCGCGTGCAGCGGAAATGTTTAAGGGCGCCGTTAATAAATATGAAAAGACAGGAGATCAACAAGTACTTAAGTTTGCGGAACAGTCAATAATAAAAATGATAAAGATGTCAGGCTATGCTCCACAGGAGTTTAACTTACCTGGCACGATTGATATTTCAAACGTAGATCCTGATCCTTTTTATTTGGACACGGATAGACCTAATCCTTTTCCAGAAGTGGAAATTGCAGCGGAAACTATCATGGGAACCGCAGCCAGTTTATACGGCGTGACGAACAAAGGCGCTAGGACTCTTGGTAACTTGTTTACAGCAGGTGCTAAGATTGGAGCAAAGGCTCCAGTACCAGGTTCATGGAAATTTTTATCGAGTGTACTAGGTGGAGCGTTCGCTGTTGGATCAGCTTACTTTGGATATGAGTTAGGATTGGATTTATATAATCAAGGAGCTAAAGCAAAAGCTGAACTGGAAGGACGTGATTCCAAAACATACGCAATTAACAGACCTAGTTTATCACAAAGAGCTTACCGTGCGGCAGACTTAGCAACTACGGATGCATTATTGGGAACTGTTGTCATGGGATTTCGACCTGCCTATAACGGATTAAGAAATATAACAAGAAGTAAACTTGCTGGAGTAGGAAAAGAATCACAAGAGAAAATAATAGCCGGTCAAAAACTGATAGATAAGTTTCCAACAGGTGGATACGGGATTGAAGGTAAGCTTCCTGCTGAAATGGGAGGAGTTTCCATCATTCCAGGTGGACCAACTTACGCTGCTCCTTTGGGAATTAAAGGTGGTCTGGATGATATTAATGAATTACGAAGAGGATTGTTTCCTTTTTACTGGGGTAAAATTGAAAGAGGTGCTGGGGAAATGCCCATTCAGGGAACAGTGTACTCTCTAGCGACAGCTGGACATCCTATGCTTGGAACTACCATTCAAACAGGAGGTAGATTTCCTTACATAGGTGGTGGTATTAAACTTAATTTGGAAGAACAAGGTGAGATTTTAGTTAACCTATGGCACAATATGTTCGCTGCTTACGCACCTACGGTTGCAACACGTGAGCTTATGTCTCACAATATACTGATGGCAAAAAATAAAACAGCAGCACGTTACCTAGCCAACTTAAAAAGAAAATTAAATAGATTCAGAAGACACGCCAAGGAAACAGGATACACGATTGATGCATCACCTATTAGGGCAACAATGGAAGGACTGTTGGATGATGCTCCTAAGACTTCAAGAATGTTTGATGACTCAGGACGTATGATCCATAGGTCGGGACACGATACTCCTGAAATAGGGCTGAGCCCTCTTACTAAATTTCCGGAAGGAGAAAAAGCTTTCTACAACTGGGTGAATGAAACACTTCAACAAGTAGTAGGAACGAGGAAAAAATTTTCTATCGTTGAACTTGAAAAAATGTTCAAGGACGTAGAGCATTGGGCAAAAAGATACAAGGAGAATCCTGATATAATGAGTGCTCTAACGAGTATTAAAAAGTCAACAGAAGCTTCCTTAGGAACAGTTGAAAATAGTCAAGCGCGAAGATTGCTGGATGACTTTGACAACTATGCCGCTAATGGCATGCTTCTTTTTGATAGCGCGGCAGCCAAAAAGTTTGAGGGTGTAAGTAAATTTGGATTTACTTTAAGACTAGCGGAGCAAGGACCAAAAGCTGCTGATGATTTATTTGCGACGGCTTTTGACGCTAACCATCCATCTGTTATTCGATCTTTTAAAAATATAGTGGGACCGGATGTATTCAACCAGACAACTAGACGTTTTCTTCAGGATGCTTTTGAGGATTCAGTGGAGAAAGGAACGAAAGAAGGTATTGATCAAATTAATTTTAAAAAATTTAGATCTATTTTAGGATTGAATGACAAGGCTGGAAACAGATACCAGTCACTAAAAGAAATGATGCCAGGTGCTTCTCCTACGACAGGAGGAGGACGTGCTCCTACAGCCACTGACCCAGGTAAATTTGATGCTACTAAATTTGATGCTACTGTTAGACCAGGAGGTGCCATTCCAGGTGCTGTAATGGAAGGAGTTGAAAGTAGTACAGCGAAACTTCCAACAGTGAGTGATCTTGAGACATGGGTAAATATGGTAGAGGATGTATTTAAGTATGGTGTCCCAGACATCAGTACATTCATCGCTAGACGTGCACAAATTTCCGGTTTACGTGGAGCCATTAAATCATTCATGCCACTTGGTAACATTGAACCTGTTGCCCACGGTGGAACCGCGGCAGCAGCCACTGGTATTGGTGGATTTTTTGGTGGAACTGATTTAGGGATGGTTCTTTTAGGTACTCTTTTAACTAGACATTCAGGAAAAATATTAACCAATCCAATTAACATGCGCGTCTTTCAGAATGCCATTGATCATAGATTACCTGAACGTGCAAGAAACATGGCGATGGCTAGAATTTTTTATATATTTAAAAATGATATTGAACAGATAGATAGGGAACTTGAATCAATGGAACAAGAAGCTGTACGTCCTCAAAAACGAAGATCATTCCTCGAAGGTGTGCAAGAGAACATAGGTAACAAGATACAAAATTTATTACCAAGGCAAGAAAGCAATTTACAGGCTCCTACTATGGCGCCTCAAGTTCCTAATCAACCTGTCCAAGAAGACATGGTAGAAGAAACACAAATGGTTTCCGCAGCTCCGGTTGCGGGGTCATCACTTGATACAAGTGATACTTTAAATCCTGGTGCAGCACAAGCATTGTACACAGGTGATACAGATGCCGCTTTGGCAGCACAGTACGGTGCTGCAGCCCAAGGTGGATTAATGACATTAAGGAGATAGATGGAGGGTGAAAAAATGACACAGAACCGTGAAGATATTATTAAGATCGAAGGTGAATTAAAACTGATTAACCAGAAGTTGGACAACCATATTCACCATCTTTCTGAAAAGATTGATACTATCTTCAAGATTGTGTGGACAGTTTCTTTTGGTGTTCTAGGATTAATTCTCAAGGCTTTTTACACAGCGATGATGTAATGAATTATGACAAACTTATAGAGTCAGTTAAGAAACACGAAGGGTTCAGGGACACCGTGTACCTAGACACCCTTTCAAAGCGCACCGTGGGCTTCGGCCATTTATGCGTGGAAGACCATTGGGAAGACGGAAAGAAATATGACAAGGAATATCTCGAAGACATCCTAGAAAAAGATTTACAATCTGCCATTGATCAAACGGAAGATATGTGTAAAGATTTAACAATTACAGATGATGCAAAATCTATAATTTGTGAGATGATTTATCAGCTTGGTGGAAATGGGGTATCAAAATTTAAAAATATGTGGAAGGCCCTTAGAGAGGACCCACCTAATTATTTCGAGGCGCATGTACAGATGCTTGACTCACGTTGGTATAAACAGACACCCAATCGTGCAGGAGAGATGGCGGAACACATGAAAATGTGTGGTTAGACATGAGCATTTTTGATGTCCTAAAAATACAAAAGAAGATAGCTGATGTTATTACAAAGAAAAATAAAGTTATAGGCAAAAGAAAATTAAAAGGTATCAAAAAAATAAAAGCGGATGATCTTAAAGAAACAAAGAAAGCCAATGAGCCTATAACTCTTTACCGCGCAGAAAATTATCCTGGGCAGGAACCATTTCTTCGACCTGATACGGATCCTAAACAGGAACTAGTGGGAAGGTGGTTTACCACAGACAAGAACTTTGCTTCTAGGTTTGCAAGAAATACAAAAGATACAAAAGGAATTAAAAAACTTAAAATTAAACCACCAGTTAGAACCCATGCTGATAGACATAAAACAATTAATGAACTGCTAGCCGATAGGAAAAAACTGAAAAACTGGGTTCCTGAAATGGGGATGGGAAGTGGTAGCCGTAAGCTAACTACGACTTGGAAGCCTAATGTAGGAGGGCATACATATAAAACAAGGTTGGAAAATTATTTGGGAAGTGATGTGTTAAGAGACATGATAACTTTAACCCCTCCAAAAAGCATAACTGACACGGCGAAGTTTGACACATGGCTTAGTCTTCTTGCAATCCTTAAAAATAAAAATCCACGCATGTTCCAGGAAATTCTAACTTTAATTAAAGCCAAACGAATGGGATTAAAAACTGGCGGACTCGTTTAATTTATGGTATAAGCATCCGTGCAAATAATTAAGAAATATAATTATGCAGAACTAAAAAGACAGGATGGTGACTCCCGTTTATATCTTACACCTGATGGGGAAAGTTTACCATCGGTTACAACTATTCTAAGTAAAACTAAAGACAAATCGTTTTTAAAACAATGGCGTGCTAAAGTAGGGGAAGCTGCGGCTGAAAAAATTATACAGGACGCAGGAAAAATTGGAACCGCGCTCCACCTATATATAGAACGTTTAGTGAACGGAGAAAAGTACAAGGATCTTACTAAAATAGGAATCCAGGCCGAGAAAATGGCTAAGAAGATTGTAGAGGAAGCCTTTAAGGACATCACGGAAGTATGGGGATCGGAGATACATCTCTATTATCCAAATAAGTACGCAGGAACAGCCGATATGATTGGCGTGTACAAAGGACGACCAACAGTTATGGATTTTAAGCAGACAAACAGACCAAAGAAGCGTGAATGGATACAGGACTACCTCATGCAGCTTGCGGCGTATGCCCAGGCACACAATCAGTTATTTAACACTGAAATAGATCAAGGAGTTGTTCTCATGTGCTCGCGTGATTTGACATTTCAACGATTTGAGCTCACAGGCGAAAAGTTTAACCGTGCAGGCGATGCCTTCATGAAAAGACTTGAAAAATACTCAGAAAGTATTATATAATATACATAGGATGCCATAATGGGTCCTACTAATCTTGCTTAATAGGAGATAATTATGAACGAGCTAGATATAATACGTAACCATTTTCTTGGTTTTCACAGTAACTTTTTTGATGATTTCAGAAGAGTATCAACTTATCCACCATACAATATAAAAGAAAAGGATGACTTAGGTGTCATTGAATTCGCTGTTGCAGGGTTCGCTGAGAAAGATTTGAAAGTTGAGGTTAAAGATCAAACCTTACATGTTTATGGATGCAAGGAAGAAAAGAAATCAGAAGACTTTTATCATAAAGGAATATCGGATAGAACTTTCCAAAAAAGTTTTAGACTTCATGAACACATTATTATTAATGGAGCGGAACTAAAAGATGGTCTTTTAAAAGTGGCATATCATAGAGAAGTGCCAGAGTCTGAAAAACCAAAACAAATAAAAATTAAATCCAACTAGAAAGCTCTTCACCGCTAATTTCT
>TARA_R110002074_G_scaffold197610_13_pt1 | contig 11123 bp, 9 predicted proteins | sample TARA_R110002074 | Tara Oceans TARA_R110002074 (sample SAMEA4397215) | marine metagenome | biome: Polar Biome; feature: [MIX] marine epipelagic wind mixed layer (ENVO:01000061); material: water (ENVO:00002006), including particulate matter (ENVO:01000060) such as... | depth 10-100 m
CTTCTCTGAAGTATTATCAGGTCTAGCATTCGAAGGTAAAAGCACAGTTTTAGGCACTGGTATGCCCATTTCCATTGACAGACAATTATTGAAAAACTTTTCATCTGCACTCCACCAAAAAGGGTTATTAATAACTGCCGTTCCCATTAAGGAAGCATTTTTTAAATAGGCGCGGTAAAATGGAACTTCTTGGGAAATTCTGTCAAAAATTACACTATACCCATAATCAATTCCCTGTTGTACCTTATCTATCTGTACTGCTTCAGCAATTACCTCACCTTTTCCTAATTCATTTACTTTATCTATAAACGCCCACGGGTATGTATCTTCCATCCCAAATAATATTCCTACTTTCTTTACCATTTTATATATGTTTTGTGTTATTGACTTTAAATTAGATACTCAAAAAATTAAATTTTAGTTTGCGCTAAACCTTAAAATGGCTTACTCGTATTAGTTGAAGAAAGCTCTAATGTACTCTGGGAACATCATTTTCCATAATGGCCAGTCATGAGAAATCCATTTTTTCTCATCATACCAATGGTCTATTCCCTTTCCTGTTAATATACCAGACATGTTCTTGTTTTTATCCATACAAATATCCCAATCAGAAGTTCCCAGTACAATCTGCATATGGTCATACTTCCATCCCTCTTCATTTCTCATAAATTCATCGGGGCAGTTATAGTAAATACGAATATCGTCAGATAGCTGCGCCATATTCCGAATATTAAACGCTGCACTCATTCCAATATAATGGGAAATTAAATCTGGAAAACGAAAAGCTGTGTTGGCAGCATGAAATCCCCCGAAGCTTACCCCTGCTGTTGCAATACGATGGGTATTGCATTCCTGTTGAATGAAAGGAATTAGTTCGTTTTTCAGAAATTGCATATAAAGCTCATAGTTGTGCATTTTCGTGCCCGTATCCATATGGTCATCATAAAAAGACATCATATCCAACGTTTCAATATTGTATAGCTTTACTTTACCCTCCTCTACATAATTCATTATGGATTGTACAAGTCCAAAATCAGTGTTCTGTGTGAACTGCCCTCCAGACGAAGGAAACATCAAAATTGGGTGCCCCCAGTGCCCGGTTACCTCCAAATTCATGTTCCGATTTAAGGTATTTGAGTAATATTCAATATATTCTACTTTGGCCATAGTTCTCAAGATAAATAAAATGATTAAAAATCAGCGTGTTAAGGGCGGCAAATGTAATTTATTTTGAAATATTACGAGATATAATTTTACGGATACCTATACTTGCACTTTTATACCAGGAATACATGCAGTTTCAACTAGAGACCATCACTATTAAAGGGAGCTATTTTTCTATAAATCTAAATCGTTTGGTGCTTTTTCGACTAGTAGCTCCACAAGATTTTTTGAAATCTTCTAGCGCCTTTTCAGTATTACTGATGAATGATGGGCAAGACTTTGAAGCAATGAAACTTGAACATAGCTTATCTAGCGCTTTTTCTTCAAAAACAATGAAGCGTTTTATTTATGTTGGTATTTCTTGCAATGAAAATCGTATTCAAGAATATGGGACTGCTTCGACGGCAGATTTTAAAGGAAGAGGCGGACAGGCTTTAAAATACTCTAAATTCATTACCGAAGAATTCATTCCTTTTCTTAAGCAAGAATTTAAAGCTTCTAAAGATTTTAATGAATGGGTCTATTGCGGTATGTCTCTTGGAGGGTTATCTGCATTCGATATTGTTTACAATCAAAGTTCTCTATTTGGAAAAGTCGGAGTGTTTAGTGGATCATTTTGGTGGCGTAAAAAAGCTTACGTAAAAAATGATTTAAAAGACCGAAGTAGAATTGCTCTAGATGTGGTTAAAAACGGCAAATACGCTGATCATTTAAAATTCTGGTTTCAATGTGGTTCTTTAGACGAGACAGCTGATCGAAACCACAATGGGATAATCGATGCTATTGAAGACACCTTAGATGTGATAAAGGAACTTAAAACTAAAGGATATTCTTATCCTGGTGATATAACCTATGTTCAAGTTGAAGGCGGAAAACACGACTTACCTACTTGGGGAAAGGTATTTCCACAGTTTATCACTTGGGCAATGACTAAAATCTAAACCTTAATAAATATCTTTCTTTGATAGAGGAAATAGCCAACAAAGCTATAAAACAAGACCACACTTAGACCGTACAAAAGAGATGATGTTTCAAGTGCCAGAAAATCATGGACATATACTTTTTGAAATAGCCACCCATGTAAAGAGGTTTCTCCTACTTTTATCTGCCCCATTATTTTACTGATAAAACTAGATAAGAAGTAAATGATAATTGCATTTGCACCAGCATATCGAAACACCGAACCGAATTCTATTTTCTTTACATCAGTTAAATAATAAATGAGGGCAAGAATGAGGTTCGCCCAACCAGCGGTAACCAACACAAAACTACTTGTCCAAAGTGCTTTATTGATTGGAAATACGATATCCCAAATGTGACCAATGATTAATAAACTTCCACCAAGGCCCATCAAAATAGTTGCTTTCTTTGCTTGTTTCGAAGTAAGTATTAAACCCGTAAAAATACCTAGTAAAGAACTTGCAATTGAAGGTATGGTACTCAATAATCCTTCTGGGTCATAATCGGCTTTATAATTATGTGAACCGAAAACTTTTACGTCAAGCCAATTCGCCAAATTATTTGGTGCCCTATCTAAGGTAGACGCAATTCCTTCTACTGGAACGAACGTCATTAAGAGCCAATATCCTATTAATAAAATAGCCGTTACCCCAATCAATTTTTTCCAATCAAGATTGATAAATAAAATGGCGGCAAAGAAAAACACCACCCCTATTCGTTGCAATACACCAGGAAATCGAATGTCTTGAAAATTCTTAAAAAACGGAAAATGGATTATAAAGGCCCCAAGAAATATACCTAAAGCAATTAATTTCAAGGTTCTAACTCCTATCTTCTTGTAAACTTCATTATCAACTTTTCTACCCTTATAAGAAAAGGCTATTGAGGTACCTACTATAAATAAAAAGAAAGGAAAAACTAAATCTGTTGGCGTATACCCATGCCAATCGGCATGTAAAAAAGGACCGTAAACATTTGACCATGTTCCTGGTGTATTCACTAAAACCATTAGTAAAATAGTTGCTCCTCTAAAAATATCAACTGATAATATTCTTTCCTTTACCATTCTAACTTTATAAGAGATTATCTTTTAATCGATTCCAAGCTTTTATCAACAGTACTCCAGAAATTATAGAAATTACTGTTAAAACTATTGCCTGAGTAGTTCGGCCATAAATCCAATAGCCCGTAGCAAACATGATAGAATAGATTAGAACAACGCCTAATAACATTGCCGTTATACCTGCTGGCACACTCCATTTTTCTTTTGTTTTTACTATTTCCACAGAATCATCATCAGCATCCTTAACTACTTTTGCCCAACCAGGGCCACCTGGTTGTATTTTTCTGTAAAAGCCTCTTAAGGTAACATTAGATTCTGGTTGTGTCATAAATGTCGCTATTAACCAAATTAAGGTTGTAATTACAACAATAAATATGTATTCAGACCAATCTGGTAATATACCCGTATCTGTCGCAAAAAGGAAAGCTCCAAACGGTGTCAATTTTAAAATGATAGATATAATACCCGATGCGAACATTGCCGTAATTTCACTCCAAGCGTTAATTCGCCACCAGAACCATCTTAGAATAAAAATAAGTCCGGTACCAGCCCCAAATGCTAATAACACATCAAATAACTGTAAAGCATTTTGAAGCAACAATGCCAAGCCTGCACTAAATATCATTAATACCACAGTTGAAATTCTACCTACTGCTACCAGCCTTTTCTCAGATGCATTCGGGTTTATCTGTTGTTTGTAAAAATCGTAAACGATATATGAAGAACCCCAGTTTAACTGCGTACTAATTGTACTCATGTAAGCAGCTACCAATGAAGCAAGAACAACACCTAAAAGTCCGCTAGGCAATTTTGTCAACATCGCTGAATATGCCAAATCATGGCCTAATTTATCGGGAGTCACATTCGGAAAAGCTTCTTGAATACTTGCCAAATCTGGGTAAACAACTATAGATGCCAAGGCTACCAAAATCCAAGGCCATGGTCTTAATGCGTAATGCATAATATTAAAAAAGAAGGTAGCGCCAATTGCATGGTTCTCATCTTTGGCTGCTAACATACGTTGCGCAATGTAACCTCCACCACCTGGTTCTGCACCAGGGTACCATGAGCTCCACCATTGCACTGCAAGCGGAATAATAAATAGCGTAATCAATGCTTTCTTATTACTAAAATCTGGAAGTATATTTAATTTCGAAGCTACATCCTCATTTGCCATCAACGCCTTTATACCACCAACTTCTGGAATGTTAACTAAGTAGTATGCAGCACCTATTGCACCTGCCATTGCTACAAAGAATAAAAGAAAATCGGTATATACTACTCCTTTAAAACCACCCAATGCACTAAAGGTTACCGTTATTAACCCAGCACTCACTACAGTTTGCCATGGCTCAAGCCCCAGCATTATACTTCCTATTTTTATAGCTGCAAGCGTTACGGCCGACATCGTAATTACATTGAAAATTACCCCTAAATAGATTGCTCTAAATTTTCTCAAGAAACTAGCTGGCTTACCACCATAGCGCATTTCATAAAATTCAAGATCTGTATTTACATTCGACTTACGCCAAAGTTTAGCATACACAAAAACAGTTAACATACCTGTTATTAAAAAACACCACCACACCCAGTTTCCTGAAACACCGTTTGTACGAACAATATCTGTAACCAAATTAGGTGTGTCTGTTGAAAACGTTGTTGCGACCATTGAAAGTCCTAATAGCCACCAGGGCATCGTTCGGCCAGAGAGAAAAAATTCAGAAGAACTTTTACCAGAATTTTTTGATACGTAAACGCCTATGCCTAATACAAGGGAAAAGAACACTATAATAAAAGTATAGTCTAAGGTACTGAGTTCCATAATTTGGTTTTAGGTTGATTGTTAAAGATATGTTATTTTCGGATATTTTTAAATCTAATACGCTAAACGTACTACGTGCTTCTATCAATGACTTCTGAAATTACCCCAACTGCTTGGATTCTTGCTTACGGGGCAGCATTTATTATCGGATTATCAAAAGCTGGCATAAAAGGTGTCGCCGTTATGAACGTAACCTTAATGGCATTAGCATTTGGCGCAAAAGAATCGACAGGCATGGTAGTACCCTTGCTTATTTTAGCTGATATTTTTGCTGTAATTTATTACAATAGGCATACACAATGGAAGTACGTTTTTAAAGTACTGCCTTGGATGATTCTAGGTGTATTAATTGGCGTTGTAATCGGAAAAGATTTACCAGAAAAATTCTTCAAAATCGGCATGTCTATTATTATTATCACCACTGTTTTTATGATGTATTGGTGGGATCGTAAAAAGATAAAAACAGTACCCACTCACTGGGCCTTTGCAAGTTCTATTGGTACAATAGCAGGTATAACCACTATGGTAGGTAATTTGGCTGGTGCTTTTTCTAACATCTATTTTTTGGCAATGCAATTACCGAAAAATCATTTCATAGGAACGGCTGCTTGGCTATTTCTAATCATGAATTTAATAAAACTACCCTTCCACTTTTTAGTATGGGAGACCATTTCATTAGAATCGTTATCATTGAACCTTATGCTTATTCCAGGAATAATGCTTGGCTTTTTTATAGGGGTAAAATTTATCAAATTGATTAAAGAAGCTTTTTTCAGAAAGATGATCCTAGTCTTAACTGCAGTTGGTGCAGTTCTCATCATGTTTAGCTAATGCCCATGTTCACTTTATCAATACATTTTAAAGTCTAAAGTTGAATACCGTCTATTTAAAATAGATTCGGGTTAATCTTTATGGTGAATAAAAAATAATTTTATCTCACTAATCTAGAAATTCGTAATCAAATGAATATCATTGGAAATTTCATAAAAGGGATCATTAATGTGACTGATAAAATCACTGGTGATAATAACCCAATTGAAGAGCAAAAAGAGGTACTCAATAACCTACTACAATCTGCGAAGGACACTTCATTCGGTAAGGCTTACGAGTTTGATAGAATATTAGAAAATGAGGATATTCAAACCTCCTTTAAACTTAACGTTCCATATTTTGACTACAATGAAATCAATGATAAATGGTGGCATAAATTACACGAAGATCAAACGGATGTAACTTGGCCGGGTAGTCCCGATTATTTTGCGCTAAGCTCAGGAACTACAGGTAAAACCAGTAAGCGAATACCTGTTACAGACGAAATGATTGATTCTATCAGGCAAGCTGGTATAAAACAAGTGTTAGCCCTTTCTAATTTTGATTTGCCTGCAGATTTTTTTGAGACCGGTATATTAATGCTTGGTAGTTCTACTAATTTAATTGAAAATGACGACCATCTTGAAGGTGAGATTAGCGGTATTAGCGCCAGTAATATTCCGTCTTGGTTTAGCGGTTATTACAAACCTGGAGAAGAAATTGCCAAAATTGAAGACTGGGATGAAAGAGTTGCCAAAATTGCCGAAAAAGCTCCTGATTGGGATATTGGCGCACTTAGTGGCATTCCTTCTTGGATAGAATTAATGCTAAAAGAAGTCATCAAAAAACACAACCTCAACCATATTCACGAAATATGGCCGAACCTTCAGGTTTATACTTCTGGCGGCGTAGCATTCGGGCCTTATGAAAAGAGTTTTAATGCCCTTATGGGTAAACCCGTTACTGTAATCGACACCTATTTAGCTTCTGAGGGTTTCATAGCTTTTCAAAGCAGGCCAGAAACTGACGCCATGAAACTGGTAACGGATAATGGAATTTACTTTGAGTTCGTGCCTTTTAATCCTGATTATATTTTAGATGATGGTTCTCTCTCACAAAAAGCGCCATCTCTGTCACTCTCTGAGGTTGAAAAAGGTCAGAATTATGTATTGATTATTAGTACCGTTAGTGGTGCTTGGCGCTATTTAATTGGTGATACTATAGAATTTACGGATGTTGAGCGTGCAGAAATTAAAATTACAGGTCGAACCAAGTTTTTCTTGAATACAGTCGGCTCACAGTTATCCGTCAATAAATTAGATGATGCTTTACAAGATATCATGGAAACTTTCGATATGGAAATACCAGAATACACCCTTTGTGCGAAAAAGTATGAAGATGGGTTTTATCATACTTGGTATTTAGGCACAACTTCAAAACAAGATGCTAAAGCAGTAGCAAGAAAGCTAGACGAATCGTTAAAAGCTGCCAACAAAAATTATAAAGTTGCTCGCTCTAAAGCATTAAAAGGAGTGAAAGTATTTATGGTTGATCCAGATGTATTTTATAATTGGAATGACACCAATAAAAAGAAAGGTGGTCAGGTAAAAATGGAACGAGTGATGAATGAGGAAAAATTTGCTGAGTGGGAAGATTTTGTTGAGAAATAAAACTAACACCCTGCCTTAATCTTTTGTAACCGTATCACGCTCCTCCACTAAAATCATAATTTCCTCTGGTGATAAGTAGAAGTTTTTGATGCGGTCTACATACTTTTGTGTTAGGCCTGCTTTTTTTAGTATAAACTCCTTAGTTGCCAAAATATACATTTCCATACCGTGGGTTACAGCATAGGAATCAGCTCTGCGCTCTGCACCTCGAATATATTTTTTAGATGCTAAATAGCTGATACCAAATCCGATTAAATTAAGACCACTTCTCTGTTCAAAATCCATTACATGGCCTAATTCATGACCTAACCAACCTATCATAATTTCAGAGGGCATATCTTTTGTATAATAGACAGTATCTGCAATTTTTATACGTTCACTTATCAAGATTTTATATGACCTATTCTTCTTTGATTTAAATACACTTAAAAACCTAGGCTGTGCCTGCATGGTAGATTTCTTTATGTGCTTTTTAAATTTAAATTCAATAGGTGTATTAGCAAGTTCAGGATAGTGCGATAAGGCAACTCTTGCCTCTGTTTCTATTACATCAGGTATTATATGTTGTGCGAAGGCAACCATTTGTATGTTTAAAATTATTAGAAATAAATAGTTCAAATCGATTCGGAATAAAGTTGTTATTAAAGCAACGGACTAAAGAATTTAGCAAGACCTTCTAAAAACTTACTTAAGAGAGACCGTTTTTTAAAAACTTCAAATTCTAGCTTTACGTCATCTGTACAATGTCTCAAAAACAATTCTTCAATTTGTGTCGCTTTATCTTGGTCGTAAAGAATAGCATTCGTTTCAAAATTATGCTCAAAGCTTCTGTAGTCAAAATTTCCTGACCCAACCGATACAATTTCACCATCGATGATAATGACCTTACTATGCGAAAAATCTGGGCGTAGATAAATATGAGCCCCAACCTCTAACAAACTGTCAAAAGTTGAAAACACACCGAACTGTGCAAGAAGGGAATCTGATTTTTTAGGGACTAGTAAATTAACTTTTACTCCACTTAACGCTGCAATTCGTAACGCTTCTAAGACAGGCTCGCCAGGTATAAAATATGGGTTTGCAATACAAATACTATCTGTCGCAACATTTATCATAGCAAGATATTGCTGCATAATGGCAGGATACCTAGAATCAGGTCCACTTGAAATTATTTGGGCGATAGTATCTCCAGAAGGTTCAACTTTAGGAAAGTATTTATCTTGTAGCAATAACTCTTCTTTTCCTGCAAAATGGTAATCCTTAACGAACACTCTCTGTAAACTATTCACCGCAGGACCTTCTATACGCAAGTGCAAATCTTGCCATACTCCTAAATCGGAAACAGCTTTTATGTATTTGTCAGAAACATTGAATCCGCCAGTAAATCCTATTTTACCATCTACAATCACAATTTTTCTATGGTTTCTATAATTTAATGTAAACAAGAGATTTCCGAATCTGATAGGCATAGTAGAAAATGCTTTAACTCCTATATCCTTAAAACGCTTTACCACTTTGCCACGCATAGAATTACTGCCCAGCGAATCATATAACATTCTAATTTCTACACCGTCTTTTACCTTTTTCTGAAACAACTCATAAAAACGGTCTAATAACATGCCTTCTTCTAAAATATAGTATTGAAGATGTATAAATTCTTTGGCCTCTTCAATTGCTTTAAAAATGGCATTAAAAGTTTCTTCTCCGCTATTCAATAATGTTACATCATTACCATCATAAGGAGCGAAATAACTATTTTTTCTAATGAGTGATGCTAATTTATCTTCCTTATAATCATCGAACTTATGTACACTTTGCTCACCACCTTCTAGCTCTTTATACGTTTCAGAATACAATCGTCTCTTTTCTGTTTGCTTTAATTTAAACAGCTTAAACTTTCTTCTATTAATGCCAAACAAATAATATAAAAGCGGCCCAAAAAATGGAAAAATTATAACAGACAATGACCAACTTATCATCTTTGTAGCCCTTGAACCATTGAAAATTATATTGACAATACTCCATAAGGTTACAGATAAGTAAGCAAGCCAAAAGATAGTATTCATCAGGTTATTTTTTGTTTAACAACAAGATAGCATAAATTGAATAGGCTCTGTTTTTTTAAATCTTTCAAGATAATTTTCGTTCGAAACGAGTTAAATACTACATAAAGAACTAACTACTTTTAATAAAAAGTGATGGGAGTAATTGCCATGGATAAAAAACAGATAACCCTTTATTATAGTTCGAAAAATTCATTGGGCAAACAACTCAACGCTTATGTAGAATCTTCGGCTAAAAAGCATTTAACGATTGATATCTCTAAGACTAATGTTACGGGCACACAATGGGTCGAATTAGCTAATGGTCTTGGTAAAAAAATTTCTGATTTGGTGAATATCGAGCACCCCGATTTTAAGACTGCCTATGGTGAAGAGGATATCAATTTAGATGATAATGGTTGGTTAAAAGTTTTAGATAATAACCCTAGCTTACTCAACAATGCTGTCATTATAATAGGCAAAGAGTTTATTGAATTGAAAAGTGCTTCAGATTTTAAACAATATATGGAGCCTGATAGTGCAGGCGTAGAAAAGCCTTATAAAAAGCACTAAATCTATAGCATCTTTGCCATTGAATATTATGGTTAACGTGTGGCTGACGTTTTTTAATAATTTTAAAAGGTTAAGTTAACCAGAAATAGTCATGACCCGATTTCTCAAATGGTTTATCGTACTAATCGTATTCTTTATCGGAGCTTACTTGGTTGCTGAATGGAAAATGAAAAAGGAAGTTGTAGATTTTCTAAATCGAAAGGTTCCAGACCATATCGATTTTTCTTACGACAAGCTTAACATTAATCTTTTTAAAGGATATTTAGAATTTAAAAAAGTAGAGGTTAAAAGTCTTGGAAGGCAAACATCATCTTGTGAAATTATAATAAATGCCGATAATTTATCGATAAGCGGTTTCAGTTATTGGAAAATATTCTCCAATAAATCTATTTACTTAAAAAATCTTACACTTTCTAAACCCCACCTAAATTTCAAGACTTGCCCTAAAGATTCGAACGAGGCCAATGCTACAAAACCTAATCCTATCAATCTTTTAAAAGAAATTTTCATTGAAGAGCTGATTTTCGATTCTGGAATAGTGGAAATTTTGGATTCTAATGAAGAAAAAGAACTTTTATTAGTTAAGTCTATCGACTTAAATTTAAAAAACGTGGCGACCGACCCACAGGTAATTAAAGAATATGTGCCTTTCGCTTTTACAGAATTTGCCATGAGCATTCAACACGTAAAAGCTCCTATTGGGAAATTTGAAATTTTGGAAATGGAATCTATGGAGTTAGATAACTCATCCATACATATCACTGACATTTCATTGTCAACTGCCTTATCCAAATTAGAGTTGAGTACTAATATAACCTATCAACGAGACCACCTCGTATTAGATATTCCAGAAATTACGATTGAAAATCATAATTACATTGTATCAAACGACTCACTTCAAGTCAACTTTAAATCATTGCTACTCAATTCACCTGTGCTTGAACTGTATCGTGACAAATCAAGATTAGAAAATGTTAATCGAAGACCATTATATGCTGAATTATTCAGAGAACTTCCGT
>TARA_R110002074_G_scaffold146872_7_pt1 | contig 11121 bp, 3 predicted proteins | sample TARA_R110002074 | Tara Oceans TARA_R110002074 (sample SAMEA4397215) | marine metagenome | biome: Polar Biome; feature: [MIX] marine epipelagic wind mixed layer (ENVO:01000061); material: water (ENVO:00002006), including particulate matter (ENVO:01000060) such as... | depth 10-100 m
TTTTCACTGCGTAAGTCGCTCCGTTAATTGATATTTCAGTTATTGTGCCTATAGTAATATTGCCAGGATTTTGCCATCCTGTATGACCACTAGAAAACTTAACTCTTTTTCCAACTGAGGCATACAATAAGTTTTCTACGCTAACAGTATATATAGGATCTGTACCATTAGTAGCATCTACAGCCCAAGGCTCTGCGGCAACTGTAGGTACACCACATGAAACTTCATTTCTGAATGTAGATGACCAACCGATGCCTTCATGTAGAGGGTTAGCGGCCTTCAATCTACTATATGAGTGTTGACCGATTCCACTGAGATATCCATCTCTAGCTGTGCCATCTCCAACTGTTCCTACAGCGGCTGCGGTAAAATTAGATCCTACTGAGTACGTAACTCCAGAAGTTCCTGCGACAGTGTTCCAATGTGCTTGCGTAGTTTGAATGCCTAGAACACTGATAGTATAAGATTGTCCGATAACAAAGCTACCGATAGCAACTATGTTTCCTGCGTTCTTAATTGCATTAACTGTAGCAACTGGAATCACAAATGCGAATTGTCCAGCTCGTCTTTGTGCTACGGATTTAGCAACGTCAATCATTTGAATAGTATCTACTCCACCACTCGTTGCTGTTCCTGTTCCTGTTCCAGCGGCTGATGCTGTGAATGTATCACCAACTGAATATACTTTACCGGTTGTTCCAGCGGCTGTGTTCCATTGTGCTGGAGTAGTATTACCCAACGTTAAGATAGTGTATCTAGTTTCAGGACTCGTAACCTGGAAGTTTCCTGCAACTGTTGTTGTGCCATAAACTTCTTCAACTCCTTGCTCAGTCTTTTGAAGATAGAATGCACGATGAGTAATATCTTTTATAGATCCTGCTGAAGCGTCTAGGTCAAAATCAGCACCATCTTCTTGATATACATGTCCTGGTGAATCATAGTCATCGCCAGCTGCCCTAGCCTCCGAAAGGTCGATATTAATGAGATCGTATTCCGAATTCAAAATATCTGGAGTTGGTAAGAATTCTTGTGCAGGTCCCATAAGAACGTTAGGAGACGATACAAAGAATACTGAACCGTAAACAAACAATCCGCTACCGCAGTTATTAACTACGTTATTAGCAACAATGCCTTTATTGGTTACTGATACATCAACATAGTCTGTATAGTTCTGAAATCTATTGCCTGTGATCATAGTGTCTGTGCCAGAATCTGCAATCAAAGGACTGTATTCGTATCTATCAGTGGTAGCACTATCTACAATTTCACTTGTATTAATTTTTAACTCAACTGGACTAGTAGCATACACGCCACCGGCTGGCGCATTTGTAATTCTAACTCTATCTAGAAGAAGAGAGTTACAGTTGATACCAAAGTCTAAAAGATAGTTTCTATTAACAGTTGTAGAGTCTGGCCATAAGAACTGATTAGGCGCTACGCCGTCAATATCAACTCCAACTATTGAAAGAGAAGTCGCTCCGGTTTGATTCTGAGCGACAATAAATTTACCGTTCAATGCGCTTGCTTCTCCACCTGTCCACGGAAGCTTTTTAATCTTAGTAATATACGATGTTCCAACTAGACCAAAGTTATTCGGAATAGATAAAAGAGATGAGTTGTACGTCTTAGCGTTAAGAACAATACTCTTCTTTCCTACTGCTGAGTTACTGGTAATAGCGTTCTGAATTATAGAAGTGTCATTGTGACATACTTGTGCCGTATGATTTCCGCCTACACTGGGATTAACGAACACCCAATCATCTACCGATAAGTCAAAGTCATTCGTATTCTGATTGATAGCTGTGATAGTCTTATCTACCCACCCACGTCTAGAAGAACTAGATGCAATTAGAGGAAAGTGAACGATGCTAGTGAATGTGTTATCTGTAGAGTTTTTGCCTGACCATGAAGTGTAATCGAATGCTTGATAGTCAATCCATGACCCCGCATCTACTTCTTTTCTACCAAGTACAGCGGTTAGTTTGTAATCACCACTTGTTCCTATTCTTCTGTATACTGCAACACCACGATCGGCAGGTACTGCCGTGAAGCTACATCTAATGAAGTGGGAAGTGTTAAACTGATCAGCCACATTAGCGGCGCCACCAGTTGAAGGTACGTAAATAGTTTTTGTAACTGCGGCGCCTACGGGACTAATTTCTCCACTCTCTAAATCGAACTCTGCTATCTTATATGAGTATGTTGCCGCTATCGTTCCAGCTTTTTTATTGGAAGAATTCTCTGTGAAGCCTTGAACGGTCACTGCTAGTGTGGCAGATTGAGCGATAGCTGAGAATAGAGTAGATGCTCCATAAAATCTTAAAACTTGTCCTACTTGAAATTGTGCCCTAGTTGAAGAAGCAGAATTTCCAGTGATACGGAATTTTTTAGACTGATGCTGTGCTCCAGAAACACTGATATCCCGCCAAGTACCTTCTAAGCCGTAGACACTATCTCGTACAGCGCCTTGATCAAACGTGCTATTGTAAATATTAAATTGTTCTGCAAAGTTAGCTACTAAATTAGCTTTTGCTCTTACATCAGTGTAATATAGATTAGTGCCTTCTCCTAAATTAGAAGTAGACATAATCACCGTACTACTGCCATACCAACCTATATCATTAGTATCGCTATTGAATCTTAAGAATCCTGTAGTGTTATCAAACTGTTCTAGATTAAGGGTTGAAGCTGGCTTTGTTATTGCGGCGTCACCAGTAGCACCTATGTTTGATAGAAGTGTTGGTTTGCCTGTTATGTTGGCATACGATAGAAAGTGAGATCCTGGGTAATACTGTCCTGCTACATTTAGTCTGGTAGCATATAGACCGTTTACACCACTACTTGATGGATCATGAGCGTTTAAACTCGCTATTACTGTAGCATAGTTAAAAGTAGACTCATCAATCATTGCCACTTTCAGGCTTTCAAACGTAATCCTTTTAGACTCTGATGCGGAATGATCCGATAAGGCAAACAGATCACCGTTTGCCGGAGTCGTAATCGGACTTAGTTCGCTAAATTTTTTAGTCATCTGTTGCTGCCTTTAAAAAATATGTATTGTTATCTGTCTTTATTTATATCATCGATCAGTAGCTATAGTGATTCCCACTCAATAACAAAATCGTCAACTCTAATATTAAGATCAGGATCAGAGTAAGATGTAGTTGGAAACGTCTGATAATGATTAAAGGTTAGAGATATTATAAAAGTTCCAGTTTTATTAGTGTTTGCTGAAAATGTGCCAGAGGAATTTATAGTTCGAGTATTGGCAGTGGAAAGTTTTTGTCCATCAGCGCCAGTTAATACGAAACTAGAGTCGCTCGCAAAGCCTACGCCAGTACCGTCCGAATGAGCTATCTTGATTCCTACATTTTTAATGTCAACTCTTCGGCCGCCAGGATCCGCATCACCAGCGCATCGATACGTGATTACTGGCCACTTGAATTTAGTTCCCGAAAGATATACAGCTGGATCAACATAAACAGTCTTCATTGGAACTACGGCGGTTCGCCATTGGTTGGCATTACTCGTACTTGTTGCTGAGAAATTGCCACTTCTCGTCTGCTGACCATCAGTTGATATCGTTGTCGGGTAAGAATTATGGATATAGTTAGATTGCGTACCTATAGTACCATAATTTTCTGAGTCATGTCCCGTTACAACAGTATTTTCGCTTACAAACCTTGTTGTTCCATATAGATTTGAAAAGCTAATAGCATTCGTAGGTCTTCCATTAGTATCAGGATTGGCCTCAGGTACGGTAGAGTTTATAGGAGTCAGTGCTTCTTCGTTACCAGCCGCTATAACTCGCCTCTTAATATAATATCTGTCGAAAAGAACATTAAATTGTGCTGTTCTATCATCAGGTATTGCTATCCATTGTGTCCCATCAGGTTGCTGGTTACCACCTTCGCCACCAACGATAATTGATATATCTGTGGCTGTCGCAAAGAGTATAGGAACTGCGCTTGCATCTGCGCCGTTTGTGTACATGAAGTTGTTACGCTCGTATTCTTCACCTATGGTTCCATTAGGTATTTTGAAACTGTATCCGTAATAATCATTAGCATTCTGTGTACTGTAATTATAAGCAAAGAGAAGATCGCCTTCATTCCAACCAGCGGCTATTCCTTCAGCACTGGCGGCACCTGCGGCAGTTACCCTTCTGACATAATCTAAACTAGAAGGAGCTTCATTGACAATATCACCAGGTCCGCCAGGCAATGTAGACTGGGTGTTTGGTTTATACTCTTTTAATCTATCATCTCCGTAAGTGTAGGTTGTTCCTACAGGAACTGGCTTTCTAGGTATCACTCCTGAACCAAGATAATATTCGCTTAATTTTGCACTTGTTGCGGCGGTGTCACCTCCAGTACCACTTTCAGATGGAAATTCTCCTCTTAAGCTTTGAGTTCCGTCTGCGGTTGCATCTGGATAGAGATCGATTGCCGCAGGTCCAAAACTGAGAGCAGGCTTAGGAGTGTTCGGTAGATTATCTGGATCTGCGGACGTGATAGCCATCTACTTTTCCTTCTTAAGTTCTTCTATCTCTGCCTTCAATTCTTTAATAGATTCGATTAGCAGACCTACAATGTTACCATGACGAACTGCTTTGCTTTGTGTGCCATCCACCGATTCTGTTTCATAAACAACTTCAGGTAAAACTTCTTCTAACTCTTGTGCGATAACACCAGTCATAGGAGTATCATCACCGATATAGTTAAATGTGTATCCAGAAATTTGTGATACTTTGTCTAGAGCATTCTCAATCTTAACTATATTCTCTTTACGGTTTCGATCAGATACGGTACCGAATGCTGTGATGTCACCTACTGTTACAATGTTACCGTTAGCACTTGAAAACTGAATTTTTCCAGTAGATCCATTGTTGATGATAAGATTTTTGGCAGCCAAATCAATTTTTATTCCTGCTGTTGGCGTACTGGCGTTACTACCATCAACCATCTGAATAAACAACTCACGGCTAGCATTGTATCGGATTGATGCGTATCCATCCGTGTCGCTTGCCGTTTTTCCAAAAAACAAGTATTGACTCGCTGGGATTGTAACATCGCCAGTGAAGACTGCACCAGCTAGAGCCGCTTTAGCGTCTAGTAGAGCGCCTAAGCCTGTGACGTTGGCATTTGGAATAGTGACTTCATCACCATCTACTGTGACCGCAAAGCTAAGGTCACTCGAACCATCAAAAGCTGTTGAAGTTGCAGATACGTCTCCAGTAAGGGTAATAGTTCTACCACTTGCCCAAGCCGTTGCTGTTGCCGCATTACCTGTAGTATCTAGGGCAATAGGATCTCCAGACGTTGGAAATAGGTCAGCATCGATAGTTAGATCAGCAGAGCCTGTTAGAGAGCCACCATCAGTGATACGTAAATAATGTATACCTTTCTTTATGTCAAGTGTAGTATGATCAGCAGATGTTTCTATAGACCAAGTTGTGCTATTAGCAGACTGAAATGCAATGCTTGTTGCTAAGCCAACAGTTTGATCAAGTATTAAATTTCCCTCAACTCCTAAGTTGGCATTTACCGAAATAGTATTTGTTCCACTACCAGAAGTTTCTTGCAGAGTGTCAACAAACAGTGTTCCCGTAGAGGTGATATTACCATCGATGGCAATGTTTCCTAAATTAGTTTCGCTATCACCAATCGTAACAACATCACTAAGAACGGCTATGATATCATTCGTTCTGGTTTTCCAGACACCGAAGGTGTTTTGATTAGTTATTCCAGTTAGATTTCTACTCATTTGTTATCTCTTTGCATGTTTGTTGTAGTGACTGTACTACCTCTTCTAAAGTATTTAGTCGAGCCTCTAGTGACTGAATCGTCTTAGTCTGTTCAATTCTTGCCTTAGCTGATCTAAAAGCAGATATGTCAGTGTTGACAACGCCTGCTTCTTTTCTTATGTATCCTTCAGCTATCATGTCAGTGCAATCGCTCTGTAATCAAAAATATGAGGGAAGATATTTTCCGCTGGCGATACATTGATATCGTTTGTAGTGCCTGCATCATTACTATTATTGATTTCATTACTAGTAGCGTGTCGCATTTCAAATTTTAACTGGAATGTACTAAACTCATTAGTCTCAGAAGATAGATCATACTGAAACTCTCTATAGTCTAGAGTGTTCGATTGATTAGAATACATATCCTCACTTGAGTTGACCAGTTTGATCCAGTCACTCTTAACTTCAACGTCTGTGGGATAAACAAATCTAGCATACACATCGACATATGTTCCTGCTGGTCTGTATGCACTTAAGTACACTCGCATTCCAGTTGCATCTAGTTGCTCTTGAAGAACTACTTCTCTTGTTACCCAACTTGAAGTTGCTGAACTATTATCAGATATGTTATATTTGTAAACATTAAGAATAGAAAGATCAGCATCTACTATTGGAGTTGCAGATTGGAATCCGTTGTTCGTCATACCAACTCTAATCTTAAAGTCGTTTTCTATACTCAAAGCTCCATTAACAATATTAGACGTACTGTTAATTTTTCTCAAAGCATTTGTGTTATACACATTCCCGTTTGATGGAATAACCTTATCAACCGTTGCTCCATTATAAAGAGTCAAGTCAGTAGAAGTTCTAAGTCCATTGCTGGTAAAGATTTGTGGTTGGAAGTATGAGATTGGCTCATCGTCTACTGTTGAGATAGTAGTTGTTGCTCCAGTTCTATATCCTGTCAACACTTCACCTGCGGCAAAGAAGTTATTTGACTTAGCTGAACTCTTTCTTAAGAATACCCTATCACTCTTTCTTTTATTGAAGTAAGACACTCTACCCGCTACCGCAACAGATGCGACTGCGGCATTTGTTGTAGATGATGTGTAAGGAGTACGTAATGTAATAGTTTCAGATGATGCATCTGCGGCAGTGATCTCAGATAAGAACTTGATACCGTCGTCTTCAATAAGAACGTAATCGCCTACACCGAATACACTTCCTCCAGTAATTGTCAAAGTTCTATTGTTAATACCACACGCATAGCTAGTGGGCTTTTTAACATAAGCAAGTTCGTCAACTCTAAACTGTGATGTTGTATCAGTTACAGTAAAGAACTCTACATCATTAGGAGACAGTTCAACGAATCCAGGTGTTGCCTGATGCTGATATCTTTTAAGAACGAATTTGATATCTTCATCCTGATAAGATTTCCAAGCACTATCATTAGTAGACGTAAACAGAACTCCATCGCCCCAATCGTTAGTGATTGATGTACCTGTTGCTAGGTCAGTCCCGCCAACTTTTGAGGTGAAGAGTAAGAAGTCTGGTGAGTTAGCATCCGGAATAACAACGAAACAGTATTCCTTGTTGACATTAAGCTTTACAGGATTCTTAAACTCAAATGTAGTTGCCGCAGTTCCGTCATTCGAAATTGTAATTTGAGTTGGACGCAAATGCTTTCTACCGAAAGGTAAAGTCGCTTGAGAAGGATATCCGTTTACAACTTCCCTCAATTCTAGTGTTGCGCCCACAGAGCTAGACTTAGACTTGAAGTAAACATCTACGCTACTGATCATAGACATGCTTGCTCCATTTGCTTGAGCAGGTCTGACGATAAACGTTTGAGCGATAGGATCAGTTCTCCACTGTCTAGTGAAGGATCTAGTCGTTACATTTCTTTCAGTATCAAATGTTGGGGTACGAGTTGTCTGAGTTAAATCTGACTTACTGACCTCAAAGTTATATGCTCTGTAAACAGCTTTAGTGTAAGATGTTTTACCGCTGTCGAGACTGACGTATTGATCAACGTCAGCTATTTCGATGGAACGTTCACCTACAAAGAAAGTCGCTTCAGGTATTACGAATACTGCGGCAAGGGTTCCTTCACTATCTGTACGTACTGAACTTCCTAATGTGCCCTTAGCTTCGACTTCACTTACATTATATTCTGACGCTGATCCTACTACTGTGGGATTAACTTCGCCAGGATAAACGTGGGTGTTAATTGCAGTGCCGTCTAAGAAAAAGTAGTGTCTAGCGTTTGGTCTGAGACCAGTTACCAGAATCTTAACTTCTCTAGATTGAATGTAAGGAGACATCGTGACATCAGTGACAAAGTTTCCTACACTACTTGTAGTCGTTTCACTATCAGCTACTAGACCTGTGGTCGTAGTAGTGGTTGTAGTGGTTTGTGATCTACGATTGCCATTCGCAATAACTGCACCTGAAATAGAGTTTACTTGCTCTCTTGTGAGTGGAATAAATTCTTGCAGATTGTCGATCAGTTCCAATATAGGAGTTGCGAAGTCAATTTCTAAATTAATTGCTGGGTTCTGAATGATATCATATCCAGCATCGAATGGTGGATCGATAGAGGATTTGCCTATGTAGTTGTAGAAGTTAGATACGCAATTTCTAAAGTTGGTCGCAAATGGTTGCTGAATTACAGTAACACGTGTTCCCGTGTCAGCAAGAGTTACCACATCTTGATAGATATTTGCACCAGTGCTTGTCTCAACTTTAAGATCAATCGGGAACTGAGTTACTGCAGGAGTTGCAACTGTTCGTGACTTATCAATAGCGGCTCCAAATTCAGGATCTTTAAGATCGCCTACAGCGAGATTTTTAAAGCTATCGACTAAGATACCATTCTTGAATCTATCTGCGCCAGACCCGTTAGGAATAAATAAACTCTTGGTTTGAGTCTCAAGTAGACTGAGTGATACTGCGTCAGTAAGTCTATCAATCTTTTGCTCAATACCTTGAATCTCTTTCATAGTGTAATTCTTATTCGACACATCAATAGCTCGAATAGGATCGTTACCACTAATTTTAGTTTGATTGCCTGGAACATACACATTGCTTAAGGCATAGAGTCCAGGAATAGATGGAATACTTGGGTTCTCTGCTTCTCCGCCTTTGTATATAAACATATCTCCGAACTCATCTAACACCACGCTATCTATACGTGACATGAAATATGATTGACTAGACTGAATAGTGCTTTCGTTAGAAGGAGAGATGCAAGGTACGATGGCAGAAGATAATGCAGTTACCGTTGATGCGCCAGAAGTACCGAGTGCATATGCCGCTAAAGGTTGCTTATATGGTCTGAAGTCAAAGCAGTTAGATAAATTATAATTCACTCCATTCTTACCTACAAAGTTTCCGACTAAGTTCTTATTAGGCAAAGTACTGTAGCTATCTACTGTTAAATAGCCACTTCCTAATGTAGACTGTCTACGTAAAACTTTAACTTTAACTCTGATCGAAGCATTGTCTGCTATAGTCTCTCCTGCTTTAAGGGTAAGGAAAGAGTGATCATAGAAATGGTCTTTTTGATTGTTAACTAGTTTGAACTTAGATGTTATGTCAACTGTAGGAGCAGTAGTGTCAACTACTTCAAGAAGTTTAATTGCATTGGGAACACCAAGTGATGCCATATTAGAAACACCAAATGCTCCATTACCGTCAAGATCGTAAGATGTGTTGACGTATATATCCAGCTCTTGTAGTCCATCTTCTTGAGTGGCAGTGATGATTGCATCATAGTAAATATAGTCATAATCTACGTTATTCGTGGTGATACTGACTTGAAGATCGTTAGTGTTAACATATGACGCAGAACAACTTAAAACATCGTTGGACTCATCAACTGCTATCACACTACTATTAGGAAGTGGCTTGAAGTTGGTGGTAGCGGCAATAGTAACACTAGCAGGCTGACCATCAATCTTCTGTCTAATTCTTTGAGTGAAGGCTACGTTAGATATCGAACTCATACTACCTTTACCAGCATCGAATATCTTACCGCCACTGTTCACGCCATATAGCGTTCCACCATTGGTAACTCCAGTGTTTCCTACTTTAGTAATAGCAGTGTTTTCTTTAGTAGCTATCTTTCGTATGTTGTATACGTAGAGTTTACCTGGAGTAACATTCGATACTGAACATGTGCCTATAATAGTAGTGTTGTTAAAAAGGTTTACAACGCTTCCGTCAAGATCAAAATCATCTAAGTCCTGTCCGGCTGAGGAGTTGAATGTGAAGTATTGTCCGTACTGTACACCAGTGTATTGATTATCCTTAGCTTGCGTAACAGTAGTAGGATCAATTAAAAGTTTTCTTGCAGATACATTAGTAGTCTCACGACCAAACACATATGCTTTACCAGGAGCTACGACTGCATAAGAGTTTGCTCCGTCTTGCTCAAGTGTTACTTTAAGACCGTTCGTTACATAGTTGCCTGACTCATCAAATGTTCTACGTGCGAGTTCGTCACCTACTACATTAAACTCTGTTCTGTCACGAATACGTACCGCTTCACCGTCAACGTATCGAACAAGCGCAAAGAACTCTTCTGGTTCTGTTACTGTTGGAAACGCCACTAGCTGTGGTACAAGTTGTAATCTGTCAGCGCCTGGTGCGTTTTCGTTATTAAAGCCTGCGGCGTTATCTAACAGAGTAGTATCTTGATTAGAGTTGATTAAGTTTTCTGCTACAGAGAAACCAACAGAAGTTGCGCCTGGAATGTTAGAGTACTTAGATACAATGACGAATTGGTTATCGACAAAGATAAAGTGACCTTTCTGATATACAACACCTTCTTCACATGAAACACCGAAAGACTTACCGGCATGGGCGGAGACGGTAGCTACGGTCACAGATTGTACAACTGCTCCAGATGAATCTTTAATAGCGAGAACTTCACCTTGTGTAAATTCTTTTACATCAGTTGAGCTGGCGCCTGGTACTGTCGTATCATCGAAACTTATGTAGTTGATGTAGAATGTTTTGAGATCAGGATCTTGAGTCTGAAAACCATTCTCACCAAAGATGATCTCAGCGACAAGACCAGTTGCTTGACCAGTTACTGTGTATGTAACTGCGTCTGTTTGACTATAGACTGCTGGGTCTGTAAAGCCGGTGGTGTCATTCAGCTTTACATAGGAAATATCTGGACGTGAAGTGATGTTGATACCACTAATGATAGTACCTTCTTTGTAAACATTAGAGCCGAACCGCTCTACCTGCTTTTGAAGAATGCTTTGAAGTTGCGTTAACTCACGTGCTTGTACGGCTTTTGCGGGCTTAAACAGAATGCGGTTAAACTGTTTAGCTTCACTGAAATCGTCATAGTACGGATCAAC
>TARA_R110002074_G_scaffold91605_3_pt1 | contig 11121 bp, 10 predicted proteins | sample TARA_R110002074 | Tara Oceans TARA_R110002074 (sample SAMEA4397215) | marine metagenome | biome: Polar Biome; feature: [MIX] marine epipelagic wind mixed layer (ENVO:01000061); material: water (ENVO:00002006), including particulate matter (ENVO:01000060) such as... | depth 10-100 m
GCGGGGTGCACTCCTGAACGAAACGCTGTTCCCGTCTTTGCATCATGCTGGCTGCCTGGCGCAGGGACGACAACACTGAACGCCGCCATTCGCGCCTCGGCTGGCAGACGCCTGCCGCGTTCGCCCAGACCTTCACCCCGCAACCGGGCCTGACGCTGCGCAATCCGCAAAGTTCCGCGCCAGCCCCTGTTGCCCAACCCGCCCAAAGAGGCAACGTCAAACGGTTACCAGTGCAGTATTCGAGTGCATGGCAGCGGCGCAGCCTGCCATCCTGCACCGTGCGAACTGCCCGCGTGCTAGGCTTATCTGCCCATTTCAGTCATTTTTGATGCAAGAACTGTTCGCCAGACAGACCAGAGCGCAGTAAGCCCCTGCGCCTTCAGCCCACGTTCCTGATTGGGTCGTGGTCGGCGCGCGGGGCATCTCCACCTTTCAAATTTTCAAATTCGACATAAAAGGTCGACCCTGCGCCAAGTTCGCTGACATAATCTATCATGCCGTCGTGGCGCTCGACGATCAGCTTGGCAATATTGAGGCCCAGACCAGTGCCCCCGATCTTGCGTATATCTGACGCATCCAATTGGCTGAACTGTCCGAATACCCGTTCTTTGGCGGAGTCCGGAATGCCTATGCCTTCGTCCTGCACCGAGATACGGACGCGCCCGCCGACGGCCTCGACACGCACTTCAACCGCACCGCCTTCGTTGGAGAACTTTATCGCATTGGACAGCAGATTGCTCATCACCTGGATCAGGCGCTGGCGGTCGCCCGAGATCACGCACTCATCAACGCAGGGGGCCACCGATACATGGATGTCCAGCTTGTTTGCATAGCCTGCGGTGGAGTCCACTGCTTCGTGTGCAAGGTCGTTCGCATCGACTTCATCGAATTTGAAAGCCGCCTCGCCTGCCTCGATTGCTTGCAGGTCGAGGAGGTCTTCAACCAGGCTGGCGAGGCGTTGACCGTTCAACGCTGCCATACGGATCAAGGGCTTGAGGCCCTCGGGCAACTCACCGAGCTTGCCACTCTTGATGATCTCTAGGGACCCGATGATCGACGTCAGCGGCGTGCGTAATTCGTGACTTACGGTCGCGAGGAACCTCGATTTGATCTCAAGTGCGGCTTTCGTGCGCTCACTTTCTTCATTGATCAACCTCATCTTTTCCAGGCGTTCCTGATAGCTTTGGTAGAACTTCAAGGCGATATCGCCGATGAAGTAGAGGACGAAAATGGTCGTGAAGAACTCCAACCAGATCTGCGAACTGAGCGGCGGTAAGTAGCGAACCACGTCGATCAACGCGATGAATAGAAACGCAAGCATATATATAGAAAGACGCAACAACAGGATGCCGATCATCTGGCTGTTGTACATCGCCGCAAAGACCGATGCCGAGAACAGGAAAAAAAGCGGCGTGAAATGCCCGGCGGTCGTCTGCTGCAAAGCTATGTTTATGAGAAAAACGCTAATCGCCGTCGCGCTCAGGCATGTGTTCAGAGCAATGCGTTTTAGGATCCATCGACCCTGAACCGGATCTTGGCCATCCCATGCTTTGGACTGACGCCCAAGAAGCATGTCGAGTATTTCAGTGAAGGCCACAAGAATGTAGCACAAAAAGATTGAAACAGGGTTAAAGTAAAACGCAGTCAGCGCAGCAGAAGCCAAAAAGCTTCCTTGCCGCTTCCAAACCAGTTGATTGGAAAGCGATATGTAGTCTTTTATATTCTGCTCGCGGCCAAAAGAGGTGAACCAATCCCCCCGGGTCGCCCATATTTCTTTAGGGGTTTTCATGCTCGTCTCCACGGGTACACGCAAGGGAACACGTATAACACGCAAGTTTTTAACTTATAGCTCAAATCTGTTGAAAATATGGCAATAGAGAAACGATAGGAAATCTGTTGTCTTTAGGCAGCTTCAGTTGAAACTTCAGAAGAAAAACACAGCCCGCTAAGTTAAATGACGCACAACAAACCGCGCTTGCGGTCTGTTGTGCGGTGAACACAGGCTAGATCCGCCAGTCAGGCAGCTTCGGAGCCGTTACGTTTTGAAGGCGCGTAAACACCCTCAAGGTCCGGAAACGCAATGTTTGAATGTGGGATCTCACTCACCAAACCGAAAACCGGTGTGCGATCCAAGACTGCTTCTCGCTGTTCCTTAACTTTTGCGGTCAGGAGTTGAATTGGTTTTTCCAGCCCCGGGTAGCTGCGTGGTTCCATAACTGCTTCATAACCGAGGTAGCGGCGATAGAACGCCGTGTGCTCAGCCCGCACAGGAGCAAGTGCCAAGTCAATATCGTAGAAAATCGTAGCGAGAAAAGGAATACGCAGAACAAGAAAATGCAATGCCACAAGCTGTTTGCGCGCTGCAGGGCTGATCACGAAGCGTGTCGAGTCGAGAACTGTCTGTCCGCGTGCGACATCATCCAGAATCTCAGGAAACACTTCCAGAGTAGGTGATGCAACTGACAGCTTTGACACAAGGTGCATCCGCACGGAGGCCGCAAATTCCCCATCCACCTCGACAGCAACATGAATGCAGTTCTCGGTTCTGTCGAAGGCATCCGTCATCATACCGGTTTCGTTTTCAGGTATCGACTGTTCGGCACGATAGCAATTGTACCGCAAACGGTAAATCTCATCGAGTTCCCGACTGTCGGTCACTACCTTATAGCGTGAGCGCTTCAGCGCCTCTAGGACTCGCTTGTTCATGATCGCTCCTTGCGCCTTCAAGGCTTTGCTTGACAGACGAGCAGGTCACTGTACCCGCGATAGACAGTTTGCTGTCTGTGGATCTCCAAGCCTGCTTTAGTGGCAGCAGATGCGAATTCTGCTTCGGTATGTGTCCAGTAAACGCCGTTCATTTGCGCCTTTCTGATGGACTGGTTCTGCTTGGCAATTTCTCGGCCCCGCCAGAAAATCCGGAACGCACCGAGCAATCCGTGTTCTTTTCTCAAGCTCGAAAACAGGTAGCTGCGCCAATCCGCAACATCCATGTAGCGACCGAGATCGACGAGGTAGAGCCAGCCCCCCGGACGCAGCAAACGGCGCAGGTCTGCCAGACGCTGCTCCTGCGCAGGCATCGCGTAAAGTGCGTGGACACAGATGACCAGATCCGCGGTGCCGGCTGCGTTGACATCCTCAAGCGCAAGGCTTTGGTATTTGATGTTGCCTCGATCACGCAGCTTCGATTTCGCCGACGCGATCATGCCCGCGTCGGGCTCTATGAGGTGTACCTCACTCTCCGGAAAGGCGCTGGCCGCAATCTGGGTATAGTTTCCGGTGCCGCCGCCGATGTCATAGATCAATTTCGGCGTCTCTATGGTCGCAAGGAAAGCCTCAAAGTCCCGAAGTATGGCTTGGTATTCGGGATTGTGCTCCGATAGCAAATCGTAAGCACGCGCATAGGCGCTCCAATCGGGACGAGCCGATCTGTCAGACACTTCGACACTCATCGGAACTGGCTTTGACACTCGGGCGTTAGCTTGGGAAGAGGAGGAATTTGTAAATCCGGCGCCACCGCCTTGTTGCAAATTCTCTGTTGGCGTTGGTTTATCAACTTTCGTCAGTGACATTTCCAAGACATTCCCTCATTGAGGGAATAAATTTCCCTTTATACGAGAATCATTAACCAATTGTTTCCAATTCCGCAACAGTCTGCACGTGCATTGCGGCCTTGAGCGGGACGCATGACGCAGGGAAACCACGCTGACTTAATGTCGCGTGAAAGTGATGCTGGCTTAAAACCGAATACAGCGCTTTGAAATCGCGGATCCAGAATCGGCCGTTGGCCCCGCAGACGCGCCTGGACCAAGCGTGCTCGACAGCTGGTCAGGCGTCACACGCGAGGCAGTGTATTGAACTTGTGGCGCTGAAGAGGCAAAACAGGCTAGTTTTAAGAAAAATTTCCCCTTCTCCGCCTAATTCCCACCTCATTCTTTAGACATAAGCACCCAATTGGTAATGCCGCAGTTGGGTTGGAGTGACGATGAAAGTGCTATTGGTTTATGATGATTTGACTGTCCCAGAAGCAGGATATGACGATCCTCTTGTGCTTGAACTCGTTGCACATTTTTTAGGCATCGCAACACATCACAACAAAAACGCTCCACCATCAGCAGGCCCAAGGCTTGAAGTCATCTCGGACACCCAAGACCCTTAAGACCTTTCTTGCAATCATATGCGCGTAACGAACTGATCTGCTACGGCTTTGCCGGATTAAGATCTGCCTTGGCCCAAGCGCAGCAACCATCCGCGCGCGCGGGCTCCTCTTATTGGCCCAGCACAGCGGGACAAACGCGCCACCTGCAGGCTTTCGACCTTCTAGAACACATTCACGCCTCAACCAATCATGCACGCGGGCAGGTTTCCCGAACCGTCTGTGCGATATCTTTCAGCTGACCAGCGAGCGGATTTGTCTTCCTCCACACCATTCCAATGGTTCGCGTCGGCCTTGGCGGGGGCAAACGCACCACTGCCACCGGCGCGGAACGTGTCTCAATCTGGACCGCCATGTCTGGAATGAGGGTCACTCCGATTCCCGCGCCAACCATCTGGACCAAAGTTGAAAGAGAGCTGCCTTCCATCAAGTCACGCGGAAGGACGGATGAAGCATTGCAAAAGGACAACGCCTGATCGCGGAAGCAATGCCCCTCCTCCAGCAACAACAGTCGCATCTCACGCAACAAATCGGAGTTGGGCACCGGCTTGTCCTTATCACCATCAGATCGCACAAGGACAAATTCCTCCGCAAACAGACCTTCTTCGTGCAAGGAGGGCTCGGAGATCGGCAAGGCGACGACGGCGACGTCAAGGTTGCCACTGAGAAGACCCTCAATCAATTTCTGTGTGACCGCTTCGCGCGGACGCACATCAAGCCCCGGATAATCCTGGCTTAGACATTTGATCAGATGCGGCAGGAAATAGGGTGCGACAGTTGGAATGATACCCAACCTGAGGCGTCCGAAAAGCGGTTTTTGCGATGCCCGCGCCAGATCACCGAGCTCGTCCATCGCCTGAAGCACTTCGCGTGCGCGCCCAAGGAATGTCTCGCCAAAACCTGTCAAATGAAAGTGTTTCGGGCCCCGCTCTACAAGCGGCGTTGCAAGGATGTCCTCCAGCGCCTTCACCTGAACCGAAAGCGCCGGCTGGGAGATGCCGCAGTCCTCGGCCGCATTGCCAAAATGGCGATGTCGGGCCAGCGCTTCGAAGTAGCGGAGCTGTTTTATGGTGATATCAATCATAAGAAGAGGTTATCACAACTATTAGAAATTGCAATTTCTACATATCACTGGGTTAGTGTAAGGATCTCTCCAGAGGAAAGACTGTTCACTTTTTCGCACTGGATTCGGTAGGGTCGTCGTGGTGAAGAAGGGCTGCCATTAAACAAACAGTCTTTTCGGCAAACGGAATTACAAACAGCGATTGGAAACAACAATGGACGGCAACGACAACGGCTCAATGGGCAAATGCCCGGTTATGCATGGCGGGAACACCGCCAGCAGCTCATCAGTGATGTCCTGGTGGCCGAACGCGCTGAACCTGGACATTTTGCACCAGCATGACACCAAAACCAATCCGATGGATTCGGATTTTGACTACGCGGAAGAGGTCAAAAAACTTGACGTCGATGCGTTGAAGAAAGACCTGCATGCCCTGATGACCGACAGTCAGGAATGGTGGCCTGCGGATTGGGGACATTACGGTGGCTTCATGATCCGCATGGCATGGCACTCTGCGGGCACCTACCGGCTGGCCGATGGCCGTGGCGGCGGCGGTACAGGGACGCAACGCTTCGCACCGCTGAATTCCTGGCCGGACAACGTCAGCCTCGACAAGGCACGCCGCCTGCTGTGGCCCATCAAAAAGAAATACGGGAACAAGCTCAGCTGGGCTGACCTGATGATCCTTGCAGGCAACATCGCCTATGAGTCCATGGGCCTGAAGACGTTCGGTTTCGCCTTTGGACGGACGGACGTGTGGCACCCTGAAACCGATACTTATTGGGGTTCAGAGAAAGAATGGCTTGCCGATAGTGATGCACGCTACGGCGACCTGAAAAATCCTGCGACCATGGAAAACCCACTGGCTGCTGTCCAGATGGGCTTGATCTATGTGAACCCTGAAGGCGTAAACGGCCAGTCCGATCCGGCCCGCTCGGCACTGCATGTTCGCGAAACATTTGCCCGCATGGCGATGAACGACGAAGAAACCGCGGCGTTGACCGCAGGCGGCCACACAGTCGGCAAATGCCACGGCAACGGCAACGCTGACACGCTCGGCGCGGAGCCGGAAGCCGCGGATGTTACCGATCAGGGTTTCGGGTGGAGCAACCCCAACGGCACGGCAAAGGCGAGCGACGCTGTAAGCAGCGGCATTGAGGGTGCCTGGACGACAAACCCGACAAAGTGGGACATGGGCTATTTCAAGTTGCTGTTCGGCTATGAGTGGGAATTGAAGAAAAGCCCCGCAGGCGCCAACCAGTGGGAGCCGATCGACATCAAGGAAGAAGACAAGCCTGTCGATGCCTCGGACCCTTCCATCCGCCGCAACCCCATCATGACCGATGCCGACATGGCCATGAAAGTCGACCCGATCTACCGCGAGATCTGTGAACGCTTCATGGCGGATCCGGCCTACTTCTCGGACACATTCGCACGTGCATGGTTCAAGCTGACTCACCGCGATATGGGTCCCAAAGTGCGCTACATCGGCCCCGATGTGCCGCAAGAAGATCTGATCTGGCAGGATCCGGTTCCCGCAGGCAACACCGACTACAACGTGGAAGCTGTAAAGGCGAAGATTGCCGACAGAGGCCTGACGCTGGCCGAAATGGTCTCGACCGCTTGGGACAGTGCGCGCACTTACCGTGGCTCCGACATGCGCGGTGGCGCAAACGGCGCGCGCATCCGTCTGGCCCCCCAGAAGAATTGGGAAGGCAACGAGCCTGCCCGTCTGGCCAAGGTTCTCGGCGTGCTGGAAGGCATCGCTGCGGAGACAGGCGCAAGCGTTGCCGACGTGATCGTTCTGGCAGGCAATCTGGGCGTCGAGCAGGCCGCGAAGGCAGCTGGCTTCCCTGTAACGGTTCCCTTCGCGCCGGGTCGCGGTGACGCAACCGACGAGATGACCGACGCCGAGTCCTTTGAGCCGCTGGAGCCCGTCGCCGACGGTTTCCGCAACTGGTTGAAGAAGGATTATGTGGTCAGCCCCGAAGAAATGCTGCTGGACCGCGCCCAACTCATGGGCCTTACCGCCAAGGAGATGACGGTTCTGATCGGTGGTATGCGTGCGATGGGCGCAAACCATGGCGGCACCATGCATGGCGTGTTCACGGACCGTGTAGGCGCACTGACGCCGGACTTCTTCGTGAACCTGACGGACATGGCCTATTCTTGGCACCCGGTTGAAGGTGGAACCTATGAGATCCGCGAGCGCAGCTCGGGCGCAGTGAAATGGACCGCAACGCGCATTGATCTGGTGTTCGGCTCCAACTCGATCCTGCGTTCCTATGCCGAGGTCTACGCGCAGGACGACAACGCCGAGAAGTTCCTGAAGGACTTCGTAGCCGCTTGGGTCAAGGTCATGAACGCAGACCGCTTCGATCTGACTGCCTAAAACCAACGACAGCCCCGCGCCTCTCTAACGGAGGGCGCGGGGCTGTTTTACCATCATTCAGGCCTGCATTGTGTGGCCCATTCCCCGTCAGGCTTTGCAAACCCAAACGCTATGCGGCGGCAACCTTCCCGATCAGCCCAATGCAATTTTGGAAGCGCGGTAAAGCGCACCCAGAGAACCAGTGATCACACAATGAGATCCGGAATTTCATCACGACAATACGCATGTATGTCACCAGCGCAGACAAGCCAGATTTCATCACGGTGGTTCGCAATATGCGTCAACGCACGGCGCAAGTGGCGAAGCCGGTAGGGCTGCCCCACCAGATAGGGGTGCAACGCAATGCCCATCACCAGAGGCTGCGCGGCAGATTGCTCCAGCATCTCGTCAAAGTTGTCGATAATCATATCCGCAAAATAACCAGCACCATCCTTGCGGGCCACAATGGACGGAATGTCGTTGACCTCCTGCGGATAAGGGATCGAGAGCAAGCGTCCGGCCGTGGTTTGCATCCACACAGGCTGGTCATCCATGCACCAGTTGAGCGTGTAGCCATAACCCGCTTCGGCCAGCAGATCGGGCGTGGCATGAGTTTCTGCAATCCACGGCGACAGCCAGCCTTGCGGCGCGGTCCCTTCGGCGTCAGACAAAATTTTCGTCGCTTCCGCAATCAGCGCAGCCTCGTCGTTGCGTCCAAGGGTGCTTTGACGCTCCGAATTGGTGCGGCCATGGCCGACCACCTCGTCGCCACGGGCGCGAAAGGCTGCCATCAGCTCCGGCGCATAGCCGTACATCGCGCTGTTGGCGATGATGCTGGCGGGCAAATCGAGGGCATCGAACATCTCAAGCATGCGCCACGCCCCCACTCGGTTGCCATAATCACGCCACGCGTAATTGAGCACGTCCGGTTGTGGCCCGCCGGGTGCAAGCTCTGCCCCCAGCCCCTCACCAAACGCGAAGTGTTCAAGATTAAGGCCCAGATAGACTGCCAGCCTCTTGCCCTCGGGCCAGCTGTAATCCGCGCGTTTGGTGATTGCGCTGTAGGTATAGCGCCCGTGATCGCGCAGCATTACAGCGCAGCCTCAGCCAGCCCTGCCTTGTGTAACAGGATCTCGGCGCTGTCGTTCCAGACATCGGTGCTGATGATCTTGCCGTCGCGCAAAACGAATTTATCCATATAGCGGTTGGTCTCGAAGGCCGTACCATCTTTCCATTCACCGTAGAGGTAGCCGGTGTTGTAGACGTGCACATCGCCAGTCTCCGCATCCAGCGCCGCGTCCGTGCGCAAGAATCGCTTTTTGACCCAAGCGTAACGTTTGGCATTGAAGGCCGCACTGTCCGCCGGACCGCCGAACCGGCGTCCACCTGTGAACACCAGCTTGAAATCGTCACCGATATAGGCCGCAGCCCCTTCCGGGTCAGGCACCATGGAGCGTTCGAGATAGGCTTCGACGATGGCCTTGGCAGCCTGCGCGGGATCGGTTCTGACGTTCATGTTGCAGCCTTTTGGTATGGTCGTTGGGAGAGCGGTGCGCGCCTCAGGCGGGCGCGCACCGTGATACTGCTGGATCAGTTCATCGTAACCGAAAAAACACGATCTTCCACTGGAGGCAGGAAAGAGCGGTCAAAGATCTCGGATGCCTCGGGAAGCGTCTCCAGTCCGTAGCCCTCGGCGATGATGGCAATGGAGCGTGTGAGGCGTTCATCGACCAGATCACCGATGCCGGTTTCCGAGACTTCGGGGGCGTTCATCAACTTGGTCAAGGCAAACTCGAGCCGCGCGCGCTCGAGGTCTGCATCGACAAGGTTGTCAAAGGCCATGATCGCCTTGACCGCAATATCCTGATCCTTGGTGATCTCCATCGTGGCGCGGGTGACCGCACGGACCAGCCCTGCCACCGCTTCGGGGTTCTCGGCCAGCATCTCGCGCGAGACCATCATGCCGTTGGAATAGAGGTCCATGCCGTAGTCTTCATAGTTGAACCAGTCGAAATCAGCTGCCGGATCCTTGCGGTTAGCGATCAGATTGAACCAGCTGCTGACGGTAAAGGTAAACGCGCCGTCAATCTCGCCGCGGATCAGCATCGGCTCTTGCAGGTTGGGCGCGAGGCTTTCGTATTTGATCGTCTCCGCATCAATGCCGTTCAGGCGCGCAAACACTGGAAACAAGCGTGTTGTCGGCGTGCCCTGCGCACCGCCAAGTGTTTTTCCTTCAAGCTCTTTGGGTGATGTCAGCCCCAGCTCTTTCGGGACAGCGATCGCAAAAGGCGGACGGTTCCACATCTGGAACACCATCACCGGCGCCTCGCCCGGACGGGCGGCAGCGTTCTGGATGATCGCGTTGATATCGCCAAACCCCGCGTCATACGCACCGCTCATGATCCGCGTGATCGTTGCCGCCGAGCCCTCGCCCTGATCAATGGTGACGTTCAGCCCTTCTTCTTCGAAATAGCCCTCGTTCAGGGCCACAAGAAACGGCGCGTCGCTGCCTTGGGTTTTCCAGCCCAGTGTGAACTTGATATCCGTCGTTTCAGCCAGCGCGGGGCCGAGTCCGGTCAAGACCGCAAATGCCGCGCCAAAGAGGGTATGCTTCATATCCATTGATCCTTGTGAGTGATGTGGGGAGGAGGTTTCAGGTAATGGCGATATCGGTGTCACGGGTTGCCCAACCGGTCACACGGCGCTCCAGCACCGAGAAGAAGACGTAGAGGATCACCCCCAGCACTGCGAGGATGATAAGCCCGGCAAACACCAGCGAGACCTGAAAGTTGGAGGACGCCGTCATCATGACGTTGCCAATGCCTCGGTTGGACGCGACCGTCTCTGACAGAACCGCGCCCACAAAGGACAGGGTAATCGCCACTTTGAGCGAGGCAAAGAAATAAGGCATGGTGCGCGGCAGGCCGACATTCCACAGGATCTCGCGCTTGGACGCGCCCAGCGTTTTCAGAACGTCTTCCAGATCAGGCTCGGTGGTGGCCAGTCCGGTAGCGATGTTCACGACAATCGGGAATACGCAGATCACCATGGCCGTGAGGATCGCAGGCGTGGTACCCGAGCCGAACCACAGTACGAAGATCGGCACAACCGCGACCTTGGGGATCGACGAAAAGCCCACCAGCAGCGGGTAGGCCACCGCATAGGCGACCTTGGATGTCCCCACCAGAACGCCAAGCGCCACACCGATGCCCACCCCGAGAACAAAACCGATCAGGGTGGAATAGAGTGTCTGCAAAATATGCGGCCACAGGATCGGGAACTTGACCCAGAGCGTCACGAGGATCTCGGAAGGGCGCGGCAGCACGAGGTCGGACACGTTCAACAGAACGCACAAAACTTCCCATGTCAGGAAAAAACCGATGATCAGCCCATAGGACATGATCTTGATGCGTCTGGCTTCGGTCATTCTACGCCTCTTATGTACGGACCTGGGCGATCAATTCGCGCAGGCCTTGGGTCATTTCGACAAATTCGGAACTGTAGATCATGCCGATATCACGCGGCTGAGGGATA
>TARA_R110002074_G_scaffold112640_3_pt1 | contig 11120 bp, 8 predicted proteins | sample TARA_R110002074 | Tara Oceans TARA_R110002074 (sample SAMEA4397215) | marine metagenome | biome: Polar Biome; feature: [MIX] marine epipelagic wind mixed layer (ENVO:01000061); material: water (ENVO:00002006), including particulate matter (ENVO:01000060) such as... | depth 10-100 m
AGATATCGGAAGGCTTCGGAGCGGTGTCAGTAGAGGGGTTTAAGTACTTAGGGGTCTGGTCATAGAGGGCGCGAGCCTGAAAATAATATACAACGTCTGCGTCACCTTTAAATGGGATAATGATTCTGTTTGCAAACTTACCCTCCTTGCAAAGATAAAAAGGACTCTCTTCCTCCTCAACAAGACTAAAAAGGGCTCTACCAAATAAGAAGCTCCAAGCATCAAGCTCAGTTTGGTCGTTAGATTCTACGGTGCTTAGATTAATTGGAACAAGTTTGCTGGTATCAAGCTCCAACTCCTGAGTTGGATTGGGTCTATCTAATTCGGGAATATCTTCTCCAAGGAAGCGGAAGTTCTTAATTATTAGATCTTTTTGAGCCCAGAAGTACTGCAATCCTTCTGCCTTTGCGTAAAGTGTAGTGAAATTTCCAGAACGACCTGTCTTAAAGCACTGCCACAGACCGCTATCTACATTGACGCTCATATGCTTCTTCCAATCATCCTCTACGAACAATGATTGCATGATAAACTCGCTGCCACAAGCGGATAGTTTGCCAATAGTGGCAAAGTTCCGAGTAATGTAGTCTCTAATAAACTGAGGTGCTATAATGTACATAAAAACTATTTCCGAATCAAAATTCCAGACTTTTAAACAATGCCAACTGAAGTATCGCTATCGCTACGTCGAGAGGCTCCCTGAACCATCAGAGACAAATACTGACGCTCTGCACTTCGGATCGTATATCCACAAGATCCTTGAGGACGGTGTGAACGCGCAGTCTCAAGAGGAGATGCTGTTGATTGCTGAAGAAGTGAGAGGCTCATACAAGGTATCAAAGAAGTACGAGGGCAAAGATTTAAAATGTATTGACAATTTTCTTTCCTTCAACGCCAAACTAGGGGAGACAGCAGGGACCGAGCTTGTCTTCCAAGTCCCTGTAAAGGATGACATCACCCTTAACGGCATCATTGACCGTGTGATCAAGGGAGAGGATGGGGGCTACCTAATCATCGACTATAAGACCTCTAAGAGGGAGAAGACTAAGGTTGAGCTTTACCAAGACACTCAACTGAAGGGCTACGTTTACGCTATAAGTAAGCTGTATGAAGTCCCTATCTCCAAAGTTGTGGCTGCACACTACTATCCTCTAACTAATAACTTCGTACATGTCCAGTACTCAGTACCACAAATTAACGCTCACTTACGCAAGATAGTTGATGAGGTCTGGAAGATTCGTAAGAAGAAGAAAGAGGAGCTACGAGCTAACAGAAATGAGTTCTGTAACTGGTGTGCTTATAAGACTGCTTGCCCTGAGTTCTGCACCATGCATGAAGTACAGAAGACTGTGGAAGAATTAAAAGCTAAGAAGAAGAAGAAGTCTTAGGCCAAGTCCCATATATAAATGGGTGATAGATATCTATCTCTATAGAGACAAAGAACTTATTCACTTGGTCAGGTGAATACTTACACTTCTTAGTTAAGTAGTTAAACAACATCTCTAGCTTGATTGGCTTCTGTTTATTCATAGCATCCAGAACCTTAAGCTGGAAATGCTTAACAAACTTTTCAGAGAACTTATGTCTCCATTTTTCTACGAATGAATAACTTAATGTTTCATTTATTAAATCAAGAAAATCAATAATCTCTATGTCTAGGTTACTACTCATATTTTAAACTCTTATTATATAATATAAGAACATGCCTCAATTTTCAAAACAATTTCGGAATTTTTTAAAATCTGTTGGAGCAGATAACAAAAGAAACACCAGAACAGTCCCTAAATCTAGCTCTTGTGCAGTCCCTGGAGATGTAGTATTTTTTAGGTATAAGCTAGGTACTGGTGTAGGGAGTAGGGGAATGAGGCTTCTCTTGGTAACTAAGCCAGTAACTAGAGATGCAGCTACAGGTAATCGGCTACTTACGGGGTTTAAATTACCTGAGAATGGAGATTATACCCCAGAGTCTCTAGATGCTCTATATAATCAAGGTGGCTTTTCGGAATCCGATTTTAGAACTTACATAATGACCAATATATACGGACAGCTAAGAAGGATACGGAAAATAAATAAACAACCTGTGGGTAAAAAGCCTTCAGGTCCAGGGGTAGGATACCTAGCAAATAGAAATAAGAGGAAAATATAGATGATACCAGGACTTGACGCAGCGGAAGATGCTTTGATTGGCTCGTTGGGGGCACTGAAGAACCAATTGATGAAGAGTTTAGACTATGCTATGGCTGCTGATAAAAGCAGTCTTAAGCTAGGTATGAGCTTTACGGAGTCTAACGAACAGCTTACCTCCCAGATGGGGGGACTCAGAGGTGATTTAGGAACTCGTTTTGTAGCATCAATGGCAGGTATGTCTGAAGGTCTTCAGGGTAATACAGCGGGTATCGGAAGGCTTGTTAACCAGCAACAACTAACGGGAACCGCTTTTACTAAGACTGCTGCTATTTTCGCTAAAATGGAAATGACCTTAGGTATCTCTAGGGAATCTACAAATAAGCTTGCAGACTCTATTCCCGAGTTAGGGAAGAGATGGAAAACCTCTACGGATGTACTGGTAGAAGCCCTTGACGGGTTAGCTGACACTTTCGTTCAGCAAAAGCTGGCTGGGATGGGTGCGGGTCTTCCAGCGGCTGTAATGGCTCTCCAGGGGGAAGTAGGTAAATCTATGGCGGGTCCTCTGGGTAAGGTGATGAAGGCTATATTCGATACTAGTGAGAGTGGTTGGAAAGGACTAACCCTCCTTGGAATTGGCAATGTAAGAGAGCAATTATCTGCCGCCACAAGTGATGCTCAACAATCTAATATACTTAAGAAAGCTATTGTTACTGCATCCAATACAATTAAGAACTTTACAGGTAATGGCAAAGATATGTATAGGATGTTTGGTGTTGCAACTGAACAAATCTCCTCCGCAGCGTTTGATTTTGTTTCTATGGCTGATGCTTTAGGAAAAAGAACAGCAGACATGAGCGACTCTACTGCGAATTTTGGGGACCAAATGGGGGTATTCCTAAAGGAAATCCTGATACCCTTTCAAGATGCGTTTAGAGAATTTTTCCCTTTACTTAAAGATATTACAAAAATAGTGAGTGTTTTTGCAAAAGGTATAGTGCAGGGCTTGGTTGATTCTGCTATAAGAATATTTTTAAATTTTGATGATATTTCAGGAAAAATAAAAGCTTTGGGCTCAGTATTTGCGACCCTTGGAAAGTCTATACTCAGATTTGCGGCATGGATAGAAGAGAGAGCAATTTTTGGTCTTGGATCACCAAACGAAAAAGATAAAAAAGCAGTTGAAAAAATGTTAAACGCGGATCTTGCTGGAACCTTCGAAGTAGCTACTGGAAGTTTTAAAGGTTTCCTTATGACCGTTAGTGATCTAGCGTTCGGAAAAAACAGTGATACTGTGAAAGCTTTGGATAAACTTACAGTGGCCCAGATGGAATATTATAAAAGACAAATTAATATGGATAAAGCACTGCATACTTTAACAAGTGACAATTTCGCTACCAGCGAAATGGATAGCGCAGAGCTTAGACAAGCTTTTGTAGATAAGCTTACTAAGATTAAAGAAGAGTTAGGGCTTGTTGAAGAAAATACTAAAGTAGTTGCGGATCAATTTAGAACTACTTCAACTTTCTTGGATGAATCATCCAACCTTATTGGCCGAGGCATCGAGAGTATGTTAGGTATGAATGAGGAAGGTGGTACAAAAAGTATCGTAGAGGCGTTACAAATTGCAAATGAACAAAGAGAAGCACAGATGAATCAAAATCCGCCCAACTCTAGTTCCCATACCAGTAAAAGTTAATCATGGCTAATAGACACATAATTGATAGAAAGCTTCCTGAAAGAGCAAAACTGATGTTTTACTTCCCTAAACCCAGTCTAGGGGATGATTACTTTATTGTTGAAATGCCCTTTTTTGAGAATGTTAAAATTAGAGAAAGTAAAAAGGCTAGGTATCAGAAGTACTCTTTACTTTCTAGATCTAGTAATCTTTATAGCTATCTTGGAGCGGACTCCAGGCAACTTAATCTGAGCTTTAATATGACACTTCCACATATCTTAGATGAGAATCCTGGATTAAGTCTCCAACAGTTTATAGACTATTCTCCTGGTGAAGATAAAAAAGCCGAAAGAAAGAAATTTAGACAACCTTACAAAGCAAATGATGCAGTAAATGGGATGGCATTTAAGTTAGGTACTCACTATACTAAAGAGTTAGCTTTTGCAAGTGCAAAACAAGTTTTATTAAATGATCAGATTACAGCAGGAATGGATGGTGAGACTACTAAAGCTTTAATGTCTAAGTTTGGCATCGTCGGCGCTGGCCCTGGCCTTGCTATTGATTCCGCTCTAAAAGAACAAGGAACTATCCAAATAAACGAAGGACTAGAGAATCAAGCTGAGGCCGAAGCGAAAGCAAAAGAGGATCTAAAAGGTAATGAGAATATGCAACTACAGTATCGCATTATTGATCTAATAATTTATTGGACAAATATAATTAGATCTAGTGTAGTTAACAATGCGGATAATCCACTTTATGGACCACCAACTATTCGTTTACGTCATGGTATTCTCTATCAAGACATCCCTTGCATTTGCACAAACTATTCAATAAGCTATAATGAAGCAGCAGGGTATGATATAAATACACTCCTCCCTCGCCAACTTAACATAACTATGAATTTAGAAGAAATTAGAACTGGGGACTTTGGGAAATTTAATACAAAAAATATTACCCAACAGGATAACCTTGCTGGGTGGGAAGCTGTAGTGAATGGAGATACACGCAGTATGGACCCAGGCTCTGGAGGACTCTATTTATCATGAAATCATTAGGAAAAAAGAGAGGACCTTATAGTTTAGGTGTAAATGAGGTATCTCATAGAAATGTAATTACTACAACTATACTAAACACACCGCAATTTGATTCAATTCTTTCTAATTTGGATTCAGCGTATGAGTACGAAGTAGGGTATGTTCCTAACGGCTATGAACATCGTCCTGATTTAATATCAAATATTTTCTATGGAACACCTAAGAACTGGTGGCTCCTTATGCTGGTTAACAGTATTTCTGATCCAAATGAAGGGTTTAATCTAAACGATAAAATTTTAATCCCTAAGGTTACATGAGAGTCCCCACAGCCAATATAATAATTGGATTTAATAAAGAGGTTATGGATAGGCTCTTTACAGCGGGAGCTACATATAAAAATTTAATTCAAGGTCTAACTGTTTCGGGGGTTGAGGGGGATGCGCTTCTTTTTGATAGCCAATCAAATCCCAACTTTATATCCTTTACTCATACTTTTGGAATGAGTAAAGGTTCCATTATGGAACTAACTCTTATTGATCCTAAAGGTGAGTTAGAAAAGCGTTTCGCAAGTGACAATATTATAAGTAACATTGCAGGATTCGCTTATAACGATGATGAGTATGCCAGTCAGAGTGGCGATGGTCCTCCCGAAGCTACTGGACAGCTTTTGAAAAAGATTCTAAAGGATATGGAAAACTCTAGATCTTTGTATGATAATCAGTTTTTCCATGAGTTCAAAACTAAATACCAAAAAACAATAGCAAACAAAATTATATATGTTGCCTACGGGTCTGGAAATAATTTAGATCTATGGTCTGGTCCACATAGAGTTAATATAGTGAATGCTACTATTGATCTAAAAGGTGCTAGGAAAATTAGCCTTGTACTCCAACCCACTCCCGACCCAATACAAACCAGTCAACGACGAGGTGCGTACAATGAAGAGGTGGATTTAGATTTAGCTGGAATGACAATGCGGGTTACTGGGGAATCCAAGGAAATAAAATTTCTTAATAGTCTAGAGCAAAAACCTGCATATGATCCGATGGAGTATCTAGGAAACAAATTACCTAACACTTTTGGTAATAAGCAAGATATGGAGATAAAATCTTCTTTGCATAAACTAGATTTAGGTTCCTATGTAAGCCAGTTAGAGGCTTTTGATTTTCACTCAATAGTTGTAGATGCTTTAAGAAGTTATATTCAAAACGCAACAAGCAATAATAATGTTATTGTTTTATTGCCAAATCTTAATATTATTTGTAGAAATTACATAAACAATACTTACAAACTTACAAATTGCTCTGATTCAACTTTAGGAAAAAGGATGGAATTTATGACTCCGATTGCCGATTTTGGAAATAAGGAAAATCTTATCTTGGAATTTCTTAACGGACTAGGTTTAGACTTAATTATTGAACCGCCAAATAAGGATAAAATAATTCCACCAGTAAGCGTAGACTTCCGAAAAGACAGCAAGAAAGCGGCCTCTCCAAAAGAGCGATATGAGCAGAGATATAAGGACAATAATTTTATAGCTATTCTAGCTAACGCCAATGATAGAGGAATACCTAAACATAATGAAGCTATTACATATGTAATTGATAGAATTTTAGAGCATTCAAAAGAAGATTATCAAATACAGTATACTGTTTTTAATGAAACGGATACAAAAGTTTTAGACTATTGGAGTAATTCGGACTTAAATAAGTATCCTACTTTTGGGGGATATAATACGTTTAAAACTAATAAAGAAGCTATTATTGTTGGAGATCAAAATCTTATCCGTAGTTATTTATATGGTAAAAAGAGCGCAAAAAAAGCTCAAGAGAAAGCAAGTAAACTTAAACTAGAGGCTGCTGGGTTTAAAGGTTTGGAGAAAGCAAATAAAATATTAGGAGCAAAGGGAATAATAAAATTTGATACTTCAGGCTTAGAGACTGGGTTAAACCAAGCTTCCAAAGATAAGCACATAGATTCTTTATTAGCACTACCTATCCACCCTCTAGATTCAATATTACTTGACGAAGATTATCAACGAGGCATAAGGGAGGTAACAATTTTTCCTCATAAAGGATCAGCAGGGTTTGGGAATATTTCAGACATCCCCGATGAGTTTTCTTATGAGGAAGAGCTTAAAGATGCATATACTACTTTTATAGAAGAGGAAGGGATTAGTGTTTTTAGGTTTAATACTTCAAATCCAAATGTTACAGATATAAAGTCTAAGTTTGGACCAATATATTTACAGCAGATACTTAACGGGTTTCAGAAAGTAGTAAGTAATAGAGCCGCGCTTGTGACAGAAGGTGTATTACCAGTAGGAATAGGTTCTTTTCCTGTTAGAACTCAAGGTGCAGCCCTAGCTTACGCCCACAAAAATGACCTAGCTACAAGTCAAGGGGATGAGGAAAGACAAGAAGCAGCTAACGCTATCGCAGGGCGTTTAAGCCTAGACCTACAAAAAGAAATAACCGATATCAATCCAGGGGACGTTGCGGATTTTGTAGACTCTATGTTACAAGAGATTGAAAAAGGTAACAGCTCAGGAGGGGGAAAAGTTATTGAAGTTGGTCAATTTGTAGATGGGAACCCACAATCTCTTTTGAACGATATGGCTGTACAAATGTACCAAAAAGCTCTTATGTTGGAAATTACTACTCTTCCATCTTTTCATTTATCAAACACTTGGGATATACAATCACCTTGTTTGTTATTTGCTCAGGACAATAACATTTCTCAAACACATAAACCAGACAGAACCTTAATGAATAAATTCTTTAGTGGACAATACAAAATATTAGGATTTACCCACACGATTAGCCCTTCTAAATCTGAATCTCGATTCAGTTTAGCAAAGACTATAATAAACACCAGTACTAAGGAAGAGGAGGATAATGATGATGAATGAGCAAATAATATCACTAGCTCAAGTAGTAGACGTAGTTGATGTAACTAGGAATGGTAGTTTTACAGCTACAATTGATTATTTAGGTAATTTACGAAGGTCTGTTCATTATGTGAGTCCTTATGGTTCTAATACTGAAGGAGCTTTTGTGGCTATACCCTCAGTAGGAACTACTATTCTAGTCTGCAAGCTTGCTGGAAGCGAGGCGGGTTGGTATTATTTAGGAACCACCTTTACCAAAGAACGAAATCAAGTAGAAGGTGATCCAATAAAGGAACCATGCTTTCCTTTAGAGCGGGTCCTTCCCAGGATGTACCGCTCCAGAGGTATACCCAAGCAGATGGCTTTCTTAAACCCGATTGGCGCAGGGTTAACTATTTCCGATGAAGATACAGAAAAGTACATGAATAAGAGTACTGAACTTAAATCATCGACGAATAAAACAGTTAGCTTGATCGACAGCCCTGGAATTGACTCCATTATTATTGATTCAGGAAACAATTCGAAGATTACTGTGTCCAATGACCCCCAAAATCAGTCTGTTCCTGCACAAGCAGTCCAAATAGAAACTGCTGGACCCCAAAAATATCTCAACTCTGGGTCACAAACCGATATTTTCGTTGGAGAAGGAGGTAGGGAACTTCAACTACTCAATAAAGGTAATGGAGTTGGTTGGGGAGATGCAGGTCCGTGCGGTAATGTTAATATTCAAAGTTATAAAAAAGATGTTAATGTATTCACTAAAGCTGAGGAAGGAAGAATATTTATTGAATGTCTTAATGAAAGTGGAAGTAATCAGGTGATCGAAATCCAAACTAATGGGGAAGGTGGAGCTATCCGTATTAAGACTTCTGGGAAGGTAGACATTTCAGCAAGTTCTATAGGTATTAATGCCACGGACAATATAGATATTAAAGCGAAAAACATTAAAATGGAGGCTACTGAAGTAATTAGTATAAAGGCAACAGGGAACATTAACGCTGATGGAAAAGAAATCCAACTTAATGGAGGATTATCCACCCCTGCTGACCCAGGGATTGGAAATACAGAAAGTTACTATGGAAACGTTGGAGTAACTACATACTAAGAGGCAATTATGGCATCATTTGATTTAGACACATTTTTAAAAGTTCAAGGGAAAACTGGTGCGGGTATGCTCCCAGCGTTGGGTATGTCCTTTGGACTACCTAGCTGTATGTTAAATATGGCAGCAGGGCTGCTTAACCTACTCCCCAGTTCAGTGTTGACTGGAATGCAGTCCAAAGTTTCAGAGGGTAAATCCAAGGCAAATGAAGTAACCAAGGAAGTATTTAAAAAGCTTTCACTTGGCACAGGCATTCTTGAGTTTGATACGGAAAATGGAGTTTTTAAATTTATGTCTGACACTTCCTGGCAGGGAATTGATAATGACGATACAGAGTCTGAGAACGATCTTGCTGGTATACTAGGGGCTATGCAATATGCAGCATCTTTTGGAGCCCAACTTTATGAAAACTACAACAATATATCAGACCAGATAGACTCCATAACTGATTGTTTAGATAAGTTTAGTCTTCTGCAAAAATTCCAATCAGGAAACTCCGCAACTGAGAAGGCTGCACTTAGTCCCGAAGCTGCTGAAGAGCTTTTCCAAGCCACCTATGCAGGAGATTCTACCAAACTAAAACAAGCTAATGATTTTATAAAGAAGTGTGATGCTACTATTATTGAAATTAATAATATTCTTAGAGCCAGAGAATTAGATCCTTCGCTGGAACCCTGTTTGTTAAATTCTTCTGAATTAGATCCATTCTTAGATAATACTACTTTTAAGAGATGCTCTCCTACAGACCCTGCGGTGGGGACAGATGAAAAAGAAGTGTTCCGACTAACTTACGGACCCCCAGAAACCGTTACAGGGCAGTATGTATTAACATCTGATGGCTTATATTACGACTCTCAAGCAGGAGGATTAGATCCCGTGTTCCTGGCTATTTCAGGTATTGTTCCTGTTGGTGACAAGTGGAAATACGACTATGATCCTAACTTGGGTGGTAAAGGTCGAGCTATCTCTATCGAATCTTTGAATAAGTTCTCCGATAATATTTTTGATCCTACCCGAATTGATGATAGCATAGGACTCCAGCATTACTATGACGAAGATCACTTTCTTTCTGTCCTAAAGCAACAGAGGGATAAGCTAGTGTATGATTTATCAGCAGATTTAGGCTCCTTTATCGTTGAATTTGGTGAAGACTCCTCAATTGTAAAAAACCAGAGAAACTTAATTATCTCAGACATTGCTAATCATAACAGTAAAGTTAACAGGAGAAAGAAACAGATTGAAGTAGCTGTTAAGGCTCCACAGGTTTATGGAGAGGAAACGCAACCTAAGTTCGCTCCAGGAGAGGTCCCAATCAATGATTTCTCTTACCTAGCGGACTATAACTTAGAAGTAGATTTAGAAAAACAGAATGCTTTAATATTTAATCAAGCTGATGTTGTGGGTATAGTGTTACCTATCAACGCTAAGTTCGCAGGAACGAGTGCTAAACCGCCCTCATTAACTTTTGAGCAGTTAAGGATTCCTACGGTTGGAAAAGGTAGCATTTTATACTCCCCCTCCTCTACTCAAGCGGGTACGGTATTGTCTTTAAATGATCAAATTGTATACAAGGATTTGTTTGCAATTTACAACTTTTTGGAAACTAAATTGGAGCTTCCTTCGTCGCTATCCTTCCCAGTGACAAACTGCGCTACAGAGAATATGTATAATAACGCCCAAATGGTGGGATCTTCTAAAAGGGACGTATTTGTTTCTGGTTTAGGAATTCCTTACTTAGGTGGAATTGTTCAAAATAAATCGAGTGATCCTGTAGCTGCCTCTGCATTAGGATCGTATGTCAAGCTCCCCGACACTAAAGAATACCAGGATCTAACTTATTCCTCAACAGGATTTACATTAGAGTGCTGGGCTCATGTTCCTAATATTATGGACGGAGGAGTGGGCTGGCTAAGTGCTACGGCTTCTTCCCTAACAAAGGTTCTTTTGGCTAGTGAAAATGTGGGCAAATCCGATGTTTCTGGTTATGGTTGCGACCCAGCCCCAGAGAGGGACTTAGATTATCTAAGAAATAACAGGGGCGACGAGTTTGTACGAGGAATGGTTTGCGGATTCACCCGAGATAGAAGACTTACAGAAGCAGGATATGGATTAGGTTTATCAGGATATAGTAATCATAATTATAATAATGACCCAGTATCCTCTTTAAGTTTCTTCATAGCCCCCACGCAATCTAGAGATGCATCCGCTGCTTCCTGGATTAACAGGGATGACTGTCAAGGATCTCCTACCTTTCATAAGATGAAAGTAGACCTTTCTGCGACAGATTTCGGAAAC
>TARA_R110002074_G_scaffold20978_3_pt1 | contig 11117 bp, 11 predicted proteins | sample TARA_R110002074 | Tara Oceans TARA_R110002074 (sample SAMEA4397215) | marine metagenome | biome: Polar Biome; feature: [MIX] marine epipelagic wind mixed layer (ENVO:01000061); material: water (ENVO:00002006), including particulate matter (ENVO:01000060) such as... | depth 10-100 m
CTACGGATGTAACGGGTTTGGTCATCGAATAGATGCGCGCCACTGTATCACGCTCAAACGGCAAACCCTGCGCAACGTCGCGCAAACCGCAATCGTGATAATAGACTTCCTGCCCGCCTTGCGCGATCAGGACAGAACATCCCGCGAAACGGCGGGTATCGACATAGCCTTGCATCCAGGTGGCAATGCGACCCAGCCGTGCGGTGTCAAAGCGGTGCATCGTGTTCCCTTGCTGTCAGACTTCGAGCCATTCCTTGCGCACATCGTCGCGCCCGCGCAGCTCATCGGGCGTGCCTTCGAACACCACTTTACCATGCCCCATAACATAGACACGATGTGCGATGTCCATCGCAATGGCGAGCTTTTGTTCGACCAACAGGGTGGAAATGCCGCGCTTTGCGATCTCCTGCAGGACTTCCGCCACTTTTGTGGTCATCTGCGGCGACAGCCCCTCTGTCGGCTCATCGATCATCACAAATTCCGGGTCACCCATCAGCGTACGGCACATTGTCAGCATTTGCTGTTCGCCGCCCGACAACACGGATGCTTCGACATCCGCGCGTTCCTTGAGATTGGAAAACATGTCGAACATATTCTGCATCGACCAGCGCCCGGCACCATCAATCTGGCCCGGCTTCAGCCCAAGGATCAAGTTTTGCCGCGTGGTTAGACCGGGAAAGATATCGCGGTTTTCAGGCACGTATCCGATGCCTAAATTGGCAATCTCGAACGCTTTCTTGCCCGCGATCTCCTGTCCCTTGAACTTGACGGAGCCATGCGGCACCACCTCGCCCATGATGGCCTTGCAGGTGGTGGACCGGCCCACACCGTTGCGGCCCAAAAGCGCCACGATTTCGCCCTCCTGAACGTTCATGGTGACGCCCTGCAGGATGTGGGATTTGCCGTAATAGGCGTGCATGTCGGTGACTTCGATCATCAGTGTTCTGCCTCCAATGCCGCACCCAGATAGGCTTCCTGGACCCTTGGATCGGCGCGCACATCTGCGGGTTTTCCAGTTGCGATGATCTCTCCATAGACCAACACGCTGATCCGGTCGGCAAGGCCAAACACGACGCCCATGTCATGTTCCACCATGATCAGCGTCTTACCCTGCGTCACTTTCATAATCAGGTCAGTGATATAGTCAGTCTCCGAATGGCTCATGCCCGCAGTGGGTTCATCCAGCATGACCACATCCGCGCCGCCCGCGATGGTGATCCCGATTTCGAGTGCGCGCTGTTCGGCATAACTCAGCATGCCGGCGGGCAGGTTGCGCCGTTCGCTCAGGTTGATCTGTTCCAGGATCGCCTCGGCCCCTTCGGTCAGATCGCGCTTGCGGTTGACCAGATGCCAGAATGAATATTTGTAGCCCTGCGCCCAAAGCAGCGCGCAGCGCACGTTCTCAAAGACGGTCATCGCCGGAAAGATATTGGTGATCTGGAACGACCGGCTGAGCCCCTTGCGGTTGATCTGATAGGGTTGCAACCCGGCCAGATCCTCGCCATGCAGCTTGACAGTCCCAGCAGACGCCGGAAAGCGCGCTGTGATCAGGTTAAACAACGTGGATTTGCCCGCCCCGTTTGGCCCGATCACCGCGTGGCGCTCGGATTTGCCAATACTGAGGTCGATACCGCGAATGATCTCGGCCTTGCCAAAGCTTTTCTTGAGGCCGGTCAGTTCCAGCGCTGGGACGCTCATGATGCACCTCCTGCACTGTTCGCCTCGTTCCAGACTTGTTTGAGTGCGGGTGCCGTGACCCGCGTGATGCCCAGGCCAATCACCGTGATGGCAATCGCAATAATCCAAGGCAGGATTGCGTGGCTGTCAAACGTCATCCAGAATAGTGTCATCTCATTGTCGCCCGTTGCCGCGTGGCGAACGTGAAACGTCATCTCCAGCAGTGCGCACAGGCCCAGCGTGCCAATCGCAGCAGGGACCAGCGTTTTGATGTAAGGCACAACCAGCAGCCCCGCCTTACCCAGCCGGAAAGCAGGCACATGCATCATTATCAGCCCCGCCAGACCCCCTGGGAAAAACATCACCGTAGCCAGAAAAAGCGCGCCCACATAGAACGCCCAAAGCTCTGTCTGAAGGCTGAGCACGGTCTGCAACAGTGTAAACGCAATCGCCCCGATGATCGGGCCAAAGAAGAAACCAACTCCGCCCAGGAAGGTCACCAGCAGGATCACGCCCGAAGACGCGGTATTCAGGTTCTCTTCCGTCAGGATCTCGTAGTTGATCGCAAAAAGCCCGCCCGCGACGCCCGCGAAAAACCCGGACGCGACAAAGCTGTAGAAGCGCACCCAGCGCGCGGAATAGCCCAGAAACTCCGCCCGCTCAGGATTGTCGCGCACCGCATTGGCCATCCGGCCCACCGGCGTGCGGGACCACAAATACATCAGCGCGGCAGAGAGCAGAACCCAGAACGAGGTCAGGTAATAGACGTCGATCTGCTGCAGAAACTCATTGCCAAAGAACGGCTGGGCGTAGGTCCGGTCGCCCGACACCCCTTCCTCGCCGCCAAAAAATGCCACGATGATCACCGAAGAGGCGGCGATCAACTCACCCACCCCCAGCGAAATCATGGCAAAGACCGTGCCCGCGTTCCGGGTGGAAAAACTGCCGACGATCATCGCCAGCCCCATGCCGAAAAGACCGCCAAACACTGGCAGCACCGGCAGAGGCAGCGCGCTGAAAAAATCGGTCATGTTCATGATGTGCATGCTGGCAAATCCGCCCACACCGGCATAAACCGCATGCCCGAACGACAGCATCCCGCCCTGCCCCAGCAACATGTTGTAGGACAGCGCAAACACCACCGTGATCCACATCTGGTTCATGATTGTGATGGCAGAATTCGACTGAAAGATCGCAGGCATCACCGCAAGGGCAATCGCCCCCACGATCCACGGCATCAATGTCAGCGTCATGGACCCGGCGCGCATCCGCTGAGCAGGTCGGCTGGGATCCGTTGTGATTTGCTCGTTCGGGTCGGCGGGGTCTGGCTGGTTTGCTTCGCTCATGACTTTCGCTTTCCAAAAAGGCCTGCAGGGCGGAAGATGAGGATCAGCACCATCAGGATATAGGGCAGGATATCGGCAATCTGTGGGCTCGTGACGGTCCAGAAGTCACGCAAGAAATGCTCGCTCAGGTTTTCCGGCGTGGCGATGCCGATCCCATTCAGGATATCCGACATTGCGACATTGTAGGATTTCGCAAACGTGGTGATCCAGCCGATCAGCAGCGACGCCACCAACGCCCCCCAAAGCGATCCCAGCCCGCCAATCACGATGGTCACGAACACGATGGACCCCAGCACAAATGCCATGCCGGGGAAGGTGCCCAGCACCGGCCCCGCAATCACGCCCGCAACCCCGGCAAGGGCGGTGCCCACGCCAAACACACCCATGAAGATCAGCGGCACATTATGCCCCAGCGCCTCCACCGTGCGTGGATAACTCAGCGCGGCCTGAATGATCATGCCCACCCGCGTTCGGGTCAGGATAAACAGCAAACCAATAAAGATACCGATCGAGATAAAGATCATGAATATCTTGAACGCCGGGATTGAATTGCCCGCAATGGAAAAGGCCGTGAAATTCAACGCGTCCGGCACATTGTAAGGCATCTGGTTCTTGCCCCAGATGAACTGCACCAGTTCTTCAATCAGCAGCGCCAGCCCGAAGGTAAAGATCAGTTCTGGCACGTGCCCATATTGGTGCACCCTTCTCAGCCCGTATCGCTCCACTCCAGCGCCCAGCACGCCCACGATCAGCGGCGCGAGTAAAAGTCCCATCCAGAACCCCAGCGCAATGCTGATCTGATAGGCAAAGTAGGCACCGAGCATGTAAAAGCTGGCGTGGGCGAAGTTAAGAACGCCCATCATGGAGAAAATAAGCGTAAGGCCGGCCGACAGCATAAAGAGCAGCAGTCCGGTCACAAGCCCGTCGATCAGATTGACGAGGATGAGTTCCATCGGTTCCCCCAAAGGGTAAGTGGAAATTTTTGATCAGAGAGAGGCCTGCCGCGCATCGCGCGCAGCAGGCCGAAAGGCACCTTTTACGGGCGCTTCATCTCGCAGGTGGATGCGGAATCCGCCGACGCCATGCTGATGGTCTTGATCACCAAGACTCCAAATTCAGAGTTGTCATACGGGAAGGTAATGCCTTCATCCGTATGCGCCTGAATGTGGATGTCCTGAATGGCCTGGTGGTCATTCTCCCGCATCACGACCTTGGAACCCCAGATGGAATCGTATTCCATCCCTTCCAGCTCATACGCAACCTTGACGACATCGTCGGCTGTGCCTGCCGCCTCAATCGCCTGGGCCAGCATGCCCATCACGTTGGTGATCCGGCCCTGGTCGATGTTGCCATCAGGATACTTGGCTTTGTAAGCTGTATAATAGGCAGACGCCGCATCGCTGACCGGTGGGTTGAACTGACTTTCGCCAACCAGACGGATCACGCCTTTGCCGCTTTCGCCAAATGCCGCCGTGATGCCAGAGCCCGCAGCATAGTAGGTGTAGATCGGACCGGTATAGCCGTTCTCGACAATCGACTTGCCCAGACCCAGCATGTCCGTGCCCCAGTTACCTGTGATAACGGCCTGTGCACCGGACGCCACGATTTTGCGTGAGTAAGGGGTAAAGTCCTTCACCTTACCAATCGGGTGCAGCTCGTTGCCCACGATCTCGATGTCCGGGCGCTTTTCACCAAGGAACCTCACCGCAGCAGCAGCAACAGCCTTACCAAAGGAGTAGTCCTGACCGATAATATAGACTTTATTGATGTCCGCGTTGGCGGCAATCGAATCCGTCATTGCGTCCATCTTGATGTCCGCGTTGGCGTCAAAACGGAAGTGCCAGAAGTTGCACTTGTCATTGGTCAACGCCGGATCAACAGCTGCATAGTTCAGGAACAGCACCCGGTCATCTGGGTTGCGTTTGTTGTGCTTGACGATCGCTTCGGTCAGCGCGTTCGCAACACCCGAAGAGTTACCCTGCGCGATAAAGCGGATGCCCTGATCAATCGCGACCTGAAGCTGGATCAGCGATTCCTTGGGGCTGATCTTGTTGTCGAACCCGACAATTTCAAACGTATCACCATTCAGAACGCCGCCGTTCTGGTTGATCAAATAATCGGCTGCAAATTCAAACTGGTGCAGACCATTGGTGCCGGTACTGGCGAACGGACCGCTCAGCGGATCAATGAACGCGACCTTGATGGTATCGGCGAATGCAGCGCTTGCACCGATGATTAGTGACAGCGCAGAAACGGCGCCGAGTCTGGTAAACTTCTTCATTTTCTTCCTCCCTGGGGTGGCCCGCGAATGTACTCTTTTTGGTCTCTTGGGCTCTGTCGAAAGAGTTGCATACCCGCACCCAAAGTCAAGGCCGCTGATAAGGTGTCCGATTGGGCCTCTGCCGCATTCCTGCGCGTCACTTTTGGGATGAACAAACTGATGAATATTGGTCTTTTCAACGTAAACTTCGTCATTAACATATTGATATTATGTGATTTAAGATGACTCTGTGGGGCCATGGATATTCCCGGAAATCGCCGTGCAGGCGTGCCTGGCGCACCAAAATCCCACGCAACCGCACGCGAAACTTTCAAAAAGTTTTTATGGAGCAGACAACAGAATTTTTCTGAACTGTTCCGCTCTGCGAAATCCGCGTCCGAAGGGGGGCCGTTCGATTCTAAGGCAACAGTGCTGCTTAACTACGCGCGCTTAGCGCCTCGGCTGCCTTGATCAAGCGCGGTGCATAAACGGTCTCAAGCTGTTTTTTCTTGACCCGGAACGCCGGACCGCCAACGTTCAGCCCGTAAACCATTCCACCGGACAGCGATCGAACCGGCACCGCAATGCCGTTCACATCGCTGCGCCAGGTGCCATATCCGGTGCAAAATCCCTTGTCCTCAAATTCTGCCAGCGCCTCACCGATCTGCACGCGACCGTCCGCTTCGGTATTGGCCCCGCGCGTTCGCGCAATTGACAGAACCCGCTCGCGCTCATCTGGGGGCATACCAACAAGGATCGCCCGGCCAATCGCCGAATGAAAAATCGGCAGCCGTGATCCTACGCGGATTGCCAGCGCAACACCCTCAAGCGAATTGGAGGTCGCCAGATAAACAACATCCAGCTGATGCTGCTCTCCAAGAGCGACGGTGATGTAGGAATTGGGACCATCGCGAAGCGCGCGCATCTCCTCCTCAGCCCGCGCACCTATGTCCATGCCCGCGAGCACCCCAAAACCCAGATGCAGCACCCCGGCGCTTAGCCGGTAGGTCCCCATGCGGGGGTCAGCGATCAGATAATCCAGCTTGCACAGTGTATATGTCAGCCGCGAAATCGTGGCTTTGGGCAGGCCGGTGCGTTCTGCAATATCGCTGTTGGTCAGGGTCGTCTCATTCTCGCCAAAGCAGCGCAGGATATCGAGGCCACGCGCCAGCGCAGTCACGAAATTCCGGTCCTTTCCGTCCTGCGGATCGCCCCCAAAATCATCCATCCGCCTCAGCCCCGCCGCAACGCGTCAAGTCCGTGCTGGGCAAAGACCGGCACATATTGCCCCACCTTCATCGCCCGCTCAGGGTTGGAGGCATTGCCATCCAGCGCCCGTTTCAGCACGCCCTGAATAATCCCCGCCATCCGGAAAAAGCAGAACCCCAGATAATAGCCGAAATTGTCGATCCCACTCAGCCCCCGCCGTTCGCAATAGCGCGCGATGAACGCCTGATCAGACGGCAGGCCAAGAGCAGCGCGGTCCAGCCCCTGCATCCCACGCCCTTCAGGTCCTGCAGGCAGTTGCCACTGCATGATCACGGCCGCCAGATCGGCAAAGGGATGCCCGATGGTGGACAGCTCCCAATCCAGCACCGCGCGGCACTGGGTGCCTGTCGCGTCAAAGATCATGTTGTCGATGCGGTAATCGCCATGCACCAGTGTTCGCTGCCCGTCATCGGCGGGCCGCGCGTCCACCAGCTCCGCCATGAGCGCATCCATCGCCGGTATCTGCGTAGTCTCGGACGCACGGTACTGCTTGGACCAGCGCGCCACCTGCCGCTCAAAGTAATTCCCCTCAGGCCCGTAATCCGACAGCCCCACCGCGTCGATGTCGACCTCGTGCAGGGCTGCCAGCACGCGGTTCATCTCGTCAATCACCGCACCGCGATCCGCAGGCGTCAGATCTGGCATCGAGGGTTCGTTGAAATTGCGCCCTGGCACATGGTCCATAATGTAGAAGACCGACCCGATCACTGCATCGTCCTCGCACAGCAGATGCATCCGGGAAACCGGCACATCACTGCCGTAAAGCGCCTTTTGCACCCGGTATTCTCGGTCCACCGCATGGGCTGATTTCAGCAACACACCCGACGGCTTGCGCCGCAGGACATAGCTGTGCGCAGGCGTCTTGAGCAGGAAGGTCGGGTTGGATTGCCCGCCCTGAAATTTGCTGACCTCCATCGGCCCCTCAAACCCCGGTAGATTGTCTTTCAGATAACGGCTCACCGCATCGGTATCGAGTGTCTGTGTATCCGCGCTCATCTTATTCTACCTCAACTGTAGCTTAACAGGTCCGCGCCCTCGGACGACATAAAATGCGGCGTTGCGTTGAATTCATGCAGCGAGAACGTCGGGCCGGAAAACATGAACCGGGTCATTGCGGTGTTTTTCACCTGCAGGTTCAATTGCATCATCTGCCGCATTGGCGCACCCAATGCCGTTGCAGTCAACTGCCCGATCACGCCGCCCGAACTGATCACCAGCACGCGCTTTGCCGCCCCGTCCGTAGCAAAGCGGCGCGCCGCCTCAACCCGCGCGGCAAACTCCATGTAAGTCTCGGATGCGCCATCAAACGCCGCGTCCTGCCATTCAAATACCGTCTCGCGCAGGGCCCGAAAATGAGTCTTCCGGTCGGCTGTGACCAGATGCGGCACATCGCCGACATACCGCGCCGCCAGCAGGTCCGCGAAGTCATATTCGTTGAACCCCGCATGTTCTTGCGGTGATTGGTCAAACCCCATAGCGCGCAAGGTATCTTTCTGCCGCACCAGCGTGCCCGTGACCAATCGGTCCGGCTGCCAGCCGATCTGACGCAACAGCGCGCCCACCGCCACCGATTGCCGGCGACCGAGGTCCGACAGCACATCGTAATTGTCCTGCCCAAAAGACGCCTGACCGTGCCGTATGACCAACAGTTCAGCCATGTCCGGCGTCCGCTTGCGGGTGCCGAGCGCGAGGCAGCGTATCCACAGGATGCGCGCTTGCGTCACAGTCTGGCTCAATCACGCGGTTCACGTAAACTCCGCCGCCAGCTTGCGGCCAGCTGCCAGATATTCCGCCTCCATCCGGTCAACGATCGCGCCCGCCGTGCCAACCGACTTCACCGCACCAATGCCCTGCCCCGATCCCCAGATCGTCTTCCACGTCTTTGGTTTGGATGACCCCGATCCAAAATCCATAGACGACGCATCCGCCTGCGGCAGATTGTCGGGATCCATTCCCGCATTCTCGACCGAGCCTTTCAGATAGTTGCCCCAGACCCCGGTAAACAGCGAGGAATAGACGATATCCTCCGCCCCCGACTCCACGATCATATCCTTGTAGGTCTGATCCGCATTTGCCTCTTTCGTCGCGATGAACGGCGATCCGGTATAGCCCAGATCGGCACCCATTGCGCGCGCTGCCAGCAGGCTTTCGCCCGTGGCAATCGCGCCTGACAGCGCAATTGGCCCCGCGAACCATTCGCGGATCTCGCGGACCAGCGCAAACGGCGATTGCTGACCTGCATGCCCGCCCGCGCCAGCGGCCACAGCCACCAGACCATCGGCACCTTTTTCAATCGCCTTTTTGGCAAAGCGGTTGTTGATGATGTCATGCAATACGATGCCGCCACACGAATGCGCGGCCTCGTTCACCTCCACCCGCGCGCCCAGTGAGGTGATCCAGATCGGCACCTCATGCTTCACGCAAATCTCCAGATCGCGGTCCAGCCGTGCATTGGACCGGTGCACAATCTGGTTCACCGCAAAAGGTGCTGCCGGTTGGTCCGGGTTGGCCTGATTGTGTCGGTCCAACGCTTCGCGGATTTCCGTCAGCCAGGTATCCAGCAGCGGATGCTCGCCCTCGCCCTCCCGCGCGTTAAGCGCCGGAAAGGACCCGACAATGCCCGCCTTGCATTGGGCAATCACCAGTTCCGGCACCGAGATGATGAACAACGGCGACGCAATCAGCGGCAATCGCAGCCCCTGAAGCGCCTTTGGCAAATGGGAATCGTCGCGCATCAAAAGACCTCGAAAAGGCCCGCAGCCCCCATGCCGCCGCCCACACACATCGTGCAGACCACGTATTTCGAGCCGCGCCGTTTGCCTTCGATCAACGCGTGACCGACCATGCGCGCGCCGGACATGCCGTAAGGATGGCCGATGGAAATCGCCCCGCCATTGACGTTCAGCAACTCATCCGGGATGCCCAGCTGGTCGCGGGAATAGATCACCTGCACCGCAAAGGCCTCATTCAGTTCCCACAGGCCAATGTCGTCCATCTTCAGCCCATGCGCCTTCAGCAGTGGCGGCACGGCATAGACCGGCCCGATGCCCATCTCGTCCGGCTCACAGCCTGCGGCCATCACACCAATGTAGCGGCCCAGCGGTTCCAACCCGGCTTTTTCGGCGGCCCTTGCTTCCATCACCACAGATGCAGACGCACCGTCTGATAGCTGCGAGGCATTGCCCGCCGTGATGAACTTGCCTTCCTTGATCACCATCCCGTCTTTGAACACAGGCTGCAACCCGCCAAGGCTCTCAGCAGAGGTGCCGGGCCGGTTGCCCTCATCCTTTTCCAGCGTCACTTCGTGCTCGCTGATCTCTTTGGTCTCGCGGTCCTGCAGCATCATGGTGCTGGTCAACGGCACGATCTCGTCATCGAACTTGCCCGCCTGCTGGCCTTGATGGGTGCGCTCCTGGGACCGCGCGGCATATTCGTCCTGCGCCTCGCGGCTGATGTTATAGCGCGCGGCGACCGTCTCTGCCGTTTCCAGCATTGACATATAGATCGCGGGCTTGTGCTCCATCAACCACGCGTCCGCCTTCACGCGCATTTCAGGCGTCTGCACCATTGAGATGCTTTCGGCCCCACCGCCCACGACCACGTCCATGCCATCCATCACGACCTGCTTGGCCGCTGTCGCAATCGCCATCATGCCAGAGGCGCATTGCCGGTCCAGCGACATGCCCGCAACCGTTACTGGCAGACCGGCACGCACCGCCGCTTGCCGCGCAATGTTGCCCGCCGAATGGCCCTGCTGCAACGCGGCCCCAAGAACCACGTCCTGCACGGAAGCGGGATCAATGCCCGCGCGTTTCACCGCCTGCTCAATCGCGTGACCGGCAAGTGCTTGCGGCGTGGTGTTGTTGAATGCGCCGCGATAGGCTTTGCCAATCGGGGTGCGGGCGGTGGATACGATGACTGCATCACGCATAGGTCTTCTCCTTATTGATGTCGGGTTACCAGTCCAGCTTCAGACCACAGGCCCGCGCTGCACTGAGTGCGTATTTCTTTGTCTGGGAAAACGCATCGCCCAGTTCTTCTTGATTGTCCGGATCGGTGATCTGCGCGAATTGCGCAGCCACTTCCTCGGGTGTGTTGTCGTCCCCTTTCAGGGTGATGCCCGGTGTCTCATAGACGCGCACCTGGGCAAAGCTGCCTGCACCTGCGCCCAAGATCACCCGACTTGGCGCGTTCTCGCTGACCAGATACAAAAGCCCCGGCGTGATGGTTTCGGGGGCCAGCAATTCCTGTGCCACGGCGGGCAGCAGGCCTTCGGTCATCCGCGTCGCCGCCGTCGGAGCCAGCGTGTTGACCCGGATGTTGTCACGCGCGCCTTCCAGATGCAGCACATTCATTAACCCCATCATCGCAGCCTTGGCCGCGCCGTAGTTAGACTGTCCGAAATTCCCAAACAGCCCGGAGGCGGAGGACGTCAGCACCACCCGCCCGTATTTTTGTTCCCGCATGATCGGCCAGCAGGCATGGGTGACATTGGCTGAACCGATCAGATGCACATCGACCACCTTACGGAAATCGGCCATGTCCATCTTGGCAAATGTCTTGTC
>TARA_R110002074_G_scaffold22905_1_pt1 | contig 11116 bp, 20 predicted proteins | sample TARA_R110002074 | Tara Oceans TARA_R110002074 (sample SAMEA4397215) | marine metagenome | biome: Polar Biome; feature: [MIX] marine epipelagic wind mixed layer (ENVO:01000061); material: water (ENVO:00002006), including particulate matter (ENVO:01000060) such as... | depth 10-100 m
CTGCGTATGTAAAGCTCATGTTATTACCACCGTAACTATTCCAACAGACCCTTGGGCGATTAAGTTGTTAGGCGTCAAGTCATCATCTCCCGCTCTTCCAACCGGGTTCCACCCCCACTGTATATTGTTTTTTTGCTTTACATTTTGAGGTGGTCTAGGGTTTCTCAAAGCTTGAGGGTCAGGGGTAGCGCGAATTGGCTCTAACTGAGGCTGTTTAGCTTCCCACTCGTCTCGACCTACGAGAAGACCGTTCCATTCAAGGCGCATGTCTCTAAGGCGGTATCTAAAACCAGAACGGTCAGATATGCCATAAGCGTTTTTTCCTGTTGCAAACTTAGACAATCCTATAATTCCTCAAACTAGGAGAAATTTGGAAAGAAGCTCTATCTCTATCTTCGTCTACAGCACGTCTCATTTCTTCTTCATATACAGCTTTAAGCATCTGAACTCTCTCAGGGGCTCTTTTTAAAGATATGTAATAAGCCAAACCAGCCGCTAGGCATGGATAAAAGCGAAACGGAACATCCATTGTGTTCGTCATTGTATCAGCATCATCTATTCGGGTAAGGCAGTTATAAACCAAAATATCTGTACTATTATCAGGTACAGGCCAAACTTGCAGATCTGGTGTAATTTGCCTGTTTAAAAAGAATTGTGTAACACGACCTTTAGTTTCTTTTGTTGGTATAGATAGATATTGATCTCTACTTACCCTATCAATTGTAAAATCAGTCGAACCTCGACGCACCACTACAGCTAAGACATCTATTACATCTTGAAGCATAGGATAAACTCTTTGACCCTCTACAACTGTTAGGGTTCTTTCTTTAATAGTCCACTGGTTTAAGCCCCTATTAGCCCAATCAGCAAACATTATGTTTAAAGAACGCTTTGCTGTTTTTAGGTCATAACCAGTCCTAGCCTCTAAGCCACACCGCTCAAATGCTTCTTCAACGTATTCTGCTACGTCAAGTTCAAAGTCTGTGGAGCCTGATACGGTCATGTCATTCCTCGTTATAAAGGTTATCAAAAACCTTGTTGACATCTAATGTGTAGTCTAAATCAGATTTGGAATAATGTATATGCTGTGATGGTTTAAAATCAGGAGCACCCTCTCCAGTTTCAAACCAAGCAGGATGAGTTACACGCACTCGGTTGTTGGGTAAGGCAACAATATTACCCGTCCACTCACCAGCATCTAATAGCTGCAATACATGAGCCTGTTTGTGTTGCGCAGGGTCATCTGCAACGTCTGTATCAGTGTAATCTACAGTAAACATATACTTAGCTGGATAAAGTCCACCTTCAATCTTTGCCATCCAAGGGCAAGGACTAGCTCTTTCAAGAGTATATACAGCGTGCGTATGTGACGGACAGTCCCAAGGCTGCGCGTTGTGTACCGCCATTGGGATAGGCCAAGCCTCTAAAGGCTCATCGGCTACCAAAGCAGTTATGGGCATTCTAGCCCACATCGCACCGCCATGAACGTTTTCGTCACCGTCTTCATCCGCTTCACATCCTGTAAAGATGATTTGAAAACTTAAACAGCGATTTGGCATCGTAGTTACCGCAATAGCCATAGCATGAAGGAATTCGCCGTGATAACGCTCATGATTGACCGTATATTCACGACGAACCCAACACTTAAAGTGTGGTATATTGCTTTGCAGAAATGGCATATTAAGCTTTTACAACCTTCATACCTAAGCTTTTTGCCGCAGAACGTAGTTGAGATACTGTCATTTTCGCTCCACCTTTGGCTGCGCCCTTAGTAGCTACTTTACCTCCACGTTTCATTTTAGCCACGCCGCCTTTGGCATAACCTTTTTTAGTCATACCGCCGCCACGCATCTTACGGACGCCACCTTTAGCTGCACCTTTTTTCTTCATCATTTCTTAGTTCCCCTTTTCAATGATTTAACACGTCTGGGTTTTCCTGCTGGTTGTCCAATACGTTTCTTCTGAGCTACTCTACTACTTTTTTCTGATTTTGTCATCTCTGATGATGTCTTAGGTGTTTTAGAACTTACGCGCTTGCTTGGACGACAATAGGGAGTACCCCTTTTTTCGCCCTTTTTGCGACCACAGGGCTTCCCTGTTTTGACATCTACCCAGTCTTCTTTAAACCATCGCTTTAGGGCAGCACCTTTTTTTGTTTTGCGAACAGTCATTATTTCAAACTTGTTACTTTTCTACGACTGGTCATTACTTTACCACACCCATTCGCAATCGCTTCTCCTCCAGCTAACATTCTACGAACTGGACGTTTACGATACTCATTAGAAGGCATGATTTCACCACCCATTTTCTTTTTAGTAACTTTATTTCCCCAATTACTTGAACCAACTTTACGACATTTAGCTATTGCTCCACTAGCGTATGCGCTTGGGAACACCTTGTATCTTGCTTTTACCTTTTTGTAACATGCGTCTTTTGGCATTTTTTTTTACCTTTCGCTTCATAGGAGGTTTACTAATCTGCTGAGACATTTGAGAACGTCCTATAGCCATTATTTAGATCCAAAATCCATTAAAACACCCATTAATACGTCGCTATTGATAAGACCGGCAAACACCAAAGCCCCCACAATCATCCATTTTCCTTGGAAAACAGCTACCTTAACTTCTCTTACAGAAGATTGAAGTTTATCAACGCTGTCAATCAAATGCCTTTGATTGGTTTTCCACTCAGTAAACTCGATTTCAAGCTCGTGGACTGTTTTTTCCGCCATTAACAATTCCAAGCCTTTCTTGACCAATAATTTGCACTGAACTTGTCAGTTGTGCCAGTTATTCCGCCAGAACGAGCACAGTAGCTCTTCTTTCTAGCTGGAATACCCTTTTTTATAGTCATTTTAGGATCTCCAAAACGAACAAGTTTTGTTTCGTTACCCTTCTTTGCAAGAACAGCAAACTTTTTCTTAGCGCCTGGGGTGCGTTTAGGCTTGTTGTAACCTGAAAACTTTTCACCGTTTTTTTCAACAGACATTAATCACCTATTGGTATAGTTTGACGGGGAAAAATTGATTATTAATCCCCGTCAACTTTTATTTAAGACAAAAAGATCGTCAACTCATTGTTTGCACCTGTAAATGCCGAAACAAAAACACCTTTTGAAAATATCATACCGTCATCAGGTATGTACAACTCATTCATTCCAATCGGAAACTTTTGGACTACAACAGTAGAACCTCCATTTCCGTTAGTAAGCGTAAAGGATCCTGCGGTTTCAGCGTATATGTTTACAGTTCGTAGACGAGATCTGTTCGGCCCTATAAGAGCCGCTGTTGCGCCTTGGCTAAAATTATATGAGGTTACTGGACCTGCCATCTAACTACTCCTTTCAGTTGTCCTACTTACAAGCCACTGCCATCTGTGCCAAATGTTGTATCGTACACATGATAGTAAATACGCAACTCAATATTGCCGCCTGTTGCTGCTGATGCACCAACACCGCCTGTTATTCTCACAGGGTGAGTTGTACTCATAACAAAGCCCATCACTGTGCCAGAAGTAGCATCCGTAAACGAGATTTCAAAGTTGCCTACATCAGCGTCAGCATTGTCAAGGATACCGTCTGCATCGACAACAGCGGCATTGTTGCGAACCTCAACAAAACCTAAATCAAATGTAGGGTTTGCTCCACCAGTGGCAGAGGCAATGCCTTCAACTCGCGTGATGATAGCGTTTACAGGTAGGATAAGAGGCAATGAACTGGGACCAGTAGCAAGTGGACCGCGCCGAATATTTGTTGTAGCTGCCGCAGTAGGGTCTGGAATATAACCCTGAGCAACAAGCCTAACCGCGCCAGCAACTTGTGCATTGTTTGTTTTTTGAGCCTGTCCTACGCGAACTGGACCTGAAAAAGTTGTAGTACCCATGATTTTCTCCTGTCTGGGTTAAGTCAGCCGCATCATGCGGCTGTCAGGGAATAACTTTTTATACAACACTGAAGAACAAAAAGAAAGAGGCGATCCGAAGACCGCCTCTAACCAATAAAACAAGGTTTTATTATACGCCGGGAGAACCGAACACAGCGCGTGGATCGGAATAGCCAAAGCTATAACGCTCACGAGCTTTGAAGCGCATGTTGCCTGTGTCAAAATCAGCTTCCATGTTTGTACGCATTGGTGAGCGTTCAAAATGTTTAAAGCCGTTTGGAGCATCAGTTTTAACGAACCAAGCATCAGGATCTGTTAAGAAATGGTTAACACTGTAACCACCCGGTAACATTCCCATGTTCTTCATTGCGTTAATATCATTATCTGCTGTTCCAACACGAAGAGTGGATTCCAACAAGCGATCTGCAACGAATTGCAATTGTGGTGGAATAATCATCGTCATGCCGCGAAGAGCAATGATCATGTTACGCTCATCAACGAATGTTGAGATATCAATAAGAGAATTCTCAAGTGAAGTTTCGTTGAGGTCTGAAGGAGTCAATGGTTCGTTACGGAATGTACCACCACCAGATAGGGGGTGAGCAAGTGAGCAAAGCTCAACGCCGTCGCCGCCTGTGAAGTTAGCATCAAACGCATTGTTTAGCGTAGCTGCTGACTTTACTTGCTTTGTGTGCGCCATAGAACGAGCCAAAGCACGAGTATAACGAGCACCAAGGCGGTCATACAAGTTGTCTTCAACAGCTTCTTCGGTAAGAGCAAATGCAAGCGCTACAGTCTCGTGTGAGTAACGAGCAGTATATGCTTCATTTGCGTTATCAAACTCGACGCCAGATCCTTCGGATTTTGTGGGAGCATTCCCAAATCCGACGAGCATAACTTCTTCTTCAAACGCACGGTCTGATGATTCAGTTTCGTAGATTGCAGCGTGTTCGTTTTCGTAGCGGTCATATTCCATGCCGAACAGAGCGTTGAGGCCCGGTTCTAGCTCTTTGACCAGTTGTGAACGTGAAATAGCCATAACTTAGTCTCCTTATGCCAGACCCGCAGTGCCAGCACTGAACAGATGGTTGTTAATTTTAACAATAACACAAGTATGTGTTGTTGCGGTGTCATTGCGCTCTGGATCTTGAGAAATATCCATAGCTTTAAGAGCAAGAGCAGCGGTAGTTGCACCAGTTGAAACAGCAATTTCCATTCGGGAATTGCCACTTACTGTACTACCAACAGGGTTGCTATCTACAATGTCGAAGTTTCCAAACAGGTCCGTTACAGGGAATGCAGCGTTTGCTTGAATTTCAAAAAATGCGGATGGATCATCAACGACATTACAGAAAATGTCAGTTCCAGTCGCGTTTGCAGGCCAATAGTTTGAGAAAATTACATTCCCATTTGGATCTACATATGAACAACCATTAAATACGCCCAGACATAAAGCATTGTCCCCTGCTGCAACACGAACAATTGTTCCAGTAGTAGTAACCGTTACAAGGTCACCTTGGAAAATGTTAGTGTTATAACCAGAAGCAATGCGGTAGCGGTTCTGTCGTTGAGAACTTGTGCTACTTTTTACCGGGCGAAGGCCGAAAGGGGCGTCAATATTCGCCATTTTACTTATCCTTCAGTTTAAGATTTATTCTGTGAGCCAAAACTCACAGACGATTTGCGTTGCGCTTTTAGTTTAGGCATCGCTGGGTTGTTTTCGCGCATCCAGTCACGATCAACGGCTTCCATTTGGTTATTGGTAACGCCTTGATAGTGATGATTTCTTTGTTTAGCCATTTCGTTGGGGATACGCGCTAGTACCAAACCGCCAACACCAATGATGCCTGCGTTGCGTCCCTCATCTACTACTGGTCCAAAGTACTCTGGATATTCTTCTGCACGAACAAGTTCATATCCCTCTTGCCGCCTTTTATGGACGTTTGTTTTGTCGTCATATTCCATCACAGATTCACGAATCCATCGATGTTGGTATCCCAGTGGCGGTTCGGGAGCATCTAATGCTGAACCGGGACGCCATACTTTGCGCTCTTCGAGCTCCCGCGTTTTTGACTCGCGTGGCATACGATCAGACATATTAATTACTCCGACTTGCGATTTTGGCGACTTCAGCAGCGTATTTGTCCAGAGGTATGTTTAACTTCTGTGCTAAAGCGACTTGACCGGGATTAAGATCTACTTGTTTTTTCCGTCCTGATTTTAATGAGCGGCTTCCGCTACCCGCAGGAGTGACAGATTGGACGTTTTTCTTGTCACCCTGAAACTTATTCGGCATTTCACGGCGCATACGCCTGTCAATTTCCGAGTAATAATCGTCGCTGGTTGGGTCAAAACCCTCTTCAGCTACTAAGACATTATGAATGGCCCTTGCAGCACCAGTCATAACATTATCTCCAGTGGGTCCAAACCAAGGGTTTTTACCCATCCAAGATTCTAATTTATCATCCCTTGCAGGAGCTCTCTGTTGCTGTTGAGCTTGCTGCTGTTGCTGCTGTTGAGCTTGCTGTTGATGCTGCTGCTCTTGCTGTTGATTTTGAGCAGAACGTTGCTTTTGCATACGAAGACGTTCTTTTTCAATAGCAATTTGAGAAATTGCAGTTTGAGCATCAGCTACTTTGTCGTACTCACCAGCCTCATAAGCCTCAGTCAAAGCGCGTTTGGCTTGAGACTCTTGAGTTGTGATTCTTCCCTCGTACTCACTCATGTAACCTTTATCTAGGTTAGAAAGTCTCTGCTTATACTCATTGTTTTGAGCTTCAACTTTTTGAATGTACTGAACAGCCGCAGCCGCTTCTTCTTCAGCGTGTCGTCGGGCAGCGGTTAATTTCTTAATACGCTTGTCAACTTTTTTGCTGTATTTATCTAATTCTTCATCATCCTGAACATTTGTTCGGGCTTCGACATTAGAATCGCTGGAACTGTCGTCAACAATATCAGCATCTTCTATTTCTACAGAAGTTGATTCTTGCTCTACAATTTGATCTTGATCTTCATCTTGCATAAAACGATTTCCTCTTAAATTGACTATACATAAGAAATATCTTTGGGGTCAAGTATTGTTGCGATAATATTGTCGTCATTTATCACACGGACCTCAAGACCTTCCACTTTAAAGCGATTTCCAGCATATCTTCCTATAAGAACCCAGTCTTTTTCATTACACCAGTTCCCTGTTGGGAACTTCTGGGAGTCTTTGTATGCGTCAGGGCCAAGCTTAACAACATAAGCAGCTACAGTCGCAAATGCCTCACGGTCCCTAACCGCGTCAGGAACGTAAAGTCCGCCTTTTGTTTTTTCGCTAGGGTAGAATGGAATGATTAACATTCTGTATCCAGTAGGCTGTGGTAGCCTTTCTATTACAGAACCTTCCATTTGAGATGGATCAGACTCATTCTTGTTTTCATCAACTTTTGGCTTACCAAACGCTGTTTCCATAGGTTTAGGGATATTCTCCATACCATCTGGTTTTTTAGTTTTTCTGGCAATATGCTCAGGAACGTAAAGTTTTTTATTCATCTGAATACTCTATGTTTTTCATTGAGGTTCTGATCTCATCTTCCATGAACGTGAGACCCTTTATTTGTCCTACGATATATCTATACTCTTCGAAATTAGCCACATTTCCAGTACCAAGAGAAATTTGTAAGTCCTCTTGCTTTTGACGTAACTTTTTATACAGATAGTCAGCTAAATGTAGTGAGTCCATGTGTGTCTCCCGCTAGAACTTTATACGATCTAACAGAAAACACAAGTACATATCCCAATATTTTAAAAAACACCAGTAAATCTCTGGGGTCTAGCGATTGCGCTAAACCTACTTACTACTTTTTTTTGCGGTTTTCTTTTTGGCAGGAGATTTTTTCTTTGGCTTTTCAACCCAAGCTTCGTTTTTAGGCGTGGCGGGATCGTCGGAGATAAAGTGTCCGTTTTCGTCTCTCGCTCGGACTGTTTCAAGGACAACAACATTGGCTGCTCTTTCTCTTTCCCAAGTTGCATTTTTAGCCTCCCTCATGACTCTCGCCATTTTTTCACGAACACTACTGGACATTATTCATTCCCTTCTCTCTTGTCTGGTTGTTAAGTGCTGCAATGTCACGTTGAGTTTGAACGCGATCCTCTGCAACACGGGTTTTATCAGCCAATGCGTCTTGCTGCAAATTCAATCTATCTTGAGCTAGTTGCATATCCGCTGCATCTTGCTCACGGTCAAGCTGCTGACGCGCTTGGAATTCGTCTGACTTACGTTGCAAATCTGCGGCTTTTAACTGAAGCTCTTGATTGCGTATTTCTACAAGTGGATCTGATCCCTCTGCAACAGGCTCTACTGTCTGTGCGTACTGCTCAGTAAGCTCTGCTATAATCATAGAAGCTTGACGAGCTATCGCAGGTTGCAGCATCTGTGCGGCTTCAGGGTTCTGTTGAACTTCTGGACCAGCTTGCTCCATAACCATCTGAGTGGCTTGCTGTTCCGCCAGCATACCAATGTGCTCTTGAATGTGACCTTGCAATACAGCCAGTACCTGTGGGTTCATCTGAACTACAGGCGTAGACATAATTGACAAGTGTGTTTCCATATGAGCCTTGTGATCTTGATCTGCGAAGGCTTGCGGAGGAGCACCGCCCATAGCCATTTGGTTTTCTTTTGCAGCATTGGCTGGCTGTGGCTGAGGAGGTGGCGGCAAAATGCCATCAATATTGTTAACCCCAAGAGCCTCATACATATTTCTATAAGCTTGATACAATCCCTGTGGTCCACCGTGTATCTGCGGATTTGATTGAACCAACTGCAATTGTGTTTGAGCCAAAGCAATGCGCTGGGCCATAGAGAAAATGTTTGGATCACTAACAGGAAGAACATCAACTCTTCCATCAAAGTCATTAGCAAAAACCTCTGGGCCGAACTCGTTTGAAGGCGCATAAGGATAAGATTGTATCGTCTCAGAAAAAACTCGTGCAAGAAGTTTAAACTCAAGCTTCTGAGAGTAGTGCATCCGCTTATGAATTGCGGACATAACCTTCGTTCCACGCTCCATAATAGCCATTGTAGTGCCAACAGGAGTCTCTCCGCCCATCTCACCTATCTTCATGTCAGCCATAGCTGCAAAGCGGCGACCTGCATCTACAAGAGTGCCTAGTAGGTTGTAAAGCGTGCCAGAAGGTTCTTTGAACGGCAACGGCATCAGAGAGGTCCGTATGTCCGTTCCAGCAACGTCTATGTCGCGGAACTCACCCGGTTGAATTGGGCTTTCCTCATCACGAATACGCGCTCCACGAGCCTTAAATCCTGCGGGTAAGTTAGACAAAGTTCCAGCGTCGATAAGCTGACGCAGTATAGATGTAGAAGCTTGAGCAAGCCCACCAATCATATGAGTTAATCCTAAGCCGTAAAAGCCAAGGCCCGGAAGAAACTTGTAATGAACAAAGTAAGGCTTCTTACGCTTCATCATGTCCATTTCGTCATAATTACGACGAATAGCCAAAACATCTCCTGTATCAGCCAATATAGTAACAATATAAGGAAGCTTTAACCCGCTTTCTTCTCCGTCAGGACCAATGTCTTCAAAGCCAGAAATGTCTAAATCAGTGTGAACTTCATGAAGAGTTAACTCAGTAGAGGAATTCGTAGGGTGAACACCCTGAATCTCGTCAATAGTCTGCTGTACGTCAGACATATCGTCTGCGCTTGATCCACCAGAACTGTTCGGTAAATCAATATCGCTATAAAATTTAGCCAATTGAAGCTTGCGGACCTCATTAGAGTCCATCTTAATAACATGCGTAATACGAGGAGAAGACGCTAAATCAGTTGCGCCATAGGGAACAACCAAGTCTTCAGCATGGACAAACTGGCTAACAGCACGACCCTTTAAGGGATCGAAGTAAACTTTTTTAAACGTAGAGCCAATTACAGGGAGATAAAAAAGCATCTGATCCATCTCAGGATCGTATTCTTCCATCTCATAAGTAACCATGTAATTCATATAATCTTTAACGCGCTCTGCTTGCTTGATAAGCTCTTCGTTATTAGACCCAACAACTTCCGCACGAACTGGTCCACTTGCAGGCAACATCTCCCGGTAAGCCTGCGCTTGGAACTGAGTTACGCTCTCGGCAAGAAGAGGATGAACAACGCCAGAAGAACCCTCAAACGGCTCAGTGCGATCTTCATACTGCATTCCAAGGTACTCTAAGCCACGCTTGTAAGTATCTTCCCAATCCTGACGAGCAGAGAAGTCTCCATCGATATCGCCAGTTAAATCAGAGGCAATAAGAGAAAGATCAGCGTCATCAATGTAATCAGCCAAGTTGCTGTTAAAATCAATTTCTAAAGGAGCTAACTCCTCTTCATATTCTCCAACAATAGCAGAACCATCATCAAACTCAAAAATACCGGGGTCTTGCCCCATCTCTGGGACTAAAACCTCTTGGTCAACAGGTTCTTCAGGAAGTAAATTAATACCCCCAGCGCCCATATCTCTTTCAATAGCCATTTCTATTCCTTTTCGGGTGTTGGAGCGGAAGGCGCTCAACCAGTAACTTAGAGCATTTAACTGAGAACGTCCGCGTTAAAGAGTCGGGAGAGAAGCCCTCTAACATCCCCCGCTCCAACCTCATTTAAGATATGCTACCTTAATCACTACTTCACTCCGACAAACTTGGTGCCACTAATAGCAGCCCCACCACCACGAGAGTGACCAGAGTTTTCTAATTTTGCTGAAGGAGTGCCTTCTTTTGGCATTACTTCCTTAACAACACCATCTTTTTCAGTTGTTTTACCCATTATCGTATTCCTTTAAATTTTCCGCCGCGACCTGTCATAACTGCGCCGCCGTGTTGATAATTCTTAACAGAGCCACCCTCACTGAATTGAGCAAAAGTTCTACCCTTCATGGCATCTTTGCCAAACGTCTTCAACATTCTTAGGTCATCAGCTTGTTTTTTACCTAGCTCATACATTGCAGCTTTTCTTTTAATCTCAAGTGCAGCAAGCTCTTTCTTCTGTTGTTCCGCACCACTTGTACCAGAGTCTTCATACCTTGTTAGGATACCTTCTTTCATCCCAGCAAACTTTTCCTTTGCCTTTCTTACTGCTTTAGCTGCATTTGAGCTTGCTGCTTTATATGCTACTACTGATGATGTCATAATGCCTTACCCATTAACTTGTTCCTTTAAATGAACCGCCACGGCCCTTCATAACAGCACCGCCGCCTTTGT
>TARA_R110002074_G_scaffold149517_1_pt1 | contig 11103 bp, 11 predicted proteins | sample TARA_R110002074 | Tara Oceans TARA_R110002074 (sample SAMEA4397215) | marine metagenome | biome: Polar Biome; feature: [MIX] marine epipelagic wind mixed layer (ENVO:01000061); material: water (ENVO:00002006), including particulate matter (ENVO:01000060) such as... | depth 10-100 m
TCAAAAGAAACCCGAACCCTGTCTGAATTTGGCGCACGGGTACGGTTTATCGGGGACCGGGTGCGGCTTGATGATAAGCTGATCAAGCTGATGAACGAGCTTGAAGAGGCAACCGCACATAACACGCGGGTGCACCTGACCGTCGCGCTGAACTATGGCGGTCGTGACGAAGTTGCCCGCGCCACCCAGCGGCTGGCCCAGGATGTTGCAGACGGTCAGCTTGACCCGGCAGAGGTCGATGAAGAAACGTTGCCAAAGTATTTGGATACCTACGTTCTGCCTGATCCTGATCTTGTGATCCGCACCAGTGGTGAGGCGCGCATATCCAACTTTCTGCTCTGGCAATCGGCCTATGCAGAATACGAATTTATCGACACGCTGTGGCCTGATTTCACCAAAGAAGAATTTGGCCGACTTTGCGCCGCCTACGGGGGCCGTGACCGCCGTTATGGTGCCGTAAAAATCTGACCGGAGAGACAGATGAACAAATCGCCTGAACAATGGTCTGACCTGACCGCGCGCATGGGATCGGCGGCCGCAATGGTTTTAATCGGACTGATCGGCATCTGGCTTGGCGGCCATGTGTTTCACTTGATGGTCGCTATAATTTGCGGGCTGATGGTGTGGGAATTAGTTGGCATGCTGCGTCCCGGTGTGCGGCATGTGCAATTACAGCTTGGCGCACTGACCGGGTTGGCGCTGTTCATTGCGATCTATCTGCCTGTTGGCCTCGCCTTGCCGCTGCTTTTGGCCCCGGCGATGATCGGGTTTGGCTATTTGTCTGAAAACCGCACAATTTATATGTCCTATACCGCGATGATCCTGCTGGCTGGCTATGGCATGATGCAGGTCCGCGATGACATGGGCTTTGGCTGGTTGTTGTGGCTGGTGATGGTTGTCGTTGTCACCGATGTGGTGGGATATTTTGCCGGGCGCGCTTTTGGCGGGCCGAAGTTCTGGCCCAAGGTCAGCCCCAAGAAAACTTGGTCGGGCACTGCCTCTGGCTGGGTTGGGGCGGCCATTGTCGGGCTACTTTTCTCCATCAACACCGGTATCGGTCTGGAATTGATCGGGGTCTCCATCGCAGTGTCGATGGCCTCACAGATGGGCGATATTGCGGAATCCGGGCTCAAACGGACGATGGGTGTCAAAGACAGCTCACACTTGATCCCCGGTCATGGTGGATTGCTGGATCGGTTTGACGGCATGCTGGGGGCCTCGCTTTTTTTGCTGCTCATTGGTCAATTTATCGGGTTCCCTCCGGGGTCGGGTTAACCCGTGATGCCGCGCAGGGTTAGTATTTTAGGGGCCACAGGCTCCATCGGGCAGAACACCATTGATCTGATCCGCCGCGATGCAGGGGCCTATGATGTTGTGGCGCTGACTGGGGCGGGCAACATCGCGCGATTGGCCGCAGATGCGATTGAATTGCGCGCCGAGGTGGCGGTGACAGCGCGGCCCGATCTGCTTGAGGATCTGCGCGCTGCTTTGAAAGGGTCAGCGGTTGAAGCTGCGGCAGGTCCTGCGGCGCTTGTTGAGGCTGCCAGCCGTCCTGCCGATTGGATCATGTCTGCGATTGTGGGGGCCGCAGGGCTGGCACCGGGATTTGCCGCATTGGATCAGGGGACCACATTGGCGTTGGCCAACAAGGAATCGCTGGTCTGTGCGGGCAAGCTTTTGCTGGATGTTGCCCGCGCCAAAGGCACAACCATCCTGCCCGTGGACAGTGAACATTCCGCCGTTTTTCAGGCCCTTGTCGGTGAAGACATCGAGACCGTTGAACGGATCATCATTACTGCGAGCGGTGGGGCGTTTCGCGATTGGCCGATTGATAATCTGGCCCACGCCACGCTTGATCAGGCGTCCTGTCATCCCAATTGGGACATGGGCCAACGCATCACCATTGATTCCGCGTCGATGTTCAACAAGGCGATGGAAGTCATTGAAACGCGAGAGTTTTTTGGCATTGATCCCATCCAGATCGAAGTATTGGTACACCCGCAATCCATGATCCACGCGATGGTGGGATTTCGTGATGGCGGTTTGATGGCGCATGTGGGGCCGCCCGACATGCGCCACGCCATCGGATACGCGCTGCACCATCCGAACCGGGCGCATTTGCCTGTGGAGCGGCTTGATTTTGCTGCGATCGGCCAGCTTGAATTTACCGCCCCCGATGATGCGCGCTGGCCCGCCTTGCGGCTTGCGCGTGAGGTGATGGCGGCAGGCGGCATGATGGGAGCGGTTTTCAACGCTGCCAAGGAAGCTGCACTGGATGGATTCATCGCAGGGCAAATCAATTTCGTCCAGATGGCCCAAGTGGTTGAGGACACGATTGAGCAACTTGATCGCGGGTCCGGCCATATTCATGCCACCATGACCCTTGATAACGTGCACAAAGTGGACCATTTGGCACGTAAGGCGGCAAAAGCCTCGATAGAGAAAAGAGCAGGATAGCGTTTTGGATATTATGGGTTTGTTGCCGCAATTTGGCGGGTTGATCTGGACATTACTGGCGTTTGTGGTGGCACTTTCGGTGATCGTGGCGATCCATGAATATGGCCACTACATTGTCGGGCGATGGACCGGCATCAAGGCGGATGTATTTTCGCTGGGGTTTGGTCCGGTGCTTTGGTCGCGGCCCGACAAGCATGGCACCCGCTGGCAGATCGCAGCACTTCCCTTTGGCGGTTATGTGAAATTTGCGGGCGATTCCAATGCCGCATCGGGCAAAGATGAGGCCGCGATGGCGGCTGTTGCCGATGATCCAGACGCCTTGCGCCACACCATGCACGGCGCACCGCTTTGGGCGCGCACGTTGACCGTGGCGGCGGGGCCGGTGTTCAACTTTGCGCTGTCGATACTGATCTTTTTTGCCGTGGCTATGACCGCTGGCGTGCCAAGTGACCCGCTGACCGTAGGTGAGATGCGCCCGCTGCCCAGTGCCGCCCAAGGGTTACAGGCAGGCGATGAGATTGCCGGGATCAATGGCGTCACACTGCCAAGCCCGGACGATAGTGCGGCCTATAATTCATTTTTCGACAATCTGCCGCTGCAAGAGGTACTGAATTTCGAAGTTCAGCGCGATGGAACGGCATTGACGGTTGATGGTCCCTACCTTTTGCCGCCACTGATCAACCAGGTTATGCCGCAATCGGCGGCCTATCAGGCCGGGCTTCAGGCAGGCGATGTAATCACAGGCGTCGATGGCGCGCCAATCTTTGCCTTTCAACAATTGAAAACCGCTGTTGAGGCATCGGACGGCAATGCCTTGCAACTCAACGTGTGGCGCGCCGGCGAGGTTCTTGATTTCACCATGACGCCCAAGTCCACGGATGAACCACAACCCGATGGCACATTCGTGAAAAACCTGCGCATCGGCATTGCGGGCGGCATGGCGTTTGAACCGGCCACACAATCACCCGGCTTTGGTGAAGCGTTGCGCGGAGGGGTGACAAACACCTACCGGATCATCACCGGATCGTTGTCTGGTCTGAAACAAATGATCGTTGGCAACATCAGCACCTGCAACCTGTCTGGCCCTGTGGGCATTGCACAGACATCCGGCGCAATGGCCAGCCAAGGTGCGCAGTCTTTCATCTATTTCATCGCTGTTCTGTCCACTGCCGTTGGGTTGCTGAACCTGTTCCCGATCCCTGCGCTTGATGGCGGGCATCTGGTGTTTTACGCCTACGAAGCCATGACCGGCAAACCGCCCAGCGATGGCGCGCTGCGCATTTTGATGTCTATCGGTTTGTCACTGGTGCTGGTGCTGATGGTGTTTGCGCTTGGGAATGATCTGTTCTGCCCATGAGGCACAGGCTCTGGGGCGGGGGCATATGACCCGCCTCATTTTGGTTCTGGGTGATCAGCTGACGCCGACACTTTCCGCGCTGCAAGAAGCCACCAAAGACGATATCGTGGTCATGGCCGAGGTGGCGGATGAAACGGGATATGTGCCGCATCATCCCAAAAAGATCGCCTTTGTTCTGACAGCCATACGCAAATTTGCGGATCGGCTGCGAAACGATGGGTTTACCGTGGCCTACACGCGCCGTGATAATCCCGAAAATGCGGGTGATGGACGGTGACAAACCGGTCGAAGGCCAGTGGGACTTTGATCACGACAACCGCAAGGCTGCGCCCAAAGACATCCATTATGATGGGCCAATGCAGTTTGACCCGGATACAGAGGTGATGGCGCTGGTCGCCGAACGCTTTGGCGACAACTTTGGCGATCTGGAGCCTATGTAGTTTGCCACCGATGCCGCCCAAGCGCAGCGCCATTTTGAGCATTGGCTGCAACAGGCGCTGCCCTACTTTGGCGATTATCAGGATGCGATGCTGAACGATAACCGGTTTCTCTATCATTCTGTGATCAGCTTTTATATCAACGCGGGCCTGCTTGACCCGTTGCGCGTCTGCCAAGAGGTTGAGGCCGAATACCGCACAGGCCGCGCGCCGATCAATGCCGTCGAAGGGTTCATTCGCCAGATCATCGGCTGGCGCGAATACATGCGTGGCATCTATTTCCTGCAAGGGTCTGATTATACATCGCGCAATGTGCTGGGCCATACCCGCGAACTGCCACCGTTCTTTTGGGGGGCAGAAACCAAAATGAACTGCATCGCCAAAACGGTGGAGCAGACCAAGACAGACGCCTATGCCCACCACATTCAACGGTTGGGGATTGTAGGGTCCAAGCCCTATGTGTCCTCAGGTGCCTATATCAGCCGCATGTCGGACTACTGCAAAGCCTGCGCCTATAAGGTGAAGGACAAGACCGGTGATGATGCCTGTCCTTTCAATGTGCTGTACTGGGATTTTCTGATCCGCCACCGGGATCGGTTTTCGGGCAATGCGCGGATGGGCAATATGTACCGCACCTGGGACCGCATGAAATCGGATCATCAGAGCCAGGTTTTGCAGGACGCGGCGGCATGGCTGACGCGGATGGAAGCGTGCGAGCCTATTTGAGGTATCGGTTAAGTGAGACCGAGCGGAAATGATCACGCGCCACAATCCCGCCACATTTCGTCAAACTCGTGCCTTAATCCTTTGCTAATTATCATTCCGTTACCAAAGGAGCGTGAAATGCAGACAATTCAAAGTTCATATCGCGGCCTGAGCCTGTTGATGGAACTCAACTGGGACCGCGTCCTGTACGTGGCCACGATTGCATTTGCACTGGCCGCAGGGGCCTTTGTCGGATCTCTTTAAGCTGATCCGCCCACCCACTGTATGATGTTTCACTGCGTGACTTAACTGCATGATGTAGTGAATTTTTACGCGTGATGGTTTTGACAAACGGTGCCAACCTGCGTACTCAGGATATCAATGATGTCTTAAGATTGGGTTAGAACCATGGGACTGAGGGTTGAAGGCACTGCGCCTTCTGAGCAGGCTACGACGAAATCAATATCGAAACTACTGCGCCGGGCATCTTTTTGTGCCTTGTTGTCAATGGCTTGGATGGCTCCTGCCACACCGGTTATTGCGCAGAGTTATCAATTTAACAGCGTGGTCATCAATGGCAACGAACGCATCGGCGACAGCGCCATTCTGGCAAGGGCCGGAATCAGACAGGGCACACCGATCAGCGGTGGACAGCTTAATGATGCCTACCAGAACCTGCAAAACTCAGGTTTGTTCGAAAGTGTTGCGATTGAGCCGCGTGGTGGCACATTGGTCATTACGGTTACGGAGCTGCCCACACTGAACCAGGTTCGGTTTGAGGGTAACAAACGTATCAAGGACGAAGTTCTGGAAGGGTTGATCAACTCGACAGAGCGGCGCGTCTTTAATCCCTCGCAAGCCCAAGCAGACGCTGCCGCCATTGCAGAGGCCTACAGCAATGATGGCCGTTTGTCTGCCCGCGTGCAGCCACGTATCATCCGCCGCAGTCAAAACCGCGTCGATCTGGTGTTTGAAATTTTCGAAGGCGACAACATCGAGATCGAACGCGTGAGCTTTGTTGGCAACCGGATCTATTCCGACCGCCGCTTGCGCCGTGTGCTGGGCACCAAACAGGCGGGCTTGTTCCGCCGTCTGGTCAAAAGCGACACGTTGGTCGAAAGACGGATCGACGTTGATAAACAATTGTTGCGCGATTTCTATCTGTCACGCGGATATGTCGATATGCGCACCTCGGCGGTGAATGCCGAATTGACCGAAGAACGTGACGGTTATTTCGTGGCCTTCAACATCACCGAAGGTCAGCAGTTTAAGTTTGGCGAGATCAATCTGGTCTCGGAACTGCCAAACGTGGATGCAAATGTCTATCGCCAGATCGTCAAAGTGCGGCCCGGCGTGGTGTATTCACCCTCGCTGGTTGAGGCCGATATTGCCCGGTTGGAACGTCAGGCGATCCGTGATGGTGTTGATTTTATGCGCGTTGAGCCACGCGTTGAACGCAATGAACGTGATCTGTCGCTGAATATCACATATGTGCTGAGCCGTGGACCTCGGGTGTTTGTCGAACGGATCGACATTGAGGGCAACACAACCACGCTTGACCGGGTGATCCGGCGTGAATTTGATGCAGTTGAAGGCGATCCCTTTAACCCGCGTGAAATCCGGCAAACTGCGGAACGCATTCGCGCACTTGGTTATTTCGAAACGGCAGAAGTGAACGCCCGCGAAGGGTCCAGCAGTGAACAAGTTGTCGTGGACGTGAACGTCGAAGAGCAACCTACAGGGTCTTTGAACTTGGGCGGGTCGTTCTCAAACAACGACGGCATCGGCCTTGCGATCAGATTTGCCGAGACGAACTTTTTGGGGCGTGGACAGAATTTGTCTCTCACGGTTTCCAGCGCAACCCGGGCGACACGCTATGGCATCAACTTTGTTGAGCCCCGCCTGTTGGGCCGTGATTTGGCGTTTGGTCTGAACTTCGACTATGCCGAAACCAATTCGTCGTTTTACTCGTACGACACAAGCCGGTTCATCTTTAAGCCCAGCCTGACGTTCCCGGTTGGCGAGCATAGCCGCCTGTCGTTGCGGTATACCTATCAGGATATCGAACTGGTTGAGCGCGACGTCGCACCGGCGCAATCCAACGGCGGGATCGTTCAAAGCGATATCGACGTGGGCGCGCAATCATCTTCCGCGCTTGGGTATGCCTATACCTATGACACCCGCACCACGGGTCTTGATCCGACATCGGGCGTGTTGTTTGAATTTTCACAGGACTTTTCCGGCTTGGGTGGTGACAGCAATTTCATCAAGACAGTGGCGAAGGTCACGGGCGAAAAGAAAATCTTCAACGAAGATTTGACGCTGCGGGCAACGCTTGAAGGCGGGGCATTGGCATGGCAAAGCGGCACCAATCGCGTTGTCGACCGCTTTCTTCTTGGGTCTTCTGTCATTCGTGGATTTGAACCCGGTGGTATTGGCCCACGCGAAATAGCCGGCACAATCAACGATCCATTGGGCGGCAATATTTATGTTGCGGCGCGCTTTGAGGCGGAATTCCCACTGGGTCTGCCAGAGGAATACGGTGTGAGCGGCGGTGTTTTCTATGACGTCGGCAACCTGTGGGATCTGAGCGATGTGAACACGGCCGCCGCAACTGGTACAATTCAGGGCGAAGGCGGGTCATTCCGGCACGTGGTCGGGGTATCGGTCTTTTGGGACACGCCTGTAGGCCCGTTGCAGTTCAACTTCTCCAAAGCGTTGAAGAGCGAAGCGTTCGACAGAGAACAAAGTTTTGAACTTACGCTACGCACCAGATTCTGATCTGATGACAGGCCCGCGTGCCTTGATGATCTTGGCGATGGCCCTTTCCGGGGCCACCCCACTTTTTGCCCAAGCCCAAACCAACGGGACGCTTGAGCGCGGCACCGTCATCAGCCCGGTTTTGACCATCGATTCCGATCGGGTCTTTCATGAAAGCGCATTTGGATTGCGGGTGGCCCAAGAGATCAAGGTCGCAGGAGCAAAGCTCGCGGCGGAAAACGGTCGAATTGCAACAGAGTTGGAAACCGAGGAAAAGGATCTGACCACCAAACGCGCAGGTCTGTCACCTGAACAATTTCGCGTTCTGGCAGATGCCTTCGACAAAAAGGTTCAACAAACCCGGCAGGAACAGGCCGCCAAAGGGCGCGCGTTGAACGAATTGCTCGATAAAGAACGCGACGTGTTTCTGACGGCCGCAGCGCCGGTGCTGGAACGGTTGATGCGTGATGCGGGGGCAGCCGTTATTCTGGACCTTCGGACCGTATTTGTCAGCGCCTCGGCGGTTGAGATCACAGATGACGCCATTGCATTGCTGAATGAAACATTAGGCAGCGGTGCAGAGACGGCCAAGCCCTGACGCTTGCCCCGACGCTTGCTCCCGCGCGCCGGAATTGGTAGCCATTTGTAATATTTTACAAATAACGGACAGCCAATGACCCAAGAGAAACAGCGCGCAGACATTCAGATGATCCAGCGCATCCTGCCGCACCGCTATCCTTTTCTTCTTGTGGACAAGGTCGAAGAGATCGACGGCACGGCATCTGCGGTTGGATACAAGAACGTCACCATGAACGAGCCGCACTTTCAGGGGCATTTCCCCGGCACGCCTATCATGCCCGGCGTGACAATCGTTGAAGCAATGGCCCAGACCGCTGGTGTGATGGTCGGCGTTGCCCTCGATCAGATGGACCGCGACATGCTGATTTATTTCATGTCGATTGATAACTGCAAATTCCGCCGCAAGGTTGTGCCGGGGGATGTGTTGCGCATGGATCTGAAAACACTGCGGGGCAAGGCAGGCGGCAAGGTTTGGCGCTTTTCCGGGGTGGCAACGGTAGATGGCGAAATGGCCGCCGAGGCAGAATTCATGGCGATGCTCGACATACCGAAAGACCCTGCATGAGCAACATTCACGCCTCTGCGGTGATTGAACCGGGCGCACAGATTGATCCGGCTGCACAGGTGGGACCGTTTTGCGTGATCGGGCCGCAAGTGGTGCTGCACGCCGATGTGGTTGTGAAAAGCCATGTTGTGATCACGGGGCAGACCGAAGTGGGCGCGGGCACGGTGATCTTTCCCTTTGCCGTCATCGGCGAAATCCCGCAGGACCTGAAATTCAAAGGTGAAGCGAGCCGCCTGGTGATCGGAAAGCGCAACCGCATTCGCGAGCATGTGACCATGAACTGCGGCACCGAAGGCGGTGGCGGGCTGACATCGGTGGGCGATGATGGGTTGTTCATGGCTGGATGCCACATTGCCCATGACGCGATCATTGGCAACCGGGTGATTGTGGTGAACTCTGCTGCTGTGGCGGGGCATTGCGTGATTGAAGATGACGTGATCATCGGCGGGCTGTCGGGCATTCACCAATGGGTGCGGGTGGGGCATGGCGCGATCATCGGTGCGGTGACGATGGTGACAAATGATGTGATCCCTTACGGACTGGTGCAGGCACCGCGCGGCGATCTGGATGGGCTGAACCTTGTTGGACTTAAGCGGCGCGGGGTGGCGCGCTCTGACATCACCGCACTGCGCGCTGCGTTTCAAATGCTGGCACAGGGCGAAGGCACCTTTCATGACCGCGCGCAACGCTTGGGCGACGAGACAAGCAGTGATTATGTGCATGAAATTGTTGATTTTATCATGGCCGATACCGGTCGCCATTTCCTGACGCCCAAATGACGCTGGCGTTGATCGCAGGAAACGGTGCCTTGCCGTTTCAGGTTGCGGATGCTCAGGCCGAGCGGCCGCTGATCTGTGTGTTTGGGGACAGCCAGCCGGACAATTTGACGGCGGATATCACGTTTCGATTGGAGACCTTGGGGTCGCTCTTGCTTGATCTGGGCACGCGCGGCGTGACGCAGGTGTGTTTTTGCGGGGGCATTGATCGGCCCTCTTTTGATCCTGCGAAACTCGACGCCGAAACCGCCGCCCTTGTGCCGATGTTGCAAAAAGCGCTGATGGCGGGGGACAATGGTGCCCTGCAGGTCGTCAAGGACATCTTTGAACAGACCGGATTTACCGTCGTGGGGGCCGATCAGTTGGTGCCGGATCTGGTGGCCCCCCCTGGTGTGCTGTCTGACAAATGGCCGGACGCACAGATGCGCCGCGATGCGGCCCGCGGCGAGGCGGTGCTGGCCGGACTTGCACCATTGGATATTGGTCAGGCCTGCGTGATTGGTGCCGAACAGGTGTTGGGCATTGAGACGATGGGCGGCACCGATCATTTGCTGAATACCTTGCCCGCCAACGCGCGCGGTGTCGCCGCGATCCTGTGCAAAGGCCCCAAAGGCGGTCAGATCAGGGAGATCGACATGCCCACCATTGGCCCCGCAACGATTGAGCAGGCCCACAAGGCCGGTTTGGTGGGCGTTGTGGTGGATGCAGGTGACGTGATTATTCTGGATGCGGACGGATGCACAAAATTGGCTGATAAATTCGGCATGGTGTTGTGGTCTCGGAGCGGGGGCGAGGGGTGAAGGTTTTCATCCTCGCCGGAGAGCCATCTGGCGACTGCTTGGGCGGCGCTTTGATGGCGGGGCTCAAGACGTTGCAACCAGATGTGACATTTGAGGGGATCGGCGGGCCGGATATGGCAGCGCAAGGTTTGGTCAGCCGCTTTGACATGTCTGAACTGTCTGTGATGGGGCTGGCCGAGATATTACCGAAATATCGCGCCTTAAAGGCCCGGATCAGGCAGACGGCGGAAGGCATTCTGGCCCTGCAGCCTGATGTCATGATCACCATTGACAGCCCTGATTTTTCACTGCGTGTGGCCAAGCTGGTTAAAGCGAAAAGTAACATCAGAACCGTGCATTACGTGGCCCCGACTGTTTGGGCGTGGCGCCCCGGTCGGGCCCAAAAGATGGCCCGCTTTGTTGATCACGTGCTGGCGCTGTTCCCTTTTGAGCCGCCGTTGATGCGGGCTGCCGGCATGGCGTGTGATTTTGTCGGCCATCCGGTTGTGGCGGACCCGGTCGCAACTGAGGCAGAGGCGCAAGCATTCCGGGCAGAGATGGGGATTGATGACGCACCAATGGTGTTGGTCCTGCCCGGATCGCGACGCGGAGAGGTTGAGCGTCTGGGCACTGTCTTTGGCGCGGCGGTGGCTGGACTTGCCGCACAGATACCGAACCTGCGGGTGGT
>TARA_R110002074_G_scaffold86916_1_pt1 | contig 11099 bp, 8 predicted proteins | sample TARA_R110002074 | Tara Oceans TARA_R110002074 (sample SAMEA4397215) | marine metagenome | biome: Polar Biome; feature: [MIX] marine epipelagic wind mixed layer (ENVO:01000061); material: water (ENVO:00002006), including particulate matter (ENVO:01000060) such as... | depth 10-100 m
TCAGCAATCAAAGTTGATGGAACAGGTTGCGAAGAAGCGGGCCGAACTAGTCGCCCGGCCTCGCGCTCGAAGCTATTCCCCCGAGCAGTACCAGGAAATGAGCAAGCTCAGGCAGATCCAGACGGAGCTGATGCGTCTGTCTTTTGACACGGAACTTGCAGACAAGTTGGGACTGACCGCCGAGCAGCGGGTGGAGTTGAGCGAAGTGCAAAGGAAATATCGAAGTGCCTCCGAAGAGTTGCGGAACGGCGAAGAGAGACTCGACATTGGGCGGCGAAATGAAGTTTTGCAGGAAGTGGTGATGAGCTCACAGACCATCCTCACGCCGGAGCAATCCGAGAAGCTGTCATTGAAGATTAGAATTGAGCGATTGAGACGCAAGCACGGCGACGAGTTTGCGATGATCAATGGATTGGCGGAAGACTTCGGTTTGGATGAAAAGGCCCAAGCAAAACTCAGCGAGAAGATCGAAGAGGTTCGAAAAGAATACTATGACGACTGGATGGAGCTGAAAAAGAAATCGATGAAGTCGATTATCAGTGAGTTGCCACGCAAACATCGTGAAGAAGTCGAGGCAGCGGTCCGCGACTTCGTTGAAGAGGATCCGCGAGACAAGATGAACCGTTTTCGGTTCGTTGCTCCATCGCCAGCGAAAAAGTAGTGGGCGGAGCAGCCGGTCTCGTGAATGGGCGTCGCCGGCCGGTTATTCCGGCTGGGCAAGTTGCGGTGTTGCGATGGTCTGCCGATAGCGCGGCAATTTCTAGGCGGAGGTTGGACGATAAGCCAACGACACAGCCGACGCGGAGTGGCTGGTTTCTTCCGCTCATCGATTGATTGGGATTCTCATTCATGCCGTTTCTCTCCGGTAGCCTTTCCTTTGAACGATTTCGCGTCAACCAATTTGAAGACGGCCCATTCGGGCAGGAACACATCGAACGGATGGCGGAAAACGTGGCTGGGCGAACGGAAACCGCCAACGAAGAAAACGTGCACCTAGGTTTTCTTGGCGGCGATCACCTTTTCGATCAAGATTTTGATCTGGCGAAAAACATCATCGACGATGCTGTCCACTTCGGTGTTCGTGTCGATACCAACCAAGTGCCTTCGGTGATCAAGAAGGCTTGGCTGTCGATGGAGCTCGCCGCGTTGAGCCGCGAAAATCCGGGCGGGAAGCCGACCAAGTCGCAACGCAAGGAAGCCAAAGAATCGGTCGAGCAACGTTGCGAGAACGAAGCTGCGACGGGCAAGTACCGCAAGTTCCAGCAGCATGCATTGTTGTGGGATTGCAGTCGTGACTTGCTGTATTACGGCGGAACCGCAGGCACTGGCAGCGGTCACTGCATCGATTTGCTCGAACGAGTTTTCGGGATCGAGTGCGGGCACATCAGTGCTGGCGTCGTCGCGCAGGATTGGGCGCGAGACAACGATCGTTACTCGGAAATGGACGATGTGATGCCCGCCAGTTTCGTCACCGGTGAAGCGTTCAGCGGGGTCGCATGGGCCAACGAGCACTCCCAGTCACCAGACTTCCTGGGCAATGAGTTCTTGTTGTGGCTGTGGTGGATGCTGGAAACAGAAACGGACACGATTGAAACGTTTGACGGAATCGAAGTCACGTTGATGTTGGCCAAGACGCTTTCGCTGGAATGCCCCATTGGTGAGTCTGGCAAAGAGTCGATTTCAGCGGAGTGCCCCGTGAAATTGCCCGAGGCGATGCGAGCGATCCAAAGTGGCAAGTTGCCTCGCAAGACAGGCATGACGCTGATCCGCGAAGGCCAGCAGTTCGACTTAACTTTGCAAGCCGAAACGTTTGGGATCAGCGGCGCTCGAATTCACTTGGACGAAGATGACGACGACTTCGGTCCCGAAGATCGCATCGAAGCAGTGCGAACGCTTAGCGACACGATCGACGGGTTGTTCCACACGTTCTGTGATCGCCGGACCAGTGAAGCCTGGTCGGCGGATCTGAATGGTATGCGGGGTTGGCTTGCACCAACCCAAGCGGCCCGAAAATCAGCGGCCTGATCAGAAGGAGTCGGCTTCGATGACTTCGTAATTGGCTCTGGTCACCAACGCGTGGTAGACCTTCAAGTCAATGAACTGCGACAGCATTCGTACCGATCCATCACTCAGGACGAATTGTGCACCAGCGGCGTGATAGCTGCTGAAGTCTTCAAAGTGGCCAGCGTCGCTGTTCGGAGTGTGGTCGGCCGCGCCAACGATGCGCGACGCGGCGGCATTGGCCTCAGGGATGTATCCCTGCCAAATCGAGCCACCCAAACGACTGTTGCGTTCACCAACCATCACGGTTTGGCTCAGTCCGTCCAGCACGTCACGGAAACGGTGGCGGCTGTTGCCGTAGAACAGTCCGTCGCCGTGATACATGTCGTCGTGGATGTCAAACGTTCCGAACACGCCGGCGTAGTTGCTCTTGGCAATCTTGAATAGGAACTCGTCGCCGTCGTCGACATTGTGTCCACTCTCGTGTTCGTCGTCATGGTCATCATCATCGTCGTCGTCATCCAGTGCCGCTGAGTGGTCATGTTCGTGCCCATGACCATCCCCGTGAGCTTCGGCGATGAAGAACAGTGTCTCTAGCGGATCGCTGGGGCAGATGTAGCTTGGGATCGATGATTCACGTGCTTGTTGGTTCTCGTCTTCTTCGATGGCCAATCCGAATTGGATGGTGTTGTAGATGTTTCCGCTTTCAATTTGCGGCGTGATCGCGGCGGCCCAGCCCCAGCCGGGTTCGTGGTGGTCGATGTCGTCGGCCAACCAACCGCTCGGCAACTGGTTGAAGATGCCGTGGTAGTTGTGCAGGGCAATGCCCATTTGATGCAGGTTGTTTTGGCACGACATCCGGCGAGCAGCTTCGCGGGCCGCTTGGACAGCGGGAAGCAGCAGGCCAACGAGGACACCAATGATCGCGATGACAACTAGTAATTCAACGAGTGTGAATGCGTTTCGTTGGGAGGATCCGGAAGTCGAACGATGGCTTGGGTTCGCGTGCACACGTGCAGCGGTGGATGAGAAGTTTGACATGGAATGAGACCTGAAAATGAGAGCGCAGAGGCTCTCGATAGAAGACGGTGAGTTTGCGTTACAGTGAAACTGGTTTTCACTGCAACCCAGAACGGCAGTTTTCAGGTCAAAGAAGGTGGGCCGCGAGTGTACGGACGCCAGCAATCTGCCGAGTCTTCAAGGGTGGTCGATTCGATCCGTTGACTGGCTGTGCACCGAACGGTTTCGCGGTGGACGGAGACCGCAATCGGGCTTTCGGCCAACGTGCGAGCGTTGCACAACGCACAAAGGTCACCGCATTGATGAGCGTGCTGGTGGTCCGAAGCGATCTCTGCGGACGGCAGGCTCGTCTCCCAAATCAGCAGTTCTTCCGAGCAACCTGGCGGCAGCGGTGCGTGCTGCACCGCGTCTGCAGAACTCGAATGTGAGCAACATTCAGAGACGTTCTCAGGCGGATGCGTGTGGGAGCAATCGTCGTGGACGCCGACATGCGAATGGGTGGAATCGCACGTCACCACATGATGGTGGGCGGCCGGCAAAAGCCAGCCACCGACCACATAAGCGATCAAAGCGATTCGACGGACCCAGAGTTCCACGCGGTTCCAGATGATTGAAGTTGTTCGTTTTGTCGGCGATTTTTTCGCCAAACGGATGAATTCTATAGCAATTACAGAATAAACCAGCTCGCGGTTCAATGCGAATTTAGCAAACTTCTCGCGAAGTTTAGCCTGAATACAACCGGGATCACCAATCCAAAGGTGCTTGCCAGGCCGATTTCGCGGTTGCGATGTCGGTCTCCAGCACCACTGCGTCACCGTCACGGACGGTAAATTTGTCGGAATCGGTGACATGTCCCAGACGTGTCAGGCTGATGCCGGCGTCCGCGAAGATCTTGGACAGGGCGTCGGCTGATTCGGGAGCACATTCGATCAGGAATCGCGTGTTTGATTCGCTGAACAGAACTTCCGTTGCCGACAATGCCGCCGCGGTGAGCACACCGTCGTTGGAAGGTTGCTCGCGAGAGACGGTCGCGAGGTCGAGTTCCATTCCTAGTCCGCCCGCCAATGCCATTTCGACCGCGGCGGCCGCCAAGCCACCTTCGCAGAGGTCGTGGCACGATCGGACCAGTCGTGACTGGATCGCTTGGTGGACGGTCGCGAATGTTCGTTTGGCCAGTTTCGCGTCGACTTCTGGGACTGCACCGCCGGGTTCGTTTTCGACCAAGCCGTAGTGCGAGCCACCGAGTTCACGATGCGTTTCGCCGACCAGGAAGATCACGTTGCCGGCTTCCTTCGCGTCCATCGTGACTGATTTGCTGACGTCATCGATCTGGCCCATCGCGCTGATCAGCAGGCTGGGCGGAATCGCGATGGTTTGCTTTTCGTTGTTGTCATCGAAGAAGCTGAACTCGTTGTTCAAGCTGTCTTTGCCACTGACGAAGGGCGTGCCAAGCGTGACCGCGAGGTCTTGGCAAGCGATCGCGGCACGGACGAGCGACCCAAGCGTTTCGGCTCGATCGGTGTATCCCCAGCAGAAGTTGTCGAGGATCGCGATCTTGGAAGGATCGGCTCCGACCGCGACCGCGTTTCGCATGGCTTCGTCGATCGCCGAAGCGGCCATGTGATACGTGTCGAAGTCGCCGTAGTGCGGGTTCATGCCGCAACTGATCACCAGCCCACGACGGCTGGTCAGTTTGGGACGCACAACGGCGGCGTCGCCGGGTCCATCGCATTGTGGGCCGACCAAAGGTTTGACGACGCTGCCCGCTTGGACTTCGTGATCGTATTGGCGAATCACCCAGTGCTTGCTGGCAACGTTGTAGCTGCCCAGGATCTTGAGCAGTGTTTCCGAGTTGGCTGCGGCGTCGCGATCACCGATCGACAACGGCTTGGCCTGTGGTGGTTCATAGATCGCATCGCGAATCACGGGCGGACGTCCGTCGTGCAAGAACGACATGGCGACGTCGCCGACCGTTTGGCCGTGGAAGTTCAATTGCAAACGGCCGGTCGGAACAAAGCGACCGATCGCGGCGGCTTCGACGCCTTCGCTTTCGCACAGTTCTCGCAGTTCGTCCCAGCGTTCTTGTGGAACGGCCAAGACCATTCGCTCTTGAGCTTCGGAAATCCAGATTTCGGTGTAAGTCAGACCGTCGTACTTGAGCGGAGCTTTGTCGAGCCAAACTTCGGCACCGAGCTCTTCACCCATCTCGCCAACGGCACTGCTGAAGCCACCTGCACCGCAGTCCGTGACCGCGTTGTACAAGCCGCGATCGCGAGCTTGCATCAGCACGTCGAGGACCATTTTTTCGGTGATCGCGTTGCCGATTTGAACGGCACCGCCGGACAGCGATTCGGATTCGCTGGTCAGTTCCGCACTGCTGAACGTCGCCCCGTGGATTCCGTCTCGTCCGGTGCGTCCACCGACCGCGACGATCAAGTCATTGGGTTTGACTTCCTTGTCTTCCATACCAACGGGAATGATGCCGACGTTGCCGCAGTAAACCAGCGGGTTGCCGAGATAACGCTCGTCGAAGTAGACCGCGCCGTTGACAGTGGGGATTCCCATTCGGTTGCCGTAATCTCGAACGCCGGACACGACGCCTTGAATGACGCGGCGTGGATGCAGCACGCCAGGTGGCAATTCTTCGGGCGAAACGTCTGGCGGAGCGAAGCAGAACACGTCCGTGTTGCAGATCGGTTTGGCTCCCATGCCCGTGCCCATTGGGTCACGGATGACGCCACCGATTCCGGTGTTGGCTCCGCCGTAAGGTTCGAGCGCCGACGGGTGATTGTGTGTTTCGACTTTGAAGCACACGTGGTCTTGTTCGTCGAACGTCACGATGCCCGCGTTGTCTTTGAACACGCTGACGCACCAATCGTCATCGCCCAGCGAGCGACGAATGGTTTGGGTCGCTTCAAAGATCGTTTCTTTGAGCATGTTGTTGTATTGGCGTTCGTCACCGCCGGGTGTTCCGTCGGCACCAGGGCCCTTGTAGTGGATTCGGCCGGCCAGGGTTTTGTGGCTGCAGTGTTCCGACCAAGTTTGAGCGACGGATTCCAGTTCGATGTCGGTTGGGTCGCGTCCCAGTTCGACGAAGTGATCGCGAATGGTTTGCATCTCGACCAGCGTCAGGTAGAGCTGGCCTTCCTTGGAAAGCTTTTCCAGTCCGGCGTCGTCCAGTTCTCGAATTGGCACGTGCACCAATTCAAATTCGCCTTCGGATCCGACATCCAAACGGTCCATCATCAACGGACCGATCACAAACGCTTCGATGGAATCGTTCGACAGGGCGCGGCGGCAGATCGTTTCCAGTTGAGCTTCGTCGACGCCGGCGATCCAGAATTTGCGGAACGTCTTGACTGTGCTGCCTTCGACACCGCGATCGGCGAGCGCGCCTTGTGTACTGGCAGCGACCGGATCCATTACGCCGGGTTTGGGCATCACGTGCACCAGGTGCGGTTCGGATTCGATCCCGCGTTCTGCCAGCAACTCCATCAGCGATTCGGGAGCTTCGGACAAGTCCGCTTCGACCTGCGAAGCGTCTTTGCCAGGATGCCCAACGACGACCGATTCGGTGATGGAATCGGCCAGCAAAGTCGATGCAATTTCTCCGGCCGAGGCTTGGTCGATGTCGGCTTGGATCAAGTATCCCCGTGCCGCGGCGATCAGCAGGTCGTCGCCCAATCCGAGTTCATGGATCTCACGAGCCGTTTGTTCGCCGAGTCGATCAACTTGATCGGGAGCAGGATGAATGTCGATTTGCCAAAGCGGCATGATGCGAAATCAGAGAATGAGGATGGAGACGGAAAAGGATCCGGAAAGCTTGACCGCGGGTGGTCGCGGTTAGGTTTGAGCGGATTGTCGAATTTGTTTGGCGGTGTCGAGCCAGGTTCGCAGGGCAGCGTCGTCGCCCTGGTTCACGATGGTTTGCAGTGTGTCCAAGTCCGACCGGGATTGTTCGATCGCACTCAGAATCGCGTCGCGGTTTTCGGAAACGATGGCGGTCCAAAGGTCCGCATCCCCCGCCGCCACGCGAGTGGTGTCCAACCAGCCGGTGCCGACCAATGCGAGCATCTCGCGAGTGATTTGGCGTGCGGCGAGCGAAGACAGCAAGTGTGGCAAATGAGACGTCAATGCCAAGGTGGCATCGTGCTGTTCGGCCGGCATCGTGACAATTCGTCCGCCGGTGGCTCGCCAAAATTCGGTCGCGGCAGACATGTGCCGCGGCAGTTCTTCGCCGCTGGGCGTGATCACAATGGGTTTGTCGTCGAAAAGGTCCGCTCGTGCGTGCTCCGCCCCGCTTTTTTCGCTTCCCGCGATCGGGTGAGCTGGAACGAACTGTTTCGCCGACGCCGTCCCCAATAATTCGCGGATCAAACCGCCTTTGGTACTGCCGACGTCGGTCAGCGTTAACTCCGGAAATTGGCCCGCAAGTGCCTGTGCCAGCGAGGCGATCCGGTTGACTGGCGTGGCGATCACGGCCAAATCACAGCCATTCGCGGCGGCATCGGGGGTCTCGAAGACTTCGTCGACGATGGACTGATCCAGAGCCAAGGCCCGAGTTTCAGGCGATCGGGCGCAGGCGGTCAGTCGCACCGACGGCCAACGTCTGCGAATCGACAACGCCACACTTCCACCCAACAACCCCAAACCGATGATCGCAACGGATCGGCAGGAGGGCTCGGGCATGGGGCTGGATTCGATGGAGGCCAAAGGGCGTTTGCTGCACAGGTTTCGATGGCAACGGGGTTCGAAGGCAGAAGAATACCGCACAAGACCCGCGGTTCCCATCGGTGGTAATCAGACGTTTTTGGAGGAGACGTCGTCTTCGCCAGTGTTTACGTCGGAGGTCGTTCGGCGTCTCGAGTTTGGTACCAGCTCAGACAGACGTTTTCGGTGGCACTTCCCATCCAGAACTCACGAAACCGATGCTGAGCAAAGTTGATGCTTGCGCGATCAGCTGGCGTCGGCCTGATAGAATGGTCCGTGTCAAATGGTCGATGAACCAACTCGCATCAGAGGCAAGGTTGTTCCGATGGGTGCACAGCTTCCGCTGAATCGAAACGAACGTCGTTCCAAGGCGATGATTCCTGACACGGTGTCACCCTGGCTCGCAGAATTGGTTCGCGAAGAGCTTCTTCCCGATGAGACGATCTTGTGGGCTGAGACGCCCAAGCCGCGATTCTTCACCACTGGTTCAACGGCGACGTTTGGGTTCGCTGTCGTGTGGACGGCGTTCTCTTTGTTTTGGGTTGCCAGTGCTTTGGGATTCCAGGTGCCGAATTTTGATCGCGGCGTCGACTTCTTCGCATTGTTCGGAGTTCCGTTTGTCTTGATTGGCTTTGCGATGTTGGCGACCCCAATCTGGACCTATCGCAACGCTTTCAAAACCGTTTATTTATTGACCGACCAACGAGCGATCACATTCGTTGGAGGATTCCGGATGACGATCCGCAGTTTTCATCCTCGTGAGCTTCGGACTGTTTACCGGAAGCAATCCGCCGATGGATCGGGCGATGTGATCTTCAACGCGAAACGATGGACCGATTCGGAAGGCACCAGCCACTCCGAAGAGATCGGGTTTCTTGGAATTCCGGATGTGAAATCCGTCGAGCAACTTCTCAAACAAATGGTTGAGTCTCATCGCCGCCAAGCAGAACGCAAGATGTTGGAACGTCGGGACGGCTGAACCCACTTGTCCACGGACAAGCCTCCGCTCTGACATTCACGCGGGCTCTTCCGGTCAGGGGTCCTCAACGGCGACGTTTTTTCGGCCGAATGAGCCTCAAATTCGTGCGAAGTTCAGCGATCGCGTTGGATGTTGGCTAGGATGATTCATCGAGACGGGCGGGCACGTTGCTTGCCACCCGTCTCGGTCCCACCCCGTCATCCCACCTGATCTCTTTCGTCGGAGAATGCCATGTTCCATCGGCAATGTTCCCGTTTGTTGTCTGTCGTTTTGTTGCTGTTCGTTGCCTCACCGGCACTGGCTGATTCAAAGCCATCTGAACAAACGAAGTCACGACCACACATAGTGATGGCGTTCGCGGACGATTGGGGCTGTTACGCGAGTGCCTACGCGAAGCATTTTCCAGGCACCGCCAGCGAAGTGATTTCGACTCCCAAGTTTGATTCGATCGCACGCGACGGGGTGTTGTTCACCAACGCGTTTGTGAGCGCGCCGTCGTGCACGCCCTGCCGAAGTTCGCTGATGTCGGGCCAACCGTTTTGGCGATGCGACAAGGCATCGATCCTGCTGGGTGCGGTCTGGGATTTTTCGTTGCCGGCTTACCCGTTGTTGTTAGAAGAGTCCGGATACCGGATCGGACATACCTACAAAGTCTGGAGTCCCGGACGTCCCGGCAACGCTCCGTACGGTGGTTCGCGAACGGCATCCAACAAAGCGGGCTCCAAGTTCAATAACTTCTCGCAGTTTGTGATGAAGGCCGAGGATCGCGACGCAGCGAAAGCGAGACTGTTTGACGAAGTCCGCCAGAACATTCGAAATTTCCTGGATGCTGACAACGACGGAAAACTCGATGGCGATTCACCGATTTGCTATTGGTTTGGACCCACCAACACTCACCGAAAATGGATCGCCAAGAGTGGGCATGAACTCTGGGGCATCAACCCCGATGACTTGGAAGGCAAACTGCCCGCCTACCTGCCCGATGTGCCTGAAATTCGCGAAGACTTTGCGGACTACCTCGGTGAAGCGATGGCGTTTGATGCCGCACTGGTGGTCTTGGACGAAGAGCTGCAACGGCTCGGCATCGCCGACGACACATTGTTGGTCGTCAGCGGCGACCACGGGGTTCCCGGTGTGTCACGCGGCAAGTGCAATTTGTATGACTTTGGAACGCACGTGCCATTGGCAGTCCGTTGGCCGAGTGGCATTGAACATTCCAACCGCGTTGTAACGGACTTTGTGTCCTTGCCCGAATTGGCCACGACGTTCTTGGAAGTTGCCAGCGTCGAGGCTCCCGCGAGCATGATCGCGCGTCCGATCACACCGCTTTTGACGAGCGAAAAATCAGGCCGCATCGATCCTTCGCGAGACGCGGTCTTCACCGGTCGAGAACGCCACGTGGCGACGGCTCGCGAAGGGGCAACGCCTTATCCGCAGCGAGCCATTCAGTCGGACGATTGGTTGTACATCATCAATTTCGAACCCGAACGAACTCCGATGGGTGACGGTCCCGAAATCGATGCCGAGGAATTTCCTTCGGAAGAAGCGCTGCGTGAAAACACTTTCGCGGCGTATGCGGATCTCGATGCGAGTCCGACCAAGGCTTTCGTTGCGTTGAACCGCGAAAAGTACCCGGAAGCGTTTCAGTTCATGGTGGGGCGTCGTCCTCGTATCGAAATGTATGACCTGAAGTCCGACCCAGACTGCTTGAACAACCTTGCCGGGCATTCCGACCACGCGGAAACCGAAAAGCAACTCAACGATCGTTTGATCGGTGAGCTGAAACGGACCGGCGACCCTCGAATGAGCGAACCGGTGATGTTCGAACACGGTATGTTTGTGGAACCGGTTGGCCCTGGCAATAAAAAGAAGCAGTCCGCCAAGCCGAAGAACAAAAAATGAACTCGTTGGAGAAGTCCCGATGAAACGATTGTCCTCACGCCCGTCCGGCCACTGGTGTTGGACATACGGGTTAGCTGTCGTGTTCCTCGGGTTCTCCGCTTGCAGGAAGTCCACGCCGGTCGATGAAGTGTCGATCAGCGACAGCGGTGTGGCATTGCAAATTCGCGAAACACCTGCGGTTGATTTGCCTTGGTCGCAGTGGCGTGGTCCCAGCATGGATGGGCACGCCGACGATGCCACGCCGCCAACAACCTGGGACGAGTCCACCAACATCGCTTGGCAAGCCAACATCCCTGGCCGCGGTCACAGCAGCCCGATCGTGATCGGTGATCAGGTTGTGCTGGGAACGGCCGACGATGCGAAGCAGCAACAGATGCTGATCTCGTTTGATTTGGAATCGGGAGCCGAAAAGTGGAGGCGAGTGATCCACGAAGGAAACTTTCCGGCTGCTCGAGAAGTTCACAACAAAGCCACCAACGCCAATGGC
>TARA_R110002074_G_scaffold79_1_pt1 | contig 11097 bp, 11 predicted proteins | sample TARA_R110002074 | Tara Oceans TARA_R110002074 (sample SAMEA4397215) | marine metagenome | biome: Polar Biome; feature: [MIX] marine epipelagic wind mixed layer (ENVO:01000061); material: water (ENVO:00002006), including particulate matter (ENVO:01000060) such as... | depth 10-100 m
ACCTTAACATGATCTCTCCAAATGTGACTACTTTACTCATTTGTTGTTTTTTTTATAAATTAAATAATCTTGGTAAATACATTGAGATTTCGGGTATATAAGTTATTAATAGTAACACAATAACCATTATAAGTAAAAATGGCAATAGTGGTTTAACCACTTGAGAAACAGATACATTTGCTATACCGCTACCCACAAAAAGTATGGTGCCAACGGGTGGTGTACATAGCCCAATACACAAATTAAGCACCAACACAATTCCGAAATGTACTGGGTCCATCCCTAAAGCCACTACTACTGGTAAAAAAATGGGTGTAAATATTAATACAGCAGGGGTCATATCCATAAAGGTTCCAATAATTAACAACACCAAATTAATTACTAAAAATATCACTATTTTATTACTGAACTGTTCCAGTAAAAATCCGCTGATCAATCCTGGAACGCCTTCAAAAGAGAACAACCAAGACATGGCCATAGACGTAGAAATTAAAAACATAACAACAGCAGTTGTTTTTGCACTTGTTAATAGAATGTCAGGGAAGTCCTTAGTTTTTACATCGCCATAAATTAAAGCCAAAACTGCAGCATATAAAACCGCAATAGCGGAAGCTTCAGTGGCCGTAAAAATGCCAGCTACAATACCTCCAACTACTATAACTAGTAACAAAAGACTAAAAAATGCTTTTCTGAAATAGGTCCAAATTAATGAAATTGGTGTACGACTACCTTTTGCAAACTTGCGACTTATAGCTACAAAAGCGATATAGCCCATGATGGCTAAACCCAATAAAATTCCTGGTAAGTAACCCGCAATAAACAATGCTGCCACAGATGCTGCGCCACCACTTGCCAAAGCATAAACTATCAAGATATTACTAGGTGGAATTAATAACCCTGTGGTAGAAGATGTTATATTAACCGAAGCACTAAAGGCTCTGGGATACCCTTCTTCTTCCATCCTATCTGTCATAATACTTCCAATTGCTGAAGTTGCTGCAATGGCTGAACCAGATATAGCACCAAATAGCATAGAAGCCAAAACATTTACATAAGCTAAACCTCCTGGAAGACTGGACACTAATGATTTTGCAAAATTTATGAGTCTATTGGCTATACCACCACGTTTCATAATCTCACCAGCTAAAACAAAAAACGGAATGGCCAGTAGCGCAAAACTATCTATGCCTGTTGTCATCCGTTGCGCAATGGTTGTTATTCCTGGTAACTTATCTATATTCAGTAACAAACTTAAAGTGGTTGAAATACCAATACTATAAGCTACAGGAACCTTTAACATTAATAGAACAAAAAAGCTTGCAAACAAAACGATGATACTTATTACTTCTATACTCATGTTTAGTCGGTTATTTTATTAGCATTAATTTTTGATAAATGGTATATGGAGAACAACATAATTAACAAACCACTTAAAGGCAAAATAGCATAAATATAGCCCAAAGGTATTCTTAAAGTACCTGATAATTGTTCTAGATGCAGTGTGATATACACCAAGTTAAAACCGCCGATTACCATAACTATTAAGGCAAACGAAAAAATACAGATTTCAATAAATATCAAAACCTTTTTTCTGGTTTTATCTGAAAACTTTTGATATAGGAAATCCATAGACAAATGTTGCCGTTTTGCACTTAAATAAGCGGCTCCGAGTATAGACAACCAGATTAATGAAAAACGCGCCAACTCTTCTGTAAATGCAAAAGAGGTATTCAATATATATCGTGAAAACACTTGCCCCAGTACATCTATAACCAATAGACCAAATATAGATATCAAGAAAATTTCCATGATTCTACATGTCTTATTGAAAAGAACATCTGCTAGCTTCATAATTATTGGTTTTTAATTTTATTTATGATATCGTTCATTTCGGGATGCGCTTTCATAAAAGCCTCTAAAACCGATTTTGATTGCTCTTGAAATAATGCTTTATCAGGAATAATAATTTCTACTCCTGCTTTTTTTGCAATTTCCATTGATTCTTCTACGGATTCATTCCAGAATTGCTTCTGTGCTTGCGATGATTCATCGGCAGCTTCTTGAACCCATTTTCGTTCCTCTTCTGATAATTTATCCCAATATTTTGTACCCATTAACAATACATCGGGCACCGAAGAATGCTGATCTAGAGTATAATATTTACTGACTTCGTAGTGATTAGACGACACGAAAGAAGGTGGATTATTTTCAGCACCATCGACAACTCCCTGTTGTATAGCCGTATAAAGTTCTCCATAAGCCATAGGAGTTGCAGAACCGCCCATTGCATTTACCATATTAATAGCCATTTGATTGTTCATAACTCGAATCTTTAAACCCTTTAAATCCTCTGGCGTTCTAATGGCTTTAGTTGAAGTATAAAAACTTCTACTACCAGCATCATAATATCCCAATCCTCTTAACCAAAATTTACTTCCTTTTTCTAAAATGGATTTTCCAACTTCTCCTTCCAAAACATCAAATTGATGCTGCTTGTCCCTAAACAAATACGGAATCCCTAAAACATGGTATTCGGGAACAAAATTGGATAATGTTGCTGCACTTACTTTGGTTATGGCTACACTTCCTATTTGTAAAAGTTCTAGAACCTCACGTTCCGAGCCCAATTGACCATCAGGAAATATTTTCACATCCATCTTGCCTCCCGATTTTTTGTATAAGGCTTTTTTAAATTCCAAAATACCTTTATGAACCGGATGTGTTTGAGGTAATGTATGTGCTAAATAAAGCGTTTTAACATCATCATCTTTTTTACAAGATGAAAAAACCATAAACAAGACACAAACAAGACATATTTTTTTCATCTTTTAAATTTTCAATTCATTTTAAAATCAAAATAATTTTTGGCATTGTAATAGCAAATATCTTGCACCATTTTGCCCAAAAACCCAATATCATTCGGTACAAGGCCTTGTTTTACATCCTCAGCTAATAGGTTGCACAAAATACGTCTGAAATACTCATGTCTTGGGAAAGACAAAAAGCTTCTGCTATCGGTAAGCATACCAACAAACCTGCTCAATAACCCCATGTTAGATAAGCAATTCAATTGCTTTTCCATACCATCTTTTTGATCTAAAAACCACCAACCAGAACCCCATTGCATTTTACCTGGAATGCCTGCTTCACTATAATTTCCCATCATGGTAGCAAATACTTCATTTTGTGATGGATTTAGGTTATAGGTAATTGTTTTAGCTAATTGATTTGAAGCATCTAAACTGTTAAATAATTTAGACATTGCTTGAGCGACTGGAAATTCTCCAATAGAATCAACACCAGCATCTAAACCTAATTGATTTAGCAACTTACTATTGTTATTTCTTATTGCGCCTAAATGAAATTGCTGTACCCAATTTTTAGCATGGTACATTTTACATAACTTATTAAGGATACAAGACGTATATATGTTTGCTTCATCTTTTGATATCGCTTTATTTGCTAAACGTTTTTTTAATATCAAATCCGCTACTTCTTCTGTAAAATCATATGCGAAAATTTGTTCCAAACCATAATCTGAAAGACGGCAACCTTGAGAATGAAAATATTCAATCCTGATTTCTATGGCTTTCAATAAATCATTTAAAGAATCAATAGAAAATTCTACACAATTAGATAGCTTAGTAATATAGCTAGCAAAGCTTTCTTTCTCTATAAAAAGCAAAGCATCTGGTCTAAACGTAGGGAATACTTTAGTGTAAAACTTTTTTTCTGCTATTGTTTTATGATATTTTAAATCATCAATTGGGTCATCAGTAGTACAGATTACCTCAACCTTCATATCTTCTAGAAGCTGAGCAGGTGTTTTGTTTTCCAAAACAGCGTTTGCTTTTTCATAAATGGCCTCTGCTGTTTCTGGTTGCAATAACTCATCAATATCAAAATAGCGTTTAAGTTCCAAATGCGTCCAATGAAACAATGGGTTTTTCAAAGTATATGGTACGGTTTCTGCCCACTTTAAAAATTTTTCTTTAGGTGAGGTTTGTTTTCCTGTTATGTAGGCTTCCTCAATACCATTGGCACGCATGGCTCTCCATTTATAGTGATCGCCATCTAACCATGCATCAGTAATATTTTTTATGGGTTTATCTTCTGCAATTTGTTTTGCAGATAAATGGTTGTGGTAATCTATAATGGGTAACTCTTTGGCATACTTTTGATACAATGTTTCTGCAACATCAGACTGCAATAAAAAATTATAGGTTATGAAATGTGTTGAATTCATGAACAAAAAATTAATTGTAACTGACTACTAAAGGATTATTTGCTTTTTTAGAAAAATCGTTTAAATAATCCTCCCAATCAGATTTTGAGTTAAACTCTTTGGATTCCTTCCAACCAAATCCAGCATAATATATTGCTTTGCCTTCATTTACTTTAATTTGGGCGTATAAATTACTTCGATCTTTTAAGCCTGTTACATATAATTCTGAGGATAAGAGGTTGTTATTTGGAACTACAATAGCTGTACCTAATTCAGAATTACCATGAGGTTGCCAATACGAAATCCAACCAGCTCCTTGGTTTTGAGTGGGCTCCCCATCATTTTCGTGAAGCGTTAATCCTGCTGCTACTGTATCTGTTCCTGAAATTTCTATCTCAAACTTAGACAAATTACTCCCATAATCGAGAGAAATATACTTCTTTTCTGTAATATTTTGTCCATTAGCATCCCAATTGCCATAATCTAGAACAAAACTAGTTCTTAACGGCCCTGTAGTGATTGTCTCCCATTTTATAAAATTCTTGGAAATATAAAAAGTAGTATCCTGTTTTATAGCTATTCCTCCCACACCTCTACTGGAACCGACATGAAAGTTATCAAGTCCTTCTCCTGTATCTTCATGATAGGTTCCTGTTTTCTCAGTATATTTTTTATACCAAGAATCAATAATAGGATAATCTACTTTTTTTAACCAGGCATCTATTCCACTAGATAATGTACCCTCTTCAAGGTTGTTTTCAAATCGATATTGTGCATTTGGCCCATAGGTTCTAAATGCTACTTTATTATTCTCCCAAGCGTAATCATCGGTACGCTCTGGCACAAACCTAGAATAACAGTATGCTGTTGTTTCGGGTTTAGATGCTTCATCTACCACAACTAACTCAAATTGCTTGCTAACATTAGCTGTGATTTCTGGTTGAAATAGAAGCATATCAGCTTCACCATCTTGGTCACTATCTACAAATTGGGATACTAAAACTTCTTTCGTTTCAGAATCCCTTACCGACAGATTTTCAAAACTTTCCCCTTCCTTTAAAGATAAGTCGGATTTATTTATCTCAATAGTTTCGAGCGAACGGGGCACATCTAAAGTATTGGTAATAGTTACTGTGTGTGTCGATTCATTTTTACAACTTACTGCAATTGTAAAAAGAGTTAATGCAAAAAAGAGTTGTATATTTTTCATGTTAATCTTCGTTTGATGGTTTACCTATGGTTGCCAAAATTCCACCATCAACATAAAGGATATGTCCGTTTACAAAGTCACTTGCTTTTGATGAAAGAAATATGGCCGCACCAGCCAAATCGTTTGGATCTCCCCATTTGGCCGCTGGTGTTCTATTTATAATAAATTCATTGAATGGATGTCCTTCCACACGAATAGGCGCCGTTTGTGATGTTGCAAAATACCCGGGACCAATACCATTAACTTGGATGTTGTGTTTAGCCCATTCGGTAGCCATATTTTGCGTTAACATTTTTAGTCCGCCTTTGGCTGCTGCGTAAGCTCCAACACTGTTTCTACCCAATTCACTCATCATAGAACAGATATTAATAACCTTACCTGCCTTTCTAGCAATCATACCTTTTACAACATGTTTAGACACAATAAAAGGACTTACCAAATCAATATTTATAACTTCCTTAAAATCGGCCACTTCCATTTCAAGTAGAGGTGTGCGTTTTATAATACCTGCATTATTAATTAAAATATCTATTTGCCCAACTTCGGCTTCAATTTTTGCAATCGCATCTATAACATCAGCTTCATCAGCCACATTAAATTTATAACCTACAGCTTTTATGCCTTCTTTTCTGTATTCGGCAACAGCCTTATCAATTTTTTCTTGTGAAGAATTACCGTTTACAATAACCGTTGCTCCGGCAAGACCTAAACCTCTGGCCATTGCCATACCAAGGCCGTGCGTGCTACCAGTTACTAATGCATTTTTTCCTTTGATGTTAAATAATGATGCGCTCATAGCTTATCTTAATTCTGTTATTTTAGCAACATCCATATCGCCGTAATCTAAATTCTCGCCAGCCATTCCCCAAATAAATGTATAGTTTGAAGTTCCTGACCCCGAATGTATGGACCATGGTGGAGAAATTACAGCTTGGTGGTTTTGCATCCAAATATGACGTGTTTCGTGTGGTTGCCCCATAAAATGGCATACGGCTTGTTCTTGCATAATGTCAAGATAATAGTACACTTCCATTCTACGGTCGTGTACGTGCGCTGGCATCGTGTTCCAAACACTCCCCGTTTTTAACTCGGTCATTCCCATTTGAAGCTGGCATGTATCTACTATACCACCAATAATCATTTGATTTACGGTGCGATGATTTGCCGTTTCCAACGAGCCCAATTCTATTTTATTGGCTTCAGCTTTACTTACCTTTTTTGTTGGGTAATTTCTGTGCGCTGGTGCAGAATTGATATAAAACTTAGCTGGGTTACTTTTGTCTAAACTTTTAAAAACAACATTTTCGTTTCCGCTTCCAATGTAAAGTGCATCTTTTAAAGTGAGTTGGTAAACATCTCCATTTATTTCAACCGTCCCATCGCCACCCACATTGATAATGCCCATTTCTCGTCTTTCCAAAAAGAAATTGGATTTTAAAGGATCTATGGTTTCTAAAGTAATTGGTTCTGCAACCGGAACCGCAGATCCAGCTATGTATCTATCGTAATGTGTATATACCAATACCAATTGGTCTTCTGTCATGAGGTTATCAATCAAAAATTCGTCTCTTAATTCTTTTGTGCCATAAGCTTTTACTGCTTGCGGACTGCTTGCGTAACGTGTTTCGTAATGTGTTTTCATTTGATATGATGCTTTAATATTATATATTTTGTTTTAATCCGTATTCTAGTCCTCGTAATTCGGCTAGACCACGTAATCTGCCAATTCCAGAATACCCTGGATTGGTTTTTTTATGTAAATCGTCGAGCATTTGATGTCCATGATCTGGGCGTACTGGAATGGCAAAATCTGCATACCCCTCAGCCTTACGTCTTTTTTCTTCTATTAGTATTTCTTTTACAACACCGTACATATCTACATCACCTTCAAGATGATTAGCTTCATAGAAATTACCGTGCTCGTCTCGTTTCGTGCTTCTTAAATGTAAAAAGTGAGCTCTATCAGCAAAACGTTTGAAAATTTGCACCAAATCATTATCACCTCTTACACCTAATGATCCTGTACAAAAAGTAATACCATTAGATCTATCTGGCACATTATCAAATAAATAAGCATAATCCGCTTCGGTACTTACAACTCTTGGTAATCCTAAAATAGGATATGGCGGGTCATCTGGATGAATACACATTAACACTTCATTTCTAGAAGCTACTGGTATTATTTCTTTTAAGAAAGACACTAAATTCTCTCTTAAAGCTTGAGCATCTATATTTTTGTAAGTATCTAATATGGTCTGAAATTGTTCTAAAGTATAGCCCTCTTCTGCTCCAGGTAAACCAGCAATTATATTATTTATTAATTGTGTTTTATTTTCTTCTGAAAGATTCTTAATATAGGTTTTTGCTGCTTTTTGCTGTGCTTCAGAATAATCATTTTCTGCATTCAGTCTTTTTAATAAAAAGAGTTCAAAAGCAGCAAAGGCAATCACATCAAAACGCAATGCTTTTGATCCGTCTTCTACTTCAAACCCTAAATCTGTTCTGGTCCAATCTAAAACAGGCATGAAATTGTAACACACTATATTGACACCACATTTCGCTAAATTCTGAATACTCTGCTTATACCTTTCTACATAAGTTTCATACTTGCCAGAACGCGTTTTAATATTCTCATGAACTGGAATGCTTTCCACCACACTCCAGGTTAACCCTGAACTTTCGATTATACTTTTCCTTTTTTTAATTTCATCAACGGTCCATACTTGACCGTTTGGGATATGATGCAACGCTGAAACCACACCTGTTGCCCCCGCTTGTTTGATATCTGATAAAGATACAGGATCATTTGGCCCGTACCATCGCCATGTTTGTTCCATTTTTAATATTATTCTTTTGTAAATTCTTCCATTATTGAAATAACCAAAGCACCATCTTCAACTGGACATGGATTACTTCTTTTTTCTAAGAAATAATTAACTGTTTGTTGAATTAACGGTTGTTGCATGTTTTCTGGGTTTTTAAATTTAAAAACTTTATTTTGTTTTTCTGTGTTTAGCAGTAATTCTTCCTCGTAAAAAGAAAATGATAACGTACCATTTTCCCCATAGATAGTACAATTATCTTCTTCCAAATATTTAGGTATAGCAAAAGACCAAATTCCCCTAAACTGAATAGTATTCTTAAAACTGATAATTCCATTAACCATATCATCAACCTCATTAATTCTTGACTGGTTTATAGATATTCCTTTTGCAGATGCATAGTCTCCAAAAAAATGATACATCAAATCTATTTGGTGTGGTGCAATATCGTGAAAATATCCGCCGCCTGAAATAGCCTCTTCTAATCGCCAAGTCGCTTTAGAATTAAAATTATAAGGCTGTAAAAACTTTAAATCTACATAATTAATCTTTCCAATAACATCAGCATCAAGCATTTCTTTTACTTTAATATACATTGGCAAATATCTTCTGTAATGAGCTACTACAAGTTTTCTATCACTTTTAGAAACAATTTCACATAGTTTATCTGCCTCTTTTTTGGAAAGCACCATTGGCTTTTCTAAATACACATCTTTTCCTGCATTTAGTGCCTGAATTGAATATGCTAAATGACTAGAAGGTGGTGTAGCTATATACACGGCATTAATGTCTTGGTTTGATAAAAGTTTTTGAGCATCGTCATACCAAAGTGGCACATGATGTCTTTTGGCAAAATCCTTGGCTAAATCAGCGTTTCTTCTCATAACCGCTATCAGTTCAGAATTATCACATTTCTGAAATGCTGGTCCACTTTTCACCTCAGCGACATCTCCGCAACCTATTATTCCCCACTTAATAGTCTTTTTATCTGTCATTTTTAATACTATTATTAAACACCACTGTATGCAGAAAAACCACCATCAATAGGAATCACAACACCTGTTACAAATGAAGAAGCCTCCGAGCATAAATACATTGTTGTGCTTATTAAATCCTCAGGTTCGCCATAACGTCCCATTGGCGTTTGATCAATAATTTGTTGGCCTCTTTGGGTTAAACTCCCATCAGGATTATTTAATAAAGACCTGTTTTGATCGGTTAAGAAAAACCCCGGGGCTAGAGCATTTACACGAATACCCACTTTTGAAAAATGAACCGCTAACCATTGCGTGAAATTTGATACCGCTGCCTTTGCTCCACTGTAAGCGGGTATTTTTGTTAAAGGCGTAAAGGCATTCATGGATGAAATATTTAAAATACTACAGCCTTTTTTTCCAACCATATCTTTCGCAAAAATCTGTGTTGGCAATAATGTTCCAATAAAATTTAGGTTAAAAACGAATTTAATACCTTCTGGATCTAAATCGAAAAAAGTTTTAAATCCTTCAGTGGTTTTGTTTAAATCTTCTTCTAACAAATGCGGATTAGTGGTCGTTCCCAAAGGATGATTGCCTCCTGCCCCATTTATTAAAATATCGCAACTACCAAATGCGTCGTTTACTTCTTTTTTAGCTTTAAGTAAAGCGTCTTTTTCAAGTACATTTGCTGCAACCCCAATTGCTGTTCCACCTGCGTCATTAATATCATCAGCTACCCGTTGAGCAGATTCCAATTTTAAATCCAATACTGCAATCTTATGGCCTTCTTTGGCTAAAGCTTTAGCTAAAACACTACATAAAACACCCCCTGCTCCTGTTAATACTACAACTTTACCCATTTGTATAATTACTTCTTATTATATAATTTAATTTTCAAACTCTTTACGCTTTAATATTTAATGTTTAATGTTTAATGTTTAATAAATTTTATACTTTCAATTGACTTGCAAATTATCTAGCAAAATAATTGGTAATTCTCTTATATTAGTTTAACTTATATTACTGTTTTTAAGCCTATTAAAACCTATAAATATTTTCAGTGTATTAAGTACACAGAAACAAATCTAGAAATTATTAAGCAAACTACCAAATATTAAAAAAAATTATATGTTAAATTTGTTCTCTTGAAAAAAGAACATGGTAGAAGATTTAAATAATATACAGGTACAAGCTGATTCCTTTGAATGTTCTGTAACCACAGACATTTCAGTATTTGCTTTTATTGATGGAAAGCTAAAAATACTTTTAACCCAGAGAACTATTGGTAACTTTATTGATTCATGGATGTTACCTGGAGGTGTTATGGAGTCCAATGAAAATTTAGACAATTCTGCAGAAAAGGTATTATTCGCTTATACTGGTTTTAAGAATATCCATTTCGAGCAAGTAAAAGCATATAGTGCTATTGATAGACATCCATTAAAACGAGTGCTTACCGTAAGTTTTTATGCTTTAATTAAACCAGAAAACCATCCTATTATTCAAGGAGAAAATGTGTCAAATATTAAATGGTTTGGTGTTAAAAAACTACCAAAAAACTTAGGCTTTGATCATGAAAAAATAATTTCTGATAGTCATATCTATTTAAAGAACAATCTAAGAGACCGACTAGTGGTAGGAGAATTACTTCCTGAAAAATTTACTATGAACGAGCTTCAAATATTATACGAAAGTATTCTAGAGGAAAAGTTAGATAAGAGAAACTTTAGAAAGCGTATATTTCAAATGGAAATTCTTAAAAATACTGGTGAGATTAAACCAGGAATAAAAGGAGGCCCAACGCTGTTTACCTTACAAAAGTAAACAACCACCGTTAAAAACGGTGGCTTTGGATTTCAGATT
>TARA_R110002074_G_scaffold274885_1_pt1 | contig 11093 bp, 10 predicted proteins | sample TARA_R110002074 | Tara Oceans TARA_R110002074 (sample SAMEA4397215) | marine metagenome | biome: Polar Biome; feature: [MIX] marine epipelagic wind mixed layer (ENVO:01000061); material: water (ENVO:00002006), including particulate matter (ENVO:01000060) such as... | depth 10-100 m
ATGACACCTTAACTTCGTGTCCGATAAACCGGCCGCAGCCCAGTCGAAGGATCCGGCGTTTGCCAACAGAGCGTCGTTGGATTGCACAGAAGCAGCGGATGCTCAGCGGGTTGCGTCACGCCCAGCCGATGGCGGCATTAAAGTCATTTCGGCTACATATGGCGGCAATTGTCAGGCCCCGGATGGTAATGCAACTAAAGATCTTGATTTGCAATGCGGCGGATCATCAAGTTGTACTTATAAGATTAATGTAGTGCGCCTGAAGGATCCGGCTTCGGGTTGCGCAAAAGATTACAGATATGAATACATGTGTGGAAATAGTTCCGAACCGATTAAGGGATTTGTGAAGGAAGAGGCAGGATTGGGAAGCTATGCTGTGCTGCAATGCAAGTCCGATTAGGCTGGATTTGTAGTTGATGCGAAATAGTATGTGATCGGGGTTCCCAAAGGAAGCCTATGCCAAATAGAACTTCCCGAGTGATGTTCCATCCAATTGTTCTTCGATCAACTTAAGGTGTCGTGGCAACAGCACTTTTTTCCATTCATCAACTTTGCCCGAACGAAAATTGTAACCTGTGTGAGCTTGATCTTCTGTGTTCTGTTTCCAGTATTCGGCGAGCTTCTCTTGGACTTGTGAGTCACCGCCGCAGAATTCCACCACTTCGCTCAGAAAGGCCTGCGGCTCGGCATGAAGTTTTTCGTAGCGAGACACGAAAATTTCGACATCCGGCGCAAGCTTATGCCAGTCGTCCAGCCATTTTGCGCAGCGTTTCGGATGTCGATCTTCGAGCATTAGATCGATTGTATAATCAAGATCATGTTCGCTCATATTGATTTTGTTATATCCGAAGAGTTTAGAATCCATGCGCCAATATCCTCCATCTGCTTGGGAATGGTGGGCAAGTGACAGAAGCATCTGCCTGGGATCCCTTACATGAAGGATGGCCCGCTGAAGGCCTGAGGCCTTCAAGGTCACAGCATTATCATTTTCCGGATGGAGGTGATCATGAAGAACGCCGGGACCTTTGGTAAAAATTTCCGCCCAAGCCTTGATCGCCTTGATCCCGTGCCAACTAATCATAGTGTATGGGATGTCAAGTCCGTTCGCCAAAATGTTGTTTACAAAGCTGCTGGCTGTTTTGGGTAGTGAAAAGAAGGGAATGTTCGGCATTCCTTCTTCTCTTGTGCGAGCTTGATTTCGAAAATAATTAGCTGCGAAATTAAGATAGGTCGCCAGAGTTTGTTCAGTGTCTTGCACCCAGGGATAGGCTGGAAAGGCGATGGAACTGCAAAAGTAGTCAACCAGATCGACTATCGTGCCTCTCGAGTAAATGTCACGCATGTCCAGCACGAGCTGATGGTATTCGTCCTCCGAGTGGGTGCCGTAAATGGCATAATGCATGGCATAATGATGAAGTGTGCCCTCATCCAATCCCTCCAAATTTCTGTTGAGCGGCGCAGCCGTTGCTGGGGTATAATCTATTTCCATTGTCATGACGGGCCCTATAGAAATGCACCACAATCGCTCGTTGAACTCACCCGAATGTGGCAGCCCAGCCTAATACAGCCGAAGTGTACGGGAATACCTGAATGTGGAAAATGCTTAATTCGATAACCTTGTGTATTGGTTGACTAGATGAACATGGATTTAGCAGTCTCCGATTTCAGGCGCACATTTTCACTCACAGGGTTATGGTTGCATTTGGGTTGGGCGGATTTGTCCCGCCGTTATCGGCGCACATATTTGGGCCCGCTGTGGCACACGCTCACCATGGCCATTTTCATTGGCTGTATGGGGGTAATCTGGGCTGCCGTTTTGAAGGTGCAGTTTCGTGATTACGCGTTGCATCTAACCCCAAGCCTCATTGGCTGGAGTCTCATTTCATCCATATTCATTGAAGGTGCTGTTCTATTTCTAAACGCCCGGCAGGTCGTGCTGACAATAAATGTGCCTCTACCCGTCCTGACGATGGGGTTGATGTGGCGATTGGTTCTGACCCATTTGCATCACCTGCTTCTGATGGTTGCGCTGATTGTGTTTCTTCGGATCGAAATCACTCGGGAAATGTTCTTGTTGGTGCCAGGCATCGCGTTGGTTTACTTGAACGGGCTCTGGATGACGTCTTTGATCGGAATGATTTGTCTGCGGTTTCGTGATTTGCAGATGATCGTTACCATCGGCATGCAAATTGCTCAGTTTGTGACACCCGTGTTTTGGCCGGTTAGCTTCATCAGTCCGAATTTGGAATGGGTCGTCCGCTACAATCCGCTCTTTCACTTGCTCGAATTGATCCGCAACCCGTTAGTGGGCGATGCGCCGACAATTGAGAACTGGATTTGGTGCATGGTCATGCTCTTCGTAGGGTCAACCGTTACTTTTATCGCGTACGCAGCGGTCCGCAATCGCATGGCATATTGGTACTAGTTGATGACAAAAGTATCAGTCGAAAATGCGAGCGTCAGTTTTTATGTGGGTAAGAGCGCCGTCTCGTCACCTGCCAAGATTTCTTCAGCTGCTGGCGGCATAATTGATAGGCAAGCCGGCAGTGTTCATGCATTGAATAATGTCAGCATTGAAATCGGAGAGGGAGAGCGTGTCGGGTTGATTGGCCACAACGGAGCGGGAAAATCAACGCTACTGCGGACAATGGCTGGAATTTATGTGCCGAGGTCAGGGCGCGTTCAAGTAGAAGGCACAGTTTCTGCATTGTTTCAGTCCAGTCCGGGACTAGAACCTGACGACACGGGTTTTCAAAACATTCTGAATTGTGGCCTCTTTCTGGGTATGTCAAAAAAGGAAATTTTGTCCAAGCGAGATGATATTGCTGAGTTTACGGAGCTTGGAGAGTATATTCATTTGCCCGCGCGCATATATTCGGCAGGCATGTTGATGCGTTTGTCGTTTGCGATTGTGACCTCCATCGATCCAAACATCCTGCTGGTCGACGAGGCATTGGGAACCGGAGATGCTCATTTTGCGCATAAGGCGCAGCAGCGCGTTCTTCATCTGGCTCAACGGTCATCAATTTTGGTGATGGCCTCGCACTCTCCGAGCTTGATTGCGTCTATTTGCAATCGGGCGATTTATCTGGATCAAGGCAGGGTCCTGGCAGATGGCCCAGTCAGCGAAGTTGTTGATCAGTATCACAAAGATGTTGCGGAAGGGGCGAAGGCGGGTGATCAGGAAAGCCAGATGAAGCTGTTGCGCATGGCAAGTGATTCTGTTCGACATGGTCAGAAGATTGCACCTGAAGTGGAGGAAATGTCCTTGCGCATAGCAATGCAGATTGATCCGGGAAATCCGAACAAGCTTCAGAGGCTTTGTATTTTGTTGCGCCAACAAGGGAAAGAAGTGCCGCCGGCATTGGAGATTGAAACCATGGAGGCCATACTGAGCATCAGGCCGGACGATCAATCGGCCGATCGTAGATTGGCGGAATTGAAAGCTACAAGGGAATATACGGCGGAAACCTAATGCGTGGAATGAGTCCCATTGCCTGATCTGGACTATTCAGAGGAACATGAATCAGTATTCGGTGTGGAGAAGAATGTGCTTTACGACGCTGGATTGATTGAAAAAATTAGTGAGCTCCGCATTCATCCGTTCGTTTTGCTGCGCCGATGCGCTGCCGACGGAATCGTTGAGCAATATATTATATGCCGCACACAGAACGATATTTCTGAATTTACTGAAGTCTTGAGGGCTTTGCCTGAGTTCGAGGGTTCCTGGTTGCTTCGTGGGTTGGCGCAAGCGCTTGAAGGCCATATGCCACTCGCCGCGGCAGCGTTTTCCGTTTGGATGATGGAAACTAGTAGCTGTGCAAATGCAACGGCCTTTGTCGGATTACCTTCGGAAATTGAACAAAACCTCTTCTGGGGTTACCCAGCGTTGCAGTTTGGCAAAGATGTGGCGTCCGAAGAGCCGCAAAGTGATCGACAACAAGTTTTGCTGTCTCTATTGAAAGCCTACGTCGAGACGACCGGCAATGATGCGGCACGAGGTTACATCACAGATTCTATTGCTTTGGCACTTAGCCTCGCAGCACAAAGTGAAAATGCTGCGGAATTGGAAGATACGCTTGCAGATTATGCCGAACTGAAAAACGCGACTGTATATGCCGGCGTTGCAGTAGATACGTGTCGCGCTAAGCAGGGAAAGTTGGCGGCGGAGCGCGCACCGATATTTTGGCAGCGGAACGCCGAAAGTTTCCCAGATGAACTGCGCACTCTCCCTCAAAACGCAACACTTTTTTTGGTGTCAGAGGTTGGCTCATCAAAAAACGCCACAGACATGGCTACGAAAATAGCGAGACTATCTGGCGATGATTACCGACAGTCGGCAACATTCTTTAATGCTGCAATTGATGAGATTGGACACAAGTTTCACATCTCCAGCTTCTGGGGTGACCGGCTCCTTACTCTGGACAAATCAGCGGGATTTTTTGACGAAGAGCGATTTGCAAAAGCATTTGACGCGTTTCCGAAGGACCATCCTTATGATCAATATATGGGCGGCGGCTCTATTGCGTGGCGATTGCACACGTTGGTATGGGCAGCTCAATTGGGGTTGGCGATTGACGGAGACTTTGTCGAATGCGGCACATTCCGTGGTGACATGGCGGCCTTTATATCCGCCTGCTGTGACTTAAGCGCTGTCAACAAAACATTTTATCTCTTTGATTCATTTGAAGGTTTTTCACCAAGATTGTCGTCACAAGATGATTTTCCAGACAATCCTAAGTTTCTGGAATACACCAATCAATTCTATAAAAAGGAAGGTCTATACGAGAGTGTCGTGGCACGTTTTGCACCTCATCCGAATGTGAAGGTCATCGGAGGTTTTCTACCTGAAACATTGGATGGTGCTTCGCCGGAAAAGATCAGCTTTCTCCATGTTGACCTGAATTCGTGGCAGGCTGAAACAGCGTGTATGGAAGTTTTATATGATCGCATATCTCCAGGCGGCGTAATTATTTATGACGATTACGGATGGAAATTGTTTCATAAGCAAAAAGAAGCGGCGGACGCCTTTATGACGTCGCGGAACAATTCCATACTGGAGTTGCCGACGGGGCAGGGTTTGGCAATTAAAAAGTAGGTCAGCCGAAATTTAATCCTATTTCTCCTTGGGTTTGAACTCAACATGTGCCCGCGCGAGGCTTTCTATATTGCCAATGTCGCGGTGATAGCCCGACGTTTCGTGGGCGAGGATGCGGCCCACGAAATGAGGGATGATTTCGGTGCTAAGATCGAAAGCAACCTTTCCCAACGTTGTTGCAAACAGGTTCACCTCCGGTTCAATGATATAGACTGCGGCATTGGCAAGATTCGTCGGTGGATGTTCCACTTTTTCGTGAAATGCTTGAACGATCAGTTGGTCGTCAAGTTCTAAAACGCCGCAGGATTTGGGATCGTCGGTGCGAAAAGCCAGCATTGTTATAGCGACGCCGTTTGGCCGCTCCTGATGTGCGTTGATGAGGGCACGTATATCGAAGTCGGTCAGATTGTCAGCGTGCGCGATGAGAGCGGGAGCGCCATCAAAAAAATCCCGATTGGCGAGAATTGTACCGCCGGTACCGAGAAGCTCTGCCTCATAGACAAGTGTCACTCTGTCTCGCCATGGGCTGTTTGCGATATGGCGTTCGACCGTGTCTGCAAGGTAATGCGTGTTAATCAGTGCATGCTCAACATCATCGTTAGTGAACAAGTGGTCCAGCCAATAGTCCAGCAAAGGGCGGCCATGAATTGGAACAAGGCATTTTGGAATGGTATTGGTGATCGGCCTGAGGCGGGTGCCCATTCCGGCGGCCAGAAGCAATGCACGCAATGCGGTGGCTCCTCTCGCTATGTTCTGTGGGAAGAGCTTGGGTCTTCAATTTCAGTGATGAGATCTTCCAGCGCGAGCGGCGTATTGCCAAGGCGCGATACCTGACATGCGGCCGCCAAGGCGCCAAAATAGGTGCTCTGCCAGATGTCCACGCCGACAGCTCGCGCCATTGCACTGCAGGTAAACAGGCTGTCGCCAGCGCCGGCCACATCTTTGGGGGTGGTGTTGAATGCAGGCAATCGGTCCGTAACATATATCCCATTGTGAAGGCCGTGGATCAGCAGCCCTTCCGACCCGAGTGTCACGATGACGTTGTTGGCGCGGGATTCTCGTTGCAGATTTGCGCCGATGATAACAAGGCCTGAATCCTGATCCCGCAGCGCCAATCTCGCCTCGCGTTCAGTCGGCGTCACGATCTCCATATCCTTAAAACGCGAAATATCAGAAAGCTGCGATGAAGCCTGGCTGTCGGCCGCCATGAGAATGTTTCGGCTCAAGGCCATGCTGACGATCTGATTCACGAGAGGTTGTGGCAGGCAACCATAATTAAAGTCAGAAAAGAGGATCAGATCAGTATTATCAATGCGCTTTTCAACTGCCGAGATCACCATCTTGATGAGGTCAGGGCTAATGGCGTGTTGGCGTAATTGGTTGACGCGCAGCAGCGTTTTTCCGTTGGCACGATATCTTTTCTTGTGCGTTGTAGGCCGCGTTGTGTCGGTGATAAAATCAAAACTGACACCGGAATGTTCAAGTGTCGTGCGGGCAAAGTCCGACCATGAATCTTGTCCGGTCACGGATATGAAATGTACTTTGCCGCCAATGCCTGCGGCGTGAGCGGCTACAATGCCTGCGCCGCCAATAAATGTTTTTTCGTCAATGGGCGTCACAACAATGGTCGGATCTTCTTGCGACATGCCGAGTGGTTCGCAGTTGGCATAGGTGTCCACTATCAGATCGCCTATCACGAGAACGCGCAAGCCAGCGAGCTTTGGTAATATGGCCTTGAGATCTGAAATCTCAAATCCGCGCCGTTTGGGAAAATCAAGAGGCTTACGGATCGCTGAAAAATTGGTTTCGTAATATTCTTTTTGAATCAAATTCAATGATGCAAATCGAACTTCGCCTGAACTAAAAAGCAACTTCCCGCCATAGAGGTCTACGGCGCTTTGCTCAGGATTTTCCCGCGTTTCATACTCCTTGCCTTTGACGACCACTTCTGGCTGAAGCCGTGCAATAAAGTCTTCAGGCAATTCTTCGAGTAGGAACGTGTGATCGACGATGGAAATGGCGCGCAAACCTTCAAGGCGCAATTCCGCAGGTAACGATACGCCTGCAGTTGTGTCCGGCGTGACAGCTATGAGAAGAAAGTCTGCATTCTCCTTAGCAAATTTCAAAATGCGCAAGTGCCCCGGATGAACCACGTTGAAGTTACCCGAGATAAATGCAATTCGGCGGTTGGGGCCCGCCTTGGCGCGAATTGCCTCAATCGATTGATCGGTTGAAAGGTTTTTGTCCATCGTAAAGGGCCCTGGATTGGCTTTGCGGCTTTGTTCTTTGAGCAGATTTGTCCGCAAAATATACAGCATTTGAACGCCGTCAGGCCAAATTCAATTGATGCTCGTGTGGCGAGGTGAGTTATTGCGCCTTGAAACGAAGGTTCGAAAGACTTGGATGAGAGAAGTAGGACGTAGGCGTAGAGTAAGCCACACCAAGATGAGCATTTTCGACAATGTCGCAGGACGAAGGCGCGCTAGCCCTTCGAGTGCGGCGCGATCCCATGACGATTTGCCTCCCATAGAACGCAATATGCTCGTATTAAACGGCAGTGAGATAAGAGCAAGGCGACACACTGCGAACCGCCAGCGTCGTGCATACAGCTCAGCATATTGAGGTGGGAAGGTAGGGTCATGTGCAATGGCCACACGAATCTTGTCGATGATCGCGAGCGCATCCTTTGGGTCACTTGCCGATTTGCGGGAATACCCGTCAGGATCTATGCGCCAATCAGCGACCACGCGCGGTGTGAAGCAAAATCCGTAGCGCAGTGCAAGTTGTTTGCTCGCAAATCCATCAGCAAATGAGCCAAATGAAGCATCAAATCCACCAATGCTCTTTATGTGGTCAGTCCGATAGACGCTCGCACCGGTGAGGATCCAATGATCGGTCGTAAGGATCAAAGATTGAGCGCGACGGGGCGCTATGTAAGACGTGTTCTGCGTGGGGCGTGCAATCGGGCGATAGCCGAGCGCATAGCCCTTCTGATCAACAAGGCGTGTCTCTCCGCAGGCGAGGGCAGCTTCGGGGTGGGTGACAAGCAGCGATATCATGGCCTGAAAAAGGGTGGGGTGTGTCACATCATCGGCTGAACCAAAATAAACGTAGTTACCGCGTGCTTCAGTCAAACCACGATTGAGTGCGGCGATGGCTCCCAGGTTGACATCGTGCGTGATAAGTCGGATTAGCGCCGGGTGCTGGTCCTGCAGGCCTGCGATGACTCTACGGCTATTGTCTGTAGATGCGTCATCTACGATGATAATCTCATCAGGGCGAACGGATTGGGCAAGCAATGCGTCAACCGCGCGACCAATAAAGGCCCCATGATTGTAATTGGGGATTATGGCGCTAAGACGAATGTCCTGACTGGTTGCGTCGGTCATGAAAAGTGCTCGCGCGCAATGTCAGTACACAGATCCTTCATGGACCGGAATGAAGTTATGTCGAGCGCACGCAGTTTTGCGGTGTCCAGTGATGTATCGAGTGGGCGTTTTTCAAGAAACGGAAAGTCATGAATTTTGGCTGCTGTGAGATTGATGGAAAGAGTGGGCGTTAGGTCTTCGACCGTTTCCACCAATGTTTTCGCCAGATCATAGCGGCTCATGGCTTCGTCGCCCGCCACATGAAAAATGCCGATGGCGGCGTGATCAATCAATTGGACAATGGATCGGGCTACGTCGTCCACCAATGCGGGTGAAAACACTTGATCGGTTGCGCAACGCATTTCGCGCCCATCTTGAATATCATTGACCCATTGGCCAAGCACGCTGTGTGTATCGCGCGCACCACTAACCAGCTTGGAAGCTCTTGCAATGATCCATGGTGCATTCTGGTTATGGAGCCACTCTTCAACCGCAACTTTTTGAGCGCCGTATTGTGTCGTGGGGCAGGTGGATTCTGTTTCGTTTCGTGCGCCGCGTGTGCCGTCAAACACATAATCGGTAGACAAAAAGACAGGTACAATTCCGGCATCAATGGCATCTCTCATAGCTTCAATGACCGAATGAACATTGATCTGCGCACTGCCGACCGGGTCTCTGGCGCAAAATTCAGGATTGATCGCGCCATAGGTCACAACGGCGTGACTGGGCTCAATTGACATTTCCGAAATGAGATCACGCAGGCGCGTCTCCGAGGCATCGAAATGGAGACCGTTGGGAACAGGTTTTGAGTTGTAGGTAGATATCCCCCTCGACCCGAGCGTGCGCCCAAGGCTTTGGCCAAGATAGCCGGAACCTCCCACCACCAATACGCTTCTCATTTCCTGTCCTGCTCAATCAAAATTGTGACTTACAGGACCATAAAGATTTGAAATCCTGTAGAATAGCGCAATTATAGTCGGATCAGACCATGCTTAGGGCTGGGGATGTCTGGATAACGGGGAGGTTATGTGAGTACCGAAAGTGGGACCAAAGAGCCGCAGTACAACATGCTGTTTGACGTCAAACGGAAGCATGGAGTGGCGAAGCTAGGTGTGATGGTGAATGAGTCCTGGAGCCAGGACCCGAAACGCACGGTCTTCACATTAGTTCGATATAAATTTGTCTCCAAGCTCTTTGAAGGACGCAAGAGCGTTCTTGAGATTGGCTGTGCAGACGCCTTCGGAACGCGCATCGTGCAGCAAGCAGTTGAGCACGTGACAGCGGTCGATTTTGATCCTCTGTTTATCGAGGATGCGAAGGAGCGCATGGACCCTCATTGGCCATTTGATGTCGCTGTGCATGATTTGCTTGAGGGGCCCGTGCCCGGAACGTTCGACGGCATATACGCGCTCGATGTGCTGGAGCACATTGACCCTTCACTGGAACACAAATTTCTTGCCAATGCCGTGGCGTCGCTATCAGACACAGGCATCGCCATTTTTGGAATGCCATCGCTTGAGTCTCAGGCTTATGCCTCGCCACAGAGCAAGGAAGGTCACGTCAATTGCAAATCAGGCAAGGACTTGAAGGCCACGCTCGAAACTTATTTCAATACAGTATTCATTTTTTCGATGAACGATGAAGTTGTTCACACCGGCTTCTATCCAATGGCTCATTATCTCATGGGTGTATGCGCGCATCCCAAGAAAGCGGGTGTGTGAGCTTTCGCCTGATCTTGCGATAAAACTAAACATAGGTCGGGTTAATAGAATTCGTCTGGGGGGACTGTGGAATCTAAAGTGCTGGTCAAAGAGTGGGTGCGATCTATTTTGGGCCCAGGTCTGAGTGCTCGCTTGGGCGCAGGGCTGCGCTATTGGATGCCGCGCATCGACTATAACCTCTTTCAGTTTGAGCAAGGTGCCCGCCGCCTTCTGGGTGGTCGCGTCGGTGCGGTCTATAGCGTGGCGCAAATCGATCCGGTGAAGAGCAGTAACGGCCTTGCGCGCATGGCCATGATGGGCGTGGTCGATCAAATGGGACGACGCAACGATATAGTTGGGTTGAAGGCGCGTTTCGATGACATTGCACAGACCGAGCATTTCAACTCTTCCGATCTGATGTTCAGTTTTGGTAAGTGGTTTTTGAAGGCGCATGAAGTGAATTACGCCATGCAAGCTTTCTCGCAATTTGTTCGGCTTGATCAAGTCGATGGAAAATTTCACGTCGGTCGGGTGCTTCTCGATTACATAAATGACGAGCCGTCGGTGCCATGTCTGTTGGCCATTCTCGACGGTTTTGCACGTGTTGAAGCTTATGAGGTTCCTGATCTGGTTGCGGGCATGATTGCCAGCGTTGAGGCTGCGAACAAAAATTTCGACACAAAAATTGAATTGCCTGAAGATCTCTACCAGGCGCTACCGCCGCTCGTTCTCAACAATATGGGCGATAAATTATTGGGAAGTGGTGATGCAAACGGAGCCTTGCCATTCTATCTGCGCAGCATCAGGAAAATTCCGCACGACATCCTTCTTCGATTGCAGGTCGGCGTGACCTATTTTCTCGCTGGGAGGTACAAAGAAGCCGAGCGTCATTGGAATATTTTAGCTGCAACACGCAAAAATGAGCGC
>TARA_R110002074_G_scaffold113896_2_pt1 | contig 11085 bp, 2 predicted proteins | sample TARA_R110002074 | Tara Oceans TARA_R110002074 (sample SAMEA4397215) | marine metagenome | biome: Polar Biome; feature: [MIX] marine epipelagic wind mixed layer (ENVO:01000061); material: water (ENVO:00002006), including particulate matter (ENVO:01000060) such as... | depth 10-100 m
TAACAGAGTTTGATCCTGATATTGAAGTGGTCCCTGCCTCAATAGTCTGTGTTCCACCCGATGTTCCTGAGTTAAAAAGAGTATCAGCGTTGTAAGAAACAAGATTACCACTTGGATCAGTAACATATAAGGTAGAGGTAATAACACCTAAACCACCACCATTGGTATAATTACCAGTGATAGTGAAAGAGCCTTCGGTACAGTCTAAACAGACAGTATGTGATTGATTGGTTATTCCAGCCATGTCTTACTTCTTTTTAGGCTTTGTGTGAGTGTAGCCTTTACCTTTAAGTGCTAGGTGCTGTGCTTTTGTTTTAGCCATAACACTCTTACCACCCTTGTACATCATGTGTGGCTTAAAAGCCTTAGATGTAGATTTTTTAGCACTAGACTTCTTTGCTGAAGAATTACTTTTCTTTCCGTACATTTTACCGTAAGCCATATCTTACCATTTTACTTTGTTTGCCCAATAGGCGGCAGACATTTTACCCTTTTCAATATTCGCCCCATGACGAGCTTTAAAACTCTTCCTCTTCGCCTTCATCTTATCTGACTCACCCTTCTTAGGTTTACCAGCAGTTGATGCACCTTGCTCTCCAAAACGGATTAGCTTGGTCTTATCACCAACTTTAGCCATAACTACGTGACTCTTCTTTGAGTGGGAAGAAGTCCTCTTAGCTTTATTAAAACCAGATAAACCAAGCCTCTTCATTGTTGCCTTGGCTCTACTATGTTTACTAGCTTCTTTCGGCATATCTCAAAGGTACGGAATTTTGAGGAGATGTAACAAGGAGCTTAATCTACGTCAACTTTAGTTCCGTATTTTTTGTAGTAGTCATTTAGAGATTTAATATCTCTATCTTTCAAACGATTTGGAAAATCCTCTTTGCTTCCAAACCCTCGCATTGCTTTCTTTAGTATTTCTGCTTGACTAGATTCACTAGAATTTCTAAACTTAGAATCAGATTTAACATCAGATATTTGCTTTACAACATAACTAGCTTTTACTGCTTGAAGTTCTTTTTGGTAGGAGGCATTAATAAAATACCTATCACCTTTAATAGTTCTCTTGTCTGAAACAAGGCTAGGAATTAAATATCTGTCACCAGTTTTTTCATACAACTTCATCAAAAGCCTCTCTTCTGTGTTTCTAATCTTATATGAATTAGGTTTCTGACCAGGTCTAGAAGCCCTACCAAAAGCTTGATTAAACTTCATGTTTATGGATTCATCTCGCCATCTCTTTTTTAGAATCTTACCTAAATCCTGTTGACCAGGTATATTCCCAAACCACATATAGTTTGCGTACAAGGCTCTACGTGTTGAATATTGACCCGTATCAAACTCACCCTCCGAAATGATAGACCCAAGCTCAAGCATAGATGAAACTATTTTTCCCTCAGCACCTAAAGAGCCAACAGCTACACCAAAAGGCGTTTTTGAATCCACCGTGCTATAGAACATAGCATCAGATATTTTATTGGCTCTCTCCTCTTGGTCAGTCCCTTTGGCTGATAATTTCATTCCAGTTACAATGAGGCTTTGAACGATAAGGCTCTCAAGAACACCATACTTTCCAAAAAGTGATGTCCAAACAGCATCTGCTAATAACATAGCTGATACCTCTTCCCAATCCCAATCCTCAAATAACTCATCGTCATCATCGCTGAGTAAAGCACTAGCAAGAGCATACATAAGATTACTACCGACTATACGGGCGAGTTTGTAGCCAGCCAACCCAACCATAGATGCCGCAAATCCTCTAGCTGCTTTTTTCTTATCGTCAAACTCAGCACCTCTTTCTTTTCTGTTTATTTTAGTTGACACTGGGGCAATAGTAGCTACAGCACTTTGTATTTGATTACTCTCGTTTGTTGAGAATGACCTAACAAATCTATTTAAGGGCTGATTTAAGGGACCTATAGCTTTTATGTCAGCTATTGACCTCTGCTCCATTGCACCAGGCCCAGATAATCTTGTGCCTATTTGATCTCCATAACTTATCGCTAAGTCTAAAGCGTCTTTGTATTTAGCCCTATATAATGGGTCACTTGCCACCTTATCAAAGTCTATATTCTTTCCTGTTATTTCCTTGAACTTTAAGGAGGTAGCACCAAGCACCACTTGAGGAAGCCTCCCCATAAGGTCTGGTGACTTTATAAGTGCTGTGTTGAACTCACCAAGAAGTTTGTCGGTTCCAGTAACACCTTTAGCTACAGTGCTACTTGCTAAACCATACATCATTTTTTCTGCTGTATTAGCAGTGCCTCTTCTAACCTGATCCGCTAAGTAAGACCTTTCTCTTGCCATTTCAGCAGACAGTATGCCAGCCCGATGTGCGTGTACGGATTTCAAAACACTAAGAACCTCTTTGTTTGTGTGTTCTTTCGGTGCTTTATCTAAATACTCCATAAAGCCAGCGTTTGTGTCAGCATCAATGGCTAATTTTGCAACCTGAATTGTTCCCTCCACTATTGGCTTTGTGATTCCAGATAGGATATTTCTCTTCATTTTAGACCCAGCCTTCACGCCTAGATTGCCTAAATAATTTCTCTCTGTGTATTGTTTAGAGAGAGAAGCCTCAACATAGCCCTTTACGGTTTGCTCTAATACACTTGCAAAAGTAATCGCATCATCATTTCCACTTCTTCTAGCGGCAGAGATAAATGCGCTAATTTCATTCATAGCTGGGGCTACATCTCTCTGCATGTGAACTGATGATACAGTTCTCATAAAGTCATCAAAAGCATCAAAAGTTAAAGCATTAGCTTGTGTTTTTCTATCTTCAATTGCACTAGTTTTTAGTGATGGTTTTCTTGAGCCTGGTCCTATGCTATTCAGGACCTCATTAAGAGGCTTGCTACCCGACTCAATGGTTGCTCTTGGTTGATAATTAAAAACAAAATCAAAAGACTTCCCTGCCTCAACTTCAGCCATAAACCTAACATCAGGAGCAAAATTACTCATTACACCATCCATGTAATCTATTACCTTATCACCCCTGCGCTTATCTAATTCAAGGCGCATCATTTGTGTTTTAGGATTTCCTTTGACAAAATACTCCTCCTTCATTTCTTTAAGGACAATCCTCTTGTCGTAAGGTGTTTTTTCACTTCGTATAGTAGCGTCTATGTATTCTATAGGATTTTTGTTAACGTCTTTGTTTGGGTTGTTTTCATACTCTCTAGCCCTAAAGTAAAGAGACATTAGAGTGGAATTAAACAAAGGATTGCCCTTCATTTTACCAAACATTTTAGTTAACTCATCGTATATCTCAGCAGTCTCTCTGTTTACAGAAGCTAGTGGTCTTATAACCTTTGATAGCTGAGTGTATAGTGGCTTTCCTTTTAACGTAGGAATTACCTCGTCAGCGTAATCTAAAATCTCATTCTGAACTTTTGCTGCTATCTTTGTTGCATCTCCAATAGACGAAACAAAGTCTATTTCATCTTCACCAGAAGTTCTTCTTCTTTCCTTTTGAATTTTATTTAGGTCGGCAGCAGTTGAAACCACAGACTTGAATGTTTTTTCTGGAAGAACTATTACCCCTTTATTTTTTGCTAATGGCTTAACTTGCTTCACACTAGCATCCGTTCTTTTGATGGGGCTATCAACAAATGAGTCTAATAACCTCTCGCCTCCGACCCTATGCATTATTTTACTCATCCACCCAGTAACCATACCAGCGTTTATGTTTGCATAGATTACTGGAAGACTCTCAGCTTCTGATGGAGTGAGGTATTGTATATCTGTGGGTTTTAAGTCATTAAAGAATTGAGCCACATTGATACTCCCCTGAGCTTGATCTTTGTACTTGTTCATGTCCACACTAGCCTCTCCAGTAGTTCTCATACCTAAGAACATTTTGGTAGCATCCTTGAGCCTTTCAGATGTTTTAAATAGCCTTTCTTCTGGGGACATCTCTTTGCCTTCAGCAGAATCATAGAAGCTTTTTCTAGCAATATTTATCTGCTTTAAGTTATCTGTAGCAAATTCAACTCTCTCTATAGAGTAACCTTGGTCCTCAAGGTATTCTTTCCAATTATTTATGCCATCTTTCTTTTGGTTTTCAAAGTTCTCTCTTACATCAGCAAAATGGCTAATGTCTAAAAGCCTATTATCTATCTCAATCTTGTAGTCAGACATAAACTCAGATAAATCAGACAAATCTTTTGCACTAGGCTTTGGTTTTGCTAAAGCAGTCATTAAGTCAACATACCTAGGCATTAGGCTCAAAGGAATGTCTCCAGCACTTACGCTAGAAAGCTGTTTAGCAGCATCTGTAAGCGTACCAAACTTAGCTGCCTTTATTCTACCAACAAAAGCTTTCTCTTTAACACCAGCCTCTTTTGCAAGGTTTCTCTTGAACTCAGACTCAATAACGTCAAATACTTCAGATAGAAGACCCTCAACATTGCTCTTGTCAACGTCTTTAGCCCTAGTCATAATCTTGTTAAACTTAGACTTAGACACTTCAGATAGTCCAAACTCCTTAACTAAATCTTTAGTTATGTCATTAAAGAGTTTTCTTGCCTCATTATTATCTTTAACCGACTTAGATGCATCCTTTAACTTTTCCTTTAAAGAGTTTATTTGTTTATTGGCTTTGCTTTTTGCTTCATCTCTAGCAGTTTTCTCTTTTATCTTAGATGAATTTACATACTCCTCAAAACCTTGCTTAAACTGCTGTTTTATAGTAAGCCCCTTGGTTTCGGAAAGAATGGAAACTGGAAGATCAGGCACTAGGTTTTTGGACTCAGATTCTATCTTACTAAGAACCTCTGCCCTTTGATTAGCATCAAGTCTTTTAAGAGCGTCACTACTCATTAAGCTTTCTGTAGCACCCGAAAGAGCCTTGGACTTTTTAGACTTCTTAGTTCCTTCTGTTGTGTCACCCTCAAATCTTTTCTGAACATCTTTCATCCAAGTTTCAAGAACACCCTTAGCTTCCTTGCCCTTTACCCTAATATTACTTCTTCTTTTCTTGCCTGCTCCAGCAAACAACAAAGGAAGAACCATCTCTATTGGAACACCTCCACCTTCAGCAGGTGTGGTAGGAGCTTTTTCTGAAACTAATATTTTGTTCTCAATAGGCTGATACACCGCAGATGTTACTATACCGTTGGCGTTAACTCGCTGAGACAGCTCTGCGGTTATAGCTCCATTTTCAGATTTAGTTTTTCCACTTACAGACCCTACGTCATGGTATCCTATTGTGATATCATTAGGGCTAATTCCGTAATCCTTAGCTATTCCAAAGCCTTCATCCCTAATATCGTTGATACTGCCAGCAAAATCCCTAGAAAATGTCTCCCCTTTGTGTTCAAAAATAAACACTACAGATCCGCCATTGTACTTCCCGTAAGTGGCATCTCCAGACGCAGGTGTCCAAAATAAATAAGTCCCCCTTTTGTTTAATGAGTTTCCTTTCTCATCTTTTGTTATTCCTTCTCTATATGGATTCGGAACACCTGGCTTCAAAAGCTTTTCTACCGAACTTCGGTACACCATGTCACCGCCAGATAAAGTCTTTGAATCGGGCCTCCTTTTTGATGGTGTCTTATTCCACATTATATCCCCGAAACGATACTGTCTTAGTGGAGTTAAAATGTTAGGGTCCTCAAGGACCTGTTCCACTTTCTTGCTAGTGTCAGCAATCTCAGAGTACCTCTTATATGTTAAAACAGCCCTGTCTCCGACCCTTTTAGTGATATAAGGTACATACCCATCAATATCAAATGACCGCCTATGAATAGGTATGTTATTAGAAAACCTCTCAACAGCAACAAAAGGAGCTTTTCCTCCTAAAGTGGTAAAAGAGCCTGCTAGTGATGGGTCGTAGTTTTTGTTGGTTAAAAAGCTACCATCTAGCATGTAATGGATGACATGACTAATACCTTCTACCTTTGGTTGAACGGCAGCTTTTTCATTGTTGTTGCCACCAAGAATTACTTCATGCCCAATAGATGTCGGGAATTGACTTCTGAACGACACAACCTCAACAGCACCCCTACCTGTCTGTTCTTTTTTGACACCAAGGATTTTGGAAAATGTATTCTTCTTTAAATCTGCGCTAGATTCTTTTGACTTATTAACTGAAACATCAGCCTTCTTGTAATTAGTTGTTGGTGCTTTTCTAGCCCCAGAAAGAGAACCAGCAGAAGACATTATTCCATATAGATATGGTATATCTGATGAAGAATCAGTTAACTCATTAAAGAGCTTTGGGTTCTTTTCACCAAACTCAATTAGACCATCTTTTAAAGCTTCTCTTGCAACTGATTTGTATTCATAGGCTTTATATCCACCTCCTCCAACAGTAGAAACTATTGATGTAATAAGTAAAGCCTTTTTGTAGCTTGCTTTTAGCTTATCTAAAATCTTTTTTACAGAGTCTTTTACTGACTTCAGCTTTCCCTTAAAGTAGTCAGATATGTAATCATAGGTTGACTTCTTTGCTTTCTTAGCTTCGTCTTCAACTTTCTTTTTATCGCCCTCGCTAAGTGATGAGAAAACAACAGGGAGATTATCTTTTTGAGTTTCTTTAGGCTCTTCTTTTATAGACTCTTCAATTTTCTCATCAACCTCCTTTTCTTTAAGTTGCTGATCAACGGGGTTGTCTGACTCCTCCTCTTGCTTTTTTACTTCAGTCTTTTCTTCTGCAACAGGCTCTTCTACTACTTCTTCTTTCTTAGCTGGTTCTTCAGCCTTCTTTTCGGTCTTAGGAGCTTCCTTTACCTTTGGACGGCTTGCCTCTAGCTTTTTCTTTTGTCTTTCTGCTCTTCTTTTATCAGCCTTTTCCTCTTTAATTTGTTCTTTGTATTCTTCAATCTCACCATCTCTATCATCTTTTCTATCCTCTAATTCTCCCTCCCTATCATCTCTTATTTCTTCTAGTAAATCAGCTTTTTCATCTCTAGGAAGCTTTTGTTTCTTAGCTTCTGCTAGTCTTTGCTTGAATTTTTCTTTTATTTCAGCAACATCCTCTTTGTAGTTGGAATTGGAGTTAGATATTTCTTCTACATTATCTTCAATCCGCATATCATGGCTCTCAATCTCCTCATTAAGCCTCTTTATTTCCGAATCTATCTCTTTATTCTTAGCAATATCTTCTGAAGAACCAGGCTCTTCTTTTACTACTTCTTCTTTGGCCTCTGGTTTTTTTACTTCCGTTTTAGGTGCTTCTGCTGCTTCTTCTTTAACCTCTGCTTTCTTTGGTTTTGGTGTTATATCTACTACGGTTCCTTCTTTTAGGTCAAAAATAACAGACCCCTCTTGAAATTTATCAGGAGAACCGTCACCTTGACTTTCTTTTAGACCCCTAACATCAATCCCCTCATAGCCCATTTTTTTAAGTAAAAAAGTTTCAAACCTTTCTACTACTTTTGATTCACCATCAGCTCCCGTTGGTTTACCTTTCAATTTAAGTTCCTTGATTCCTTTCCACTCATTAAATATGGATTGAATGTCAACCTCATTAAGCCGCCTCCCTACTTCAGGAACCCAAGAAGATATATTTTCAATTTGACTATCTATTGAATTTCCCTTTTCTAAATTACTTTCTATTCTTTTTAAACCAGCCTTTAATGCCCAATAACCATTGGTTGTTGGTTTTAATAAGTTGTATTTAGAAAAGTCAACAGCCCTTGCATCGTTTTCTAATGTAGCTCTATTACCCAAGTTCAATGCCTTTTTCTTGTTACCGAAAAAGTAATACCCAGTAAATGGTTGCTCTCCTCTAAAACTTGTTGCTAAATAATCGCTTTTACCGCCAAGATTCCCACCGTGATAACCGTATTTAGATGGGTTTTCTTCTACATCTTTTAACGATGAGGGCGCAGCCTCTTTTTCTAATTCTTTAAGTTCCTTGAGTTTATCAATCTCGCCTATTTTCGTATCAATAGCATTAATCTCAGACTCCAACTCTTCAAAATCCTTGTTATTTCTAACTTCGGCTTGTCTTCTTTCTAACCGACCTTTTCTTTGAAGGAGTTCTGATATTTCTTCATCGTAATTTATTCTTTCCTCCACTTCTTCCGTAGCCACTTCCGTAGGCGCATCCTCTTTTGGTTCCTCTACCACTTTCCCCTCGCCAATTTCTAACTGTTCTTTTGCGACAGGTTCTTTAGGAGTAGGAACTTCTCTAGATTCAGCAAACTGTCTAGCTATTTCTGTTTCATAATCAGCCCTACTTAAAGTAACCTCACCCTTACCGTCATTACGGTTTACTGAGGCATACTTCTTCTCTGTAGGTGTAGTGAATACTTCAGGCTCTTTAGTAACCTTTACTACACCAGTTTCTGTGGGTTCTGTAGTTCCTTGGTCTTTTTGGTCTTGCTCCTTATCCTCATATCTCTTCTGGTTGTACTCACCTTCAAAATCCTTATCAGACTTGTTGCCTTTTCTTTCAAAGAATAGGTCTGCCATCTCTTTTCCTGAGACTTTATAGCTATATGATGTCTTACCATCAACCTTTTTCTTTTTGCCCGTAGGGATGCCTAAAAACGTCACATCAACCTCTCCCTCAACGGCAGGAACCTCCTCAACTCTATCTCTGAACTGCTCTGGAACTTTATCCATAGAATCTACAGTTAATGTAGATTCTTTGTTGGTTCTTAGATTTTCAAATACCGCCTCTCTAAGGTCATTATATGAAGCGTTCTTAGTCTTACCTTTCTTGCCTTCATAGTAATGGTTAATGTAATTATCTATTTCACTAGCCTCTTCATTATGCCCCTTCCTTTGTAGCTCATTCCTAGCCTCCTCCATTCTCCTAATGTTGAAGCCACCTTTACCCTTCCCAACTAGCTCGCCTCCACCTATCATTTGAAAAACAAACATGTTGACCAAAGCCCTTCTTCCTACTTGAGAAAGGTCTTTATAATTCTGATCAAGGTAGTTCTTCATAGTCTCTCCACCCTCAAGGTCAGCTATTGCAGCCTCCACGTTACCAGCAAACTCAGTTGCGGTTACACCTTTTATGCCATTTGACCATAGCATATCGGCAGATTTATTCAACCTAGCAAGCTCACCTTTGAATTTAAAAGGAAACTTGTCTAACCCTAACTTACTCAGCCCTTTACCTGCAATACTAAAACCAAAACCAGTACCAGGTTTAAAACCAGCAGCTTGCATAGTTCCTTCTTCAATGGTAGCATCCATAAGAACAGCCAATCCTCGTTGAATTTTGTTGCCTGACTTTAAAGTGCCAATCATCTCTCCAACACCTGTTACAACCTTTGCTGCTCCCACAACTTTATTTAGAACAGCTAACTCAACCATAACTGGAACAAATCCAGCCACACCTTCTGTAACCTCTAAACCAAGGCTTCTCTTAGCATTCTCTTCTTGTTCCTTAGTAAGTTCAATGCCATGATCTCTTAATTGAGCTATAGAAGAATCTACTAGCTTTACATCAGACATATAACCAACATCATAACCTTTAGGAGCAAACTCAGAATCTACAATTTCTTTAAACCTAGCGTATTTAGATTTCTCATATTTACCTGGGTCTAGATTAAGCAGAGCCATATCACTTGAGGCTACCCTATCAACTGTTAGGTCAATATTTCTATCTAGCCACCTTTCTGCCTCTTCAGCTAACTCTTCATTAATTGAGCCTCTAACGCTAAAGTTGGACATATCAGAAAGAGAAACCCCATCAAATCCAACAACTCTATTACCAGCACTCTTTCTCTTGTATCCTTTTGATTCCAAGTAATTTATTGCAGCCCTAGAATCAAGATCAGACAAAGGAATTTTAATATCTTTCTTTGTGTCTAAGCCATATTTCATATGTTCATTAGCGGCAAGTGATGCCTTAACAAATACATCCTCTATGTTGTCTTCATATGTAAGCCTATCCTTAGCCTCCTCAATAGCAGGTCCTAAGTCCATAGAATTATCATTAAGATCATCAACGTGTTGTCCCGTTATCATGTTATAAAGAGGCTTCCTGTCTTCTCCTAGCTTCTTTCTTGCAGCCTCTGCCTCACCCAAAAGAGTATTGAACTTTCCGTTAAGCTCTAACATCTTAGAACTTGTCTGCTTCTGCAAATCTTGTTGCCTCTTCTGTTCTGCCTCAGCCTCTTTAACATAAGAAGTTGACAAAACATTTAAAGCATCAACTCGTTCATTAAAATCATCTACCTCTTCTTGAGTCTTGAGCGTTTCTCTAATCTTAGCCAACTCTTCACTCTCCTTATTTATTTTAAACTCTTTCTGAGCCATAGTCAACTCACCACCAGAATCTCTATCTATTTTCTTTATTTCAAGCTTAGGCGGCTTAAAAAGGCTTGCCATCTCATCTCTAACAGACCTTAATTCTTTGTTTACTTCATACAAAGCCTTCTTGTCAGCAGACATTGTGGGCAGGGCCTGAGACACTGAGTTAGCAAATTGATTTTTTTCAGCTTGCTCTTGAGATGCCCCCTGTCCTAGAAAGTATTCTATTGATTGATTATTTAATTTGTTATTCTTCTCTACATTATACTTTTCAATAAAGCCGTTTATAGATTCTCTAGCTACATTTCTAAATTTAGATTCTTCAAGGTTTATAGACTTGCCTGTAGTCCATTCTTCTTCACCTTGCTTAGGGGCATTGCTTGCCCACATTTCATCTATAAGGCCCTGAATATCCTCTTCATTTGCAGACAATATCCTTTCTGGAAACCCAAACGCTTCTGGGTTTGACAACACCTGATTTACTTCACGGTTTACACTACCTATTTGAGAACTTAAATAGGTTTTTACGTCTTCATTATTTTTAACGTAATCGGGAGCAGGAACCTCAGTGTAATCCCTAAGATTTTCGTCTGGCTCATTGATACCAAACATAGACTCATTTGAAGCAGACTGTATTCTTTTTCTTTCTACTTCTTCAAATTGAAACTCCTCAGACGTAGGTACATCTTCTAAGCCAGCAACATCTAATGCTTCTCGTTCTAATTGATTTTGTACGGGCTTTTCTTTTGGGGCTTTAAGTAACTCAGATTCATCAAACACTTCATCGGTAGGCTGCTCTTCTTTAAATAGACTTAAAAGCCTTTCAGCACCAGGATCAACATCATAATCTACATCTGTAAC
>TARA_R110002074_G_scaffold137276_3_pt1 | contig 11074 bp, 10 predicted proteins | sample TARA_R110002074 | Tara Oceans TARA_R110002074 (sample SAMEA4397215) | marine metagenome | biome: Polar Biome; feature: [MIX] marine epipelagic wind mixed layer (ENVO:01000061); material: water (ENVO:00002006), including particulate matter (ENVO:01000060) such as... | depth 10-100 m
CGATGAAAATTTCTACCCCGTGCCCTGTGCCCGTGCATCCAATATGAAACACCGACCAATTGGTATTGGAGTCCAGGGACTAGCAGATGTTTTCATGTTACTGGACTATTCATTTGATTCTCCCCAGGCACGGGATCTTAATATTAAGATTTTTGAAACTATTTATTATGGTGCGGTTGAGGCATCTATGGAACTTGCCAAAGAGCTGGGATCCTACGAGTCGTGGGAGGGGTCACCGGCTTCCCAGGGTATTCTTCAATTTGATATGTGGAAAGATCCTAAGTTTTCGGGTTCCTATAATTGGGATAATCTGAAAACAAATATTAAGAAATTTGGGATGAGGAACAGTCTGCTAGTGGCACCGATGCCAACGGCCAGTACTAGTCAGATTCTTGGTAATAATGAATGTTTTGAACCATATACTACAAATATTTACCTCAGAAGAACCCTGGCGGGAGAATTTGTAGTTGTAAACAAACACCTGGTTAGAAAACTAGTAGGACTTGGGTTGTGGGATAAGCAGATGAAGGAGAATATTATCCGTAACGGGGGGTCTGTGGCTGGTATAACCGAAGTATCCCAAGAAACTAGAGACATATTCAAGACTGTTTGGGAAATATCTCAGAAAGTAATCATAGATATGGCCAAGGATCGTGGGGCCTTTGTGTGTCAGAGTCAGAGTATGAATCTGTTTCTAGATTCTCCCACAATAAGTAAGATATCATCTATGCACATGTATGCGTGGAAGGCCGGATTGAAAACCGGGATGTATTATTTGAGGAGTCGAGCCAAATCCCGTCCCATACAGTTCACAGTGGAGCCATGTAGTACATGTTCGGCTTAAAGAATATAACAAAAATATGTTTAATGATCGAATTAATCAATACTAAAACTAAAAATTACGATATTCTTCGTGATGGTAAGCCCATTAAACTCAAAATTTCTCGCAGTAATTTACCTTATGGTTTTAATGTGAAAGATTATGGTGGCACTCCAAGTAAGAATCTGGTAATTTCTTTATCTGATCAGGATGACATCGATGAATATCACACAGTTGAGACGGAGATTATTGAAGCTTTGTCCCACAAGTCCGAGGAGATTTTCAAATCTCAGATGTCCCCCGGTGAGATCGGTGAAATTTTCAATTCGAATATGTCTGGGGGGGGCGTGCTTAGACTAAAGTATACAAAGGACAGTCGTCTTTATAACGAGGCCGGTGACCCCCTCGACAAGAACATAATTGATGGTATCTTTTCCAAATGGGATGTTACCTGCAATTATATTGTATCTGGTATTTATTTCATGAATAGGTCGGTTGGTCTTATTGTCCGCGCTAATCACATTAAGCTGTTTGAGCCCCAGGTGAGGGGGTTTATGTTTTTATGTGACAGTGACAGTGACTGATTTTACATACCCACAATCCACTTCAGCATGGGGCTACTTGAAAGCGTCACGCTGGGGGGGGTACGATCTGGCTGAACAAGGCACAGTCTACCATCATTTGGATTAATTTCCTGGGCGGTAAATTCCTCGCTATAACCGTCTTTATTAGATATAACGAACTTATCACCCACCTTTTTATTTTTACAACCCGGGGACTGTATCCAGAAGTTTCCAAGATCGGTACCAGCCTTGTGACTATCAAATTTACTGGTTACGCGGAAAGAAAGAGGCGACGTAAACGTCGCTTTGGATTTGGGTTTGGATTTATACGTAGCCGCGGGTGCTATACGGGGGCTTGCCTGTGCATCAGCCCCTTTCACATTAAAACCCCCCGAATCCTTGCTCTGCGACAGCAGCTGGGCGTGGCTCTCCATATTGTACGGCACATCGCTAGCCCCTCGTGCGTGATGTCTGGCTGCGGCTGCGTGGGACATGCGGTCTGCCTCTCCTTGCACACCCGCAGCCGATCCCTGCTTACCCGCTAATCGCACGGGCGGGGCCGCGTCTGGAGACCAGCTACTTGCGGAGTTCATAACACTGGCGGGAGAACTCTCTTCCAGAGCCATTTGCTGGGCAATTGACTGTGGGCGGACGGGTTTACCACCCACGAGGGGGGATACTCCGGGAGCTAATTTCTTCTGTGGTCCCGTGGGGCGAGGTACAATCCCCTTGGGAAGCGCCCCCGTGGCCGCGGCTCCAGCGGTGGGTGTAGTTCTGGGGGGTGCTACACTGTTCGAAACCGAGATGGGCTTGCCAGATCCAACGGTAACCGATGTTCCCCCGGTTGCCATGAGGCCAGTTCCCACACTTCCCGCTGCTCCTGGGGTGGCGGATGGAAGGGCGGGCGCAACTGGCTCCCCTTTGGTATTTACTGTACTTACGGGGTTGCCCATTTCATCAAGCATCACTATCCCCCCCGCAGCGGATTTGGCCTGCTCGGTGCTAGATGGTTCAGGCTTCGATGCATCGGTGCTAGATGCATCGGTGTCAAATTTAACATACACTTCACCTTTTCCCAATCTTATAGTCCCCCCTGGTTTCATAACCATCCCCTCTTTTCTGGAATAGCAGAAAAGCACTATCAACATTACTATAACCGCTGTCATACACATAGCTTTTTCACCCTGATTCATGGGCTGTTGTTATAATTATAAAATATAATAAATCCATTTTATTTACTGTAAAATTACAGATATAGAATGAAAAATTTACTTTCGGCCAAGTGCGCGGGCGAGGGCACCCATACCCTTGTAGATGGACCCCCCTGGGGAGGCAATCAGGGTGCGTGTAGTACCCTTGTTCGATCGTGACTTACGGGCGGGCTTGTTGAGAATTTCGCGGAACATATTGGTCGCACGCATCGAATTGGTCTTAACGGCGCGGGGCTTGGCGGCAGCACGGCGCTTGGCGGCAGTCATCATCTTAGATGCGGCCTTAGTAGCGGCCTTGGCCGACTCAGTCTTGCGGCGGCGATCGGGACCGCGGGCGGCACGACGCTTGGCGGCAGCGTTCATGCGTCGCTGAACCACACCCACCTGGGGGCCATAGGCACCACGGGCGACACCCTTATTCTTACGGGGGGCACGGGCACGGGCGGGGCGAGCAGAGGCCTTGGCCGTGGGTGCCTTACGGGTGCGGTTGAGGATTCGGGCGAACATGTTAGTTGCCTTGGCGGAGTTGGTCTTGCGCACGCGCTTGGCGGCGGTGGCGACCTTGCTGGCAGCCGACTGAACCTTACGGGCGTTGGAAACAGTGGGGCGGGCAGCGGCACGCTTGGCGGCGGTCATCATCTTAGACGCGGCCTTGGTGGCGGCCTTGGCCGACTCAGTCTTGCGGCTGACACCCTTGTTCTTGCGAACTGCACGAGCCTTGGGTCCTCTGGTGATGTTGGCGTAAGACTTGGCCTTTACCAGGCGCACGCGCTTACCAGTAGCCTTACTGACTGTAGAGGGCTTGCTGTCCCCGGTGCGGTTGGCCGGTCGCATGGCGTTGGGGATATTCTTCATGTTACCGGGGGTCACCTTACGGAGATTACCCTCAGTATTGGTGACGAACTTGGCCTTGGCTCCATAGGAGATCTTACCGGCCGAAGAACGGGTGAAGGGGCGACCCTTCACTGTAAGGAAAATGCGGTGCTGCTTGGCATTCGCATACTTTGTGCTTGAGGGTGATTTCTTTGTCGCGGGCATGAATTGTGTTATACTGTATCCTGAGATTTTAATATCCCAGGGCACAATATGCTCTTTGAGCGGTCTTCAGAAGTGGACCCCTAAGTGTTATATAGGTAGCCGGGCTGATCTTAAATTTACGTTTTGCCATATTTACGCACAATTTCCAATCTTTAATTGCTTTTGGTTCTTTCATCTTATACTTACTTGTTATAGATTTTTTTGGCCGCCTTGTAAAGTTCGGTGTCCTTGCTCAACGCGACGAAACCCTCGATACCAAGATTCTTACGGGCCTTCGCCACCGCCGCGCGCCACGCCTTGAGACTGTCCTCCTTACCACGCTTCTTCATGGCCTTGGACTTGATACTACCGTCCTTGCCACGGACAAGTTTGGATTTTGGGAGACCGCCTGTGGTCTTCTTGGCCTCGCCATGCATAACTTCAGCTCTGGATCCTGTTGCTTTCATGTTTAATAGTATAAATATATTTTATTATTCAGTAACTATTGACAGTAGATTCATAGTCCTGGTGGGAGGGGCGGAACTTTTTTTATATATTTTTTTTGAAGATAATTGATTATATAATAACATATAGAATGTCCGCATTTTAACAAAAGCTTCTTCTGATTTAGTTTCCTCTGCCTTTTCCCATATATGCATATCACTTAGACCGTTGGCAATATCTGGTTTATATTTTGTGTCGGGAAACTCAGATTTAAATCTATTTACAATTTTTTCTGGAACGCTCGGGGCGATATTCATTAATCGGTCATAGCGATCCTTACAGGCATTACATAATTCTAGGCAGTTTGACCTATCTTTGGGATTTAAAGAAAGTTCCATAGTTATATTACGATAAAAAGAAGCAAATTGGCGCCCGATGGCAGTGTGGTTTTCAGATTTCTCCGCAGCCATAGTAAACTTTTGCAGTGATATTAATAGAGCGGTAAGTATATTTAGTGTAGCTATTCCATATCCAATATAAGACATTCCCTCTGTTGATGAAGTCATACCAAAACCCCCCACACCCGTTAAAGTACTCAAAATAATCTGGGGATACGTTAGCCTGTTATTAAGACTTCTGTAGTGTCGCCCAGATTTTTCATGGAGCCACCGGTACCCCGCCGCCTTCTCGGCCCAGATTTTCAATATCTGTTCCTGTTCCTTCGACCAACTGTCTACAATTTCCTGTTTCTTCTGCTCTTCTGCGAGCTCCATTGCTTTCAATCGGGCTGTGCGGGGTGTGGGGGCCTGTGATTCCATCCTTATATATAGCACATATAAAACCTGATTGAGCACCAAATGCCATTATATGATGAATTCCATGAAACCATTCATATAAATCATCACTGGAATTTGCTAAATTAAAAAATAATAATTCACAAATAATCAAAAATAAACCAAGTAATAGAAATTTAACATCGAGTAGAGCACGTCGTATATATGACAAAACCATGAACAATCCACCATATGTGCCCATCAACACAAGTCTCATAGTAATATCATTCTCAGCAGTGTATATGATAATAGGAAGTAACAACGTATCAACCTCAAATCTCCTGGAACCAAATAACAACATATTAGAGGTGTGAAAAACCAATAAATTGGCCATGATCACATCCGTATTTCTTATAGAAATCTCATCACAAAATGAAATTATTAGTCTATCAAAATGATAAAGAAAAGAAGATATACCCGTAAGGGCAGTTAAAGAGCCATCCATTATCATACGCTTTTTATAGCATATGGTAATTGGTATTATACAAGTCATATTTGTTAAGACACAAAACCATTTGTCTAACATATACTCTTATTAGGATGTTTTTTTAATATAGATAGTCGTGTATTGTTATTTTCACCCTCCCACTGTTTGGCACTCCACAAGTCCTCTGTTTCTGTCATATCAGTATTGATACAATTCGACCCCGCAGTAATATGATCAGTGAAGAAATATTCAATATCATTATCAGGAATTTTCAACACATCAACCTGCTGCCCATGACTGTCCTCCAACCAGAAATAAGTGAAACACGTGGGCTTACCAAAGGCATCCATATTCAAATATCCCTTCTTCACTTCATAATCCTGTTTATATTTTTTATTTAAAATTTCCTGTACTAATTTACACTTCAATACAGGGTGTAGATCAGTCTTATTGATCTTTAGCTCCAACAGTATTCTTCTTACCACTCTTTGAACGTTCATTAATATATTTACGAGCAATATCTCTAACACACTTTTCACCCTTAATTACTTTGTCCTGTGGACCCCACACTTCAATAATACCGGTATCCCTGTGGTGCCAGATGTATTTACAGCCACTTCTCCTCGTTGCCTTGATAAAATTACACCCCTCCCGGCCAATAATGAGCTTGATTATGTCCTTCCATTCATCAGGAATCTTGAAATGTCTATAATGGGCTCGACCAAGTGGCGGGTCGTACGTATTGACCACCATTCTACTTAATATACTATAGCACGACTCTTTTAAGTAAAAATATCTATTACTATTATAAATGAAAGTCATAACACTATTGTCTATTTTTGTTCTATTTTTTATAATAAATATCCTATTTGCTGTAAGTTCTAAGAAAAATCTGGAAGATTCTTCTAATCAAGCGGTTTCCCAGTTCTTGAGTGTAATTAAAATGGATAGCAGTGAGGGATCTGAAATTATAAATTAACACCAGCAGAGAAACCAAAATTTTCGAGTAAAGAGAGCTAAAAATTTTCGTACTAATAATTAGTAATGAAAGTCACTGTATTATCTAAGAGGGGGTGTACCCAGTGTGAGAGTTCTGTTAAATTATTAATAGACAGGGGTATAGACCATGAAAAAATTGAAGTTTCTAGGGAAGAATTATTTGAAATATGTAATAAATCTGTATCTGTATATCCCCAGATTCTGGTAAATGGAAACCACATAGGAGATAACTTTGACTTAGAAGAATACCTGGAGGAAAGATGGGAACCAATTCTAGAACCCACCATGTCACGATTTACCATGTTTCCGATTAGGCATCCCAAATTATGGGAAATGTACAAGAAGGCTCAGGGGAGTTTTTGGACTGCAGAGGAAATTGATTTTAGCCAGGATATGAACGACTGGAATATATTATCAACAGATGAAAAACATTTTATTAAAACCATACTAGCATTCTTCGCATCATCAGATGGAATAGTATATGAAAATATTTCTAATAATTTTGTCACAGAAGTGCAAATTTCAGAGGCAAGAGCATTTTATGCATACCAGGAATACAACGAACAGGTTCATAGTGAAACATATAGTCTTCTCATAGACAAATATATAACAGACCGAGATGAAAAGAATAAGTTATTTGATGCCATCAATACGGTTCCATGTGTAGCAAAGAAAGCACAGTGGGCGATTAAATGGTTCAACCCCAAATTAAATTTTGCAGAAAGATTGTTTGCGTTTATTTGTGTGGAGGGAATATTCTTTTCAGGAAGTTTCTGTGCCATATTCTGGCTAAAAAAGAGAGGGTTGCTCCCCGGACTGTGTTTTTCAAATGAACTTATTAGTAGAGATGAGGGGCTACACCAGGACTTCGCAATAGAATTATTGAAAATGTTAAGGAATAAACCACCCACCCAGATCGTCCATGATATAATCACGGATGCAGTAACTATAGAAAAGGAATTCATCCTAGAAGCATTACCTTGCAGACTGATTGGAATGAATACAGAATTAATGAGTCAATATATAGAGTTTGTATCTGATAGAATGCTTAAACAAGCAGGATATCCAACCATATGGGGGTCAGAAAACCCATTTGATTTCATGGAAAACATATCCCTAGATGGAAAAACAAACTTCTTTGAGAAAAGAGTTGGAGATTACGGGAAATCTAGCGTGGGATCAACCGAAAAAGAAAACAAAATTAGTTTTACAAATGATGATTTTTAGACAGGTTTTACGGGGTTAAAGACACCACCCCAGTATATAATAGAACCCACTCACACTATGACCACTCAACAAATTACCCACCACATTAACTTCCAGGCTTCCAACGTTAACTTCTCCGAGATGAAGAAGAACAAGATGGGCGGCAAGGTTGTCTATCTCTCCAACGAGGGGAGGAAGAAGCTCCTCGTCCAATTCCCCAAGCTGCGCGCACCATTTGGAATGAGCGAGTTTGTTGACCAGAACACCGGCCGCTCAAGCTATTCGGTTGATGTTTCCCTCGATGGAAATGATGATCTCCAGACGCGATTCCGCGCCCTGGATGCAGAAATCGTTAAGTTGATCGCCAAGAACTCCAAGGCCTGGCTTGGTAAGGTCCACACCGAGACCGTCATCAAGGATGTCCTCTACAAGCCCATCGTCAAGGAGCCGTCCGACCCCAAGTATTCGCCGACGCTCAAGTTCAAGATTCTCACCAACGATAAGAATGAGTTTATTCCGGAGGCCTACAACAACAAGCGCCAGGAGGTCAAGATCTCCTCGCTGGAGAAGGGACAGTCCCTGAAGGCTATTGCCCACCTCAGCCAGATCTGGATTATCGACAACAAGTGTGGAGTTACCATGCGACTGGAGCAGGCATTCCTGGCGCCTACCGAGAAGCTCAAGGGATTTGCTTTCCAGGACGATGATGAGGATATGGGGGAGGGTGCGGCCGAGGAGGAAGAGGAGGAGGAGGAGGAGACTGAGTATGATGAGTAAAAATATTACTAGAATATAAGACTATGATTAGGAATAGAGTGAAAAACAATAAAAAGGAAATAACATTCAATAGAAATGGAAATCCGTCGGGTGTAAAAGTTACTACTTACAAATCAAATAATACAGTTGCAACAGTTTCTTACTTGTCTATACGGCAATTTGCAAATAACCAGGCTCGCAAGAAAGAGTATGGTCAAAATCCAGGTAGTTTTTTTAGATCCAATTTCCCCCAACAACTTCCCAACAACACAAAAACAGTAGTGGGTATTAATAACGTTTTAAATTACAAAGTCACAAGTCCAAAATACAATATCAATTCGCCACACTATAATGCAGCGAGTCCAAATTATCCAAAATATAACAATGCTATTTCCCCCAAATATCCATCTTACCAAGCACCAGTGGTAAGAACACAAACTGCATCGCCAAATAATATAACAAAATACACCCCCCAAAACTATATAAAAAACAGAAATGGATGCCAGCCCAGCGAGTTTCTTTATCGTAGTTTTAAACCCCAAAATGGTAAAAGTTACTTTAACTATATAATGTCAAATAATAAGAATGGATTTGCAAACGTTTCCGCGGTTCCCAAGAATATCCAGAAGGGTATCGTCAAAGTGGGCAGTGGTGGGGAGGGGGTGGTGTTTGTTGGGTGCATTGACGAGTCCTGTGATAATAAGGTTTCGGTAAAAGTTGGTACAGCCATGCAGTCTGCCCCTGGAGAGAAGAACCCCAGAAACTGGAACACCTCACCGGGTGTCCAGGAATTCAAAATAACCAAGGATATATGGAATAAGTGCCACGAGAAGTCGCCCCATATTATAATGCCATATGCACAGTTTACATGCACCCCCCAGGAAGCTTTTGTGGGGTGGAATCACCCGGGGCTCAGACGCGCTGTCCAAAACACAACGGGAGATGGTACTATTAAGAGAATTGAAAACACGGAAAGATTAATAGTCTCATACTATGAGTTCTATAACGGCGGTTCCCTGTTTGACTGGCTTGATAGACACTCTAGTTCTGTAACTGAAAAGGATTGCCGTGCCATCCTATTCCAGATTATATACACTCTCAAGGTAATTTACGAGACTGTCCCCTCATTTAGACATAATGATATTCATCTGGAAAATATACTGGTCAAAACAGCTAACATACCCAAAACAGGTACTACCAAATATGGAAAGTTTGAAATACCAAACAACGGAATTTTCACTGCCCTTGGTGACTTTGGGTGGGGTCATTCAAATAACAACCCCAATCCCCGTGTAATGTCCGGCATGTGGGCAGCGCAGGGGATAAGACCAAATAAGTCAGTAAGAATGGATCTCCATTTCTTCCTTACATCGGCTCTCCTAAACAAAGTAATGGGGAGATTTAAATATACCAGAGAGTTCCTTAAAAATGCAATCGGCGGCCAGGATCTTATGAGTAAAAATGTCAAAAACAAACTGGTAGATTTTAGACTAATTGTGAACAACAAACGTGTTGCAGATATTGATGTACTGCTTAATTCCGAATATTTCAAAAGCTTTAATCCCTCATTCGCCCCCCCAACTGTCTCCCTTGTCAAGAGAATTGGAAATATCTTACTGCCACCCGTGGTCACAGAAACCATGAACAAGGGATCGTTAGACTGTGGTACAACTGCAAAAAAGAGTGCAGGGGGGGCACGTGCCATGTCCGTGGATGCCATGATTAAGTTTATTAAAGAATATGGTACAGACGCAGCCAAAGCCATGCTTAAATCATTCAGGGGCAAAAAGCCCAAGAGAGTCCAGGCATGCTTTATCCTCAAGTCCTTCTCTAAAGGAAAAGTACGTATGGGACAGAAAGAGGGGAAAACACCCTCACCCAATAAGCCACGCCTGGCACCACTCGCCCCCCCAGACACAAAACAGAGAGCCCCCAATATGACAACCCGCCAACTTAAAAATTTCATAGCAAGAAAGGGAACCATAAATGCAAAGGAAAAGATGAATGCCATAAAGGCGAATAGTACACCACTTCGCTCCAAACTCATTCGTATCATGAAAACTTTCAACGCCGGTAGGAAGAAGGCGGTAGTCTCACCCTCGAAACGACCCATCAAAAAACCAGTCGCCCTCCTCAAATTACCTGCAGGCAAGGCCAATAATACCACCCGCCGAACAGTCCCCGTGCGTAAGGCAATTAATCTCTCTAAGAGCGATAAAATCACACCGGCTCAGAGAAAGACCATTCAGTTGATGGCAAACAGACTCGAAAACAAGGCCTTCAGCTCACCGTCCAAGAGCCCCGGTGACCATCGTGATAAGCTATTTAAGAAGGCCGCAAAGATATTCAGACGCGCAAGGCGGAGGGGGGTGAAGGCAGGTCTTTTTAACGAAAAGAACAGTCTTAGAAATCAGATGAATGTGATGGTTTCACCCCGCAAGAAAGTACCCACCCGGGCGCAGTCGGTTAAGTTTGTTTCACCACGCACGGGGGCCAGAGTAGCCCTCTCCCCCAAACCCCGACCTGTTAGTGCCAGACTTAATATGAAGGATTACAGACTGGGACAAACGGGTGCTTTAAAGATAAACGGGGTCGCATGCAGCGGGATGACTCGCCCCCAAATTGACAAGCTTCTCATCAGAGTGAAAATTGATCCCAAAACGGTTCCATCAATTAAAAAGGCCTGTATTTTAATCCAAGCTGCGCGCTTAAGGTATGTGAAGCCCTACAAAACCAAGGCTCAGAATAACCAAAATACCAAAGACTGGAGAAAACAATTAGAGGTAAACTACGACAAG
>TARA_R110002074_G_scaffold401864_1_pt1 | contig 11072 bp, 9 predicted proteins | sample TARA_R110002074 | Tara Oceans TARA_R110002074 (sample SAMEA4397215) | marine metagenome | biome: Polar Biome; feature: [MIX] marine epipelagic wind mixed layer (ENVO:01000061); material: water (ENVO:00002006), including particulate matter (ENVO:01000060) such as... | depth 10-100 m
ACTAATACATCAATAATTTTTTTATTCAACCTAATTACTTATTTTGAATGATTTGTCTATTAGCTAGTCTTTTATATAATCTAAAAAAACGTTTAAACATTTTCTTGCATACTCACTATAATTATTCTTCAATTTAGTATATTGAATTACTATTATTAATTATAACTAAATTGGTGAACAGAGAGCTTGATTTAGCTTGGAATTTTGTTAAGAATACAAATAGAAATATTTTCTTAACAGGCAAAGCAGGTACAGGCAAAACTACATTTTTACATAAATTAAAGCTTCAATTGCAAAAGCGTATGGTGGTTGTTGCACCAACAGGTGTTGCAGCTATAAACGCAAAGGGGGTTACCATCCATTCTTTTTTTCAATTGCCTTTTGGACCGATTCTACCAAATAATGACTTAGGTACTTCTTCAAATTTCAATAGGAGATTCAGTAAAACTAAAATCAATATAATTAAATCTTTAGACCTTTTAATTATAGATGAGATTAGTATGGTTAGAACAGATTTGTTAGACGGTATTGATAAGACCTTAAGACGCTATAAAAATAGAAACCTAGTTTTTGGTGGTGTACAATTATTGATGATTGGTGACTTACAGCAATTATCTCCAGTAATTAAGGAACATGAATGGCGATTACTACAACCCTTTTATAAAAACGCATTTTTCTTTAGTAGCCAAGCATATCAAAATTGCAATCCGTTAACTCTTGAACTCAAACATATTTATAGACAAGACAATCCTTTATTCATAAATATACTAAACGAAATAAGAGACAATACCTTAAGCGTATCTTCAGCTAAAGAATTAAATAAGAGATGTCTTCCGGATTTTGAACCAAATAAAAAGGATGGTTATATTTCATTGACGACTCACAATAATAAAGCGCAACAGTCCAACAAAGAAGAACTGGAAAAATTAGAGGGAAGGGAACACATTTATAGAGCAACTATAGAAGGCAATTTTCCAGAACACACATATCCCAACAAAGAAGAATTAAAATTAAAAGTTGGTGCGCAAGTTATGTTTATTAAAAACGATAGTTCTCCCGAAAAACGTTATTTTAATGGTAAGATTGGTAAAGTGATTTTGTTGGAAAAGGGCGAAGTTATTGTGAATTGTCCAGATGACAACTTCAACATTGTAACCAAAATTGAAACTTGGGAGAATATAAAATATATAATAGACCCTGAAACAAAAGCCATCACGGAAGATAAAATTGGAAGCTTTTCTCAAATACCATTACGTTTGGCGTGGTCCATCACTATCCATAAAAGTCAAGGCTTGACTTTTGAAAAGGCCATTATTGATTCGCATGATGCCTTTGCTCACGGACAGACTTATGTAGCACTAAGCCGTTGTAAGTCTCTAGAGGGATTGGTTTTAAAAAGCAAAATTAAACCCAACCAGATCATTAACGACCAACATGTGATGGACTTCAATAAAAATGCTGAAGCCAACCAACCCAATGAAGACATTTTACAACAATCAAAGCGAGCGTTTCAACTTGATTTGATTTCAGAAGTGTTCAATTTTTACAAATTTCTGTATCCTTCAAGGCGAATTTTAGACATCTACTACAAAAACAGGGGAAGTATAGAGGGCTCCATTGAGCAGTCATTAAATTCAATCAAGGAAAGCACGACCAATCTACTTAAAATCAGTACTAGTTTTAAATCTCAACTACAAGCATTGGTTGGCAATATGGAAACTCCAGAAACCAGCAAACCACTACAAGACCGCTTTACAAAAGCCGTTACCTATTTTAACGAACAGACAAAGGCAACCATAGAAGAGCCATTAAAAAATCTTAGTTTTTCAACCGATAATAAAGCACTTCAAAAAGACATTGACAAACAATTGGACACGTTGGAAGAATTATTGGAAACGAAGCTGTCCTATTTTGAAGGTTTAAAAAAAGGGTTCAGTACAGACCAGTTTTTGGCTCTGAGGGCAAACGCCGTTTTCTTAGCAAAGGATAAACCAACAAAACAACGCAAAACAATTATTGAAGGTACTACAAATATTGAGCTCTTTGAACTGCTAAGGGAATTAAGAAACCAAATTGCTAACCGTGAAGATTTAGTACATTATCAAATATTCACCCAAAAATCGCTCTATGCCATGTGTGAAATGTTGCCCACTACAAAACAGGAATTGAAGGCTATTCACGGAATGGGCAAAACTAGAATTAAAAAATATGGATCTGAAATATTAAAAATTATAGTAGAATACTGTGATGAGAATGATATTGAAGCCACTAATAGTACACCAATATTTGAAGATTTAAAATCTAAAAAACAAAAAGGATATACAAAGAAAACTTCGTTAAAACTATTCAAATCAGGGAAATCCGTTCTTGAAATTGCAAACGAACGCGACCTAACAACCAACACCATTGCTGGTCATTTGGCGAGTTTTATCCCTTCAGGTGAAGTAAAAGTTACCGATTTGATTTCTGAGGAAAGCTATAATGAACTCAAAAAAATCATCCCTAAAAAACAATTTGAAAGTCTATCCGATTTAAAAAATCAACTGGATGATAAATATTCTTATGGCGAAATTCGCTTGGTTTTAGAAGATTTAAAGACCTAAAAAAGACTTTAAAAGCGAAGTAATAAAGTCTTTAATTATCTCCTTATTTCTAAGTTTATCCTTTAATAACGCCTCTCGAAATTACAATTTTCTGAATCTCAGAAGTGCCTTCATAAATTTGAGTAATCTTAGCGTCTCGCATCATGCGTTCCACATGGTATTCTTTAACGAAACCATTTCCACCATGTATTTGTACAGCTTCAACAGTATGTTCCATGGCAACTTTCGATGCATATAATTTTGCCATGGCGCTGGACATATCATAATTATTTCCCTGGTCTTTATCCCAAGCTGCTTTCATTACAAGCATTCTTGCAGCCTCAATTTCAGTATGCATATCTGCAAGCTTAAAAGCGATAGCTTGATGGTTGCAAATTTCTGTGCCAAAAGCTTTACGTTCTTTAGAATATTTTAAAGCCAACTCATAAGCTCCCGAAGCAATCCCTAAAGCTTGAGCGGCAATACCAATTCGTCCACCTGATAATGTTTTCATGGCGAATTTAAAACCAAAACCATCGTCACCAATCCTATTTTCTTTAGGCACTTTTACATCGTTAAACTGAAGTGTATGCGTGTCGCTTCCTCTAATTCCTAGTTTATCTTCTTTTGGCCCAATATCAAATCCTTCCATGCCTTTTTCAACAATAAATGCATTGATGCCTTTATGACCTTTATCTTTATCTGTTTGAGCTATTACCAAATAAACATCACTTCTTCCACCATTTGTAATCCAGTTTTTGGTACCATTTAGCACATAATAATCACCATTGTCAATAGCAGTGGTTTTTTGTGAAGTCGCATCACTTCCAGCTTCTGGCTCACTTAAACAAAAGGCTCCAACAAATTCACCAGTTGCCAATTTTGTTAAGTATTTTTGTTTTTGTTCTTCACTTCCAAAAGCTTCCAACCCATAGCATACCAGAGAATTATTTACCGAAACGATTACTGATGCTGATGCATCGATTTTTGATAATTCTTCCATAATCAACACATAGGAAATAGCATCCATACCACTTCCTCCATATTTTGGGTCAACCATAATTCCTAAAAAACCAAGTTCGCCCATTTTTTTTACTAATTCATCTGGAAATTTTTGTTTTTCATCGCGCTCTATAACGCCTGGGAGTAATTCTGTTTGAGCAAAATCTCTTGCTGCATCACGAACCATGATATGTTCTTCAGTAAGGCTAAAATTCATTATTATATGTTATTGCTTAATTGATAAGAAATGTATGCAAAGATAAAGTTTTATTGCATTTTTTTCAATTTGAATACATATTTTTACAGTATATGATAAAATCTAAATACAAGGTTATTGGTGTGATGTCTGGAACATCTCTAGATGGTTTAGATTTAGCGTATATTGAATTTAGTTTTGATAATTCTTGGTCTTTTAAAATAATTAAGGCAGAAACGATTGGTTACCCAAATAAATGGGGTGAAATTCTAAAGAACCTAGTTCTAAACTCATTCGATGAATTAGAGAAAATAGATAAAGATTACACCATTTATTTGGCTTCAATAATCAATAATTTTATAAAAAAAAATAAGATAGTTGAGTTGGACGCTATTTGTTCTCATGGTCATACAGCATTACACCAACCTAGTAAAAAACTAACCTATCAAATAGGAAACCTAAGTGAACTGAGTAAGTTAATTGAAAAAAAAGTGATTTGTGATTTTCGAGTTCAGGACGTTGAACTTGGAGGGCAAGGAGCACCTTTAGTACCCATTGGAGATAAACTCCTGTTTTCTAAGTATGATTATTGCATAAACCTTGGTGGTTTTGCTAATATTTCAACTACAATAAATTCTGCTAGAATAGCTTATGATATTTGTCCACTAAATATTGTATTGAACCATTATGCAATAAAATTTGGATATAATTTTGATGAAAATGGAAAAATAGCAGCTTCAGGAAACATTAATAGCCAATTGTTAAAGGCCTTAAATCAATTAGAGTTTTACAAATCAAGCCCTCCAAAATCTCTGGGCTTAGAATGGGTTAACAAAACTATTTTTCCTTTAATTAGTTTTTATCATTTAAGTATTAAAGATGTTTTAAGGACTTTTGTAGAGCATTCGGCTTTTCAAATTGCAACAGAAGTAAACAAAACAAAAAGGGCCAATGTTCTTGTTACTGGAGGAGGTGCTTATAACTTGTTTCTAATTAATAGAATAAAAAAATTGACAGATAATAAAATTATTTTACCATCAAGAGATTTAATTGAGTATAAAGAAGCTTTAATTTTTGGCTTGCTTGGAGTTCTTAAATTACGAGGAGAGAACAACTGTTTAAGTAGTGTCACTGGCGCAAAGAGAGACCACAGTTCTGGAAAAATCTATAATCCTTAAATTTATTATTATTTTAAAGTAAAACATATTTAGTTTTTTATATTTGTTTATAATCATCTCCCTAACTAATATTGATGAAAGAATTACTTCAGAAGTACGAAAATAAAACACCAGAAATAGTATTTAATTGGAAAGATCCAGAAACCGAAGCTGAGGGCTGGACAGTTATAAACTCATTACGAGGTGGTGCTGCTGGAGGAGGCACTAGAATGCGAAAAGGTCTAGATATGAATGAGGTGCTATCATTAGCAAAAACCATGGAAATTAAGTTTACTGTTTCTGGACCAGCTATTGGAGGCGCAAAATCTGGCATAAATTTCGACCCCAAAGATCCTCGTAAAAAAGGCGTTTTAGAGCGTTGGTACAAAGCCGTTTCACCATTATTGAAAAGTTATTACGGTACAGGAGGTGACTTAAATGTTGATGAAATTCATGAAGTGATTCCAATTACTGAAGAATCTGGAGTATGGCATCCTCAAGAAGGTGTTTTTAATGGTCATTTTAAACCAACCGAAGCCGACAAAATAAACCGCATTGGTCAATTACGGCATGGTGTTATAAAAGTGATTGAAAATCAATACTACTCTCCAGATGTGTCAAGAAAATACACAATTGCAGATATGATTACAGGATTTGGTGTTGCTATAGCAGTTAAACACTATTATGATATTTATGGAGGTTCCATAGTTGGAAAACGAGCAGTTGTACAAGGTTTTGGTAATGTTGGTGCCGCAGCCGCTTTCTATTTAGCACAAATGGGAGCCAATGTAGTTGGGATTATAGATGCCGTTGGAGGATTAATAAATGAAGATGGATTTACTTTTGAAGAAATTACTGGTCTCTTTCTTGAAAAAACAGGAAATACCCTTGAAAGTGAAAATCTAATTCCATTTAAAGAAACCAATGAAAAAATTTGGTCACTGGAAACCGAAATATTTGCACCTTGTGCCGCATCTAGATTAATAACAAAAGAACAAATTGACACTATGATAGAAAGTGGTTTGGAAGTTATTTCTTGTGGAGCCAACGTACCATTTGCCGATAAAGAAATTTTCTTTGGATCTATTATGGAATTTACAGATAGTAAGGTGAGCCTTATTCCTGATTTTATTTCAAACTGTGGAATGGCTCGTGTATTTGCCTACTTCATGGAACGACGAGTAGAGATGACAGATGACGCAATTTTTGATGATACATCAAATATAATTAGGTCTGCAATTCAAAACATATATAACCACAACCATTATAAAACCGAGTTAAGTAAAACCGCCTTCACTTTAGCACTAAGTGAACTTATATAATTAAAAACTAACAACACATGGAAGCAGTAATTATCATTGTATTTGTAGTAGGCTATTTAGCCATAACATTAGAACATAATATAAAAATTGACAAACTCATTCCAGCTCTAGTCATGATGGCTGTCAGTTGGGCTTTAATTTCTTTGGGGCTTGATAGCTTTACCCAATGGTTCGATTCTGAAAATCATGGCTTAGTAAATGGGTTTATGGATTTACCACTTGAAACCATAATCCCTGAACATGGTGGAGAGGTAAACTCAAAAACACTACTGATGGAAAATACATTATTGCATCATTTAGGTAAAACAGCCGAAATTTTAGTGTTCTTATTAGGCGCAATGACTATTGTTGAAATAATAGATTACTTTGATGGTTTTTCAACCATTAAAAGTTTCATTAAAACAAAAAAGAAAACAAAAATCCTTTGGATATTTGCCATTTTAGCTTTTATCCTATCTGCAATTATAGATAACCTTACAGCTACAATTGTACTTATTTCAATTTTACAAAAAATAGTAAAGGACAGAAGTGTTCGTATATGGTATGCAGGCTTAATAATTATTGCAGCAAATGCAGGAGGAGCATGGTCGCCAATTGGAGATGTTACAACAACCATGTTATGGATTGGTAACAAGGTTAGTACAGGATATTTAATAGGTTACTTATTATTGCCATCGTTTGTTTGTATGGCAGTGCCAACATTAATTGCATCGTTTTTACCTGCTTTTAAGGGATATCTCGAAATTGAAGAAAACGATAACGATGCTCCCAAAAGTAAATTTGGTCCAACCATGTTGTTTTTAGGTTTAGCTGCTATAGTTTCTGTGCCAATATTTAAGGTAGTCACACATTTACCACCTTATGTTGGTATGATGTTAGCTTTAGGTGTTGTGGCCATTTTTGCTGAAGTATATAGTAATTCTAAATTTAGTTTAACTGTTATAGACAATAAAGAAAGTGCAGACCATGCACACCACAGTCCTGTACACCATTCTTTATCAAAAATAGAATTACCAAGCATCTTATTTTTCTTAGGTATTTTAATGGCTGTAGCAGCGTTGGAGTCTCTTGGAATTTTATTCGATTTCGCAATAACTTTAAAAGAAACAACACCTATGTTAGGAACCGAATTAAATGGCGAGGGCGTCTCAGATTTAGTGATTTTAGCTTTGGGTGTAGGTTCTGCGGTTATCGATAATGTGCCATTGGTTGCAGCCAGTTTGGGCATGTTCTCGGAACCAATGGATAATGAGCTATGGCACTTTATTGCCTATTCTGCCGGAACTGGAGGTAGTATGTTAATCATAGGTTCTGCAGCTGGTGTTGTAGCTATGGGGATGGAAAAAATAGATTTTTTCTGGTATTTAAAAAAGATAGCTTGGTTAGCTGCTTTAGGTTTTTTAGCAGGAGCTGCAGTTTTCTTTTTTACAAGAACTCTGTTTTAAAATACTTTATATAGAAAACAACCGTTATTATTCAAAATCTAACAAGACAAATATATGTTATACACAGCAATTCTAAATACTGTTCAAGAAGGAGCAGAACTAATTACTGATGGCGAATCTACCGAAAAAACCCTATCTATTATAGAGCTTATAAAAAGTGGCGGAACTGCAGGACAAGTTATAATTTTGTTATTGTTTGTATTGCTGCTGGTTGCCAGCTATATTTATTTTGAACGCTTGTTTGCTATTAAATCGGCATCTAGAGTAGATACAAATTTCATGAATCAAATTAAAGACCATGTGTCTAATGGTAAAATAGATTCGGCTCAAGTATTATGTGCGCAAGTCAATTCTCCAGTATCTCGACTTATTAGTAAAGGGATTTCTAGAATAGGCAAACCATTGGAAGATATTAATACTGCCATTGAAAATGCAGGGCGTTTAGAAGTTTACGGGCTCGAAAAAAATGTGAGTGTACTCGCAACTATTTCTGGTGCTGCACCAATGATTGGATTTCTTGGTACAGTTGTTGGAATGATACTAGCAATATTCGAGCTTGCCAATGCAGGAGGGACCATTCAAATGGATGTTCTTGCTAGTGGTTTATATACAGCTATGACCACTACTGTAGCTGGTTTAATAGTAGGTATTGTAAGTTATATATGTTTTAATCATTTAGTAGCCAGAACGAATAAGGTTATTCATCAAATGGAAGCTAATTCGGTTGAATTTTTAGACCTTCTAAACGAACCAATTTAATATATGGATATAAGAGGAAGAAATAAGATAACACCAGAATTCAATATGTCGTCAATGACAGATATTGTATTCTTGTTATTAATATTTTTTATGCTAGCATCTACTTTAGTAACCACTAGTGCCATTGATATTTTATTGCCAAAGGCAAGCGGTAAAACGCAAAATAAAAAGTCAGTATCTGTTAGTATAAAGAAAGATTTGACATATTATATTGACCAGAAACGTGTTGGTGAAAGTGTTCTAGAAAGCCAATTACTTGCTGCATTATCTGGTGAAGAATCGCCTACTATTGTTTTAAGAGCCGAAAAATCGGTGCCAGTAGATAATGTAGTAAAGGTTATGGATATTGCCAATAGAAATAAGTTTAAAGTGATACTAGCAGTAAAACCGAATAATTAATATTTAGGTTAGATGAAATCGTATTTTAAAACCAAACATGAAAAAGATTCAGCTAGAATCACAGCTTTATTTGCTGTGATTTTAATTTTGCTGATATTTATAGTTGGGCCTAAATACATGGATCCACCAATGGAATATGGTGTTGCTGTAAATTTTGGAACTACTGATTTTGGTAGCGGTCGCATTCAACCTAAAAAGCCTATTAAAGCCGAAAAAGAAGCAGTAAAGCCGCCTCAAAAAGTCGAAGAATCTAAACCAATACCTTCAGAACCTAAAGAAGTTAAGGAAGAAGTTTTAACGAGTGAAGACGCTGAAGCTATCGCCATTAAAAAGCAAAAAGTAGAAGAGGCTAGAAAAAAAGCCGAAGCTGATGCTAAAGCTAAAAAAGAAACCGAACGTATCGAAAAAGAACGGAAAGAAAAAGAAGCCAAAAAGAAACGATTAGATGATTTAATTGGTGGTATTGGAAAATCTGACGGAACAGATTCTGGTAGCGAAGGCGATGATAATAGAGCAGGAGATAAAGGACAATTAAATGGCGACCCTTATGCGCCAAGTTATTTTGGCGAACCTGGAGCAGGTGGAGGAGGAAGTGGTTATGGACTGCGTGGTAGAGGAAGACCCTCCAAAAAAGTTGAAAAACAAGATTGTAATGAAGAAGGTAGAGTTGTTGTTAAAATTATAGTTGACAGAAATGGAAGCGTAATTAAAGCAGAACCTGGAGTTAGAGGCACTACTAATAGCGCATCATGTTTATTAAATCCAGCAAAGAAAACAGCAATGTCATATAAATGGCCAAAAGATTCAAAAGCACCAAACCAGCAAATTGGATTTATTGTAATTGATTTTAGTTTGAGTCAATAAATGAACTATCTGGATACTATCAACTGGATGTTCAACCAATTGCCAATGTATCAAAACAAAGGGAAGGTTGCTTTTAAAAAGGATTTAACTAATACTTATGCGCTTTCAAATCATCTTAATAATCCTGAAAAAAAAATTAAATCAATTCATGTAGCTGGAACCAACGGCAAAGGGTCAACCAGCCACATGATTGCTTCGGTTTTACAAGAAGCAGGTTATAAAGTTGGATTATACACATCACCTCATTTAAAAGATTTTAGAGAGCGTATTAAAGTAAACGGTAATGTTGTTAGCAAGCAATTTGTTATTCAATTTATTAAACGAAACAAGATGTTTTTAGAAAACCGTAGTTTGTCTTTTTTTGAAATGACGGTTGGTATGGCATTCGATTATTTTGCAAAACAAAAGGTTGATATTGCTATTATTGAAGTTGGTTTGGGAGGTCGATTAGATTCTACCAATATTATTACTCCTGAAGTCTCAGTAATTACAAATATAGGACTAGATCATACGCAATTTTTGGGTGATACTTTAGAACTAATAGCTCATGAAAAAGCAGGCATAATTAAACCAAATGTTCCAGTTGTTATAGGCGAAACACAGAAGGAAACAAGGCCTATTTTTAGAAGAATAGCCAAAGAGAATAACACTCCAATTTATTTTGCAGACCAAACTATTATAAAAACTTACGAGTCCGATTTAAAAGGAAGCTACCAAGCAAAAAACATAAAAACGGTTGCACAAACTTTAACTGTTTTACAACCATTGGGTTTTAAAACCTCTGAAAAACAAATTATAAAAGGTCTAAAAAATGTTGTAAAAAACACAGGATTATTAGGTCGTTGGCAAACATTGCAATATGATCCTAAAATTATTTGTGATACAGCGCATAATAAAGAAGGACTAAGCTATGTGATACGACAATTAGAAAAAGAAACTTTTAAAAAGTTGCACATGGTTATTGGTATGGTTAACGATAAAAATATAGATAGTGTTTTAGATTTATTTCCAAAAAAAGCTACGTATTATTTTTGTAAACCAGATATTCCAAGAGGTTTAGATGCTGAAATTTTAAAACAATATTTTGCTGAAAAAGGCTATAAAGGAAACGCTTATAAATCGGTAAATGAAGCGTTTGTATTTGCTAAAAAACAGGCAAAAAGTAATGACCTTATTTATGTTGGTGGAAGCACTTTTGTAGTCGCTGAAATTATTTAGAATTTTGTTTAAAAATATTTGTTAGATTAAAAAACTGACTTATATTTGCATCCCGATAGTTATTGGGTCTATTATAGGGCGCGTAGCTCAGTTGGTTCAGAGCACTTGGTTTACACCCAAGGGGTCAG
>TARA_R110002074_G_scaffold92570_4_pt1 | contig 11067 bp, 12 predicted proteins | sample TARA_R110002074 | Tara Oceans TARA_R110002074 (sample SAMEA4397215) | marine metagenome | biome: Polar Biome; feature: [MIX] marine epipelagic wind mixed layer (ENVO:01000061); material: water (ENVO:00002006), including particulate matter (ENVO:01000060) such as... | depth 10-100 m
CGCATCGGGTGACGAATTGGGCTGAGTACAACTGTCCAAAATTGACCACTCTGATATTTCGTTTGGGTAGCTTCCTCGCAGATTTGAGGGAGCGATTTGGGGATTTTGGTTGTGGAGACGATTTCGAAGATCAGGCGAGAGCATAACCTTGCGATCCTTGCCACCTTTGCCCTCGTCAACGTGGATCAGCATCCGGTCGCTATCAATGTCGCTGACCTTCAGACTGCAAACTTCTGAGGCCCGTGATCCTGCGCCATAGCTGATACTGAGCGCCGCGCGATACTGGAGCCCAGGCCCAGGGGCCGCGGCAGTCACTTCCGAGACCTCTTCGATGCTCAGTACTGTCGGCAGCCTGCGCGGCTGCGTCCGAAGCTGCATGTAGCGCTTCATATCCTCACGATCGCAGGTGGTGTCGAAAAGGAACCGCTGGGCCATGATCCGCGCATTATATGTCGGCGGCGTGACCTCGGCATCGGTCATATGCAGCTGATATCGGATAGAGCCTCTGCCGCTATTGCGAAGGATTGCAGCCGCGCGGCGTGATCGTGGATCATACCCGTCACCATTAATTCTTCTGGCTTGTAACGTTCAATGAGGGCTGCAAGTTCGCGCCGAACCGTTTCGGGGCCGCCCGTTGCCGAACAGGACAAGGCCTGCTCCACCTGCACGAGGACCGGAGCAGAAATCTCCGCTGACAAATCCACAACCGGGCGAGGTAGTTTGCCCGGACGGCCTGTCCGCAGGCGGGCGAAGGCGAGCAACTGGGAGGATCGAAGATATCGTGCCTCGTCATCAGTCGCCGCTGCACAGACCCCGGCGGCCAACATGAAGTACGGTTTGGCAAGCAACTGGGATGGGCGGAACGTCGATCTATAGGTCGCAATCGCGTCCTCAAGCATTGCTGGCGCGAAGTGCGAGGCGAACGCATAGGGCAGCCCGAGATGGGCGGCGAGCTGTGCGCCATAAAGACTTGAGCCGAGTATCCAGACGGGGACATGGGTGCCTTGTCCGGGGATTGCCCGGATCCGCACGCCATCAGATGCCTCGTCAAAATATCCCAACAGCTCCATCACATCTTGTGGAAAGTTATCGTTGGCATCCATATGTCTTCTGAGGGCCTGCGCCGTCGCCCCGTCCGTGCCTGGTGCACGGCCAAGCCCAAGATCAATACGTTCCGGATAGAGCGTTGCAAGCGTGCCAAACTGCTCAGCAATGACCAAAGGCGCATGGTTTGGCAGCATAACGCCACCGGCTCCAACGCGGATGGTCTTTGTGGCCGCCGCGACCGCACCAATCACAACGGCCGTCGCGGCACTGGCGATACCCGGCATATTGTGATGCTCGGCCAGCCAATAGCGATGATACCCGCTCTCCTCAGCTTGGCGTGCCAGGTCAATTGTATTGCCCAGGGCATCAGCGGCAGTTCCACCTTCTGGGATGGGCGCGAGATCAAGTAGAGAGAAATGGTGCAACTTGGAGTCCTTGTTTTTTGAGTGCTTACATAGGCTCGATCGCGCCGATTTTCACTATCTTCGCTAAGATGGAAATCATCCCTTCATCAAAGCGTATGCGCCGGAAAGATAGGCGTTCTTCAAGTAGACAGGCAGCTTTTCCGGATATTCTTTAACTTCTTTCTTGGCAAAATTAGCGAGCGCCACCGGACTGACGAACCTAGTGTGACATCCCTCGACGAGTTGAATCAGAGTTTCGATTTTGAAGGATACCGCTCCCCCTGCCATACGGCCTTTCTTGGCGCGGGTTTTGATCACAAAAGTATCGACTTCGTATTTTCGGGAAAACGCCTGAATATCCGCTAAGAATGATCTTAGATCTGCCTCAGATGTGTCATCGTCGAGTTCTATTCGTGTGGCCTTCAGGCGAAGCATCTCCAAGCTGCCTTCATCGTTCAGGTAGACTACAGCAAGCCGAACCTCCTTTGCCGATATCTCACAGCCGCAAACTCGCATGTGTTACTCCCTCATGTGACAACTTGTCATTACCACATTGTTGACTTGAAAACCCAAACCTTCGCTGCACTGTGAGAAAACATCTTAGCCCACTGCCCAGCTGCGCCCTGACCCTCCTATCAAGTTGAAGCGACAACGACAAATGTCGTTGTACCCTAATTAATCAGATTCTAAGGATTGGGCGGGAGTGCGCAAAACTTGGGGGTCATGCGGCCATGGCCTGACGTGAGACGGTCAATCGACCGTCGAGAACGGCTGCTCTGGTAACCGCGACGTTGTGAGCGCCTTTGGGCGACCATCTCATCCTGCGACGCTTACCCATCCGGGTGTTGCCGATATCATCGACACAGCCTTCGGCGCGCGAGGACAAAATCGGAAAACCGTTACGGTGTCGCCAGCCGTAGTTGGTAAGTGCAGCCCAGTTGTTGGTCAGATACGAGTAAAGTTCGCGACAACGCGCCCAGACTCGTGATGCGACCTCGCGCACCCTGGCGTTTTCTTTGGAGAGCCTAGAGCAATCAACCATCAGGCACTGAAGACGCGTGCCAGCGGTCATTATTTTTCCATGCCAGAGGCACCATCGCAATGTTTCCGATGGACGTTTGAAGAGGACCGGCGTCCCTGGAAAGTTCTGCTCCAGTAAAAGCCCTTTGACAGCATTTTCAACATGCTGAACGCGCATCGAGATATGCCACCAGTCGAGGATGTGGCGCACGGGTCCGCCAACGGCACTGCGGACCAGATTTGGCAGCGCGGGTTCCCCGTCGGAGATGACGGTGACAGGGCGATGGCCATCCCATCCCAGCGCAAACAAGTCTTGCCGGAGTTGTTTTGCTGGCGACAGGGCGGCCTGTGCGACGAGGCCGAAACGGCGGCTCATATCGGGGCTTTCGATCTTTCTAACCACAACATCGAGGTGCCGTCTCTGATATTCCGGCCGACATCGAATATGTGCACCGTCCAGAAAGACGGTCAGCGGAGGCGACGTTGCCTTGTCATCGACAGCAGGGACCGATTGCTCACGATGACTGATTTCGTTGGCCATCCTGCTCAGCCGATTGCGCACCGTGGTGTTGATCTGTGTAGCACATGGAAGAAACGTCTCCATGATACGCGCCGCTTCTCGAAACGAGTGACGCGCACCAAGTTCAGTCTGAAGACGCCGTAGTTCCGGGGTCGCCCGATCCGGGAAGAAATGTGCGAGCGGCGAAAGTACTCCACCCAACGGGGCATTCGATTTGGTCCTGCAGGTACAGCGGCGAATACGCGGTACCCTTACGCGAAATCGACCGAAAAGCGTGTCGAGAACCCGAGGCCGATAGTCATGAATGGCTCTCACCTTGTTGCAGACGGTGCAACTGCGGACCTTCTCAGATATCTCCTCGATCTGATCGAGAAGGAAGGCTTCCTACAGTTGCCCGAGCAGCGTCCTTGCATCCTCTAGCAGGAGCCCGAAGCTCTCAGGCTGGGTCTGCCGGAACGGGCGGGAGAGTCCGTCAAGGTGATGGGTTCGTTTCGTTCCGTTTTCGAAGGTGGTCTCGACAGTTATCCGGACATCCATGCCAGTTCTCCTCGCAAAGGACCCACTCTAGCACACGAGAAACCCCCAGGTTTTGCCCACTCCCACTTCCTTTTCTCCAACAAACCTATTCATCCACTCCAAAGAAGTCACTTTCCAGAATAAACTGCGGGTCCTTTGGCAAGGGCAGCAAACTAGTAAGGCGGCGAATTCACCCAGACAATACGCGCAGTCTCGGTTCCGATATTGCGGTAACTGTGTGGCAATGTGGATGAAAAGTAGAATGACGCGCCCGCCCCGAGCAACGACACCTTGCCGTCTACGGTCAGTTCTATAAAGCCTTCCACGACGAAACCCACCTCTTCGCCGCGATGGACCAATGTTCCGCTCGTTTCACCACCGGGCGGCACGACATGCACATTCCCGTTCAGCAAGCGGCCATCCGCAAGCGGGACAAGGCGCTGTAATACGGTGGGCGCTGCCCCATCGACGATGCCACCGACTTCGATAACTGGACGCTCGCCGTCCTGATAGACCACAACACCCATACTTTCGGGTTCACTGAACAGGGCAGCGACAGACGCACCCAGCGTTTCCGCAAGCCGCGCCAGCAGGTCCAGACCCGCTTTGACCCTGCCGCGTTCTATCTTTGACAACATACTCTCGGAACAGCCGACCTGATCCGCGACAGATTTAAGCGTCAGGTTTTGAAGTCGGCGGGCATGGCGCAACTTCTCACCAACAGTAACCTGCCTTGTCGTCTCTGACCGTTGCGCGTCTGTGCCGCTGTGATCATTCATTGGCTAATTTCCATGATGCAAGGTTGGGGTACCAGAACATGCCAGAACATCGATGACTCCGATTGACTGATTCAGAAACTGTCATATGATGAAAGTCCATTCAAGTTATCGTTCACAAGGGCTTTGAGCCCATGACACAAGGAGAAGTCGAATGGCAATCGAAAGACCGAATATTTCAAGGATCGGCAGGACCGCAATGAGCCGCCGTGCATTTCTGGTATCGGGAACCGCGCTGGCGCTGTTGCCCGCGATGACCGGTAATCTGCGGGCACAGGATATGACACCGGTCGATGGTGGCATTCTTCGGCTGGCATTTTCGGCAGACCCTGCTGGTATGGACCCCGCTCTTGGACCCTCGGGGATGTCACATGTTGTGATCGAACAGATCTATTCCACATTGATGTCGCTGGATCCTGACGCCCAGCCCTATCCTGATCTTGCTGAAAGCTACGAGGTCAGTGGCGATGGGATGCAGTACACATTCGCTCTTCGTAAAGGCGTGAAGTTTCACAATGGTGACGATCTGACTGCCGAGGATGTCAAATTCACATTTGATCGCCTGCGTGCGCCGGATTCGGGCTATGCCTACGATTCTCAGGTGGCGACGATCAATGATGTTGTCGTTGTTGACCCGCATACCGTCCGGTTCGACCTCAGCGCGCCAACAGGGCCATTCCTGACCTATATGGCCTTTCCCGGTTCTTCCATTGTGCCGATGAAACTGCTGGAATCCGGACATGACCTTAATGCGCAGCCGGTTGGCAGCGGGCCATTCAAGTTCGTTTCATATCAGCCACGTTCCATGATTGTCTTTGACAAGAATGCGGACTTTTACGAAGCGGGCAAACCACATTTCGATGGCCTTGAAATGCACCTGATCGCAGATGTAACGGCTCTGACGAATGCTGTTCTTTCGGGTACAGTCAACTTTTCCAACGAGATTCCACCAAAAGACTGGGCGACTGTCAACGCCACCCCCGGCATCACGGGTCAGACGCTCGAAGGATCGCGTTTCTACTGGTTGCTTCCCAATCACGACCGCGCACCGATGGACAATCCACTGGTACGACAGGCCATCGCCCATGCGATTGACCGTTCCGCTATCGTGGCGGGGACGTTTTTTGGGCAGGCCACACCGATCCTTGGTGGGGTGATACCGGAATGGAACTGGGCCTATGCCGGGCTAGACTATTTCGCCCCACGCGGTGACGTCGAAAAGGCCAAGGCCTTGTTGGCTGAAGCGGGCCACCCCGACGGTTTCAAGACCTCGCTGACTATGGCCTCGTCCTTTCCAGCGATGGTGTCTATGGCGCCGATCATTCAGGCAAACCTTGCTGCTATTGGCGTCACGGCAAAAATCGACACGATGGAAATCCCGCGCTACTGGGACGAAATCTGGGCTCCCAGCAAATTCGATATGACCGCAATGTACTGGGTCAGCCCGTTGGCTGATCCCGATGATTTCGTTTACAATAATTACCACAGTGGCACCGCTTTGAACGTTCAGAAGAGCGGCGATCCGGCAATGGACGACATCCTGACCAAGGCCAAGAGCGGCACCAACAGGGAGGCGCGCAAGGCCGATTACCGCAAGCAACAGGAAATGTCGCTGGAGCAGATGCCGATTGTGCCGCTTGCAAACGCATGGTTGCTTATCGCGCATACGGACAAGCTCAAGAACTACAAACCGATGCGCAGTGGCTTCCTCAAGACCATCAAGGACGCCTGGCTCGAAGCCTGAAGCAGACGCCACCGGAGGCCATATCGCTTCCGGTGGCCAACACGACCAAAGGTCAACGGGGATTTCATGGGCAAACTGATCACGACACGCCTTGCCGCTTTCATCCTCACACTTTTTGCAGCGTCCATAGTTCTGTTCTTTACCATCAGCGTCCTGCCCGGCTCGGCCGCGAAATCGGCCCTCGGCATGGAGGCGACACCCCAAGCCATCGCCCGTTTTGAGGCGCAGCGGGGGCTGGACCGGCCCTTGGTCGTGCAATACGGTGAATGGTTAGCAAAAACACTGTCAGGTGATTTCGGCAAAAGTTTCCAAAACTCTGTCCCCGTCGGCCCGGAACTGGTCAAACGCATTCCGGTCACGCTGGAGTTGGCCACGCTTGCCTTTCTGATCGCTAATCTTGTGGCGATCCCACTTGGCATCATGGCCGCCGCGCGTCACACCAGACCGACGGACAAGACCACGACATTTACGGCGACGGTGCTGGGTGCGGTGCCCAACTTCTGGCTGGCGACACTGCTGATCATGGTGTTCTCGCTCAACTTGCGCTGGCTGCCGCCCGGTGGATTCACACCCTTTTTGACCGATCCGGTACAGAACCTGAAACAGATGATCATGCCCGCATTGTCGCTTGGTCTGGTATCTTCCGCCCTGCTGATCCGCATCATGCGTGCCTCAATGATCGAAGTCCTGTCGAGCGATTTCATAAGGACCGCCAATGCAAAAGGCGCCACCGAAGCAATCGTTATTCGCCGCCATGCGCTGCGCAACAGCCTTATCCCCTACATGAACGTCGCGGCGGTCGAATTCGGGTTCCTGTTCGGCTCTGCCGTCGTGATCGAAGACATTTTCCGGCTTCCCGGTGTGGGGTCACTGGTGTTGGTCGGGATCATAAACCGCGACTTTCCGGTTCTGCTGGCATCTGCACTGACCATCACCGTTTTTGTGCTGGTGGTTAACCTGATCGTCGATCTTGCCGTCGGGCTGCTTGATCCCCGCCGCGTCAAAGGAAGCCAAACATGACGGCGGGTCTTTCCGATTTTGACTGGCGGCGCTGGCGTCTGGTGATTACGGGCGGGACCATTATCGGGGCCATCCTGATCTGTGCGATCTTTGCGCCTTGGGTCGCGCCCTATTCACCCTACGATCTGGATGTGGTCGCCATGCTGCAAGGCCCGTCGGCCGCACATCCGCTGGGCACTGACGAGTTGGGGCGGGATCTGCTATCGCGTACAATCCACGCCGCTCGTATCTCGATGGAGGTTGCGTTCATTGCCGCCGGTGTGGGGCTGGTTTTTGGCACCCTGATCGGCGTTGTCGCAGCATATTTTGGCGGCATTATTGATCTTGTCCTGATGCGTTTTATGGAACTGCTGTTTTCCTTTCCTGCGATCCTTCTGGCAGTGGTACTGATGGCCAGCCTCGGCACCTCGATCCTAAACGCGATGATCGCCATCGGTATCGTGTTTATCCCCGGATTTTCCCGCCTTGCCCGCGCTGCGACCGAAGTAGTCTTGCGTGAACAATACGTTGAATCCGCCCGCGCCATCGGCATGAGCCATGCCCGTATCGTGTTCCGGGAGATATTGCCCAACATTCTCGCACCCCTGCTGGTGGAGGCGGCAGTCGCGTTTTCCTATGCGATCCTGCTGGAATCCGCGTTGTCCTTTCTGGGGCTGGGCGCGCAACCGCCGGAACCTTCGTGGGGCAACATGCTCAACACGGGTCGTGGTTTTATGGTGCAGGCACCCTGGCTCAGCATCGTACCGGGGGCCGCTATATTTCTCAGCGTTCTTGGCTTCAACCTGATTGGGGACGGGCTACGCGATGTGCTCGACCCGCATATGAAGGAGTAACATGACCGAACCGCGCGAACACGCACAGGAGAACGGCACACCGACGCTGCGCATCCGCGATCTGTCGATCGAATTCGCGCGGCGGCGTGGCGACGATCTGCGGGTGGTGGAACAGGTATCGCTTGATATCTGGCCAAATGAGATTGTCGGCGTGATTGGCGAATCTGGCAGTGGCAAGACACTGACATCGCTGGCGACTCTGCGGATGCTGCCAAAACGCGCGCGGATCACAAGCGGGACGATACATCTGGACGATACATCCCTGCATGATCGCAGTGAAAAGGATATGCGCGCATTGCGTGGCGACCGCATTGCCTTGATCCCTCAGGATGCGATGCAATCGCTCAATCCGACGCTGCGCATCGGGCGGCAGGTCGGCGAACCTTTGGAATTGCACAGCGGCTTTTCGATGACCCGCGCGCGCGAGGCAGCGCGCGCGCTGCTGGAGTCAGTGCATATCCGCGAGCCCGAAAAACGGGTTCACGAATACCCGCACCAGTTCTCCGGCGGGATGCAACAGCGCGCGATGATCGCGATGGGTCTTGCCCTTAACCCCCAATTGATCATCGCGGATGAACCGACGACGGCACTTGATGTCACTGTACAGGCGCAGGTACTCAAACTTCTGCGCGAAATCCGCGACCAGAAAGGCACGTCAATCCTGTTCATCACCCACGATCTGGGTGTTGTAGCCGAGTTATGCGATTGGGTTTATGTGATGCGGGACGGCAGAATTGTTGAAAACGGCCCCGTGCGCCGTATCTTCACCGCCCCGCAAGCGGATTATACGCGCATGCTGCTGGAGGCGACGCCAAGCATTCATACGTCACCAAAGGGGGCGCGATGAGCGGCGACATGATAACCCTTGACGGGCTGGGCAAGGTGTTCGGGCAGCGCCACCTGTTTGGCGGCAGCAGTGAATTTGCCGCCGTGTCAGACGTGTCTTTGGCCGTGGCATCGGGAACAACGCTTGGAATCGTCGGCGAATCCGGCTCCGGTAAATCGACGCTGCTGCGTATGGTACTGGGCCTGATCCGGCCAACAAGTGGTACAATCACAATTGACGGGCAGGACATTGGCACCCTCAAACGGCGCGATGAAAAGGCGTTCCGGCGCAAGGTCCAACCGATCTTTCAGAACCCCGCATCGTCCTTCAATCCCCGCCAAAGCATCGGTGCGATCCTGCGCGCACCACTTGAGGTTCACGGGATCGGTGACCGCAAAAGCAGGCAGGCGCGGGTTGCTGCGTTGCTGGAACAGGTCGGCCTGCCTGCCGATTATGCAGCGCGCCATCCGCATCAGCTATCGGGGGGGCAAAAGCAACGCGTGGCCATCGCGCGTGCCATCATCCTCGAACCGGCGATTGTTCTGGCAGACGAACCTACGTCAGCACTTGATGTTTCAGTTCAGGCGCAGGTGCTGGACCTGTTTCGCGAAATCCGTGAAACGATGAGTCTGACCTCCATCTTCGTCAGCCACAACCTTGCCGTGATAAGGCAAGTCAGTGACACCGTCGCCGTTATGCGATTGGGCCGAATTGTCGAGGCGGGCAATGTCGACGACATCTTTGCCAACCCACAACATGAATACACCCGCGCATTGTTAGACGCGGTCCCTGATCACGCGGGCATTATGGCCCGCCCTGCAAGGAGAGCCGCACCATGATCGAACTCAACACATTTTCCATCGCCGCACGATGTAACCGTACTGGCATGTTGGGCGTCGCCGTTTCGACGGCGGTGCCTGCCGTGGGCGCGATATGTCCTTACGTCAAAGCCTGCGTCGGGGCGATTGCAACACAATCCTGGGTCAATCCCTACCTCGGGATTGATGGCCTGAAACTGCTTGAGGCAGGCAAGTCGGCGCAGGAAGCACTGGATGAGTTGATCGCGGATGATCCCGGACGGGATGACCGCCAGTTAGGCATTGTCGATGCGCAGGGGCGCGCGGCATCCTATACGGGCGCATCTTGTGTCGATTGGGCGGGCCACGAGATAGGCGAGGGCTTTAGCGTGCAAGGCAACATGCTGGTCGGTGCCGCGACAGTCGAACACATGGCACGCGCCGCCGAAAACAGCCGCCCGCTGGATCTGCCGGAACGGCTGATGCTGGTACTTGAGGCCGGACAGGCGGCCGGTGGCGACAAGCGTGGAAAACAATCCGCCGCGCTCAAGGTCTTTAACGTCGAGGAATACCCGTGGCTTGATCTGCGTGTGGACGAACACCGCAATCCTGTCGCCGAATTGCGCCGCATCCTTGGCGTTGCGCGCCATCAGTTGTTGCCTTTTGTCGGCGGGATGCCGTCCCGCAAAGATCCGATGGGCGGGCTTCCAGCGGAAGTAACTGACATGCTGATGACTCCGCCACCTTTTCGCCCCGGCGGCAACGGCGGTGCCTGATCAACTATGAGGGATGTTGCTTTAGCTCAATCCAGCGCGCGAAAGCATTGCATGTAGCAATACCTCGCACCCCGCCGCCAGATCTTCGGGTGAGGCGTATTCGTCGATATTGTGACTGATTCCGTCGCGGCATGGCACAAAGATCATCGTGGTCGGGACCATCGCGGCAATGTTGGAGGCATCATGCAACGCGCCGCTAGCGATTTTCCGGTTGGTGAATCCCAATTCGTCCGCCGCCGTTTGCACTGCCGCGATGCAATCAGCGTCAAATTCGCGCGGCGGGACCGACAACCGCCGTGATACCGCCGTTGTGCAGCCATATTGCGCAGCTTTTCTCTGGCATTGGTCAGTACAGGCTGCCTGCAAGCGGTCCAATACCTCGATATCGGGATGGCGTATGTCGATGACGAACTCCACGGCGCCGACAATCGTGCTCGGCCCGTCTGTTGCTGGAACAAGTCGACCAACGCTGACCCGTGCTTCGGGGCCCTCAGACCGTCCGGCATCGTTGATCGCAACCAGCATCGCCGCAGCTGCCAGCAACGCGTCGCGACGCGCATCAAGGGGCGTGGTGCCCGCGTGTCCGTCCATACCGGTCACCGCAACATCCAGCCACCGCAAACCCTGAACCGAAGTTACAACTCCGACCTGAACGCCTGCGTTCTCCAATACCGGTCCTTGTTCAATATGCAGTTCAAAAAACGAATCCAGTGGCAGATCAGCCGGACGCATATCGCCGCGCCAGCCGCTGCGCGCGGCTTCGTCCGCAAAGCGCGCGCCGTCGGCTG
>TARA_R110002074_G_scaffold122612_7_pt1 | contig 11061 bp, 9 predicted proteins | sample TARA_R110002074 | Tara Oceans TARA_R110002074 (sample SAMEA4397215) | marine metagenome | biome: Polar Biome; feature: [MIX] marine epipelagic wind mixed layer (ENVO:01000061); material: water (ENVO:00002006), including particulate matter (ENVO:01000060) such as... | depth 10-100 m
TGGGGTAGTTCTAAATTATCGTTAATGCGCTTAGCTCTAACAACAACTTCAGAAAGCTGCTCTTGTTCCTCAACAAGGTTAACTGTAATTTTCTTCCTCGAATTTAAGTTAACATTAGCCGTCTCACTTTTAAAACCAATATAATTAATATGTATCGAATAGGAATTTTGAGGAAGATTCATTGAGAAAATACCGTTATTATTTGTGATACCACCACATGAACATTGATCTATAATAATTTCAGCGCGCTCCAATGGCTGCTTGGTCAACTCATCTATCACCTCTACAACTAAAAGATATTCTTGAGCTTCAATTGTACTTGAACATAAAACCGCAAATACTAAACCCAAAATAAGATTTTTGGCTTTTCTGGTAAAATGATATTTATCTTGGTTTAATTCATCCATGCTTCTGGCTGTATCGCTGTTTTAAATCTTCCTTCGTTACAAGGAGCTTCTATGGTTGCAGGGGGCGGGTAAGGAGACATAAATGTTGGCTCGATGCTCAAGGGCATTTGCGGTTCCAATGAATTTTCTGGAATATCACCTCTTTCAATAAAAATATCAGACCTTGAAGTTGCGGCGGCAGTGAACCTACCAAACACGAAATCATCTGAATCGTTTGGATTATATATATTACCTATTAAAGCTGCTGGTGGTGGTGCATTAAACCCACTATTGTTATCAACCAAGTCCTTTAAAACTTTATAATAATCAAATGCATCTGGAGTCAATGATAACTGTTGAATTTCAACTACAATATTTTCTTTTGTATAGAGTGGTACATTGGCAACAATTAAATCAGTTGTAGTTTTTCCGTTTGAAAATTTATCATCAAATAAAGATATACTTTCTGGGTATCTAACTTTCCAACAATCTGTGTCACAGGTGTAACTAAAATAATCTGGTGTAGAAATACTGGTAGGGCCGCATAACTCCTCACGGTAAATACCATCAAAACAAACTTGGCAAACAAGTAAATTTTCGTAAGATTTAAACGTCCAATAATAATAATTCTCTTGGTCAACCGGGTCATTAAAAGTTAGCGAAATAGCATGACCGGGTTCAAAAGAGCCTGTTCCGTCATTGTATTGCAATTCAGAATTATAGGTAGCCTTTATATTTGAAATAGGGACAGGTTCTAATACTGTTTCAGGCTGTGAACGGTATTGCCTGCCGTCTTTTAAGGTAACCTCAATTTCCCACTGTTCACCAACATTAGCCTTAAATTCAATTGAAGGCACATAAGCTCCTTCCAATTCTACTAATTCAACTATTTCGCTGGTCAAAGAATTTACAAATGATACAGTTGCACCATCTTCAAATTTTGTTTTGTTTATTCCAAAATCGTTTACCGATTTATTAATTATCACATAAGAACCACCTTTTATAGTGGTTGCAATACCTTCTATAAAAACCAGTCCTTCTTTAAACTCAAATTCAGGTTCAACAGGATCAATACAATTTGTAAAGAAAAAGGGGATTAATAATAAAAGGAATTTGGTGATTAATTTATTGTTCATTGAAAGATTTAAAAAAGCACATTATGATTTTAAAGATAGTATTATATATCATATCTGATTCTTTTATAAAAAAAAGCCCTCACAAATAAATGTAAGGGCTTTTTTTATACTAAATTATTTTTTATCGCTTAACAAAAATCATTTGCCCGTCATCAGAAAAGTTTGGTATTTGCAAATCAGCCGCATCTACTGTCATTACATTTCCACTAATAGAGACGTTAATACTTAAAACTTCACCGTCACTTTTGGTAGTTGTTACGATAGTACCGTCAAAAGTATAAGTACTAGATTCAATGTCAGACTCCGTCGGACAAGGAATATCTAAACCTGTACCAGTCGCATTTACTTCTACGTAGTTTGAGGAATTAGAGGCACTAGCCGTTAAATCTTCATTAAATGTCAAGGTAACTACATAACAATCTTTATCCGTTAAAAGATCCAGAATCCCTTTAGCAAATTTTGTGTTATCCGACGCTGTACTATTATCAATTACAAGTTCAGTGGCATCCCAAGTTCCTAAAATAGAGGTACTAGCTACTTCTGTATTTGCTTCATTCTTATCTGAACTACATGAAACAAAAATTAATGCCATTGTTAAAATGGCCAAAATACTTTTATACATTATCGTTAAATTTGGTTATCAACCTTTTAAAACGAAATTATTGTTTTATTATTTTATAAATGGAATAAACAATTAAAAGATTTAAAGCATAAAACGATAGGTAGCTTTTATAAGAAATGTATTATCCTTCTTTTGCCCAAGTATTTGGGCATCCAAATTATTCCCTAAAGTTTCATAAGGATTTGCTGACCCTACAACACCTTGTGACCACACCAAAAAGACTTCTGAACCAGGAATATACTCCCACCTTAATACAAGGTTAGACCTAAATTGAACAAATGAAAAATCTGGATTTTCTATTTCATAATCAACTATTCCGTCTATATCTTCATCTATTGAATACGTATTTCCAACACCTTCGTTACTAATTTGGTTTTCAGAGAACTTAGTTACACGTTCATTAAGATTTTCTGCTATCGGATTATTTACAAAATTAAAATCGGTATACGTACCTCTAGAAATAAAAGGTTGTCCGTAATACTGAATTGATAGATTCGGATTTAAACTGTAATTAAATCGGATAGAAGTGCTAAATGTTCGTTGATCAATATTACCTGTTATATATTTTGGGGTACCATTATAGCTTTTCTCAGTCACATACTGTGTTTTATTGGGGTTCTCTTCATATTCTGATGATATAGAAAGATTAAATGCATCAAAAGGTTGGTAGTATAGCCGTAAAACATAACGTTCTAAAGAGAAATTATCTTCAGCTGCTTGACTATTTATGTAACCTAATGTAAAACTTACTTTCTTTCTGTTATCCGAACCAAAAAAGAGATACCCAAAATTCTCGTCAGACCATCGCCATCTTGGTCCACCACGAAGAACCGTATTTGAAAATATTCTAGGTTTATGCGCTCCTCCTATTTCAGTCCACCAATTATTCTTGTAATTTATAAATCCTTCAAATTGATACTGAATTCTGTTGTAATTACCTTCAAAATCAAAGGTTGTATACTGACTCAGTTCCATCTGTGCCCGACGATAGAAATTGGTTGGCTTTAAAAACAGTCTCTTAATTGAGGCTGTTTGCTTAATTTCATCAGCCTGCCTTAAAAAACCTATATCATTCAATTCTAATTCTGGCGACCTCCATATTAATCCGCCATCATAACGCCAATTTCCACCACCAGCTTTTCCTATTTCTATTTTACCGCCAGTACCTGATAGCGAAGTTCTCGTAGGATCAACCTCTACATGGCCAGCATCTACTCTTTGAAATAAATGAGTTATACTATTTTGAGTTTCGATTATAGCGGTTTCACTACCCATAATATGACTAGTTACAAAGTTACCTTCAAAATAATAGTTTCTATTCTTCCAACTATGTCTAAAATCTATACCACCTGTATATGCGGCACTTCTTAAAAAGTTTAATTCTTCGGTAAGGTTTCTATTGGTGGCGGTTAAAATTCCGCCGATATACGAGTTTCTCTCATTAAAATCTTTTTGAACCCTCGCTACAAGATAATTAGTTAATGGCTCAACAAGCTCAGACCTTCTATTACCGGCAACATCTTCAACATCTGCAAACATTTTACCTGTTACACTTTCCAAAAGACCTAATGACCATCCATTTTTTGTCTTTCCTGAAAATTTAGCGGCTCCTAAAATAGTAGAATTAGTAGGCTCATCAATAAATTCATTAGAAGTCGCAGTGGTAAAACCTTGTGGACTTCTACCGATTCTTCTACTATAAAACACATTATCATTACCATCGGCAAATTCGTAATCAAAAATGTTTTTATTCTCAATAAAAAAAGGCCTTCTCTCTTCAAAAAATATTTGAAACCCATCTAGTGCAATTGCTCCTGGGTCAGCATCTACTTGTCCAAAATCAGGGTTAACAGTTAAATCTAGCGTTAAATCATTGGTTATACCTATTTTAGCATCTAACCCAGCGTTTAGCTTATAATCTTGCCCATCTTTAAATGGATTGCCATTTTGAGCCGGATATATATCGTATTGATTAACAAAGAAAGGTTGAATTTCTAATTGCTTTTGAGGCTGAATATTATGAAGACCCCTTAATCTACCAAACTCACTTACCCAACCTGGCGCTTCTAATGAAATAGGTTGCCAAATAGAACGCTCTTCACCTCTAAAATATCGTCTATGCACTTGAAGGCCCCAAATTTGTTCTTTCTCTGAGCCAAACTTTAATTGACTAAAAGGAATTTTCATTTCTGCTGTCCACCCTTCCTCATCAACATTTGTAGATGTATACCAAATAGGGTTCCAACTAGAATCCCAATAATCTCCATTTTGGGAAATAAACTCATCCCCTTTTACACCTGCTGCTGACACATTAAATGAAAAACCCGTTCGTTTGTCATTATAACTATCAATATTTACTTCTACCCAATCACCAGAAAAACTATCACGTCTTGAAAGTCGTTTCTCAATTTTATTTGGCACACTATCAAAACATCTAATACCGACATATAAAAATTTCTCATCATACGTGATTTTAAAATGGGTAGCCTGGCTAGGTAATTTACCATTATAAGGTTCAAAAACAGTAAAATCGCCATCCCATAGAACATTATCCCATGCGCTATCTGCAAGAATACCATCAACAATTATTAACTCACCAGTTGGTATTGATGCTGTGGTATATTCTTTAATAACGTTTGTGGTGCCTTTTTGAGCATACGATAGCGTGAAGGACAATATAAATAACAGGCACAAATAAAGGTTTTTTACCATAATAACACGTTCTTTGATTGATTGACACTAGTAAATGAGTGACGACAAAAAAAGCTCAATGTTACAATTTTGTCATTAAAACAGATAAGTTTAACAGTATTGTATTTGTTTTAAAATCATCAAAAATTGCATTAATAATAAAAATGTAAAAAATAAAGAAACAAGTATTTGCAATTCAAGTTAATAATCGTAGATTTGCAGCCCCTTTGACGGGATTGATTAAAATAATAGTTAAAAATAGCAGTAGTGGATACATTAAGTTATAAGACCGTTTCGGCCAACAGAACAACTGTAAACAAAGAGTGGTTATTGGTAGATGCCGAAGGAGAAACATTAGGACGCATGGCTTCAAAAGTCGCCTATTTGTTAAGAGGAAAGCACAAGCCAAGTTTTACCCCTCATGTTGATTGTGGTGATAATGTTGTTATCATCAACGCAGAAAAAATTGTTCTTTCAGGAAATAAATGGTCTGATAAGACTTATTTAAGATACACAGGCTACCCAGGTGGTCAACGTGCTACGACTGTAAAACAATTATTGGATAAAAATCCAGAAGGTATTCTTGAAAAAGCAATAAAAGGGATGTTGCCTAAGAATAGATTAGGTGCAGAACTTTTCAGAAACCTTAAAGTTTATGCAGGTACTGAGCATGGCCAGGAAGCACAGAAACCAACTGTTGTTAATTTAAAAGACATTAAATAAGATGGAAGTAATTCATAAAATTGGTCGTAGAAAGACCGCTGTAGCTAGAGTATATCTTTCTGATGGAAATGGAGACATCACTATCAACAACAAAGATTTAAGTGTATACTTCCCGACTGCAACACTTCAATATAAAGTAAAACAACCTTTCACATTAACTGAGAGTTTAGATACTTATAACGTAAAAGTAAATGTTTACGGTGGTGGTATCACAGGTCAAGCAGAAGCAATACGTTTAGCTCTTTCAAGAGCAATGTGTGAGATTGATGCTGAAAACAGAAGCATCTTGAAGCCAGAGGGCTTATTAACAAGAGATCCAAGAATGGTTGAACGTAAAAAATTCGGTCAGAAGAAAGCGCGTAAGAAATTCCAATTCTCGAAACGTTAATTCGAATCACAAAATTACCAGGCACCCTTTTTGGGTGCCTATTTTTATATTTTATCAAACTGGAAAATCCAGATTATTAACAAGTTCATTGAAAGTCCTTTACGGACAATTAAAAATCCTTTAATCTCTTAAAATTAAAGGTAAATTAGTTTAGCATCTAAATGGGGAAGGCTTTTGCACAATTGCAAATACCACTTTTCCATTGCTAATTCATAAGAACGTAAACTAAATTTAAAATGGCGAGAGTCGAAGTAAAACAATTATTAGAAGCAGGTGTACATTTTGGTCACCTAACAAGAAAGTGGAATCCAAACATGGCTCCTTACATCTATATGGAGCGTAACGGTATTCACGTTATCAATCTTTACAAAACAGTTGCAAAATTAGACGAGACCAATGAGGCTCTTAGTAAAATTGCAGCATCAGGTAGAAAGATACTTTTCGTAGCTACCAAAAAACAAGCAAAAGATATCGTTGCTGAAAAAGCAGCAGCTGTAAACATGCCTTACATCACAGAAAGATGGCCAGGTGGTATGTTAACAAACTTCGTTACTATTCGTAAAGCTGTTAAGAAAATGGCTTCTATCGATCGTATGAAAAAAGATGGTACTTTCCTTACTCTTTCTAAAAAAGAAAGACTTCAAGTAGATCGTTTACGTGCTAAATTAGAAAAGAACTTAGGTTCAATTTCTGAAATGACACGTTTACCAGGTGCGTTGTTTATAGTTGATACAATGAGAGAGCACATCGCAGTTAAAGAAGCTCAAAAATTAAATATTCCAATCTTTGCTATGGTTGATACCAACTGTGACCCAAGAGATGTAGATTATTTAATACCTTCTAATGATGATGCCTCCAAATCTATCGACATTATCATGACGGAAGTTACTAATGCAGTTGCTGAAGGTCTTGCTGAACGTAAGTCTGAAAAAGGTGATGCTGCCGAAGGCAAATCTGATGCTAAAAAAGAAAAAGCTCCAAAGAAAAAAGAAGCTGCCGATAAGCCAGCACCATCTCCTGAAAAAGTTGATGCTAAGCCAGCTGCAGTAGTTGCTAAAGCACCAAACGCTGAAGTTGAAGTTGAGGCCACTAAAAAAGCTGTTGCTAAAAAAGAAAAAGTTGAGGCAGATGACTTGACTAAAGTAGAAGGAATTGGGCCTAAAGCTGCTGAAGCTTTAGTTGCTGCAGGTATTACTACTTTTGCTAATCTTTCTAATGGTGATGCTGAAAAAATCAAAGAAATCTTGACAGAAGCAAGTTCAAGAATGGCTCATTTAGATCCAACTTCTTGGCCAAAGCAGGCAAAAATGGCCGCTGATGGTAAATGGGACGAGCTTAAAGAATGGCAAGACAACACTAAAGGTGGTGTAGAATAAGCATCTACATTTTTTTATATAAATAAATTAAGAATAACCCCCTAAAAAGGGTACACTAAAAGTAAAAGAAATGGCAAAAATTACAGCCGCAGAAGTTAATAGATTAAGAAAAACAACAGGTGCAGGAATGATGGATTGCAAAACAGCTTTAGTTGAAGCTGATGGTGATTTTGAAACTGCAATCGAAATTCTTCGTAAAAAAGGTCAAAAAGTTGCAGCAAAAAGAGCCGATAGAGATTCTTCTGAAGGTGCTGCTATCGCTAAGGTAAATGATGATCACACTAGTGGTGTTATTATTTCTCTTAACTGCGAAACTGATTTCGTAGCTAAAAACGAAACTTTCGTAACGTTAGCAACAGAATTAGCAGATTTAGCAATCAATTTTGATTCTAAAGATGCATTCTTAGCTGCTGATTACAAAGGCATGACTGTTCAAGAAAAACTTATTGAACAAACAGGCGTTATTGGCGAGAAAATTGAAATCGGAGGTTTTGAGACTTTAAGCGCTCCTTTCGTAGGTTCATACATTCACGCAGGAAATAAAATTGCAGTTCTAACCGGACTTTCAGCTGCGGTTGATGGTGCTGAAGAAGTTGCAAAAGATGTTTCTATGCAGGCTGCCGCAATGAACCCAGTGGCATTAAATGAAGATGGTGTTGATCAATCTGTAATCGATAAAGAAATCGAAATTGCAAAAGATCAATTACGTCAAGAAGGTAAGCCAGAAGAAATGCTTGACAATATCGCAAAAGGTAAATTAAAGCGTTTCTTTAAAGACAACACCTTGATTAATCAAGATTTCATTAAAGACAGTAAACAAAGTGTTTCTCAATACGTAAAATCAGTTGATTCTAAATTAGAAGTAACAGGATTTAAAAGAGTTGCATTAGGATAATTACAATACAACTAACTCAATAAAAAACCGTCTTACTTTAAAAAGTAAACGGTTTTTTTATTTTTTTAATCAAGCAATAACATATAGCTAAAGCCAATATAACTTAATTTTTTAACCATGCTTTACGTAAAGAGGTTTCAAGTTCAGTGGCATCTTTTACTGGCGCCAACTTTTTGACAACCTTCATAGGCAATCCTACAGATCCTTCGACAGTAACAACCTCCCCATTTCTTTCTACGGTAATCTTTATAATTTTTTCAGGAGCCCAACCAAAGCTCTCACCTACAATTGCTCGTATAGACTTAATAGTAACTTCATCACCATTAATAGCCTTTAAAACATCACCTCCCTTTAAATTCAAATCTTTGAAAAATGAGTTTAACTTAATGCCCTCTCGTATAAACACAACGCTATCATTCTCTACATCGACATCAATATATGGTACTTGACCATCTAAAAAATAACCCGTTTGCTGTTCTACCTCTAAGATGTTTAAACCAACCTTTTTCAAGTAAAGTTCATAATCTATTGGAGTATCACCAATAACATGATTTTTAAAAAAAGCATCTACTTCAGGGTATGTCATTTCTACTATCTCCTTAAACAATGCATCATCATCGAAAGGTACATTAACTCCATATTTCTTAGACAACTCCTTTAATAGCCAAAGCACACCTTTCTCTCCATTACTTTTCTCACGCAATAATAAATCTAAAGACATATTAATTAAAGTACCTTTCTCATATACGTTACCATAATTTGCTTCATATGGTTCCTCTAAAATATTCTTGCTCATAATTGTAAATGACATAGTATCATCATAGAATTTAGAATTGTCAATCTTCATTAACATTTTATCATAAAATTCATCCTCTGAAATTAATCCCTGTTGAACCTGAAATAAGTTAGCGAAGTACTCTGTGGTACCCTCATACATCCATAAATGTTGAGACATTTTAGGGTTATTAAAATCAAAGAATTGTATCTCTTTAGAATGAACCGATAAAGGTGTTACTATATGAAAAAATTCATGAGATACGACATCGACCATAGCCTCCTCCAACCTTTCAATAGGCATGGCCTCGGGCAAAACAACAACTGTAGATGTATGGTGTTCTAAAGCTCCAAATCCACGGGCATCAGGTACATTTACATCTGACAGATACAACAAAATATTATATTCCTTGGTAGTGTCTACATCTCCCAAAAATTTCTTTTGAGCACCCATCATTGAAACCATCCTTTCCTTTAAATCGGCAGCTTTATATACACCATTAGGAGAAAAGAGACTTAACCTAACGGTAATTCCATTAATTTCGAAAGCCTCAGTATTAGGCTTGGTATACATAATTGGATTATCTATAACCTCAAAATATCGTTTGGCCATAAAACCATCCCAAAGCGCATCTGGTTTTCTGTTCGGTTCTAGAAACAATGACGTAGTAGCCACTAATGCTTCAGGTTTATGCACTAATATGTTATAAGGTGTTTCTTTAAAACCGTCAAAATACCCAACAAATCCATGAAGATTAAGCATAAAATTACTGCCTTTTGAAATATTGGTGCCAGCTGGAGAGAATACAGCATCAGCAACTTCGGTTTCAGTATCATAAGTATCATTCACCAAATACTCAACCTTATCCAGCTGAACTCCATTTGAAATACTCCAAGAATTCTCATCAAGTTTAATAACTTCAAGTTCATTCCCTTTATAATCTAGTGCCTTAAAATCTTGAATATACTTACCGTAATTATCAGAACTATATGTGCCTGGGACGGTTCTAGGTATTCGAAACAATACCGTTTCAGTTGTAAAAGCCTTAGGATTCATTTCAACCCTAACACGATCATCAACAACATTGACCAAATCTATCGTAGTTAAAATTGGACTATTATCATCCGACAACAATGATTTACCTGTACCACAGGCATTAAAAAGCAATGCTAGGGCGAAGGCAATTATTATTTTTCTCATAATTAATAACTTATATTCTTGTTAATTTAAAGTTTCCAAAGATATATATTCTACGATATACCATTCAGAAAGATTAATGTTTTGCTTCCATAAAATATTGACCACCCCCATCGAATATTTTCATTATTTTTGATGGCAAATAAAAAACTTAAGATGCACTACAAAAGAATTCTTCTAAAATTAAGTGGCGAAGCCCTAATGGGTGAAAAACAATACGGTATTGATTCTAACAGACTTAATGAATATGCAGAAGAGATTAAAGAAGTAGTAGAAAAAGGCATTGAAGTAGCTATTGTAATTGGCGGAGGCAATATTTTTCGAGGATTAGCAGGTGCAGCCACAGGAATGGATAGGGTACAAGCTGATCACATGGGAATGCTAGCTACTGTTATAAACGGTCTAGCTTTACAGAGTGCTTTAGAAATGAACGGTGTACAAACAAGATTACAATCTGCTATTAAAATCAATGAAGTAGCTGAACCTTTTATTCGAAGAAGAGCAATGAGACATCTAGAAAAAGGTAGAGTTGTAATATTTGGTGGTGGAACTGGAAACCCTTATTTTACTACAGATTCTGCTGCGGTTTTAAGGGCTATTGAAATAGAAGCTGATGTAATTTTAAAAGGTACTCGTGTAGACGGCATATATACAGCTGATCCTGAAAAGGATAAAAATGCAACAAAATTTGATTCCATATCTTTTCATGATGTTCTTAAGAAAGGATTGAAAGTTATGGATACGACCGCTTTTACATTAAGCCAAGAAAATGAACTACCAATCGTAGTTTTTGATATGAACAAAAAAGGAAACTTGCTTAAAATTGTTGACGGCCAAACAATTGGTACAACAGTCAACGTATAATTTTGGTA
>TARA_R110002074_G_scaffold23080_2_pt1 | contig 11060 bp, 11 predicted proteins | sample TARA_R110002074 | Tara Oceans TARA_R110002074 (sample SAMEA4397215) | marine metagenome | biome: Polar Biome; feature: [MIX] marine epipelagic wind mixed layer (ENVO:01000061); material: water (ENVO:00002006), including particulate matter (ENVO:01000060) such as... | depth 10-100 m
AAAGTTGCTTCTAAAAAAAATTTAGAACTTATAATTATAAGATTTCCGCCTTCGCGGAAATGAAAAAATGGCAAAGAAGAAAAAAAAATATTATACCGTTTGGAGTGGTCACAAAACAGGAGTTTTCGAATCTTGGAACGACTGTAAAGCTCAAATAAAAGACTACCAAGGTGCGCAATTTAAATCTTTTTTAACTTTTGAAGCTGCAAAAAAGGCTTTGAAGGGTAATTATTTTGATTACGTTGGAAAAAACAAAGGCTTTAAAAGTGAGCTATCTCCTGAACAATTAAAAAAAATAGGACAGCCTAATTATAATTCTATTTCTGTGGATGCTGCTTCCTCTGGCAATCCTGGAAAAATGGAATATCGAGGCGTAGATACTAAAACAAAAAAACAACTTTTTATTCAAGGCCCTTTTGAAGAAGGCACGAATAACATAGGCGAGTTTTTGGCCTTAGTACATGGTTTGGCGCTTCTTAAAAAAAATAAAAGTGATAGAATTCTTTACACAGATTCTAGAACCGCCATAAGTTGGGTTAAAAAGAAAAACTGCAACACCAAACTAGAACGTAACACAAAAAACAAACCTGTTTTCGATTTGGTTGAAAGAGCTATAGAATGGCTAAAAAACAACACATACAATACCGTTATTGTAAAATGGGAAACCAAAGCTTGGGGAGAAATTCCTGCTGATTTTGGGAGGAAATAAGTTATCTTAGTGTGCTTTCAGGATTTATTTATAAATTTCATGAAAACTTAGAAATAACGTATGCCATACCTATCAAAATTAAATATCAACACAGAGAGAACACATCCATTTCCTTTCGATATTCCTGCAATTAAATACGCAAAAAATATAGATTTATCCAACCCAATTACATTTTTGGTAGGCGAAAATGGCACAGGAAAATCAACACTATTAGAAACTTTGGCTTGTCGTTTACAACTACCCCATATTGATGGCTCAAGCTATTCCAAAAACAGTTTTGATGCCGCCAAAACACTATTGCCCTATTTGGAATTAAAATGGAGTATAGAACGGTCTGTTGGTTTCTTTTTTAGAGCTGAAGATTTTGGAGACTATCTAAACAGTGTTCACAGAACAGGTGTTCAAATTCAAGACCAAATGGGCGATTTACCAGACAGTATTCCAAAACATGTTATTGAGCAAATGAAGGAAAGTGCCAATTATCAGTTAAAACGCATGTGTCAAAATTATGGACAAGAACTCAATGCGTTTTCACATGGAGAAGCCTATCTTCATATTATGAACGAAATGATAAGCACAAGAGGCATTTATCTTTTAGATGAGCCTGAAGCGGCATTATCTCCAGCAAAACAACTCACGCTTATTTACTTTATAAACGACCACCTTCAACATCACAACTCGCAATTTATTATTGCAACACATTCACCTATGTTATTGGCTTATCCTAAAGCATCCATTTATGAGATTACCTCTGAAAGCATGAAACAAACATCCCTTGAAAATACTGATCATTACTCGGTAACTAAATCATTTTTGAACAATCCAAATACTTTTTTAAGACATTTTAATCCTGAAAATTAAGGTGCAATATTCACAATAAAGATTCGTGTATTCGTGGCTAAAAAAACTTATATTTGCACAAAATTAGCAATCCTTTTCATGGGTAAATTAGTAATTGTTGGCACGGTAGCTTTTGATGCTATTGAAACGCCTTTCGGCAAAACCGATAAAATTCTTGGTGGCGCAGCCACTTATATAGGTCTTGCTGCCGCTCATTTTAATGTTGATGCTGCTGCTGTTTCTGTTGTTGGTGGCGATTTTCCTCAAGAGTATTTAGACTTATTATCAAATAAAAATATTGATGTTTCAGGAATTGAAATTATAAAAGAAGGTAAAACCTTCTTTTGGAGTGGAAAATATCATAACGATATGAATTCTCGTGACACTTTAATTACTGAATTAAATACCCTTGCGGATTTTAATCCAGTAGTTCCTGAAAATTATAAGGATGCCGAAGTGGTGATGTTAGGGAATTTACATCCAATCGTCCAATCTAGTGTTTTAGATCAAATGACTAAAAAACCTAAAATGGTGATTTTAGACACGATGAATTTTTGGATGGATTGCGCCTTAGACGATTTGCTAAATGTTATAAAACGTGTAGATGTAATTACTATAAACGATGAAGAAGCGAGACAATTAACTGGAGAATACTCTTTAGTTGTTGCAGCTAGAAAAATTCATGAAATGGGACCAAAGTATGTGGTAATAAAGAAAGGAGAGCATGGTGCTTTGTTATTTCATAACGCCCATGTGTTTTATGCGCCTGCTTTACCATTAGAAGAAGTTTTTGATCCTACAGGCGCTGGAGATACGTTTGCAGGTGGTTTTGCTGGCTATATAGCAAAAACAGATGATGTGTCCTTTGAAAACATGAAGAATGCTGTGATATATGGTTCAACTCTGGCATCATTCTGTGTTGAAAAATTTGGAACAGAGCGCATGCAAAATTTATCAAACGAAGAAATTCATAAGCGACTGTTGCAATTTAAGCAACTAACGCAATTTGAAATAGAATTAACATAAAAAAACGCGCTCTATTTTAGAGCGCGTTTTTTATTTAAAACATTTTGTCATTCTCATTAAGGTGGGAATCTAAACATAGTTTTTCATTTCCTCGAAATCAAAGGTTCAAGAATTCAATGATATGAAATAAAATAATCAGTAAAGCGAAAACATTTTTATAATATGAGTGATGTCTTAAAACACGAATGTGGAATAGCAATGATTAGACTTTTAAAACCACTTGAGTTTTATAAAGAAAAATATGGCAGTGCATTTTATGGTGTAAACAAAATGTATTTACTCATGGAAAAACAGCATAACCGTGGTCAAGACGGAGCTGGTTTTGCAAGTATAAAATTAGATACTGAACCTGGGCAACGCTACATAAGTAGAGTGCGTTCTATAGAACAACAACCAATTCAAGATATTTTCGCTCAAATTAATGATCGAGTTAATAAGGAATTTGAGGCACACCCAGAATATAAAGAAGATGTTGCAGCACAAAAAAAGAATATCCCTTACATAGGAGAAGTTTTATTAGGTCATGTGCGTTATGGAACTTTTGGAAAAAATAGCGTAGAAAGTGTTCATCCTTTTTTAAGGCAGAACAATTGGATGCACAGAAATTTAATTATGGCTGGAAACTTTAACATGACCAATGTTAAAGAACTTTTTAGTAACCTAATAGAATTAGGGCAGCACCCAAAAGAATATACCGATACCATTACTATAATGGAAAAAATTGGTCATTTTCTTGATGATGCTGTGAGTAAAATATATAAAGATTTAAAAAAAGAAGGCTATAATAAACAACAAGCATCACCACTTATTGCTGAGCGTTTAAAAGTAGCTAAAATCTTAAGGCGAGCTGCAAAAAATTGGGACGGTGGTTATGCAATGGCTGGACTTATTGGTCATGGTGATTCATTTGTTTTGAGAGACCCAGCAGGAATTAGACCCGCTTTTTATTATAAGGATGATGAGATAGTAGTTGTAGCTTCTGAACGACCAGTGATTCAAACCGTTTTCAATGTAAAATTTGAAGACGTTAAAGAATTAGAACCTGGACAAGCCATTATTACTAAACATTCAGGAGAAGTAAGACTTAAACAGATTTTAGAACCTTTAGAAAAAAAGTCATGTTCTTTTGAACGCATCTATTTCTCTAGAGGTAGTGATGCAGAAATTTACCAAGAGCGTAAAATGTTAGGGAAGTTGTTGATGCCAAAGGTACTTGAAGCGATTGATAATGATACTAAAAATACTGTTTTCTCATATATTCCTAATACAGCTGAAACCTCGTTTTTTGGAATGATTGAAACTGCTGAGGCTTTTATAAATAAAACTAAAACTGCAGCCATTTTAAATGGGCAGCGATCATTATCGGCAGCAAAAGTTACCGAGATTTTATCTGAACACGCAAGAGTTGAAAAAATAGCTATTAAAGACGTTAAGCTTAGAACCTTTATTACTGAGGATAGTAGCAGAGACGATTTAGTAGCACACGTTTATGATGTAACTTATGGTGTTATTAAACCTACAGATAATCTAGTTATTATTGATGATAGTATTGTACGAGGCACCACTTTAAAAATGAGTATCTTAAAAATGCTAGATCGATTAAATCCTAAAAAAATAATTGTAGTGTCTTCTGCTCCACAAATTCGATATCCAGATTGTTATGGCATTGATATGGCAAACCTTGAAAGCTTGGTGGCTTTTAAAGCTGCTTTAGAATTACTAAAAGATTCTGGCAAATACGATATTGTAAAAGACGTTTATAATAAGTGTGTAACACAAACAGATTTAGAAGACAAACACGTACAAAATTTTGTCAAAGAAATATATGACCCTTTTACAGACGAAGACATATCAGATAAAATATCAGAGTTGTTGAGTGATGATTCGATAAAAGCAGAAGTAAAAATTATTTTTCAGCCTGTAGAAAATTTACATAAAGCTTGCCCTGAGCATTTAGGAGATTGGTATTTTACTGGAAACTATCCAACTGTGGGTGGAAATAGAGTTGTTAACCGTGCGTTTATTAATTTTTATGAAGGGAATAATGAACGCGCCTATTAATTACGAAATTAATAATTTTAGTGAAGGAAAACAGGTATATGTGTATTTCACCCAAAAAAAATGCGGTTCATCTAAAAAATAGTCAAAATATTTAAATTACACATAAATTGGTCTCACCATAACATAAGTAGGTTAAGTTCATGGTAGATTTGGGGCAAAAAAGGTGAACTTCTGTTCGCCTTTTTTATGCAATTTAGTTTCCTCATTAATTTGATTTTGCGTATTTCATTTTATCCTAATTAACTAACATAATTCCTTTTAAGCCAATATTTGCGTAGTTTAACTAAAATATTTTAGCAAACAATATTGCTGTCATATATTTGAAGAACCATAACATAAGTAGGTTAAGTTTATGGTAGATTTGGGGCAAAAAGGTGAACACTAGTTCACCTTTTTCATTTTATATATATTCTAAAATTAAGCTTTTACGAGAATAACAATTCAATTAAAACCTAGGTATTAAATGTTAAAGAATTGTTTTCAATTTAAGACATAAAAAAACCTCTTTGTTATACAGCGTAAAGAGGTGTTAAATTAAAAATATTTTTAGACGTTTTAAAACTCTATTTTAGACTCAAATGGTTCTGACCATTTTGATGCTCTTCCAATTGCAGGTTCTATAGTAGCAAAAACTTCTAACTTTTTTGAATAATGCGACGATGTGTCGTCTAATCTACCTAACTGTAATCGCATAGACGTTTTAATTGTTTCTATTTTATTTAATGCAGATATATATTCAACCTGAAAGCCTAAATATTCATCTTTTCGGTCTGTTACTATAGGGAAAACCTTGCTTTCATCCCAATTTGGTATTACTAAAGGCGCATCAACTTCGCCATGGATATCATAAACAAATAAGTGTAAACAATATTCCATTTTGAATTGTATATCTAAATCATGAAATTCAATTTCTGTAACAACTGTAAAATCATTATGATTATCGTTAATAATGATGACTTCTGGAATTGATAATAACCCAACCGATAAAATTTTTGCCATTTTTGTTTACTTTTTAAATAAATAAATTTTTTGGTTATAATTTTTTTTTCATGGACATTAAAATCCCTACAATAACACCAATGGCAAAACTGCCTAAAATGATTAAAACTCTTGAGATTGAAAGTTTCCATAAAAGAAACTTAACATCAATAACCTCTGCGTTTTGAAGTGATAAAACAACAATCATAGTTGCGAACAGTATTGCAAGAATTGTTTTCAATTTCATAACACTATTTTTTTATTATTTGAGATTTATCATTTAACCCTTCAACTTTAATTTCGGGGTTACCATAAACATAAATATTGCTTCTTCCTTTTGCGTAAACACTTAAACTTTTGCTTGAATAAACATAAATATCTGATGAGTTGGAACCGTTTATAATTGCATTTGTAGCCTTTAAGTTTTTAGCTTTAATATCAGATGTTCCAGTGGCTATCAGGTTTAGGTCATCACAATTGCCTTCAATGTTCATATCGGCTCTTTTGTTTAGGGTTAAATTAAATTTTGTGACAGATATGCTTCCTTTTGTATTGGCGTTATCATTTAAAGTAATAGTAGCTATGTCTCCATTAAGATTTAATTTCCCGTTTGAACTTCCATTCATTTGAATTGAAATATCACTAGAAATAATATCCAAATCAAAATCAGAATTATCAAAACTACGTAACATAAATGTATCTGTTCTAAACATATTTTCACCTTTAAGCTTTGCGTTTTTATATAATTTAATGTTGCTTAAAGATTTAAAAGTTATATGTATTTCTAATGCCTTGCTTGATGTAATATTGCTAGTTGTGTAAATTTTTAGAATACCATCAACAACTTCAAGTTTTATTGAATTGATTAAATTAGAATCTGCTTTTAACCGATATCCTTCAGAACCAGTTTGCATTAAAGAAGCCTTTAAACCATCAGTAATTTCAATTTGAGAAAAAGCATCTAAATTTTTATAAACCTCAATAACGTCTTTATTGCCCTTTATCTTTTGTTTCTTTTGTGCGGATGCTAATATTGAAAATAGCAATGCTAGTATTAATATTGAATTTTTCATTTTATATAATTATGATTAAATTAAAAAGAGGCGATTATTCTCAGTTATGGAGATATCTGCTATTAATCAAACTTCAAATAATCGCTCTTATCACTCTGAAAATACTTGCTATTAATCAACTTACTTTTGTCCACAGTTTTCGATTTTTTGCAAGATTTTCATTGTTTGTTACTAGCCTTTTTTAGTTACTCTTGTATCTACTAATTCCTTAATAGGTATGACTATTACATCCTCATCCACCTTTATACTTACACAAATATTATCTATGGATACAATTTTACCTGTAATATCATCCAATGAAATTATTTGCCCTACTTCAAAATTTTTCTTTGAATAAAAGGAAAACAATAAACTTTTAATCACCTCTCTTGAGCCAAACCCAAAGCCTATTGCTACGGTTAATAAAATAGCTCCTAATATAATTGTAAGATTATTGGTGATGATATCAGTGTCAATACCGGCTTGGTTTAAAGCGGTAATAGTAATAGTTATAATTATGACATAGAAAACTAAATTGCTTATAGCTCTATCACCTGCTAAATCAAAAGATTCAAACAACCCTCTAATTGCTTTTTTAATAAAGTTTGCAATGTATAAGCCTACCATAAATAACGCAATGGCACTAAAAAGTCTTGGTAAATAACGAAGTAGGTTTCCTATTTCTAATGAAACTATTTCCCAACTCATAATATCTGAGGCGATAATTAAAAAGACTAAAAATATAACCCATTTTACGAACCCAACAATAACAGTAGTTACGTTAAATTTTAAATCGGTTTTTCCAAAAAGGTTTTTGTCGTTAATAATATCGGTTAACTTATCAATCTTTGCGAATTTCAACATACGTTTTAATACAAATGCAATGACTTTAGTAATTAACCAACCAACGATTAAAATTAAAATAGCGAATATTATTTTTGGAGCTACCTCGGCTATATTTATAGCCATTTGATTAAGCGATTGAATTGTCAAATCTTTAATGTTTGTTATTGTATCCATTGTTTTTTCTTATTAAACTAGTTAGTTATTATTTCTTCTTTTTTTCAAAAAAGGCTTTTGCGGCACTTGTATAATTATTTGAGAATAAATCTGCTATATCATTAAGCAACTTCATTCTTGCAACGTCTGTCATCACTTTATTTTTTAATTCTTTTGGAACTTCTTGGGGTGGAAGTGCGATTTTTTTAAACGGATTTTCCATAGGTATTATCTTAAATTATTATAAGCTTCAATTATTCTAGCCTTTGCTCTTTTAAGCCTCATTTTTACAGCACTTTCACTTACCTCTAAAACTTCTGTGATGTTTTTAATTGAAAAATCATCTTGATATTTTAGCAGTAAAATCATCTTATCTTCTGGCGCAATAATTTCTAAGGCTTTTTTTAAGGTGTCTTCTTTTAACTGAAATAATGAATAGTCTTCTACTTCAATTTGTAAATGCTCAAAATCTTCTGGTTCCAAATCATCACTATGTACTTTTTGTAAAACATTTTTATGTACATAATCAACACATAGATTATATGTAAACGCATAAAGCCATGTTGAAAATTTTGATTTGCCGCTATAAGAAGATAGTTTTTGGTACAGTTTAACAAAAACATCTTGCGCTAAGTCTTGGGCTTCAACCTTTGTTTTAGTAAAACCATAACATTTGTTGTAGACTAGATGCGAAAATCTTTCATATAATATTGCAAATAAAATATCATTATTGGTTTTAACAATTTGTTCAACAAGTTCCTCATCAGTTAGATTTTGGAATGTACTGTCGTTTTTCACAGCATTATTTAATTAGTTATATTATTATGACTGATACTTTTTAAAAAAGTCACTTAATTTTAAAAAAATCAAAAAAAAAATTGTTTACATTTGAGTCTAACTATTTATTAATTGGGTTGTTACACATATTTCAAACTCTTTATAAATTAAAAAATGAAATCCATTTAAAGAGTGACTTTTTTAAAAAGTATCAGTCATAAGTTAGTTACTAACTTACCTAATTTAAAATGAGTAAAACACTTTCATCTGTTAAAGCCAATTTTGGCACACTTCCAGTTTTTTTAACTGCTATATCAACCATTCTTGGTGCGGTTATGTTTTTAAGATTTGGTTTCGCTGTTGGATCTGTTGGATTTACTGGCACCCTACTAATTATTTTAATAGGTCATTTAGTAACAATCCCAACAGCTATGGCCTTAGCTGAAATTGCAACTAATCAAAAGGTTGAGGGCGGCGGCGAATATTTTATTATATCACGATCATTCGGTGTTAATATAGGAGCCGCTATTGGTATAGCACTTTATTTATCCCAAGCCATTAGTGTAGCTTTTTATGTGATTGCTTTTGGTGAAGCTTTTGACGCGATCAAACCTTGGGTATTAAGTGAGTTTGGTTACGAACTTTATGATAACCGCCTATTTACTATTCCTGCATTATTGCTTTTAATTTGGCTTATGGTTACTAAAGGAGCTGATTTAGGCATGAAAGCCTTGTATGTTGTAGTTGTCATGCTTGCTATTTCATTAGTGCTTTTCTTTATGGGTTCAACTCCACATTCTGAAGTTTTTGATAGCGCTCAACTATTTAAAAGTATGGATTCTGATAAAGGATTCTTTTATGTTTTTGCTATTATATTTCCTGCATTTACCGGCATAACAGCGGGCGTTGGATTGTCTGGCGATTTAAAAGACCCTAAAAAGTCTATTCCTTTAGGAACTCTGGCAGCCACTATTATAGGTATGATACTATATGTGTTTATCGCTTATAAATTAGTATCATCTGCAAATTCAACAGATTTAATTAATGATCAATTAATAATGAGTAAAATTGCACTTTGGGGACCTATCATTCCTATTGGTTTAGCAGCAGCCACTATTTCTTCAGCTTTAGGCTCATTTATGGTGGCACCTAGAACCTTACAAGCTATTGGTGGTGATAAAGTGTTCCCTAATAGGTTTGTGAATTTTTGGGTTGCCAAAGGATCTAAAAAGAATAATGAACCTAGAAACGCTACCATTCTTACAAGTGGTATTGCATTAATTTTTGTGTTAATGGGTGATGTTAATGCTGTTGCAGAAATTATCTCTATGTTTTTTATGGTTACATATGGGTCGTTATGCCTAATCTCATTTATGCAGCATTTTGCGGCAGACCCAGCTTATCGACCCTCTTTCAAATCTAAATGGTATTTATCTTTGCTTGGTGCTATTATGAGCGTTTATTTAATGTTTAAAATTAATACGCCGTATGCTATGGCCGCTATTGCACTAATGGTCGTTCTATATTTTTTTATTTCGATAAAAAGTGATACTAAAAAAGGAATGGCCAATATTTTTCAGGGAGTAATTCATCAGTTTAGCAGAACGATACAAGTATTTCTTCAAAAAGCGGAAAAAGATAAAACGGAAGAAGATTGGAGGCCCGCTGTAATTTGCTTATCAAAAGATAGTTTTGAGCGTTATAGCGCTTTAGAAATGATGAAATGGATATCACATCGTTACGGTTTTGGCACCTATATTCATTTTGAAAAAGATTATTTCTCAAAAGAATCAAAACAAAAAGCTCAGCAAAAACTTGAAAAATTAATTAAAATTTCTAGTTCTAGTCATTCAAATGTCTTTTTAGAAACACTTATTTCTCCATCAAATACCGGAGCTATTATTCAAGCAATTCAACAACCTGGTATATCTGGCCAGCCAAATAATATGATGCTTTTTGAGTATAAAAAAGGGCAAACAGAATGGTTAACAGATGTTGTAGATAATTATAGTGTTTTAAAAACTGCCCAATATGATTTATGCATTTTAGCTACTTCTGATAAAGGTTTTGGATATAAAAAAGATATTCATGTATGGATTAATAAAGATGATTATGAAAATGCCAACTTAATGATTCTATTATCCTATATTATTTTAGGGCATAGTGATTGGAAAAAAGGTCAAATTAAAATTTTTGCAACCTTTCCTCAAGAAGATTTGAAACAAGAGCAAGAACATTTAATTGATCTAACTTCAAGTGGCCGTTTGCCAATATCTGCAAATAATATTAGAGTTTTACCTTTAAATGAAGGCAAAAGCAAACACGATTTAATAAATGAGCACTCAGCAGATGCAGATTTAACTGTTATTGGGTTTCATGAAGGTATGATTAAATCTGAAAAAAGTATAGAGCTTTTTGAAGATTATGACAAAATTGGTAATATTCTGTTTGTAAACACATTAACCTCCAAATTTATAAAATAGCTATTGGTTTAAATTTTAAAAATTAAACCAAAAAATCGCCTAGAATAAAAATTCTAAACGATTTAATATTTAATATTATGTCCAAACTAATTACTTAGCTTCTGCGTAACGCTTTTCAATTTCATTCCAGTTAAT
>TARA_R110002074_G_scaffold390_7_pt1 | contig 11059 bp, 7 predicted proteins | sample TARA_R110002074 | Tara Oceans TARA_R110002074 (sample SAMEA4397215) | marine metagenome | biome: Polar Biome; feature: [MIX] marine epipelagic wind mixed layer (ENVO:01000061); material: water (ENVO:00002006), including particulate matter (ENVO:01000060) such as... | depth 10-100 m
CGAACGCCCGGCGGTCGAGGCCGCAGCGGCGGCGGACCCGGGCATCCGCGACCTCGGGCGCCAGCCCTATCGCGTGCTGCCGGGCATCGTCGCCAGAAGCATCTGCGGCCTGGTGCCGAAGAACAATCTGGGCGACCGCACGGGCACGGGGCTTTATCCGCTCAAGGTGTTCGAAACCCTGTCCTGCGGTGTGCCGGCCGTGGTGTCCGACTTTCCGGGACAGGCCGATCTGGTGCGCGACAACGATTGCGGCCTGGCCGTGCCGGCCGAAGACCCGGATGCCCTGGCCCGCGCCGTCGCCGACCTGGCTGCGGATCCGGCAAGCGTAAAGGCCATGGGGGCCCGGGGCCGCGACGCCATCGTCGCCGCCCATTCCTGGGACATCCGCGCGGGCGCGACCCAGGAAGTTCTGATGCGTCTGACGGACCGAGTTCCCGAAATCTGATGCGCCTTGCCCCGGCAATCCGCGCCTTGACGAGCGACCTTCTGTTCGTCGATGGCGCGAAAATTCTCGCCGTCAATGTGGCGGGCGCCGGCTTGGCCTTTGTGTCGCACGTGCTGTTCGCCCGTTGGCTCGGCGTCGCTTCCTACGGTACTTACGTCTTCGCCCTGTCCTGGCTGAGCATCCTGTTCATCCTCATCCAGGCGGGCATGAACCTGTCCATGGTCCGCTTCATCGCCGAGTACCGGGCGCAAGGCAACCGCGCGGCCATGACGGCGGTCGTCGGCTTCTCCAACCGGGTCATCCTCATTTTGGGGGCATGCATCGCGGTCATCGGATGGGCCGTGATCGTCTGGACCCTACCGCAATCGGCCGAGGAAATGCGCGGCACCCTGTACGGCGCCCTGGCGCTGACCGTGGTGATGGCCTTAATCCAGCAACGGACGGCCGTATTGCAGGGTCTTGAACGGGTGGTTCATTCGACGCTGGTGTTCGAGATTGCCCGCCCCCTCGCTTTACTGGCGGCCGTTTTTGTCCTTGCACAATTCGCGGCCCTCGACGCGGCCCTGGTGATGGCCGTGAACCTGGTTGTCAGCCTGGGCGTGCTGATCGTGCTCATGGCCTATGCCCGGTCCAGTATCCTCGCCGAGCCGGCAACCGATGACCGCCCCGCGCCGTCATGGCGGGACTTGTTAAAGGTCAGCCTTCCATATGTCGCGATCACCGGCCTGACCATCCTGCTGACGCAAATGGATATCCTTATGATCGGCCATATCCTGGGCACGGAACAGGCAGGGCTGTATGCACCCGCCGCCAAGGTCGCGCTGCTGGCGATTTTTCCGGTGGTCGCCGTGCGCGCCCGGTTCGGCCCAATGGCGGCCAAGCTGTTCGCCGAGGGCAAGACCGCCGAGCTTCAGAGCCGCATGAACGTGGCGACGTTGCTGTCGATCGCGGCCTGCACCGCAATGCTGGTGGTGATTCTGCCCGGACGCTCCCTGATCCTTGGCCTGTTCGGCCCGGACTTCCTTCCGGGCGGCGAGGTCGTTGCAATCCTCGCCCTGGCATACCTTGCCTATTCCCTGATGGGCGCCGCCGAAATGTTCTTTCTGGTCGGCCCGTTCGAGCGCATGAACGCCGTGGTGTCCGCGCTGACGTTGGGGGCCAATCTGATCCTCAATCTGATGCTGATCCCGCGTTTCGGGATCGAGGGTGCTGCAATAGCGACCGGCGCCGCGATGGTCCTCCGCGCCGGCATATCGAGCGCCATTATCTGCCGGCGCACGGGGCTGGTGCCTTGGGCCCGCACCGCCGGCACGCACGGAGCACGACAATGACACCCGTCCTGATCTTGAGCGGCGGCCTGATGGTCCTGATGGCCGTTGTCGAAGGCCTGAATTTTTGGCGGACGCGGCGCATCACCTTCCTGACCGCCGCGCATGCGTTGATCGCGGCCGCCTATTGTCTGCCGCCGTTCCTGATCGCCTTTCTGCCCGGCACCCCTTGGGAAACGGGCCCACGCGGTGCGGTGGACCCCAACCCATGGGGAATCCGGCTTTATCTCCTCGATCTTGCCGATCACCTGAGATTACCGGAAGGCGCCTATATCACCACGGGGGTTATTCTGATCGGTGCTTACGTGGCGCTTCTTGCCGGTTACGGTGCGGCACGCGTCTTTCCCCTGCGCGCCTTTTCCAGTAACGGCGTATCAACCGGTCTTTTGGCGGTCTCCGGCGTCGCATTGGGAACGATCGCCCTTATCGCCATGACGATTTACACGTCCCAGTACACTGGAATTCGTCAACTCATCGACATGGGCATTCATGTGCGGACGGGCACTTTTCCCGCGAAATGGGGATACCTCCAGGTCCTGTCGCAGGTTGCCTTTCCCGCCTTCCTGATTTTGATCGGCGCGGCCATTCGGATGCGGGGCGGCATGCGCATTCTCGTTCTGTTGTTGGCTGCTGCCGTTTGGTATGCGGGCTTTCTCCGCGTGTACCATGTCGGCGGACGGCTCGAACTCTGCGCTTTTCTGTTTACACCGTTTCTCGCGGCGATGTTCCTCATGCGCTCGAAAACCGCTGCGCTCCTGATCATGCTATGCATCGCGGTGGTCGGTCTCTTCATCGCCAACCTGCCCCACACCTTCTCGCGCGACCCCTTTGGCATCGGCGTGGCGACGATCCATCAGATGGGCACGGATCTCATCAATCATATCCTGTTCATCATCGCGGATTTCGGCTTTCCCCATATTGCCGCCGCCCACACCGTTACCGCCACGCCCGACCCGATCCCGTTTCGCTACTTCATCGACCTTCCCCTGGGCCTGGCCTACATGCTGCCCAACTTCTCAGGCGTCGAAACTCTGCCGCCGATGATCCTGAGCCTGCATGTGAAGATGCTGCCGTGGATCCCGGTCGACCTGTTCTCGTTCGGTTATTACAGCCTGGGGACCCTGGGGGTGCTGATTATCTTCGCCGCCTTCGGCGCGGTGCTGGCCCTGTTCGATGGATGGCTGACGGAGAGCGCCGATTGGTTGGGCCAGGCCTTGCGCGCGGCCTGGTTGTTCTATCTGCCGTTCCGGCTGCTCTACGCGGATCCTTATGCCGTCCTGCAATCAGGTTTCGGGTTAATCACCGGAACGGTCCTTGTCGCCGCCCTGGCCCTGTTGACGGCGTGGCGGCGGCGCGGCGCCTAACCTGCCGGCGCGATCAGCGGCGCCGCATCCGGATACTTCAGGCCGGTGGAAACGGTCCCGCCGCCCAGTTTGGCGATGTCGAACACTCGGTTCTGCACCCCGTCGCCCGCCAAGTGAACGATCCCGAGGGGCTGATGCGGCGCGTGCGGTTCCACGAACAGGCGGCGGGCGGGATCGAACTTCAACGCGCCGTGGCCGCACAGCCAGTTGCAGTAGGCCGGCAGGAAGGTCGCCGGCGCCTTATCGCCGAACACCACGTAATTAAGCGCCGTCTGTTCGGAAATCCGGCCATAGAGATCCCGGATGCCGGGCCGAAGGCGCCAGCGGCACAACGCGGCCTTTAGCGCCGCCTGCCACAACCGCCAATGGGGCGCGTCGCCGCGCAACGCGAAGGCGCCGGAATTGAGGATCGGATTGCGGCCCAGACGGTCGGCCACCTTCCAGCCATAGGCCCAGCGGTACATGCGGTGGCTGGGCCGCCGCCAATAGGCCCGGGGCCGTTTGTAATGGGCGACATACCCGCGGTCGATTTCCGGCACGATGGCAAGCGAACCGTCGGCGGCGGCGGCGAGAAACAGGGAAATGACCGACGCGTCCTGCACCCAGGCGTCGGAATCGATCCACATATAGGTTTCGTAACCGGGGAAATGGTTCGGCAGATAGGGCCTGGACACCATCGCCTTGAAATATCCCGGCGTGCGGTCGCGGCCGGGAAAGTCCAAATCCCAACCGACGGTCACCACCGAAGCCGCCATATCCTTCAGAACCGCAACCTGATCCGCCGTCAATCCGACGTCGAGAATACAGAGATCGGCATCCAATTCCGGCGCCCGTTCCCGCAGGGAGCGCACGGTTCCCATGAGAAGATCGAAATAATTGGCGTCCGAAGAGATGACAATCGCGGTCTTGGAACCATTGGGCATATTCAAGGTCCGGTCGTTCGGGGTCGGGCGGTCGGCGGTGCGCCGCGATCTTATGCGCTGATGCGCCAATGCGGAACCTAGTTGTTTCAATAGCGCGAAGAGGTTAAGAGCCTGAATATGACGAAACGCAGCATTTCCGTAATCGGTCTGGGATACGTCGGCCTTCCCGTCGCCGCGGCGTTCGGGCGCGCCGGGTTTTCCGTCGTCGCCTTCGACATCTCAACCGCGCGGCTGAATGAACTCCGCGCCGGCCACGACCGCACCCACGAGGTCGAGGCCGCCGATCTGGCCGCAGCAAACCTGACCTTCACCGACAACCCGGCGGATCTGGCCAAGGCCGACTTTCACATCGTCACCGTGCCGACGCCGATTGACGGCCTTCGGCGGCCGGACCTGGGGCCGCTGACGGCCGCGACGGAAACGCTGGGCGCCGTCCTCAAGAAGGGCGATATCGTCGTTTATGAATCGACCGTCTATCCCGGGGCGACGGAAGAAGAATGTGTGCCGATCCTGGCGGAACGCTCGGGCCTGGCCTACGGCCGCGATTTCTTCGTGGGCTATTCGCCGGAACGCATCAACCCGGGCGACCGTGAACACCGGTTCGAGACCATCATGAAGGTCGTGTCGGGCTGCGACGCGGAAACCGCCCGCATCGTCGCCGACACCTACGGCGCCGTCGTCACGGCGGGCGTGCATCTGGCGCCGACCATCAAGACCGCCGAGGCCGCAAAGGTGATCGAGAACACCCAGCGTGACCTGAACATCGCGCTGATGAACGAACTGGCCCTGATCTTCGACCGCCTGGACATCGACACGTCCGATGTTCTGGCCGCCGCCGGCACAAAATGGAATTTCCTGCCGTTCACGCCGGGCCTGGTCGGCGGGCACTGCATCGGGGTCGATCCCTACTATCTGACCCATCGCGCCGAAATGGCCGGCTACCGGCCCGAGGTCATCCTGGCCGGGCGCCGCATCAACGACGAGATGGGCCCCTTCATCGCCCGCGAAACCATGCGCCGACTGTCCAAGAGGGGGGGCATCAAATCGTTTCGCGTGACCATCCTGGGTCTGACGTTCAAAGAGAACGTGCCCGACGTGCGCAACACCAAGGTGATCGACATCGCGCACGAGCTGGAACGCTTCGGCGCCGACGTGACGCTGCATGACCCGATGGCCGACCGGGCGGAAGTCAAACACGAATTCGGCGTGGAATTGGCGGCGGATGACGCCCTTGGCCAGGCGGACGCCGTGATTCTGGCCGTCCCGCATGAGGCCTATCTGGCAAGGGGCTGGGATTGGATCGCCGGGCTTCTTGCCGACGACGACGGTCTGGTCGTCGACGTCCGCGCGCGGCTGGCGCGCGACGGCCGCCCGTCCACGGTCGAGCTGTGGCGGCTGTGACGGCGGGCGGGGCCGGCTGATCGCCATGCCGGACATGCGGCCCCAGCGCCCGCGGCTGTTGTTCATCGTGACCGAGGACTGGGCGTTTCTGCGCCATCGCCTGCCCATGGCGCGGGCCGCCCTGGACATGGGGCTGGAGGTCGCCGTGGCGACCCGCGTGTCTGAACATGCCGACGCCATCCGCGCCCTCGGCATCACGGTGTTTCACACGCCGGTCGAGCGCGCCGGCCTGTCGCCCATCGGCGACCTGCGCTACCTGGCCCGGCTGATCGGCGTGCTGCGCCGCTTTCGCCCCCAATTGATCCATAACGTCGCCGCCAAGCCGATCCTGTACGGCACCCTGGCGGCGCGGCTTTGCGCACGCAGCGCCAGGCTCATCAACGCCTTCACCGGGCTCGGCATCCTGTTCACCGACGATGGGACAAAGCGATCCCTGAAAAGCCGCCTGCTGGGCGGTCTGCTAATGGGGATGCTCCGCCGCCTGTGCGGCCATAAACAAGTCCACATGCTCGTGCAGAACGAAGACGACCAAAGTTTCCTCGTGGCGCGCGGCATCGGCCGGGCCGAACGCACCCACCTGATCCCAGGATCAGGAGTCGATCTGGCGCAGTTTCCGGTGACACCCGAACCCCCGGCGCCGCCGGTGCGCGCCGTTCTGGTCGGCCGGCTGCTGAAAACCAAGGGGGTCGAGGAATTCGTCCAGGCGGCCAGGATACTGAAGGATCGCGGATGCGACATCCACATGATCCTGGTCGGCGCCCCCGACCCCGGCAACCCGACGACCGTGACACAGGACCAGATCGGCGCCTGGGTCGCGGAAGGTTTGGTCAAGTGGGCCGGCGAACGGAACGTCATCGCCGCCGTCTGGGCGGGGGCCCATATCGCCGTGCTGCCGTCCTACCGCGAAGGCCTGCCGAAAAGCCTGCTGGAGGCCGCGGCCTGCGCCCGCCCCCTGATCGCGACGGACGTGCCGGGCTGTCGCGCCCTGGTCCGCGACGGCGAAAACGGCCTTCTGGTGCCGCCCCGGGATCCGGTGGCGTTGGCTGACGCGATCGAACGACTGGCCGCCGACGGCGGACTGCGCCGGACGTACGGGGCCGCGGCGCGGCGGGATGTCGAGGCCCGGTTGTCGCAGGACAGGATCGCCGCCGCCGTGCAGAGGCTCTACGCTGAGGTGCTGGGCGACCCCGCCCTTCCGCCCGCATCGGACCAGGCGTAAACTCCGCCATGGTCTTGACCTTCGACACCGCATTGATCGCCGCCCTGGTGTTCGGCGTCATCGCGCTCGGCACGAAGCCGCTGATTGCCCTGCTTCAGCGCATTCGCCTCCTCGACCATCCCAACGAACGCAGCAGCCATCACCGTCCGACCCCCGTGGGCGGCGGCCTGTTGATCGTGGCCGCCTTGGTCCCGGCCTGGCTATGGCTGGGCGGCGATGCGCTGGTCCCCCTCGCCCTGGCGGCCCTGGGCCTGGCCGCGATTTCCCTGGTCGACGATTTCCGCCGCGTGCCGACAGGGCTGCGGTTCGCAGGCCATGTCGCGGCGGTCGCCTGGGTCCTGTCCCTGAACCCCGCCTTGGCAGGCTGGCTGCCGGACGCCGTTCCCGCGCCCGTGGCGTTGATCGGCGTCGGCCTGGGCTGGGTCTGGTTCATCAACCTGTTCAATTTCATGGACGGCATCGACGGCATCACCGGCGTCGAATGCCTGGGCATCGGGGCCGGGGTTGTCGTCCTCGCGGGCCTGGGTCTGGTGCCACCAGGCCAAGCCGGATTGGGGCTTTATCTGGCCGCCGCCGCCGCCGGTTTCCTGATCTGGAACTGGCATCCGGCCAAGGTTTTCATGGGTGATGTCGGCAGCGTCCCGCTCGGCTTTCTCATCGGCTGGCTGTTGCTGGAAATGGCCGCCGCCGGCGCCTGGGCGCCGGCGTTCATCCTGCCCGCCTATTACCTGGCCGACGCGACATTAACCTTGGTGCGGCGAATCTTGCGGGGCGAGGCCCCCTGGCAAGCCCATCGCGACCATTTTTACCAACAGGCCACCAAGGGCGGGCGCAGCCATGCCCAGGTGTCATTCCTGATTTTATGCCTTAACGCCCTGCTGATCGCCGCGGCGGTCCTTGTTTCCTGGATCGGCCCGTGGCCCGCCCTGGTCTTCGCGGCGGGGGCGACGGGCGGCCTATTGGTCCTGTTCCGACATCCTGGTGATGCCGCGAACCCTTGAGGTTCCGGGAAGTGATGGTAAAAGCAGGGGCGAAAGACGTCATGCCGGCCCCCACCGCGCACCGGCATCACCACAGGCAATGGATTTAGCCTTGTTCAAATTGCCCACCCGCCGCATTCCGCCGAGAGGATGGATCGTCTACGGCCATGATATCTTCATGGCCGGATTGTCCTTTCCGCTGGCGCTATACCTGCGTCTGGGCGATGCCATGTGGGCACAGCCGGCGGATGTGATGCTGATCGCCGGTGGGTTCTTCACCCTTGCGGCGGCCGTTGTTTTCTATGTCGCGGGTCTCTACCGCGGGGTCTGGCGCTATGCCTCCATCAACGACCTGCTGACGATCACCAAGGCGGTCAGCCTCGCGGTCCTGATCTTCCTGCTCGCCATGTTTATTTGGGTTCGGCTGGAAGGTTTTCCCCGCTCGCTGTTCGCCATTCAGTGGATTTTGCTGATCGGCATGCTGGGCGGTCCCCGCTTCGTCCACCGTATTCTCAAGGACCGGACTGTGGCGGTTCCGTCACAGGACGCCACGGAAGGGCGGATTCCCGTGCTGCTGGCCGGCGCCGGCGACGAGGCCGAATTGTTCATCCGCGCGCTTGCCGCCACGGATCAACCCGAATATCGGGTCGTCGGCCTGCTGTCCGAACGGCCGAGCCGGGTCGGCCAGTATATCCGGGGCGTCGAGGTCGTCGGCACGGTGCATGATCTGACCACCGCCACGACCCGCTTCGCCGGTACCCCGGATCAGCCGCGCCGGGTCGTTTTGACCCGCCCGTCCATGGATGGCGAAATCGTTCGCGGCCTGCTGTCCGATGCCGACCGCCTGGGCCTGGGCCTGGCCCGCCTGCCCAAGATGACCGACTTCAAGGACGGCATCACCGACAAGCTGGACCTGCGCCCCGTCGCCGTCGAAGACCTGCTGGGCCGGCCACAGACGCCGCTCGACCGTGCGGCCATGGCCGCCTTGATCGAAGGGAAACGGGTGCTGATAACCGGCGCCGGGGGATCCATCGGATCAGAACTCGCCCGCCAGGTCTGCCAGTTCGGGCCGAAGAGCATTGTATTATTGGACCTGTCGGAATTCGCGCTTTACGAAATCGATATGGAGCTTTCGCGCAGCTTTCCCGCCATCCCCCGCCGCGCGGTGATGGCCGATGTGCGCAATGCGGAGCAGATGGCCCGCGTGTTCGCCGACATCGCCCCGGAATTGGTGTTCCACGCAGCGGCCCGCAAACATGTCCCCCTGGTCGAAGACAACATGGCCGAGGGCCTGGATACCAACGCCATCGGCACGCTCTGCGTCGCCCGCGCCGCGCGCGACGCCGGGGCCACGGCCATGGTCATGATCTCCACGGACAAGGCGGTCAACCCGACCAGCGTCATGGGCGTCAGCAAGCGGCTGGCGGAAATCGTCTGTCAGGCCATGGACGTGGAAAGCCGCCGCAAGGACCAGGAGAAGAGCACCCGCTTCGTCACCGTGCGCTTCGGCAACGTGTTGGGCTCCACGGGCTCTGTCGTCCCGCTGTTCCAGAAGCAGCTCGCTGCGGGCGGGCCCCTGACCGTCACCGACCCCGAAATGACCCGCTATTTCATGACCATCCGCGAGGCGGTGGAGCTGGTCCTGTCGGCCTCGGCGCTGGGCGTGAAAAGCGACGCCGACGGGCGCATCTTCGTGCTCGACATGGGCAAGCCGGTGAAGATCGTCGATCTGGCGCGCCAGATGGTCCGCCTGGCCGGGCTGGTTCCCGACCAGGACGTGAAGATCGAATTCACCGGCATCCGCCCCGGCGAGAAATTGTTCGAGGAAATCTTCCACGGCGACGAAGCGCCGGTGCCGACGGTGCAGCCGGGCGTGCTGCTGGCAACGCCCCGCCTGGTCACCCTGGACGAGGTCGAGGCCGCTTTTCGCCGCCTGTCGGATGCCTGCCACAAAGGCGACCTTGCCGCCGCCGCCGCCGTTGTCGATGCGTTGGTTCCCGAATTCAGCGGAACCATTTCCGCCCCACCCCCTTCCCCCCAGGAAAAGAGAGTCGAACAAGCATGACCGAGCCGATCCGCCGCGCCCTGATATCAGTCTCCGATAAAACCGGCCTGGCCGAGCTGGGCGCCTTCCTGGCCGCCCAAGGGGTCGAGATCCTGTCCACGGGCGGGTCCGCCAAGTTGTTGCAGGACGCGGGCGTGCCGGTCATCGAGGTCTCCGACTTCACCGGCTTTCCCGAAATCATGGACGGCCGGGTCAAGACCCTGCAACCCATGATCCACGGCGGCCTGTTGGCCGTGCGCGCCAATGCGGAGCATCGGCAGGCCATGAAAACCCATGGCATCAAGCCGATCGACCTGTTGGTGGTGAACCTGTACCCGTTCGAGGCGACGGTGGCCAAGGGTGCCGAATTCGACGACTGCATCGAAAACATCGACATCGGCGGCCCGGCCCTGATCCGCGCGGCGGCCAAAAACCACGGCGACGTCACCGTGGTGGTCGATGCGGCGGACTACGCCAAGTTGATGGACGAGATGACCGCCCATGGCGGCGCGACCACGCCCGAATTCAGAAAACATCTGGCGGCCACGGCCTACGCCCGCACGGCAGCCTATGACGCGGCGATTTCCGGCTGGTTCGCGGAACACTTGGGCGACACCTTCCCGACCCGCCTGACCTTCGCCGGCGAACGGCGCCAGGTTTTGCGTTATGGCGAGAACCCCCACCAGACGGCGGCGTTCTATGCCGGCGGTCCGGCCCGCCCCGGCATCGCCACGGCGGAGCAGTTGCAGGGCAAGGAGCTCAGCTTCAACAACCTGAACGACACGGACGCGGCCTTCGAGCTGGTCGCCGAGTTTGCCGACAAACCCGCCTGCGTCATCGTCAAGCATGCCAACCCCTGCGGCGTGGCCTTGGGCGACGATCTGTATGATGCCTATCAGCGGGCCCTCGCCTGCGACACGGAAAGTGCCTTCGGCGGCATCATCGCCGTCAACCGGGCGCTCGACGCCAAGACGGCGGAAGCCGTGGCCGATCTGTTCGCCGAGGTCGTCATCGCGCCGTCCATCGACGACGCGGCCAAGGCCGTGCTGGCGGCCAAGAAGAACCTGCGCGTGCTGGTCACCGGCGCCCTGCCCGACCCGTCTGCGCCCGGCATGACCGTGCGTTCCCTGGCCGGCGGATACCTGCTGCAGGGTCGCGACGCAGGGCTGGTCGGGGACCTTAAGGTCGTCACCAAGCGGGCGCCGACCACCACCGAGATGGCCGACCTGACCTTCGCCTTCACCATCGCCAAGCATGTGAAATCCAACGCCATCGTCTATGCCAAGGGCGGGGCCACCGTGGGCGTGGGTGCCGGGCAGATGAGCCGCGTCAATTCATCGCGCATCGCCGCCTGG
>TARA_R110002074_G_scaffold104663_1_pt1 | contig 11052 bp, 13 predicted proteins | sample TARA_R110002074 | Tara Oceans TARA_R110002074 (sample SAMEA4397215) | marine metagenome | biome: Polar Biome; feature: [MIX] marine epipelagic wind mixed layer (ENVO:01000061); material: water (ENVO:00002006), including particulate matter (ENVO:01000060) such as... | depth 10-100 m
TGGCGCACTTAGTAGTGTTGAAGCGGCTTTGGGTATGACCCACTCTTCGGAAGGCAGCGAGGAAGTTTTTGAGGCTGAATTAGAAGAAGCGGCTTAGTTTAAGGACTGTTTGACTATGATAGGGGGACGAGTTTAAATACTCGTCCCCCTACTTTTTTGGATACCATATGACTAAAGCAAAGTTAAAAATCTTATGTGCCCCAGCCAACGAAGGAGGCTGTTCTTACTATCGTGTAATTTCTCCCATGCAAAAACTCCAACAGCTATATGGAGATCAGGTTGAGTTTAGATATAACTTAAATCCTTTAGGGATTGTTGATGAAGAAGGCCCAGAGAAGGGAACATGGAAGAAAGACTGGGACTTCACGGATATGAAGTGGGCCGATATCATTTGGACTAATAATATTTCTAATTGGGGTGGACCTTATACAGCGCGTATTGTAGGGAAAGCAAAAGAGTTTGGCAAGTTTGTTCACTACGATACGGATGATCTTCTTACTGATTTATATGAAGGTCATAGGCTTTATAATACCTACAAGGAGCGGGGACTAGAAGAAATCACTAAGTTTATTTACAACAACTCTGACCTAGTAACTGTTACACAGAGGAAGTTCGCAGAACGAGTAAAACCTTTTTGTGGAGGAGTTTTAGCTGTAGTTAAAAATGCAATTGATTATAATCTTCCTTGCTGGAATGTTCCTAAACTTCCACCCCCAAGAAAGAGAATGACAAGGGTTGGTTGGGCAGGAGGAATCCACCATGAAGAAGATGTTAAAGAATTTGCTGGTATTCCTCACTTAGTAAATGGGAGAGTTGGTCGAGAAAAGGTACATTGGGGTTTTTACGGCGCACCAACAGTTCACAAAGATGAAAATGGGAATCCCAAGGAAGACTGGCAACACGAAGTTTGGAAAAACTATAAAAAGATTCTATTGAAGGGATTTTCAGGAAACCCTAACTGGCAGATTTATAATGCACTTCCTCCAGATAGTTATGGTGGCATTTACTCTAACATAGATTTAGCCATTGCTCCTCTTCAAATGAATGCTTTTAATGACTCTAAATCGGAAATTAAGGTAGCGGAATGCGGTAGGTATAAAATACCCTTAATAGCTTCTGATGTAGGTTGTTATGATGAAACTATTATTAATGGAAAAACTGGGTATCTCATTCCACCAAGTGCCCCTAAATCTGTGTGGATAAAAACATTAACAAAAGTTCTTTCTAACCCCAATCACATTAAACAAATGGGGGAAAATCTCCACAAGGTTACTGAAGAATACTTTGATGCTAATAAAGTTGTAAAGCACAGGTTAGAATTATATCAACAAGCGTTAGAGTTAGTTTCTTCAGGAGAGAAAGACTCTAAATTAACGTATAATGCGGATTGGAAGTATGAATAAGACAACTGTAGTTATTAAAACCTTTGGGAGAAAAACATTAAAAAATGCAGTGGAGTCTTCTAGGAGAGAAGGTTTTACTACTTTGGTTATCAGCGATGGTGCCGATATTAATATTGAAGAGCTTGGGGATATTGAGTATGTACAGCTAGGAAAGAAGTGGGGATACTATGGGGGGATGGCTGCAAATGTTGGAGCCGCCTTAGTAAAAACTGAGTTCATTACTTTTTTAGATGATGACGATGAGTTTGTCCCAGGAGCGGGAGATATAATTCGTAAAAAGCTAGAAGAAAAACCAGAAGTAGATGTGTGGGTAGGAGGAGTACGATTCTGTTCCCCTATTTCTGTAAGAGATATGAAAACTGGTGTTGAACAACTTAGTTCACGGGATTTAGCTATGAGTTCCGATCTTGGAGTAGTTCCTGGTAATGTTGCTATGCCTACTTACAGGACTTCTATTTTTAGTAAGCTTCCTTTTATGGACTCTGTGCCTCCTCACCAGCTTAATCTTACTGATTTTATTCATATCCATTCGTGTAAGAATGTGGGGTACACGGTTGATTGGTTCGGTGGCCCGATCTACTTAGTCAGACCTGGAACCTCTACCTTAAATGGGAGGGGAGTATGATAAGTGTTTTGTGTTCAAACTATAACTCCGAACATCATATTGATAATTATTTAACTTATTTAAATGATCAGCTTCTTAAAGAGTTTGAAGTACTCTTTGTAGATGCTAATTCCACTGACGGAAGCCTTAAAAAAATAAAAGAGTTTACTTTTAGGGAAGGTATCAAGAAGTGTGTTATTGAATGCGAAGATAAAATTACGGTTTATGAGGCATGGAATAAAGCTATAGACAAGAGTTCCTATGACTATGTTTTGAATTATAATACAGATGATAAGTTATTCAGTAATGCTCTTCTTACACTGTCAATTTATAGTACTATTTTACCTGATGTAGACGTAATTTATTCTAATTGTTTAATTACTGATGATAAAAATCATAATAATATAGTTAATCTTTATATGTGGAAAGATGCTAACATACTAAGTAATCTTATAGAAAGATGTTGTGTAGGACCTTTTCCTTTGTTAAAGAAGTCTAGTATAATGGAGGTAGGAATGTTTAATCCTGAGTTTACAATTAGTGGGGACTATGAGATGTGGTGTAGAATGAAAAGCATGGGAAAAACTTTTGTTAAGCTAGATGAGTATCTAGGAGTTTATTACCACAATCCTAATGGAGTAAGCACCTCATCAGACCCAGATAGACAGGTAGAGCATAGTAAACAAGATTTTAAGATTAGGAGTCTATACGGATGAAAAACTACTGTACTCTTTCAGATAAAAAGTATCTTAAGCAAGGACTAGCTCTTATTAGATCATTAAAAAAGGTTACTCCTGAGTCACAGATTATAACTCAAGTTCCTATTCCTCCTTATACTTTTTATTATTTGTGTATGGATGATGAGACTTATGAGGCATTAGAGGGGGAAGATGTAGTACGAATAAGGTTATCTGAAGTGGAAAAAAGTAGACCGGAAATTTTAGAGTATAAAAATAAAAAAGCTTACAATGAATATTGTTGGTCTCTTGCTTCTACTTTTTGCAGATTCTTATTAGAAAGAAAAATGCTCACTAATATTTTGTACATTGATTCTGATATTTATTTTTATCAGGATCCTGCTATAATTTACGATGAGTTGGGTCAAAAGAGTATAGGAATTATTAGACATAGACATAACACTTCTTTTTCTCCAGACGGAGAATATAATGTGGGTATTATTTATTTTAAAAATGATGAAGACGGTCTTAGCTGTTTAAAGTGGTGGAATGATTGTATCCTAAAAGAGTCAAGACCCGAACTAGCCACTTGTGGTGATCAAAAATATTTAGAAGAGTTTGTTCCTGTGTGGGGAGACAGTGTATGCGTTTTAGATAAAACTTTCGCTCATGGAGCCCCTTGGAATTTTAGATTATATGTTTATGATAATTATTTTACAAACGGTACTGTAATCTGGGGAGATAAGGAACAACCCCTTGTTTTTAATCATTTTTCCAAGTTTCGTATAGATTCTGAAAATACAATAGATCCCTTCTCAGGTCAATATGCTGATCATACTCTTAATTTTCAAGTTTTGAATATTGCGGAAGTTAAACACTTTTATATGGAGTACTCTAAAGAGTTTTTAAATTGAAGATAGCATTCGGAATGATTGTGTTTAATGGGGACTATGTTCTTCAAGAGTGCTTGGAGTCTGTCTATCCTTTTGCTACACAAATTCTTATCTCTGAGGGACCAGTAAGATATTGGCAGGACCAAGGGTATACTACATCTACGGATAAGACTAATGAGATTTTAGACAACTTCCCAGACCCTGAGAATAAGATTACCGTTGTTCACGGTCAGTTTGAGGAGAAGGACGAAGAGTGTCGAGCCTATATGCCACATATGCGGGACGATATTGATTACATTTGGAACCTAGACTCTGACGAGATTTATAAGCCTGAAGATATTGAGAAGATTATAAATATTCTAGAGGAGGAGAAGTATACCTCCGTAGGGGTTAGAAGCTGCTCTTTCTATGGGGGTTTTGATGATTTCATCGGAGGCTTTGAGCTTGCTAAGGATAATTTTTTGAGGATCTTTAAAGTCTATCCTAATGCTACTTGGAAAACTCACCGACCCCCTACCATCGTTGCTCCCGCAGGAACTAAAACCTTTCCCGACAAACATTTAGATAGTGATACTCTATGGGAGAAACATGGAGTACAGATGTATCATTACTCTTATGTCTTTCCCCGACAGGTAAAAGAAAAGATTGCTTATTACAAGGCAAAGGTTAGTAGACAAAATTGTCACCCTACTTATTATGAAGATATTTACTTACCTTGGATTAAGGGGGATAAGAGTGTGGAGAATGGTTGGCGGGGAGTGCATGAGTTTAGACCAGAAAGCAGGGGAGACGCATACACCGAGAAATTTAAGGGAACTCACCCAGTCCTGATCGACAGGAATATAGAAAAGTTTAAAAAACAGATTGAAGATGAAGTATATTAACTCTTGGAAAAATAAGGAAGTGTTTAAGGATCAGTTAACTCTTAATGAAAAAGAGTTGAATGACTACCCACCACACTGGAAGCATTTTCTGTATGCTGTTAATGAAGCTGTAGGGTCAAGACGAGCCACTATATTGGATGTAGGCTGTGGGGCTGGGGTTTATAAAGAGTTGTGCAAGACGCACCTCCCTAACGTCCAGTACACGGGAATGGACTATTCGTCGGAGGCTATTGAAGTAGCTCAGGAGAAATGGGGGCGAGGTTTTTGGAAGGTAGGGAGTTATGAGAGCCTAACCTCTGAGGATTCTCAGATTTATAGTATTCTTCACGCAGGAGCTATGCTAGATGTTCTCCCTAATGGTGATGAAGCTCTTGAGTTCTTATTGTCCTTGGGTTTTTCAAATATTATTTTAGGACGCTGTAAATTAACAGAAGAGAAGAGCCACTTTTCGGAATACCAAGTCTATAATAAGATACAGACCTACGCCTATTCGCATAATATTGAAAACTTTTTTAGGATGGTTGATGAGGCGAAGTACTCTGTCCTACTACAAGGAGAACAAAATAGTTGCACAATTCTACTACAAAAGCTCCAATAACTATTGGTACTCCTCCCTGTACCCGTGAAGAGCTATATGGGGCATTAGAAGAGTTCGCAGAACTTTACAAAAATCGTCCCATTGATAATAATGATGGGGGGATGAAAGCTCCTCAAATGTTTGCCGCATGGTTTATGGCTAAGAAATTGCAACCTACCGCAATCATTGAAAGTGGTGTTTTCTTGGGACAAGGGACTTGGTGTTTTGAGAAGGCATGTCCATCTGCTAAAATTATTTGCATCGAGCCCAACATGGAACGAGTGAAGTACCGCAGCGAGAATGCTATTTATACGATAGAAGATTTTTCAAAAATAGATTGGAAAAAGCATGTAGACTGTGAAACTACTTTATGCTTCTTTGATGATCACCAGAACGCTTTATCTAGATTAGAGATAGCTACCCCCCAGGGGTTTAGACATTTAATGTTTGAAGATAACTACCCAGTCACCCAGGGAGATTGTGTAAGTTTAAAAACTATTTTAGAGGAGGGTTCCTCAGACAAGGAATCTGCTAATAAGTATATTCTTTCTTACTATGAGTTTCCGCCCCCTGTAAAGGGAGAAAAAACTAGGTGGGGAGATGACTGGACAGATGAAGTTTATCCCACCCACGCTCCATTAATTACAGAGCGAACTGAAGATTTTGAAGACTACTTTGATGGTTACGAAAACTATACTTGGATTTGCTACGCACAGGTAGGTGAAAAATGACCATTCCTGTTGTAGTTATTAGTAAAACTATAAATCAGTGTCCTGAATTAGAACTTGTAGTTAAACAAGCTAAGAAAAATAATTCAGAGGTTTATCTTATTGGAGATGAAGGTAATTTACAGTATGCCACAGACAACCACAGGGATATGTTTGAGTACTGTGAGGGGGTAGAGGAGTTTGAAAAACTCTACCAGCACCTAAGTACTAACCAACAAGGTATTGAATTATTTTGTTTTACGAGATGGTTTATCCTTAGAAATTTTTTAAGAAAATCTGGTTATGAAGGCGCACTGTATTTAGATAATGATATTCTATTATTTGCTAATGCAAGTGAGGAGTTTGAGACTCGCAAACACTTGTACTGTATGCTTTCTGGGAGATCGTCGGGTCATTCTTCTTATTGGTCTCTGAAAGGCTTAGAGGCTTTTTGTGATTATCTAATGGAAATTTATGGTAATAAAAATTCTTATGATTTTGTTAGACTAGCTTCTCATTATCAGGTTAGACAGAACTTTGGATTGCCAGGAGGATTATGTGACATGACATTGCTAGAGTCTTTTGCACGGTATAAATATCCCCATTTGGTGGGGGAAGGAAGTATAGTTAATCTTTCGACTAGGGATCTTTATTATGACCATATTATCCAACAGGCCGAGGGCTTTGAACAAGAAAATGGAGTAAAGAAGTTTATCCTAAGGAATGGAAAGCCTTATGCTAAATACGTTGCTACAGGAGATTATATTCCTTTCGCTACTATACACTTTCAAGGAGCGCACAAGCCCTTAATGGCTCCCTTTATTCAGAAATGCCATGATTCCCTTATTTCACATAAATAATCACACAATTTATACAGGAAATTTAGGAAACCATCTACACGGCCCTGATGTCGATGAGTTCACTTCTAATTTCTGTAACTACGTTGGAGCCAAATATGGGTGTCCCATTAGTAGTGCTACTAATGGGATTTTCCTTGCGTTTGAAGGTAAGGAAGAGCTTGTCACCATTCCTTCTGTACTGCCCCCTGTGGTGTTTAACGCCCTCCACCATGCAGGGCAACAGATTCAATATAAAGACGATGTAGAATGGGTAGGAGGTTCCTACGAGCTTCATGATTTTGGTTCCTATAAGGTAGTAGACTCAGCACAAAGAGTACAAAGAAATCAGTTTGAAGAGGTCAATGATGAAGATATTATGATTTTTAGTTTTTACCCTACCAAACCTGTGGGGGGTATTGACGGGGGAATAATTGTCTCTAACGATAAAGACAAGATTGAATATTTTAAACAAAGGTCTTTAAATGGTATGTCTTTTGCTGAGAACAACTGGGATAGAAATCAAATTTCTATTGGATGGAAAATGTATATGAATTCTTTTCAAGCTTTTATAGCCAACCAAAATTTGAAGTTACTGGATGAAAAAAATAGTATTCTTGAATCTGTATGCGGGTTATATAACAAAGCATTTGGGTTAAACAACAATAGCCGTCACCTTTATAGAGTTAATGTAGGAGATAGGGAAGAGGTTATGAAACAGCTTAAAGAGCTTGGAATAGGTACGGGAGTTCATTACAGCCCCCTCCATACGCAGGAACTTTATAAATTAGATATTAAATTACCGAAATCAGAAGAAGATGCTAAAACAACTTTGAGTATACCCTTTAATGAAAAATTAAAAGTTGCAGATGTAGATTATATTATTAAAGAGGTAAAGAGTGTTATCCTTTGAAATATTACCACAAAGTAAGTTCCCGTTTTTTGGGCAGAAGGAACTTTCTTCCTATACTGATAGTCGCCCTGGAGTTTTAGAGAATATAGACATTTTTAAGGAGGGGGAGAGAAGTAAAGGGCACCCCTCTGATTTTTCTTTATTCAAAGAATCGGGATCAGCAGATATTCTAGTCTTTCCTTATTATCTAGAATTGTTTGAGTTTTTTGGTAGGTCTCAGGTACTTCCTCCCCTATTGACCGAGCTTTGTGCAGAAAATCCTGATAAGTTAATTGTAGTTCAATGGAACCATGATATAGATTTTGCTAAGATATTTCCCTCCTTAGGTAATATTAGTAATTTAAGGGTATTAAATTTTAACACAAGTAAAAAGAATAGTAATGATATTATATTACCTTTCTGGACTGTGGACACCAATTCTGTAGAGGCTCCGAAAGAGTATACTTACGGCTTTGTAGGAGAAATAACTCACCCTGTAAGAGCTACACTAGCCAATACATTTAGGGATGACCCAACTTGTTATATGGGTGCTAAATTAGAATATCAGGAGTTTAGGAGGGCTTTAAGTTCTTGTAGATTCTCCTTCTGCCCTAGAGGGGCTGGACTATCTAGTTGGCGTTTTTTTGAGTGTATGCATCTTAATACTATTCCTGTTTTATTTGCAGATGAGGTAGAGTTGCCCTATGCTGATCTAAATTATGATAAACTTTGTATTCGTATTCCTGAAGAACTTGCGGGAAACAAGAATCATATAGATGATCTTTTGAAGTCTGTTGATGAGGAAGATATTCTTTCAAATATTAAAGAGACTAGGCATAGATTTACTTTAAGGGGAGTACAGAAAGAGGTTCACAAGTGTTTGTTGAATCATTAAAATCCTATACAGATGACAGAGGAATGTTGTATCCTTTGAATTTTAGTGAGATTCCTTTTAAACCCAAAAGGATGTTTACAGTGATTAATGTTCCCAAAGGTGTAAAAAGAGGGAACCATGCACACTATGAAACGGAACAGTTTTTGATTTGTTTAAGGGGAGAAGTGGAGGTTGATTTGTATGATGGTTATGAACATACTTCTACTTCATTAAAACCAATGCAAGGATTATATGTTCCTAAGTTGATTTGGGATTCTCAAATATTTAAAACAGGCGATGATTTGTTGTTAGTTTTAGCGTCTACCGACTATGATAGAGAGGATTACATTGAATCTAGTTCCGTATTTGAGGCATTAAAGAAAAGATGAAAACCCTATTAACTGGAGCTAATGGTCTTGTAGGTTCAACCATTGAGGCAGATATTCGTGTAACAGGTAAAGATCAGATTGATTTAACCAATTTTGCGGATACTGAGGATTTATTTCAACAAACTAGGCCCACACATGTTATACATTGCGCTGGAAGAGTTGGTGGCTTGGGAGCAAACTTAGCTCACATGGGAGAGTTTTTCTACGATAACATGTTGATTAACCTTAATGTTTTAGAAGCTGCTAGAAGAGCTAAAGTGCAAAAGGTTGTTTCCTTTATGTCTACCTGCATCTTCCCAGATGATGTAGAGTACCCTTTAACTGAGGGTATGCTTCACTTAGGAGCCCCGCATTCATCCAATTACGGTTATGCTTATGCTAAGAGGATGTTAGACGTACAAAGCAGAGCATATAACCAGCAGTATGGAGTTGAAGTTCATCGTGAGGCAGGGGGACGTTTATCTTTTGGAACAAAGTATACTACAGTTACCCCCACTAACATTTATGGGCCTAACGATAATTTTGAGTTAGAAAATAGTCACGTTATACCTGCACTTGTTCATAAATGTTATATTGCTAAAAGAGATAATATGCCATTTACTATTTGGGGAAGTGGGAAACCTTTGAGAGAGTTTATTTTTTCTGAGGATGTGGGGAAGATCACAAACTATCTCTCAGAAAATTACGAAGGGGAAGAGTCTTTAATTATATCGACAAGTGAAGAACATTCTATAAGAGAGGTAGTTCTTACTATTACGTCTGCCATGAATTTTACAGGACCCATTGTTTTTGATGATATGAGACCCGATGGTCAATATAGAAAATCAACATGCAATAAACGTCTTCTTAAGGTTCTTCCTTCTGATTTTGAGTTTACCCCTTTTAGGGAAGGTATAAAGAAAACTGTTGATTGGTTTTTAGAAAACTATGAGGGGTGTAGAAAATGAGTTGGGTATTAAGAAATGAAACTATTGATTTTTTACATCATCACTTTCCTAATGGTGCTAAAATATTAGAACTTGGAAGTGGATATGGGACAAACTCTTTATTAGATAGGGGGTTTGATGTATCTTCTATTGAGCAGGATCCCAAGTGGGCTTTTAAGTATCATGAAAATTATATATTGTGCCCCCTCAAAGTAAGCCCAAAAACTGAAATATTTTGGTTTGACGCTGATTATTTGAAGGGAAAACTACCACTGGAATACGATATTCTTTTAATTGACGGCCCAACAGGGCAGACTGAGGATTACGATGATTGTAGATTAGGTATTTTAGAACACTTAGATTTATTCAACATGAATGCCTATATTTTAGTGGATGATATTAATAGGAGCTATGAGTTGGAACTCTTTCACACCCTCAGAAAAGGAAAATATTCCATACTTGCATCAGAGGCAAGATTTGGATTTATAGACAAAGGAAATACTCCCTTAGATGAATTTTTAAAAAGGTTTGAATTGGAATCATGAATAAAGCTGTTATAACAGGAATTAGTGGACAAGATGGATCCTATTTGGCTGAGTTATTATTAGAAAAGGGTTATGATGTGTGGGGAGTTCTTAGACGTAACTCACAACCTGAATACCAAAGTAATAGATTGGAAGAGGCTGGAATTTATAAAAACCCATCTCTTCATTTGGTTTATGGGGACGTAACAGATTTTAGCTCGATGTGCCATTTGATCAAAGATGTTCAACCAGACGAAGTTTATAACTTAGCTGCACAGTCTCATGTTAAGATTAGTTTTGATCAACCTGCTTTTACTACTAATGCTGATGCTATAGGTGTATTAAATATTTTAGAGTCGGTTAGATTGCAGTGTCCTACTGCAAGAGTTTATCAGGCTGGATCCTCCGAAATGTACGGGAATGAACACGATGAAGATGGGTATCGCAGAGAAACTACTCCCATGCTTCCTGTTAGCCCTTATGGATGTGCCAAACTTTATGCTTACAATTTATGTCGCGTGTATCGCTCTTCTTATAATTTGTTTATTTCCAATGGAATTCTATTTAACCATGAGTCTCCCAGGCGCGGACTAAATTTCGTCACCAATAAAATTGTGGAAGAGGCAACAAAGATTTCTAGAGGAGAGTCTACACAGTTAGCGTTAGGTAATTTGGAAGCTTCTAGAGATTGGGGACATGCTAAGGATTATGTTAGAGCAATGTGGATGATGCTTCAGCATGACACTCCTGATGATTTTGTATGTTCGATGGGGGAATCCCATACTGTTAGACAGTTTTGCGATGAAGTTTTTTCTGAGTTAAATTTAGATTATAAAGATTTTGTAGTTGTTGATCCTGTATTCTTT
>TARA_R110002074_G_scaffold43903_16_pt1 | contig 11037 bp, 10 predicted proteins | sample TARA_R110002074 | Tara Oceans TARA_R110002074 (sample SAMEA4397215) | marine metagenome | biome: Polar Biome; feature: [MIX] marine epipelagic wind mixed layer (ENVO:01000061); material: water (ENVO:00002006), including particulate matter (ENVO:01000060) such as... | depth 10-100 m
GCTTGCGAAAGCCGGGCGGGATGGCCGCCGGGGGCGGAATCTCGCTGCTGAACCGGGGGCGGGGCTGCCCGCTGTAAGTCGAGGGTGAATCAGACGCCGGATAGGTGTGCGGCGCCCCGGCAGCGCTGAACTGCGGCGTGGTGCCGCCCTGCACGGCGTAGGGCGGCGGGATGCTGACGCGGTCGGCCGACGACGCGCAGGCCGACAGGGCGAGCCCACAGGCCACGAGGCTGATCCGGCCTGATCGTGGGTTTGGAAAGACCCCTGCCATCAATGAATTCCCCAAGTTTTCAAGGATGCTAGCAGCGCCCGTGAAGCAGCGTCGAGGGGCGTAAAACACCTGAAAGGGTCGCGCGCGCCCTCGCCGACCGCTCACGACGCGGGCTGTGAAGCCCCGGCGCCCAGCAGCAGATACAGGCCGATGCCGACCAGCAGCAGGGCGAAGGCCCGCTTCAGCACCCTTGGCGATGCGGCGTGGGCCATGCGCACACCCAGCGGGGCGGTCAAGACGCTGAACAGGCCGATGCCCGCCAGGGCGGGCAGCGACAGATAGCCCAGCGCCGGGCCCGGGACGCCCACAGTGCCCCAGCCGGCCCAGACAAAGCCCAGTGCCCCGGCCCAGGCGATGGGAATGCCGGCGGCCGCCGAGGTGCCGACCGCCTGATGGATGGGCACGCCGCGCAGATTCAGATAGGGCACGTTGAGCGACCCGCCGCCAATGCCGATCAGCGCGGCGGCGGCGCCGATCACGGTGCCGGCGAGGCCCAGTTCGAGCCGTGACGGCGGGCGGGCGTCTGGCGCCACGGGTTTGGGCGTGACCAGGGCCATTTGCGCGGCAATCGCCAGGGCGCCGAAGCCGACGATGTTGCGCAGTGCGTCGCCGCTGAGCAGATCGGCGATCTGCGCGCCCATCACGGCCCCGATCATCAGGCCCGGCGCCAGGCTGAACAGCACCCGCCAGTCCACCCCGCCGCGTCGCTGATGGGCGCGCGCCGACGACAGGCTGGTGAAGCTGATCACCCCCAGCGAGGTGCCAATGGCCACCTGCATGACCACGGCGGGCGGCACGCCCAGCGTGGGCATCAGCACGGCGAGGATCGGCACGATGGTCAAGCCGCCGCCCACGCCGAACAGCCCGGCCATGACGCCGGCCACCACGCCGGTCGCGGCGAAGATCAGCAGGTCGACAAGCATGTGACCCATCGCATGAAACCTCTCGGTGGCGTTCGGCCGCGGGTCACGGGCCGGGAAACGGGTGCGTAGACTACTGAAACGCCCGACCGATGTGGAACTGGACGCTTTGATGATCCGACTGAAGTCTCTGGCCCGTGTGGCGCTGCCGGCGGCGTTTGCCCTGTTGGCGGGGGTGCCCGGCGTGAGTGGCGCGGCCTCCGATGCGGTGCGCGACGCGTTCATGCAGGCGCTGGCCGCCATCGAGCGGGGCGAAGCGCCGCCCCGCTCAGCGGCGCTGCAGCGTTACATTCTGGCGCCGTACCTCGATGCCGCCGCGGTGCGGCGTTTGATTGCCCGCGACCGCCCGGAAGCGGACGACGCCTGGCGCGCCTTCCGCGCGGCGCACCCGGATCATGTCGAGAACCGAGATCTGCAGCGCGAATGGTGGCGCAGTCTGGCGCGGCGTCAGGCCTGGGCGACCTTGTGGGCCGAGGTGCCGGCCGATGTGTCGGTGGTCGATCTGCAATGCGCGCGGCTGCGTGCCGGGCTCGAAACCGGGCAGGACCCGGCTGTGCTGGTGCCGCAGATCCAGGCCGCGTTCAAGACCGGGCGCTCGATGCCGAGCGCCTGTGATCGGCCGTTCGAGTGGCTGGCGGCTCGGGGAGGACGGCCCTCGTCGCTGGTGATCGAGCGCTTCGAACGGGCGCTGGCCGCCAACGAGTTCGGTCTGTCGCGGTTCCTGTTGAAGATGCTGCCGGAGAACGAGCGCGCCCCCTATGCTCGGCGGCTGGCCTTGCGGACCGCGCCCGCCACGGCCATTCCGGCCCTGCGGGACGCGCCGCCGGCAACGCTGCCCTGGGATGACCTGTTCAGCGGCTGGAACCGCTGGGTGGCGGCCGATGCGGACGCGGCGCAGCGTATGGCGCCGCGGCTCGCCGGCTGGGATCGTCTCACCGAGGCGCAGCGCGCAGCGATCTGGAACGCGGTGGGGCTGCGGCTGTCGTGGCGCCGCGAGCCTGCGGCCCTCACCGCCTTTGCCCGCGCCGGTCTGGCGTCGGATGACGAGCGCGTGCATGAGTGGCGGGTCCGCGCGGCGCTGTGGGCGGGCGAGTTCGAGAAGGCCGACCGCTGGCTGGCCGTGTTGCCCGCCACCCTGATGGCCGATCCGCGCTGGCGCTACTGGCGGGCGCGGGTGGATGAAAAGCGCAAGGGCCTCGACAGCGCGCGCGGTGACTACCAGTTGCTGCTGTCGGCCAACAATGTCTATGCCCTGCTGGCGGCCGAGCGGCTGGGCGTGGCCCTGGTGCCGCAGCCGCACCCCGGTGCGCCGCTCAACCCGGCGGTGCAAAAGGCGTTCAATGACGACCCGGCGGTGCAGCGCATGCGCGAACTGCACGCCCTGGACCTGCGGCCGAGGTTCAACCTGGAGTGGTTTGCCTTTTTCGCCGGCCGCGACATGCCGACCTACGATCAGTTGTCCCAGTTTGCCTTTGCCCAAGGCTGGTGGGTGAACGGCGTTGCGTCCTCGACCAGCGCGCGCATCTTTGATGATTTCGAACGCCTGTATCCGCGGCCGTATGACGCGCTGGTGGCGCGTGCGGCGGCCGAGAGCGGGCTGCCCGCGGCGCTGATCTACGGCCTGATCCGGCAGGAGAGTCTGTACGAGCCCCGTGCCCGCTCGCACGCCAATGCCTACGGCCTGATGCAGTTGTTGCTGCCCACGGCCCGCGGGGTGGCGCAGCGCCACAACCTGCCGCGACCGGACGTTGAAGCGCTCTACCAGCCCGCGCGCAATGTGGCGCTGGGTGCCCGTTACCTTGCCGAGCGTTTCCAGCGGTTCGACGGCCAATGGATGCCGGCGATTGCCTCGTACAACGCCGGCGCCGGCGCCGTGGATCGCTGGTTGCCGGAAACGCCCAAGGACGCCGACATCTGGATGGAGAACGTGCCCTACAACGAAACGCGCAACTACATCGGCAAGCTGATGTGGCATCAGGCGGTGTACGCCTGGCTGAGCACCGGCGAGCCGCAGCGCGCCACGGCCGCCCTGCGTCCGGTGACGGCGCCCCAGCGGCCGTGAAGCGGTATCTGGTGGGCGGCGCGGTGCGCGATGCCCTGCTGGGCTTTACGCCCCACGAGCGTGACTGGGTGGTGGTGGGCAGCACGCCCGAGCAGATGCGCGCTGCCGGCTTCACGCAGGTGGGGCGTGATTTTCCGGTGTTCCTGCATCCGCAGACCCGCGAAGAGCACGCGCTGGCGCGCACCGAACGCAAGTCCGCGGCGGGGCATCAGGGCTTCGTCGTGCACGCGGCGGCCGATGTCACGCTGGAAGAGGACCTTGTGCGACGTGACCTCACCGTCAATGCCATCGCCCAGGATGAATCGGGCGCCCTGATCGATCCCCACGGCGGTCAGCGCGATCTTCAAAACCGCTGCCTGCGGCACGTCTCGCCCGCGTTCAGCGAAGACCCGTTGCGGGTGCTGCGGCTGGCGCGATTCGCGGCGCGTTTTGCCCCGCTGGGCTTTCGCGTCGCCGACGAGACCGTGGCCCTGTGCCGCCAGCTCAACGCCGGTGGCGCGCTGCGCGAACTGTCGGCCGAGCGCGTCTGGCAGGAAACCGCGCGGGCCATCAGCGAAAGCCCGGCGCCCAGTGTCTACTTCTCCACGTTGCAGCTGCTGGGCGGTCTGACGGACTGGTTTGACTGGCTGCCCGCCGCCCACGTGTCGGCGTCGCTGAGGGCGCTCGACCAGGCCGCCAAGGATCACGCCGAGCTGGCCGTGAGGGTGGCGGCGTTGATGGCGCCGGCCGCCGCGCAGGCCACCGCTGCGCAGTTGGTGCAGGCCTGCGCGCGCCTGCGCATGCCCAAAGACATCGCGACCCTGGTCGACCGCTACCTGGACGCTGCGCCCGATCTGCGCCTTGCCGACGGGCTCGCCGCCGCCGCGCTGCTGCAGCGCCTGGAGCGCATGGCAGCGTTTCGCCCGACCCCTCTGTTCGATCGTGTGCTGGCGGTCGATGCGGTGCTGGCCAGGATCGCACAGCGACCGGACCCGACGGCGTTCTGGCGGGGCGCACGGGATCAGGCGGTGGCGTTGCAGGCACGCGATGTACGGGTTGAGGGCCTGCACGGCCCGGCCATCGCCCGGGCTTTGGCGGCCGCGCGAACGCAGCGCCTGGCCGACTGGCAGCAGGGTTTGCGCCCCGGCTGAATCGCGGCAAGCGCAAAGCAGTGGGCGAGCGCCACGTGCTCGGGTAAACTCGCGCCCCCGTATTCAAAAAATCGCGTTGGAGCAGCCGGTGGGCAACAAACCTCAAGACGGTCAAAACCCAGACAAGGTCTTCATGGCCAATTTCAGCAAGGTGATGGCCGCGCTTGGCGTCATCTTCGCAATCTGTCTCATCGCGGCAGGCACCATCGCCAGCGTCGATATTCGCGATGACGAGGGTGCGCAGGCGCAGATGCAGGAGCGACTGGCGCCCATTGGCACGGTGATCACCGATCCCGACATGCTGGTCCAGGCCAGCGCCGCCGAAACCGTGTCGCGCGAACCCTACAGCGGCGCCGAAGTGGTGGAGCGGGTCTGCGCGGCCTGCCATATCTCCGGCGTGCTGGGTGCCCCAAAGATTGGCGACAACGCGACCTGGTCACAGCGTCTGAGCGAGAAGGGCCTTGAAACCCTGGTCAAGCATTCGATCGAGGGCTTCAACTCGATGCCCCCGCGCGGCGGCGATGCCAGCCTCAGCGATGACGAAGTGCACAAGGCCGTTGAGCATCTGCTGGAGCGTTCTGACGTCGCGATCTGAGCACGTCATCCGGCCATGAAAAAGGCGCCTCAGGGCGCCTTTTTCATGGCTGATGCACGAAAAGAGTGCGCTGTTGCAGTGATGCACCAAAACACACCGCAGGTCCGCACCGCGGGCGCAAGGCGGCGCCCGGCAGTGCAACGGTTTGGTGCAGGGCGGGCGGGTCGGCGTGGTGAGGCAAGTGCAGCGCCCGCAGCGTTGCCCCAGCGGTGTCCGTCATGTGCGTGATGCACAGATGTTGGATCATGCCGCGTTGCCACAGCGACACGCGGGGACTCGGGGGATCTGGGTCTCTGACCCGTTTATGTACCAAGGAGAGTTTAAGGATGCGTTCAAAGCAACTCATCGCGGCAGGCAGTGTCATGGCGCTGTGTTCAATGCAGGCGCTGGCCGCCGAGATCGGGGCCAATCTTTACGGTGATCTGCGCTATTCAGTCGGCTACTCCGACGTTGAGGACGGCGCGGACGACTTCGACTTCAACAGCAACAACAGCCACCTCGGGCTGTCCATCGGCGGTGCCGAGGGCGACCTGCGCGTCACGGCGGTCTATGAGCTGGGCATTGATTCGGGCAACACCACCAGCGGCAGCGACGACACCCGGCAGGCGTATTTGAGTGTGGGCTCACCCTACGGAACGCTGGCATACGGCCAGCTGGAGACCACCTACAAGCAGGCCGGCCAGCGGCTGGACCCGTTCTACAACACGGGCGTGGGCACCATTACCGGCACCCCGTTCGGCAACGCCGGGGCACCGGTGCTGGGCCCCAGCTTCGGCCTGTCGGCGCTGACCTCCGACACCGTGGACCAGGGATTGATCGCGAACCAGGTGACGTACCTGTCGCCGACCATTGCCAACCTGACCGGCAATGCCACGATCATCTTTGCCGAGAACGACCGTGACAACGGCGGCCAGACTGATTTCGGCGTGGGCGTGGAATACGCCGCCAACGGCATTCTGCTGGGCGCGCAATATCTCGACATTCGCGCCACGCTCAACGGCACGCCCAACGCCAACTTCAACGCAGGCCTGCCCGATCGCACCAAGGCCACCCGCGTCTACGGCGGTTACGGCACCGAGAACTGGACCCTGGGCGCCTCGTGGGAGCCGCTGGAAATCGACGGTGCGCCCGATCGTGACTATTACTTCCTCAGCGGCACCCTGCGCCTCAACGACAGCACCCGGCTGGCGGCATCGCTGGGTTACGTCGAGAACGTGCCATTCGAGGGCCAGAGCCTGTCGCTGGGCGTGTTCCACGAGCTTCTCACCGGGCTGGAAGCCTACGCCGCAGCGCGCTATTCCGACCGTGACGAAGAGGCGATTCTCAACAACGGCTTCGCCATCTCCGACGGCGCGTCGGTCGGGGAACTGGTGCTGGGCATCAACTATCAGTTCAGCCTGGCGGGCTTGTTCTAAGGGGCGCTTGCAGGCTCAAAAGCAAAAGCGGAACCCTTCCTCGCGTTTCGGCGATCGGTGATCGGTGTGGCCAGCTTGGCACGCCGATTGCTTTTCTTCAGCCGGGACCCGCGCATCATGAGATCGACGGGAACAACCTCAAGATGTTTCAGGAGAGTAATTGATGAACTTCAAGCATTTGGCTGTGGCTGCAGCGGTCAGCTCGGCGACCTTCTCGGGTGCTGCCTTGGCCCAGCTTTCGGGGAATGTGGGTCTGACCAGCGAGTATTTTTTCCGTGGTCTTGCTCAAAGCGGCGGCTCTGCCGTCAGCGGCGGGCTGGACTATGCGGCTGAGTCAGGCTTTTACGTCGGGACTTGGGCGTCAACCATCAACTTTGCGTCAGCGGAAGGTAGCGGCACCGAAGTCGACCTCTACGCCGGGTTTGGTGGTGAAGCCGGCTCGGTAGGCTATGACATTGGTGCGATTTACTACTGGTATTCGGAAGAAGGCGAAGCGGGTGCTGATCCCGACCCGTCCAACAACACGTTCGAACTCTACGGGTCGCTCGGGTTCGGTCCGGTCACCCTCGGTGTGGCTTACAGCCTTTCCGATTACTTCGCCCTGACGGACGAATCGGTTCTTTACACCTACCTCGGTCTGTCCTTGCCGATCAGCGAAATGTTGAGCTTCGACGCACATGTGGGCTTCACGTCATTTGATGACCCGGTCGCGCTCAACCCCACTGGCGACCCGGGCGCTCCGGCAACGATCGACGAGTACCTTGACTACAGCATCGGCATCTCTGCGAGTCTCGAAAGCGGCTTCTCACCGGCTTTTTCGTTTGTCGGCACGGACCTGGACGGTGATGACCTGCAGGCTGTCGTGAGCGTTGGCTACGAATTCGGCCTTTAAGTCGATGTGGAGGTGATGTCCTGACGGACTTGGGTTGTATCAAAAAGAGCCGCCTTCGGGCGGCTCTTTTTTTGGGTCAGGGCGCCCGGTATCTCAAGGCTTCGGCGATATGGGTTGCCGTCACCTGCCGGTCGCCGGCCAGGTCGGCAATGCTGCGGCCGACCTTGATGACGCGGTGCAGTCCGCGGGCGGTGAGGCCCAGTTGCTCGACGGCCCGTTGCAGCAGTGCGCGGCAGGCCGTGTCCAGGGGCACATGCTGGTCGATCTCGCGGGTGCTCATGGCGGCATTGGATTTGCCCTGTCGTGCGAGCTGGCGATCTCGGGCTGCCGTGGTGCGTTGTTGCACCACACTGGTGCGTTCGGCATCGCGGGGGGCCGCGTCCAGCAGGGCGGTTTCATCCACCCTGGGGACGGTGATATGCAGGTCGATCCGGTCGAGCAGCGGTCCCGACAGCCGACCCTGGTACCGACTGACCTGGTCGGGCATGCAGCGGCATTGGCCGCGCGGGTCGCCCAAGTGGCCGCAGGGGCAGGGGTTCATGGCCGCCACCAGTTGAAACTGCGCCGGAAAGCGCACCTTGCGCGCCGCGCGGGAAATGTCGATCACCCCGGATTCCAGTGGCTCACGCAGCACGTCGAGGACCGCGCGGGGAAATTCGGGTAGCTCATCGAGGAACAGCACACCATGGTGGGCCAGGGTGATTTCGCCGGGGCGTGGTTGGGCGCCGCCGCCAACCAGCGCCACGCCAGAGGCGGTGTGGTGGGGCGCCCGATAAGGCCGTTGGCCCCAGAGCCGGGCATCGAAGCCTTCATGACTGATCGAGCGGATGCTGGCCACCGACAGCGCCTCGGCCTCAGTCAGCGGTGGCAGCAGGCCGGGCAGTCGCGCCGCGAGCATCGACTTGCCGGCGCCGGGCGGGCCGATCAGGCGCAGCGAGTGGCCGCCCGCGGCGGCAATTTCCAGCGCGCGCTTGGCCTGGTGTTGACCGCGCACGTCGGCAAGGTCGGCGGCGTCCATCTGCGAGGCCGGGACCGGCGCGGGGGTGTCGGCGCGCGTGAGCGTGCCCTGATGGAGTGCGGCCACCAATGCACTTAAATGGTGCATCGGATACAGGGCGGCGGCGCGGCACAGGCGCGCTTCGGCCAGGTTGGCCGCCGGCAGAATCAAGCCCCTTCCCGATTCAGTCGCCTGCAGCGCGGCGGGCAGGGCCCCCGGCACCGGGCGGATCTCGCCCGACAGCGACAGCTCACCCAGCACTTCCAGGTCGTCAAGGCACCCGGCGGGCAGCGCCTGTTGCGCCAGCAGGATGCCGAGGGCAATGGGCAGATCGAAGCGCCCGCCGAACTTGGGCAGGTCGGCAGGGGCCAGGTTGATGGTGATGCGCTGCTGCGGAAAGCTGAAACCGCTCACCGTGAGCGCGGCGCGAACCCGGTCTTTGGCCTCGCGAACGGCGGCCTCGGGCAATCCGACGATGTTGAGTGCCGGCAGCCCGTTGCCAAGGTGCACTTCAACCACAACTTCATCCGCCACCAGACCGTTTTGCGCACGGGCACGGACGGTGGCAAGGCTCATCTGCGCGCTACGGGCGGGTCGCCTGGCGCTGTTCCACGCTGGCGAGGCGGGCTTCCAGTGCCTTGAGCCGGGCCTGGGTGCGGGCCAGCAGTTCGGCCTGAACCTCGAAACGCTCGCGGGTGACCAGGTCGAGCTTTTCCAGATGCGCGCCGAGCATGACCCGGAAGTTGTCCTGCAACTCGCGGCGCAGCTGGCTCATGCCGGGCGGCAGGGCCTGCGCGAGGCGGTCGGCGAGCGCATCGAGGGAGCGTGGATCGAGCATGGCTGAAGTGTAGCGCGGCCTCGCGACCGTTCGCTGGATCGCTGTGCAGGGCTGTTTGGCACGGTCCCTGCTTGTGTCCCTGCGGAATCCGGGAACAGGCTGCCTGGATCTCAACCAACAACATCGCTACCAGGAGTGATTTCGATGAAATTGATCGCAGCCATCATCAAGCCTTTCAAGCTGGACGAGGTGCGTGAAGCGCTCTCGGACATCGGGGTCGCCGGGATTACGGTTACCGAAGTGAAAGGGTTTGGGCGGCAAAAGGGGCACACCGAGCTGTACCGCGGTGCGGAGTACGTCGTTGATTTTCTGCCGAAGGTGAAGGTGGAAGTCGGCGTGGATGACGACAAGGTGGAATCGGCCATCGACGCCATTACCAAGGCCGCGCACACAGGGAAGATCGGCGACGGGAAGATTTTCGTCACCGCCATCGAGCAGGCCATTCGCATTCGTACCGGCGAAACCGGCGACGACGCACTTTGACATCCAAGGAGAGAACACGATGAATCGTTCTGTTATGAAATGGCTGATGCTGGCCGTCGGGGCGGGGGCCGCATTCGGGGTCTCAGCGCAGGAGGCGGAGGTCATGGTCGAGGCCGCCGCCGAAGTGGCATCGGGCATCAGCACCGCTGAACTCGCTTATGCGCTGGACACCTTCTACTTTCTGGTGTCGGGTGCCTTCGTGATGTGGATGGCCGCAGGTTTCTCGATGCTTGAAGCGGGCCTCGTCCGTTCCAAGAACACGGTCGAAATCCTCACCAAGAACGTCGCACTGTTCGCGACGGCCTGCATCATGTATCTGCTGATCGGCTACAACTTCATGTACACCGAAGCGGGCATGTACTTCCCCGGTCTGGATCTCATCCTGTCGATGGAAGACCACGCGGCAGATGTCGTCAACGCCGGTGGCGAAGACGCGCCGTATTACTCAAGCCTGTCGGACTTCTTCTTCCAGGTGGTGTTCGTGGCAACGGCCATGTCCATCGTCTCGGGCGCGGTGGCCGAGCGCATGAAGCTGTGGGCATTCCTTGGCTTCGCCGTGATCATGACCGGGTTCATCTACCCGATTCAGGGCATGTGGAGCTGGGGCGGCGGCTTCCTGGGTGAAACCTTCGGATACTCCGACTATGCGGGCTCCGGCATCGTGCACCTCTGTGGCGCGGCTGCGGCACTGGCGCTGGTGATTCTCGTCGGTCCTCGCAAGGGCAAGTACGCTGCCGATGGCCGGGTCAACCCGATTCCCGGGGCCAACCTTCCGCTGGCGGCGCTGGGCATGTTCATTCTGTGGATGGGCTGGTTCGGCTTCAACGGCGGTTCGGAGCTGGCGGTGGCCAGCGTCGATTCGGCCAACAACGTGGCGCGTGTGTTCGTCAACACCAACATGGCGGCCAGCGGTGGCTTGCTGGCGGCGCTGTTGATGGCGAAATTTCGCTTCGGCAAGGCGGACCTCACCATGGCAATCAACGGCGCGCTGGCCGGTCTGGTGGCGATTACGGCCGATCCGCTGTCACCGTCGGCCGGGCTCGCAACGCTGATCGGTGTGGTGGGCGGCGTGCTGGTGTTCGTCTCCATCCTGTTCCTCGACAAGCTGAAGATCGACGATCCGGTGGGGGCCATTTCGGTGCACGGCACGGTCGGCATCTGGGGCGTGCTTGCGGTGCTGCTGGCCAATGGCGACGCAACCTTCACCGGCCAGCTGGTCGGCATTGCGGTGATCTTCGGCTGGACCTTCGGAACCACCTTGATCGTCGGCTTGATCTTCAAGGCCATCATGGGTCTGCGGGTTACCGAAGAGGAAGAAGCCGAAGGCGTCGACATCGTCGAATGCGGCATGGAAGCCTATCCCGAGTTCAAGCAGGGCTAATGGCACGGTAAATGCTGCAAGGAGTTACGCCGCCGGTCTCCTCCTCCGGCGGG
>TARA_R110002074_G_scaffold164224_1_pt1 | contig 11023 bp, 7 predicted proteins | sample TARA_R110002074 | Tara Oceans TARA_R110002074 (sample SAMEA4397215) | marine metagenome | biome: Polar Biome; feature: [MIX] marine epipelagic wind mixed layer (ENVO:01000061); material: water (ENVO:00002006), including particulate matter (ENVO:01000060) such as... | depth 10-100 m
TGAAGTTTAAGTGTTTTGTCTATTTTCCGATACAATATGTAACTATCCTTTAATTACAGTACTTTATAGCCTTTAAGGTGTAAATATGGTGTAATACTATGTTTTCTTTTAATTATACTATAGTATCTATCTTACAAAACAATCTTCCTAAACAATTCGTGATACCTTAAATTTTTATAAAAATTCCCACTATGTTAAATCGTCAATACTTGCATTTGGTGCATTATTCTTTACAGAACTAATACCATTTTCCATAGCACTAGTTGATGAATACATTTCACTAGTTCCAATAACTTGATTATTTCCTGCTAATAAATTAAAATATGGACTTCCGTTTTTTGACTCTAACCTTTTATATTTTGAATCGTCCGGAGCATTCTTTTTTACGGAGTCTATACCATTTGTACATCCAGATTTAGCAGCGTACCCTTCACTAGCCAGAATATTTTGTCCATTACCAGCTTTAAGTCTAAATCTAAACTCACCTTTTTTGTCTTTGTATATTTCAAATTTTGCCATAATAAATAGTTTTTTAATTATTTGGTATCCAATTTACAAAAAAAGTAAATATATCAACTAATTAGATTCTGCTCAGAAATTAATATGATAAGATGTACTACGTCCATCACCTTGAACTTGAAACACTTTTAACTCAACTAATTTTTGTAAGTCCCTTGTAGCGGTTGGTTTAGACGTTTGGGTAATTCGCATATATTTTTTAGCAGTCATACCACCTTCAAATCCTTTTGGTCCTTCTTCAAGCATGCGTTTAACGGCTTTTAATTGCCTATCATTTAGTTGACTTTCATAACGGTGAAAAAGTTTAGCTTTTTTTAAGGTAAAATCAATCAAGGATTCTGATTCATCCTGCGCTTTCAATATAACGTCGATAAAATATTCCAGCCACGGTGTAATTTCATTGCTACTTTGCCCCTCCTTCAATGCATTATAATACGCTTTTTTATTTGCTTCAATGGTAGCCGAAAGACTCAAAAGAAGCGGGTAGCCTACAGTCTGCGATAATGCTTTTTCTGCAATCGAACGTCCAATACGTCCATTGCCGTCTTCAAATGGATGAATTGTTTCAAAATAAAGGTGAGAGATCGCAGAACGTATAGCGGCATGCTTAATCATTCTAGAACCATTGGGAGCAGTCTCATTAAACCAAGCTATGAAGTTATCCATCTCTAATGGTACTTGCTTAGATGGTGGTGCTTCAAAATGAATAATTGGTCTGTCTATTCTTCCAGACACCACCTGCATAGGGTTTTCATGTATCCGCCATCCACCTACATTAATATTTGAAGCTGTAGGGAATATCATTTTATGCCAATCAAAAAGCTTTTCTTTTGTCAGTTTTTCAGCATAACTATTTTGTACATCTGTTATTAGGGTTGCCATACCCTCAGCATTTTTGTCTTTAACACTTTCTGGATTGGCATTAAGACCCAAATTATTACGGATTGAGGAAATAACATCTATTCGGCTTAAATACTCGCCTTCAATTTCAGAGGTTTTTATGGCTTCAGCAACCATAATATTTATCATCGTTTGAACATGATCTTCCCGCGTCATGACCTTTAAAATGCCACTAATACGTCCTGATTTTTCAGAAAAAGCATAGAGTTTTTCCTCTAGCTCACTTATATCATAGCTAAACTTTGTCCAATCTTTTTGTTGCCAATTATAAATCATGAGTCGATTACATTATATAATTGGCTCAAAAATACGCAAAATAATGAGCCGATTAACAAAATTAATTGGCTCATTATTAAAAAACGCTTTCCTGCACTTCTTTATTATGGCAAAATCAGGGAAAATAAAGAGAATTCGATCTTGATTAAAATTGAAAAATTAACACTTAAATAGTAATAAACTACACAAGTTTTTAGATAATATGCTACAGGTTAATTCAAAATTAATGCTTGATTAATAATAAAACATTAAGGCAATTAATTTTATACAATATTTAATACTTGCTAAGTTCAAATTACAACTCAATCCTATTTAACAACCTATCTAACTTTTTAATAAGCGTTTTTAATTCATAACAATTTGAAGAACCTCCTACTAAATAAAAAATTTCAATACCTAAATCTTGACACTTTTCAATAAGGTTATCTTGTGGTTTATAAAAGGATACAAGTATAGATTTAGAACTAATACCTCCATAGAATTTACTAACTGTTCTAATTTTGTTAAGGTCAGATTGGGTTACAATTCCCGACTTACACTCAATAAAAAACACATTCTGTCCTGTGTTAATAAGAATATCTATTTCATTTTTATCCATATTAACATTCTTATTGGATTTAATAGCAAGACTCATAGTAATTTCTTTTGCGGACTTCCAATTATTAACAGTATTACAAATAATTAATTCCCACCACAAACCACTAGTTAAAATCTTAAAAGCATTTTTACCTTTAGCTTCAAGGTCAAACCTCGGAGCTTCTACAGAAAGAATATTACTATGCCAAGAAATTTTGTAATTAGAATTAGAGAAAGAAAAAATCTTAGTTTCCGGATCAACTTTTAGAGATCTTATTAACTTAAATAATTTTGCTATTCCAGATTTATCCTTTCTTAACTCAAAAATTGAATTTGCTAATGCTAATTCTTCATTATTGAACGATTGCAAAGTAGACGAGGTGAAAGTATTATGATCAGATAAAGAAAGAATGGTCTTGGTTGTAATAGAAGAATTTATTTTGGATTTTGTTCCGTCTGACAAATCAATAATATTCTGCTTCTGATCAATATAAAAGCTAAAGCAATCTAACGTTTTAAAAACTTGCTGACTAGCTAATGCCATTAGCTTAGTACCACAAGTTAAATTCAATTCAAAAACTGCACCCTCATTATCACATATTATATTAGTAACAGTTTCTTGTATAGAATCATAATCGTAAGGGGCAATTTGATAATCAAATACTTCAACCCCTTTAAATTGCTTAACCAATCGAGTTTTAAGCCTAACTGTTTCTTTCGTGTATAGAATATGTACAACTTGCGGTTTCCTTTCTAAAACACCTATGTAAACAGGTAATAATTGACCTCCTAAAAGTGCGATTTGATGTGTCATTACTTTAAAAATAATTCAGGTTGATCTATGTCTGGATTATATACAGTATTTAATATTTCAGAACCAGGTAATGGTTTTCTGAGCTCCTTTATATACTCCTCAAAATCCACATAAGTAATTCTAAATCTATAGTCTTTACCGAAAATTGCAGCAGAAGCCACCATCGATTTTTTGCCTCCAGTAATATCAAGCGTAATGTTTGTGGTATTTACTTTATACAATATCTCTTTAAGTGATTTGTAAATAGATTGAAAATCTGGAGAATCAATAATAACAAGTTCAAAATCGTTATCCAAATAATTGTGAATACGATCAAGAATATCTTCACGAATTTCCGTAGTCAAAATATAATGATGAGCTGGCTTAACCGCTTTAGCAGTTAATATGAGTGGTTCAGGAGAAAACCCAAGTAATGATACTAAAACTCCTTTTTCTGAAAATTCAGATTGGTGATTTTCACAGAAAATAGATATTACTTCGGGAAATAACTTCTCATAGTATAAATTTTCAGCCAATTTAAAATTACCATGACTTGCTAAATCACGCCATTCTTCTAGATATTTGAGTGTATTTTTCATTTAACCTTTTACTACATCTATATCTACATACTTTAGTAAGTAAGATTGCATATTGTAGCTTTTATTTTTTGATTTATTTATAACAGTAATATTACTTCCTTCCATTTTTACATCATACTCTAAATCTGAGATCTTCATTTTCAAAACATTTTTATCCTCATCAGTTAACATATATATAGGATTATTTAAAAGTTCATCTTTGATTTCTATATCGGTATAGATTATACAACTCGATGGAAAACTAGGATTTTTTATCTTTTTAAAATTTGAATAAACATCATACATATCAAAATAATCTTGCTTATTAGGATTAATAGTAAAATGGAAAGGTGCTGTTTCTATTTGCCATTCTACAAAACTCTTAAAGTCCTTAAGTTGATTATCTTCCAATATTGCCCCAACTTCAAAACCATTTACTAAACCATGATTACCATCAATATTTGCCGTAAACAAAATGCCTTTATCATTTGAATAAATACCTTTTGAGTGATTAAAGTAATCTCCATAGATTTCGATTCCAATTTGCTTTAATTGCAAACAGCTATCCAAATGATCTTTACGATGATTCATTGCTCTACAAAATAGTTTTATTTTAATTCCTCTATCGATTGCCTTTCGGAGTTCTTCCACAAATTCAGAGATTTCATCTAATCCTACAACAGAATACGTCGAAATAAAAATATCAGAATTAGCCTCTTTAATCAAATCAACAATACTTTCATACAAGGAATTATTTAAATTTTCCCAAGTGTATTTTATGCTTGACTCATCAACTAAGCTCAGTATTTCTTTTGTAATATATGTGGAACGCGATGAGATTAGTTGCTTCTTGCCTGATTTTGTAAAACCGACATACTCTGTTCCTTTTTGAAAAAGGATATCAAAAAGTTTATCTAATTCTCTATAGCCTCTTTCTTTTGTTAAAATAACACCTGTTTCTGGATTAGTATTTAAAGACGGAGAAGTAATATTGGCACTCATAAGTAGTGCGTCACAACTATCGCAAACAATAAACTTTGCATGTGCTGAAGTTGCTGCTCTTACGTGTGCTCCAAGACCATAAAGCTTTGTAATAATTGACATATGTTCTTTACCTTCTTCAGTAGATACTTCTTCAGGTAAAAAATCAAAATTGAACTTTTTATCATCCAATTGTGTAAGTAAAAAAATAGCTGTATCAGTATTCTTGCATTTCTCTAATAACTCAAAAGCAATTTCCTCATCACTAATAATAAAAGAACACAGTTTAATTACTTTAACAGCATTTCTTATAAGTTTAATTATATGGTTTTTTATTTGAGGATAGCCATCTAGTGTAAACAATAAATCAGGATATTCGCCTAAATCAGCTTGTGTTTTATTATCATTCAAGACAAAAAAACCTCCTTGAAAAGCTTCTTTATTTATCAAGTTGTTATTCATTTAATAAGTTTAACATATGATACTTTATATCTATTTCTTCCAATAATCTGTATTCTTCTAAAGCCACTAAAATCGATCTATGATTTTTATAAACTATAATCTTATCTAGTATTTTTTCTTCAGGAAAGCGCTTGTTTGTCAAATCATCAACAAGGCTTGAAAGCTCAACAGCTTCTCTTATAAAATCATCTCCCGCAATAAAATCAAAGAATATAATCCAAACTCCAGATGTTATTTTATTTTTTAATAAATAATCTATACCTCGTTTAATATTCTCAAGAAGTTTCCTCTTAGACTTTGTTTTTTGAAATACTTCCTTGGTAACTTTTAATCCAATAGAATTTGGCTCACGATTAACATCTGTTAGGTCTAAATCTTCGATTTGATATTGCTTACAAAAGAAACCTTTTAAATCTTCTTTAGAAAAAAGGAACAATCTGTCTTCATCACTTATTAAATCTATTTCCCTCCAATTAGATTCAAAATTATATTTAGTATTACCGTCTCTAAGATTTCGTTCATCTAATCTAAGTTCCAAATTTTCAATTCGCTTTTCTAAATTTGGAAGAAATACATTTAGATGATCATCTTTTCCTAAAGAATCAAAACCATTAATTAACTTACGTTTTAAAACACCATTATTTTCAAATAAACCAATAAAAACAGGTAACGTGCACACGCTGTATGTAAGAGATGATAATGTTTTTAGTCCTAAAGGAATATTATAGTCGCTTCTTTCATTTACCTCTACATTTAAAAGATTTTTTTCAATAATTTGCCTTTGAATAGGCTGATGCGTTAAGTCTGGAGAAAATGGTCTATTGGAAACAGTCTCTCCATTTTTATTTGTGAAATGATAATAATCACTCTCAAAAACATATTCCTCTTTGTATTTATTAGCATAAAGCTCTTTAGGGAGTGGTTTAAGACTTATACCATCAATAAGGAAATCTTGAGAGATATGATGCTCCATCTTATCTTCTTCATTACTTATATAGTTCTCGCCGATATTAGTCAAAACATCGTTTTTATCTATATATTCATTTTTATGCATATAGCATTTTCTACTGGATATGACTGAAGATGGTAAAGAAAGTAACTTGGCAATGTCATCATCATTGAAAGAGCTAAAAATTTTAGAACTACTTACAACCACTTTATCTAATCCATAAAGAACATGAGGTTTAGTATCGACTATCTCAGAATGGATATAATAAATAGGATATTGAATACTTACAACAGCTTTTAAGTTATTATTAGCTTCAGCTTCTAATTCAATAAAACGTGCTATGTCTAATCTATAATTTGCCATTGTTATTTTTTGCTTTTTAGAGATACTTGTCTCTTAGACTTATCTATATTAAGGATAATCATTTCATATTCATTACCATTTACATAACTCTTTTCTTTCTTATTTGGATCATAAAGAAGGCCATCAAAACCATTACATATGCTAAAAAAATGACCAAGATTTTCTGTGTAGTTTTTATAGTTACACAATATTTTATCTCCTGCCTGTTTTTCAAGAAAAAACTTCAATTGAAATGTTTTAGTTTCAATATCAGAACCTTTCTTTTTCTTTTTAGAATAAGCATTTTTCTTTATTAAAGTATTTACTTTTCTTTCTTTTAAATAAATCCGTTTTAACTTTTTATCAAAGCTTTTTATTAACAGCTTCGTTTCATCTCCAACTACGAAAGATTTTGACTTACCGTAATCATAAAGTGTCCCATCAATTAAGTCTTCTATAATAAAGAGATGAAGCTGGTTACCTCCATCTAATTCAATACTCTTTTTATAAACACAGGAATATTCATCCTTAAAATTTAAGTTTTTTATCGCTTTTTCAAAAGGGCCAGTACTAGAAAGATTGTTAATATCAATAAAGTTCCCTTTTTCCTCATTCTTACTAAGTTTTACAAGGTTTCTATATAAATTAGTATAATTAAATAAGACATCAAAATGACTTTTCCTCGCCATTAAGGTATTACTATTACCTACAAGAATTAATTTCTTTTTTGCTCTTGAAAGAGCTACATTCAATCTACGCGCATCATCTAAAAAACCTACTTGTTTAAACTTTTCCGATCTAGTGAAACTAAATATTATTGTGTCAAACTCCATTCCTTGAAATGAGTCTAATGTTGAGACTTCGACACCACTTATATTACATTTTTTTAATTTGCTTACTATGTTGGCAACTTGGGCTTTGTAAGGAGCTATCACAGCAAATTTGTCTTTGTCTACTCTTTCTTCAAGTAACTTTGGAATTACTATTTCTGAGATACAGAGGGCTTCGGTATCATTTTTATAAGATATCCCTTCTTTTGATTCATAAGGTGTTTTACTATTTGCTGTATCAATAAATATTACTTGCTTATCAAATGGAAAAGATAAAGGCAACGTATTATTTGAAGTTGATGCACCCATTTGGACATTACTATTATAAAATGCATTTGATACAAACTCTCCTATATCTGGGTGCATGCGATGCTGAAAATTCAATAATTCAATATTAGTTGACGGAAATAAATTAGCCTTATTCTTATTTACTAAATACTCAAATAACGAAGTTGTTAATGCATGATTTATTGCTTCTTGGTTAAATTTACTCCTATTAAATCTATGATTATTTGGAAAGCTATCTTTATCAATAGGATTAATTAAAGTACTATCTATATACGGAGGAAGCTGCATATGGTCTCCTACTAGAATAACCTTCTTTGCCATAGAAACTGCCGCGATAGATTCTGATAAATTGGCTTTACCAGCTTCATCAATTATAACCGTATCGAATTTTGTATCTCTATCAGATAACCCTTTATCTATACGAACACCTATACAAGTAGCAAAACCAACATTCATTGAATCATAAATTATTGGTCGTGCGATATCTTCAAGACTTAAAGCTATTTCATTTTGCCAAGATTTTAGAACACTAATTAAATTACTTAACTGGTCTATATTTAGACCTATAAGCGCGGAAATAAAATCCTTATTTAACTTTATAAGTCGTTCTTTAAAATTTTGAGGATAATTAATTGTAATTGTACTTAAGTACTCTGATAAAATCTTAGTTGAATCTTCATCTGATGAATCAACACACTCTATTTTCTTTAAAACAAGTTTAATGTTGTTTTCAACTACACTACCATAATGCATTGCTAATGCATCAACTTGGTTGTCAATATGAAAACCTTCTAAGCCTGACATTATTCTTTTTTTATTACCGAATCTCACTAAAGTCAAATGATTTAAACTTGACAATTTATCTAAAACATTGTCTACTGCAATATGAGTCTGACTTGTAACTAATACTTTTTCTCCTTTTTTTGTTAATTGTTGAACAATCTCTGCGATTACAGTTGTCTTACCAGTACCTGGAGGACCTTGGATTAGAAATATATTTTCGTTCCCAACTGCTTTAATAACTGACTTAACTTGATTGTTTTCAGGTGTATCTATACGAGCTTTATTCAATAATGGATTAATAAAATTGAAAGTTTCCAATTTTGGAGCTTTGATTTTATCTGGTTTTAGAAACATTGTTTCTATATGTGCAATATTGATGCGTTTATCAAAAAAATCTTGAATGACTTTCCTTTGCACCTGCCATTGTTTTAGAGAAACCTTAGGCTCGACATAAAATCCACTCTCTAAATCTGTAATGCTCTTTTCCATTTCAGAAAAATGAAAACGAGCTATATTATCAATGATTTCAAATTCTGCATCATAGAACCAAACTAATTCTTTTTCATTACTCTTTTCTTTAGTTGAATCTTCCGAAGTCTTTATTGAGACCAAAACTCTTTCTAAGTCACTCGACTCATAAATCTCTTTCAAAGATTCCGATGCTATTATCTCTATCGATGCTTCACAATCAATTGCAGGAATCTTTGAAATATACCCAGAAACCGAAATTGCCTTCTTTTTATTTTTTTCTTTTTCTCTATATGTTTGATACTCCAGAAACTTATCAAAAATCTTTAAAGACTCCCCTTCTTCCATTAAAAGAGCACCTGTTTTTCTTTTAAGCTCTCCATAAAGTAAAAAAGCATCAGATTTTGTCTTGAGTAAATCAAATACTTTTGCTAATGGCTTGTCAAGAACAGGTATATTCGATTGAAGCTTTAGAAAGAAGATATCTGAATCGTATAAGAAACATCCATTTTGTTGAGACTTCTCTTTGTAATAAGAAGAATCTTTATTTTTTCTGCCTATCTCTAGTTTACTTACAAAAAAGAAATGCTCATCTGGCTCTTCTGTAACAAAACCAGAAATATAAAGATCTTGATTAAACAATGTCCAATAGTTTCTATTATCTCTAGATGAATTAATAGTAATCCAATATTTTTGTTTAGATAAATAATCTATTGCTTTTTGTTCAGTATTTAACTCTGGAGAAAGGCTAGTCAAATAAGGCAAAAGTTTTGATTTGAAATCACCTTCCCAACTTGTAGAAGTAAATTGAATGTATAGTGGTAATTTTAGTGAAACTGCTAAGTCAAATAAATTATGGTTATCTGCAAACGCCTCTTCAAAAAACTTTTTTTCATTATTAGATTCACTTTCTTCACAATAATCGTAATACAATGAATTAAAAAAGGAATCAGCATCTTTTAATGATTCGTCTGCGTGTTCATATGTAACTTTTGATGTTAAAAGTGAATCATCATTATATTTCGGGGTAACTTTTTTATTTGATTTTACAGTTTCGAAAGAAACAGTAGTACTAAGTAAAAATCGATCTACAGATTTTGAAAGTACTTGTACTTCCATTACTTCACCAATAGTTTTCGAAAAATCACTAGATTTGATAGCCGTTCCAAATAGTTCATTTGGAAAGCTAAAAACTAATTGAGTATTTAGTACCTGGACAATAGTTCCTTTTAAAATATCCCCAATCTTCACATCTTGCCAAGCAATATCCTCACTAGGTCTTGGTAATAAGTGTTTTCTACTTACTAAAACTGGCTTATTTGGTTCGTTCTCTAAAACTACTACTTCAATTCTGTCTTCAACATTGAAGGAATCAAATAACTTTTCAGAACTTGGTAAATTCCATGAAATGTTTTGTAATGGTAGTATTGCTTTCCGCCCTTCATAAAACTCTAATATTACGGCAGAAGGTTTTAAAATTTCAATTATTCTAGTGTTTATAATCGAACCTCTTTCCCCTTCCTTTGTTTCTGGTTCGATTTCGTTATCATCGGGAAACTCACTTCCCGACACCTTTACATCTTGTGCTATTACAATCAAATTGATTGCACGATCAAAAGTGTCTTCTGAACCAGTTACACGTTTTTCGATAATGTCAAAGCTTACAATTTCCCCTATATTTAATTCAGGATACTCCCCAACCATATAAGAAACTCTTGAGTTCACATTATATTCGATGTAACCTAGTTTATCATATTTGAGAATTATTTTACCTTTCATAAATTAGTTAGAAATAGAGATCGTTTTGTATTAAAATGTTTGTGGTGCAAAAGTGACAACAAAGTATGCAATGTATATGCGTGTAAAACTTTATAATTTCAAATAAGTCAACTCACAAGACTTGCACTTCCTTTTAGTCTGATCTAAATCAGCAACACTAAAACGTTCTTCAATTTTCTCAAATATATCTAATCCTCTACCTAGGGTAATTTTCCAACCATTGTCTGCTGCAATAAAACGGTCGTGATGTTGTTCAAAACGAAAGGTTAAGTTGATTCCTATACTTTCTACATTTTGCGCTAATTCTTCTAAAGACAATTTAGATTCTTCCAAATATTCATCATTATTCCATGTCACCACTTCTAGATTAATTTGGTCTTCAGGATCTTTGTTATTCCCTAACATAGCGCAAAACTCCAATAGGTTTTTAAATTGATAATACATTCTTATGTAAGGATCTTGGATTGTTATATTGCTAGCTCCTCTTAGATAATTAGAA
>TARA_R110002074_G_scaffold7777_10_pt1 | contig 11019 bp, 9 predicted proteins | sample TARA_R110002074 | Tara Oceans TARA_R110002074 (sample SAMEA4397215) | marine metagenome | biome: Polar Biome; feature: [MIX] marine epipelagic wind mixed layer (ENVO:01000061); material: water (ENVO:00002006), including particulate matter (ENVO:01000060) such as... | depth 10-100 m
GCAAGGACGCGCCGTACGAGGGCGTGCTCTTCCGCGGCGAGCGCATTCTCAGCGACGACACGCGCGCCGCTTTCTTGGACGACCAGTACTTCGGCACGGGCGAGCAGCCAGCGCCGGGTTCGGTGGACGAGGTCGGCGCGGGGATCCTCTGGCTCGGCTTCGAGTTCGCCACGCAGACCTCGATCGTGCGGGAGGGCTGGAAGGTCGGCTCCGGACTGGCCGATGCCTCCGCCAGCTGGGACGCCTGGAACCGCGGACGACCGAACCGTGAGGCCAGCGTGCGCAACGAAGCCGGGCGTGGGATGCCGCGCGTCGACGGCGAGCCGCTGCTGCCGCGTCGCGTGCGGTTGACGCTCGAGTTGGAGTCCAGGAACGACGCGCGCACGCGCACGACCCTGTCGCGCACGGTCGACGCCCAGGACGCACAGTTGTTCGTCGAGCGCGGCGACCTCTTGCCCACGGAGCCGAACAGTCACGTCTGGATCGCTGGCGAGTGGATGCAGGTCCTCGAGGTGCGCGGCAACACCCTGCGCGTGTCCCGTGGGGCTCGTCAGACCACCGCGCGCAACCTGCCCGCCGGGGCCACCGTCCATTTCGGGAGTCCCGTGACCACGGAAGTTCCGATCCCGCTGTACAAGGACGATTGGAATCTCTGATGCGCCCGCTCCGAACCCATCCCCGAACGTCCCGCAGCCACGACCGGTCGAGCGGCTTCACGTTGCTCGAGGTCATGCTCGCCATGGGCATCCTGACGATGGGGGCGACGGCGATCCTGGGCCTTCTGACGTTCGGCGCCGCCGTCACGCGCGCCGCCGAGTTGCGGTCCTCGGGTGCTGCGGCCACCGACGCCGTGCTGGCCGACCTCGAAGAACACCTCTTCCCGATGGAGGAGGACGGCACCGCTGGTGAGCCCGCCCCGATCGTCGATCGACCGGTTCCCGGCAGCCCGGGCATCCTGTACTCGGCGACCAGCCAGGCCATCTTGGAAGGTGCGCGGACCAGCACCGGGCAACCCCTCGAATACCGCGTCGACGTGACCCTCGCCTGGCGGGCGGGTGGTGTCCAACGCGGTCGAACCTTCACCACGCTGCTGCTGCGGCAGATTCCCTTCGGGGAACGCATGCGTCGTCTGTTCGTCGAAGACGAGGACGAGCAGCACCGGATTCAGAACGTGAGACAACCATGAAACTCCTCGCCCTTCTCCTGTTGGCGCTGATTCCTTCGGCCCAGGACGGAACCCCCGATCCCGTTGCTTCGACGCCGGCCAGTACGGCTGGCGGGCTCGACGACGATCAGGCCGTGCCGGACGAGGTCATGCTGTTGCGCATGCGCGACGGCAGCATCCATTGGGGGTCGATGCAGGATCACGACCCCGATCGTCTCGTGTTCCAGTTGCTGTCCCACGGCGGCGTCGTCGACGTGCCGTGGTCGTTGCTGGATCCTCAGCAGTCGGGCGAGATGCGCCTGACGCTCGGCTACATCGACGTCGCCTCCGAGGAGTTGCTGATCGAGGTCGAGCGCCTGCTCCTGATCGATGGCAACGAGGTCACCGGAGTCATCGAGTCGCGTCAAGGCGACAACTTCACGGTCCGCACAGGTGGGCACCAGCAGCTCTTGCCGAAGGAGCGCGTGCGGAGCATCTCGTCCGGCATCCAGGTGCCCGCGCTCGACGTCTATTCGCGCGAACAGCTGTACGGACGTGAGCTGGCCGTCACCGAGCCCGACAACGCCGAGGCCCAGTTGGCGCTGGCCGAGTACTGCGAACGCATCCTCGATTTCGTGCACGCGGTCGAGCACTACCAGACCGCGCTCCAGTTGGGACTCACGACCGACGCCGAGAAGGTCACGCTGGCCCTGGGCCGCGCCGAGATCAAGGCCGACAAGCAGGACCAGGTCGACGTGCTGCGCCAAGCCGACGTGCTGCGCAAGCGTGGTCAGTTCGACGACGCGCTGGCGAGCCTCGAGACCTTCCGCACGACGTGGCCCGACAGCCCGCTCATGGAGGATGCGCTGAAGAAGGTCGACCAGGTCAAGCGCGCCCGTGACCGCGCCCTGCGCGAGTACGTCACCGAGCGTTGGTTCTATTGGATGCGCCGCCTGGCACGCGACGCGGCCAAGATGGACTTCCAGCAGATGATCGGCTACGCCGACGAGACGCTCGGCCAGGACATTCGCGCCAAGGTCCTCGAAGATGTCCAGAAGGGCATCTCCGAGAGCATTCAGGACGTCGAGATCGAGGCGCTGTGGGCGACGCGCAAGAAGACTCGCTTCTTGAATGCGAGCTACGGGAACGGCACCTGGCTGCTGGGCGACGATCGCGCGCTGGCGGGTGGCGAGAAGGACAAGAAACCGGCGGCCGAAGGGACGACCGGGTTGGACAAGGAGCGCGCCGACCTCGAGAAGAAGATCGAGCAGTTCCTCAAGAACCAACGACGCGCCCGCAGCGCACGTTCGGGCGCGGACGCCGAAGAGGATCAAGCCGAGGGCTGGGCCTCGTTCGCTCAAGCCTCGCGCGCGCAGTGGGTCCTGTCCTACTACGTCGAGTTCTCGGGTGACCTCGAGGTGCGCGATCACCCGTTCCTGCGCAACTGCAAGACCTGCGCGGGTCGCGGAGTGATCGAGCAGATCAGCGTCGGTGGTGGAGGCAAGGGCGACGCCGGCGTCACCGTCCATCGATGCCCGTTGTGTCACGGCGTCGGTCGTGTGCGACGCGTGTACTTCCGCTGACGCCGAACGATCTGCACCCATCCATCATGTTGCGTCTTTCCATCGCGATCACCGCGACCGCGCTCCTGTGCGTCGGCTGCGGCACCACGCCGAATCGAAATCGTCCGGAGCACCAGCGCCGACCCGGGACGGTCCGACCTGAGCGCCTCGATCCGCTTCCCGGAACGAACACCGAGCCGGCCGAGGCCGCGTCGACGAACGTCGTCGGCGTTCGCCCCGGCGGCACGCCCGTCGCGCACGTCGCGGGAACCACCATCACGACCGGCGACCTCCTGCAGGCCTGGATGTATCGCGACAGCGGTGCCGTGAAGAGCGTGCTGGACGAACTCGTGCTCGAAGGTCTGGTCGTTGCTGAAGCGCGGCGCTTGGGCGTCGTCCTGGACCCCGCGCTCGTCCTGGAACGCACCTCACAGGCGCGCGCGAACCTGGAGGCCGGTTTGCAGGAATCGGGCTCCCAGGACTCGCTCGAGATCTTCATCGAAGCACGCCTCGGCCTGTCCGCCGAACGCTACCTCGCCGCCATCGGCGAGCAGGTGACCGTCGAGCTCCTGGCCGAACAATGCGTCCGCGCCTGGGCGCTCGAGAACGAACGCGCGCGGTTGCGGGTCATCGTCGTGGCCGACCGCGAGGGCATCGACCTGGTCGAGGCCGGCCTCGCCGCCGGACGCCCGTTCGAGGAACTCGCACGTAAACTCAGCGTGGACCCCTCGTCCAAGGACGGCGGCCGCATCCCCGACGTCGTCCGCTCCCAGAGCACGATGTCCCGCATCGCATTCCTGACGCGCGTCGGCGAGGTCGGCGGTCCCATCGAGGAGGGCGGCGCCCACATGTTCGTCCTGGTCGAGGAACGTTTGGCCGCCGAGGGTGGTCCGTGGTCGACCTTCGGCCCGCGCGTCCGTGCCACCATCCAGTCCCAGCCCATCGAGGACCCCGAGTACTGGCAATGGAAGGCGGCGATGCTGGAGCGCTACGAGGTCACCACCGACCCCCTGTTGCGCCTGGTGGGGGAGCCGACCGCCGCTTCCACGCCGGGCCCCTGAGTCACGCACCTCGCCCGTACGCGTACCTCGATGCATCCCGGTCTTCGTTCCTGGGTCGCGGGGACTTGATCCAGAAGCCCCGAACCCCGATCCTGCACCCATGACTCGACGCAAGAAGAACGCTACGGGCGCCGAGCCCCAGGTCGAAGACCCGAACGCCGCTCCGATCGAGGGCGGTGTGGTCGCGCTCCAGGACGACCCCGAAGGCCAAAATCCGGAAGCCGCGGATGCGGAGGGCGAGGGGGATTCCGACGCCGATGATTCCTCGGACGACCTCTCCAGCGCCGATGACGAGGTCCTGGCCAAGGAAGCCCGTTCGGGGCCCGGCCCCGGTGAGGACCTGGACGACGACGAACTGATCCGGCGCCTCGCCGCGCTCCTGTTCGCTTCGCCGGACCCGCTCTCCGAGGGCAAGCTGGTCGCCCTGCTCGAGCGTCCGCGACGGGCGCGCGTCACCGAAGCCCTGAACACCCTCGGCGCGCGCCTCGAAGCCGCCGGCCTCCCGCTCCAGGTCCGCGGCCTGCGCGGTGGCTGGATGCTGATGAGCACACCGGAGATGGGCAACGTCCTGTCCCGCCTGGCCAAGGGCAACCCGATCGAGCGCGTCAGCGCCGCCGCCCTCGAGACGCTCTCGATCGTGGCCTACCGCCAACCCGTCACGAAGGCCGAGATCGAGTCGATCCGCGGCGTCCAGGCGGGGCCTATCCTGCGCTCCTTGGTCGACCGCGGTCTGGTGCGCGTGACCGGCCGAGCCGATGTCCCCGGCCATCCGCTCCAGTACGGCACGACGCCGGACTTCTTGGATCGCTTCGGCCTCCAGGGGCTCGAGCAGTTGCCGCGCGACAACGAACTCGCCCGCGACGAGTAGTTCGCGGAGCGTGGGCAGGCTCCCGCGCCACGGAACTTGGCTTCTGGACCCCGGGCAAGACGGTCCGTTCGGCGCAGGATCCTCGAGCAGGGCCCGACCCTGCGCAGGAGCGGTCCGGTTCCGCGTCCATCGGAAGTCGAATCCCACCCCTGGGCCCTCGAGCGGGTGCCTCGATCGGGTCCAGGAAGCGGTTCAGCCCGGACTCACGCCGGTCGATCTGAAGGGTGCGCCCTCCGCCGCCCTGAGCGAGATCCCGGCGAACCGCGCCCGAATCCGAGGGCTCCATGCCCCTTTTCGGTCCCGGATCCCGAGGGAGTGGCGGCTCGCGGTTGCTCACCCCGCGGCACTCCCCGTAAACTCCTTGCCCTCCAAAATCGGACCGCATGCCGCGGTTCCGGAGCCTCCCGCATGTCCACCCCTTCGACGCAGGGCGCCCAGCCCACCCCCGAGCACGCCGCCCACGACGACGATTTCATCGTCGCCCCCCCGGGTCGCAGCAAGGCCTTCTACATCTTCGTGCTGGCCCTCATGGTCTTCGTGCTGATCATCTTCAGCATCGGTGACCTCGCCCAGTACGTGCTGGGTGGGGGTGGTGCCGACCAGGCCGCCATCGAGGTGACCTGGATCGATCCGATCACCAAGAAGAAGCACGAGGTCAACGGCAAGGACTACCGCGAAGCCAAGCTCGATCTCGATTGCTGCATGGGGCTGAACATCTGGACTCCCCTGTCGGCGTTCGCCGAGGACGATGATCCCAACCGTGGCATCGGCTTCGAACCCGAGGACGTCGTTCTGCTCCTCACCCTCGAGCAGTTGGCGATCGAAACCGGCATCGAGGTCTCGAACCGGGAGTTCAGCGATCGCTTGTCCCTGTTCGTGACCGACGCCGACCTCGAGAACATCGGCAACCGCTTCCGTCGCAACAAGACCAAGACCGCTGCGGGCATCCGCCGCGTGATGCGCGCCGCCAACATGCGCACCGCTATCCTGCAGGCCGCCAACATGTTCGCCGACCCCGCGGCCGTCGAAGCCGCGTGGAAGGAAGCCAACCCCGAGTACCGCTTCGAGTACATCGAGACCAAGATCTCGGACTGGGAAGAGGTCGCCAAGGAATCCGCACCGCCCGACGCCGACCTGAAGGCCTGGTACGACGGACTCCAGGAGTTCCAGAAGCGCCAGTTCTACAGCGACGCGATGATGCAGGTCGCGCTCGCGTACGTGCCGATGCCTGCGGGCGCGGACTCGACCTTCGACGCCACGGCGTTGCTCGCGAAGTATCCGAAGCCCGACGCGGTCGACCTGGCCGCCAGCCAGGAGCTCTACTACAACCTCTCGCGCGCCACGCGTTTCGTGATCGAGCCCGATCCGCCGTACGACCCCGAGTCCGGGGACCCCGCGCCGCCGCTCGAGTTCCAAGCGCTCGAGGACGTGCGCGAAACGGTGAACGCCGAGGCCGCGATCTACAACGCGCTGGGCGAGTTCCTCAAGGACGTGCGCACGCGGGAAGCCGACGTGGACGCTCCGGACGTCGATTGGGTCGCGGAAGCCACCGCGCTCGGCCTCACCGTCGAGCAGCCGACGGCGTCGCTCTCCACCGAGCAGATCGTCGAGAACGAGACCTGGGGTGGACAAGCGCTCGCTTCGCGACTCTCGTTCTCGCCCAAGAACAGCATGATCCCGAACGTGCAGGTCCACAAAGGCGCCCTCGTCATCGCGCGCCTGCTCGACCGCGTGGATCCCGCGCCCCAGGACATGTTCCTGATCAAGGACGAGGTCGTCGACGCCTGGGCCAAGGAAGAGGCGCGTCGCCTCGCCGTCCAGCGTTTCAACGTCCTGCGCGACATGTGTGCCGACCGCCCCTTGGACGACAACGGAACCATGATCGCCGAGGCCGCGTGGTCGCCCGTCGTCGACTCCGAGACGTTGCGTGAGCAGGCCGACATCTTCAGCATGACCGTCACCGACCGCGCGTGGCGTGGCCGTCGACCCATCGCACCTGACGACGCGACGGACCTGGACACGATCTTGGCCGAACAGCCGACGATGTTCGATCTCGAGCCCGGCATGTTGCCGCAACCCGGCATCAACCGCGCGGGCACGCACGCCTACTTGATCCACCTCGTCGAGACGCGCGAGGCGCCGCTCGATCAAATGCTGCCGGTCGAGTTGCTCAACGGTCGCCGGACGGAACTCAACACCGAAGCCGTGGCCCTGATGCGTGACGTGCTCCACCCGCGTTCCGAGTGGTTCCAGGCCAAGTTCCAGCTCAACGTTCCGAGCTGGGACGAAGAGGCGGAAGAGGAGCCGGCCGGCGCAGGATCCCCGACGGATGGGGACGAGGCGACGGATTCGAACGACCCGCCCGCGGGCGGCTGATCGTCGGACGGTTCGGCGCGTCCTCCTCGTCAAGCGCGGGAGTCGCGGCGAGCGGGCGACGTGCGATGGCGGCCAGGGAATGGCCCGGCCACAGATCGAAGCGCGCCACCCAGCGCGCTTCGAGTCCATACAGGCTCGCCAACAGCGCGTGCACCCAGCGCGGAGGGTCGACGGACAGGTTCGTGCGCCCCTCGGGACGCAGGCCGACGCGCTCGGCCCACCCGAGCGCCAGGACGAGCGGCGCGATGAGCGGGAAGAGCAGCACGTTGCTCCAGGCGACGCGCTCCGCGGTCAAGCCAGCGCCGCGCAAGGTGCGTCGCAACTCCGCGCGCGTGTAGCGTCGATGATGGCCGGCGACGCGATCGTTCTCGGCGAAGAGCCAGGGATGGGCGGGCACGTGCACCAAGAGAGCGCCGCCAGGTTTCAGCACGCGCCAGGCTTCGCGGGCCGCGGCCTGCGGGTCTTTGAGGTGCTCGAGCACGTCGAACATCGTGACGAGGTCGAAGGCGGCGTCCGCGAACGGCAGGCGTTCGGCGGATCCGGACAGGACGCCCCCGGGTCCGACCTGGCCCGCTGGGCCGTCCACTCGTGTACGGGCACGTCGGCACGCGTCCAGGTCCCACTCGATCGCGGTCGGTTCGACACCGGTCGACCTCAGCAGGTCCAGGAACCCGCCCGAACCCGAGCCGATGTCCAGGATCGCCTCGGGTTGCGCGTCCCGCAGCGCATGTCGCACTAGCGCGCCGCAGACCGCTCGCCGCCCGCGGAACCACCAATGGTTCCGTTCGAGCGAGACGAACTGTTCGTGCGCGAGGGCGTCCATGCGATCGTCGGGTGCGAACTCAGGCGGGTTCGATCGGCTCGGCCACGACGATCCACTCGTCGCAAGGATTGACGTAGAAGAGCGGGTTGCCCAAGCGCAACAACGGGCTCAGGAGTCGCGGCATCCAGGGCGCGACCCGCGCGGACCGCTCGATCAGGAAACTGAGCCGCACCGACTTGCCTGCGCCGCGCCGCGTCCACAACAACGCACGCAGTCCGGCTGCGGCCAGGGCTTGCTCGAGCGTGCTCTTGTCGAAGTGCATCAGATGCTCGACGTGTTTGTAGTGGTGCCAACGACGACCGAGCAGCCTGGCGAAACGGCTGCCCACGTCCTGGGTCTCGACCACGACGCGGCCCCCGGGCGCCAGCAGTTCGCCCGCTTGGCGCAACGCGCCGACGGGGTCGGGCAGGTGTTCCAACACGTCCCACATCGTCACGAGGTCGAAGTGGGTCGGCCAACCGTCCGGCCGCACGGCCGACGCGGTGCCCAGGTCCTTGCGGATCACGCGATGCGCGCCGATCCGGTCGATCGCGCGCGTATGTGCGGCGAGGCTCGGCTCCAAACCATAGGGGGAGAGCCCTTGGTTGCGGGCGTGGTTCAGGAAGCCGCCGTTCGCGCAACCGACGTCCAGGACGCTGCCGCTCGCGGGCCACCACTCGGCCAGCGCCTTCCAGCGCCGCGACCAGGTCCGGCGTGCGGCTTTTTCGTCGGTCAGGTAGTCGGCGTAGCCACGATCCCGCGGCGCTTCCGAGCGCCAGTACGTGGCGTTGTACACGGTGTCGATCAGCCAATCGTCCGGGATGCGCGGGCTGACGTAGACGAGCTCGCACTCGATGCAGCGCCAGACCTTGTAGGGCGCGTCCTGGAACACTTCACGACGTCGGGCCGCGCCACACAGAGCGCAGGCGACTTCGACCAGTTCAGGTGTGGCTTGGCTCATCCGAACCACCTCGTGTCGGTGGCGATGGCATCGGCCGTTCGCGCGGGAATCGGAGCGCTCGGTTCGAGCAGGGCGCGGGCCACCTTGCGGCCCATCAGGATCGAGTGGTCCATGTTGTTGTAGCGGAAGAGGCCTTGGCGACCGGTCGTGCTCAGGTTCTCGAAGCGCCGCAGTGCGTGACGCAGGGCTTGTAGATGTTTGCGGTAGCCGACCTCGTAGACCGGATATCCATGGCGTACGCGGCGCACGGCGAGCGGCTGGGCTTCACCGGGTTGCAGCAATCCGATCGACTCCAGGTCGCGCGCGGCCAACGCCGCAGCCGCGTCGCGATCCAGGCTCCAGACGCCGTCCCCGGGACGGCAGGTGATCTCGCAGCAGAGCGCGGTCGCGTCGCCGGGCGCCATGTCGTCCGAGAAGTTCTTGGGCTCCGAGATGCGATTCACCGCGAGGTGGCGCTCGGGCAGGTAGATCCAATGATCGGGCGTGACCGAGGGGCGCTGGACCTGCACGTAGGCGAACAGGATGCCCAGGTGGCGCAGTCGCGCGGCGCTGGCACGTTCGGACGCGGGACCCAGGGGATCGATCCAGGTGACGAGGTTCGACAACGGTGCCGTGTTCAGGATGCGATCCGCGGCCCAGGTCTCGCGCGAGCCGTTGCGGTCGGCGACGACACGCTGAATGCGCTTGCCGTCGTGCTCCAGTCCGCGCACGCGCGCGCCGAGCACGATCTCACCGCCGGCCGCTTCGATGCGCCGCGCGTAGGCCTGGGACAACGCGCCGATCCCGCCGGTGCGCGGGTAGTGGAAGCTGGCCGCGTTGCTGCGCGCGTCCTCGGACTCGGGTCGCAGGGACGAGACGAAGGCGTCCCAGAGCGAGCGTTGCGCGATGCGTTGGCTGGCCCAATCCGCGCTGAGCGACGAGGCCGGCATGTTCCAGGCCTTCTCGGTGTACGCGCCGAAGAACAACTCGTAGAGCGTGCGTCCGAAACGGCGCGTGACCCAGGCCTCGAAGTTCTCGTCCTTGCCGGGATGCAGTCGATCGGAGGCGCGTGCTTTCAGGTAGTCGTAGCCCGACTTCAGGAGCAAGCGCGGCGGAAGGTTGCGCACGACGTTGCCGAAGCGCAGCGGGTAGTCGAACCAACGTCCCTCGAGGTGGATGCGGCTCTTGCGTTCGCGCTGGACGAGGTTGCCCTCGAGCAGTTCGAAGAGGTGTTCCTCGAGCCCGCGGTCGCGCGTGAACAGTCGGTGCGGCCCGTGGTCGAAGGTGAAGTCCCCGGCGCGGAAGCTGCGCGCCAGTCCGCCGACCTCGCCGCTGGCTTCGAGCACGGTGACGCGTTCGCCGGCGCGCGCGAGCACGTCAGCGGCAGCGAGACCGGCGAGGCCGGCGCCCAGAACGAGGACAGCCATGGTGGAGGGGGGGATCGGGTCGCGGACGACCTCATCTCCATCACCGGTGCCGCTGGGGGCTCCAGGGTGCCCTGGGAGGGCCCAGGAGCGGACATGGTGGATGAGGTTCGGCGCCCGGGGAGGACGCCGATTCCCTCATCGACCGGACGCTAGGTTCGCTTGAGGGTCCGGAAGGTGACCCGGAACACCGTGCCCCCGCCCTCGCGGTCCAGCAGCTGGACCTGGGCCTTCATGACCCGCGCGTACTGCTCGACCAGGTGCAGACCGAGGCCGGTGCCCTGGGCGGTGCGGGTCTGTTCGCTGCCGGGGCGGTAGAACGCCTCGAACACGCGCTTGCGCTCGGCCGGTTCGATCCCAGGGCCGCGGTCCAGGACCTCGAGCAGGACCTGTCCGTCCGCGACCCGCGAGCGTACCAGGATCGGCTCGAGCGGTTCCTTGGAGTGGTCCACCGGGGCGTACTTCAACGCGTTCTCGACGAGGTTCTGCAACACGGCGTGAATACCGATCGTGGTCAACCAGACCTGGGGCAGGTCGTCCGCCAGGTCGAACTGCACATCGGGTTCGTCCTCGAGCCCCAGGTCGTGCCGTTGCGCGAGGAGGTGCGCATTGAGATCGCCCGGTTCGGGCTTGGGCGGCGCGGAGTTCAAGCGACGCTTGTCGATGACGCGATCGACGAGCGCGCCGAGTCGGTGCGTCTCCTTGACGATGCGACTCAGGTATTCCTCCTGGCGTTCCTGGCTGGAGACCCATCCGTCGCGCAGCATCTCGCCGTACATGCGCACGGCCGCGATGGGGGTGCGCAGTTCGTGCGTGACGGCGGCGACGAAGTTCTCGGTGCG
>TARA_R110002074_G_scaffold249543_3_pt1 | contig 11014 bp, 7 predicted proteins | sample TARA_R110002074 | Tara Oceans TARA_R110002074 (sample SAMEA4397215) | marine metagenome | biome: Polar Biome; feature: [MIX] marine epipelagic wind mixed layer (ENVO:01000061); material: water (ENVO:00002006), including particulate matter (ENVO:01000060) such as... | depth 10-100 m
GCGTCGATATCTGACGGTTTACAACATCCGCAGACCGCATTCATCGCTGGACTGGCAGACGCCCGATCAGGCATACCTCAACCCGTCGTCACCAATCCCGGTGGCGGCATCACCGAGCGGGCAATACACTTACGAAACGGCTCGAAACTGTTCAAATGAACCGAACCACCTCTATCCTCGACCGCATCCATGATCACAAGATCAACAGGCTCGACGAATTGTTGATGTGGAATTGGGCACCGTTGACCGCTGCTGAAAACAGTCAAGCCGCGTAAGCTGCGGTATCAATGGCGCGGTTACCAACAATCCGGCCGAACGCGCCCTACGCCTGATTGGAATAGGACGTAAAATGGCTCTTCGCGGGCGCCGATACCGGCGCGGAAACCCTCGCGCGCGCGATGACGGTCATTGAAACAGCCAAGCTGAACGGTCTCGACCCGCTGGCCTATCTCGCCGACATCCGCGACCGCATCAACGATCACAAGATCAACCGGCTCGATGACTTGCTGCCGTGGAACTGATCGCCAGTGGCATCCGCAATGAGCAGTCAAGCCGCGCAGGCCGCGGTATCAACGAGGCGGTTACCATAGAAATACACCGCGTAGCGGAGGACATGTTTCGGATAATGGCTGCCCTTGAATCTGATCACTCCGTCCTCCGACATTCTGCTACCGTGCCACAGCGGGCATAGCGAAAAGGTTGACACGGCGAAAGTCAGACAGAAAGTTTGCAACACAACCGTTTAGGCCGCCTTTGGTACAAAAAACCCTGACGATGGACAGCCCAGCTCGCAGCATAGTTACATCCAACGTCAGCCTGCGCTAAACCATGTCGAAAGTTTTCGACAGCCCCCTGACCAGCATCTATTTGAGGGTGATCGACACCGTTCTGTACCGTTGTTCGAGCCACTTATCGTTCGTACTGTAGGACAGGCTGTCAAAGCCGTCGTCGATGTAATGATCGACGTCGTCGACATTTTGCCGACCGCCCCACAGCTGGCAGAATATCAACCGGTTCTGCAATATATTGCGCCCCCGTCCCGGGCTTTTCCCTTCCAGATGCAACAGAAGCGAACCGGGAACGTAGAGGATTTTGCGCTGCAGTATCTGTACCATGCGCAGACATAAATCGACGTCTTCACAGCCGTTTACGAACAGCGGATTAAAGCCGCGCAGTTTTGCCCAGTCCGTTGCACGCATCGCCATGCAAGCCCCTGTCACGGCCTGCATTTCACGTTGTTTCATAACATGTTTCGCGTTCGGATCTTCGCCCAGATACATGTGATATGCGAGGTCCGAGGCATTCGAGAACGCCAGCCCTGCATGCTGTACGGTGCGGTCTCCGAACAAAAGCCGCCCGCCGACGATCCCGACATCATCCGCCTCTTTCAGCGGTGCCATAAGAGCATCCAGCCAGTTGTCTTCGATGACTTCCATATCATTGTTCAGGAACAGGATATATTCGCCCTGCGCAAAGGAAGCGCCGTAATTACAGCCCACCGAGAACATCAAGGGCACCATTGCGCAGACCACTTTGACGCGTGGGTCGAGGTCGGCCAGCGCCTCGATCTGGACGCGCGCTTCGGGTTTCGAGCCGTTGTCGATGATGATGATTTCGAACGGAGTCGTCCCTTTTGTCAGATCGAGAATGGACCGCAAGAATTTCTCAGTCATTCCGACCCTGTTGAAGGTCGGAATGACCAGAGATACAAGATTGGGGACGCGCGGACGAGACAACATCGCATCCCAGTCGATCAGCGTGAAATTGGCCGCCGCAAGGTGCGCGTTGTGGGTGTACAGATGTGCGGATGCGCCAAGCAGGACTTCGGTGTCTAGGCGGGTTGCAATGCGCGCGGTGTAGTCGAGTGTGTGTGCGGGCAGGATATCCGGGAGGTCGGGTGTAGTATGATCGGGCAGGTGTACATGATCTGTCAGCGCCGCAACCATGACGGTTAGATCAATGGGATCGGCCGGTGTGCGGGTCGCGGTATATTCGGCGGGGCCGATCGTATAGTCAGCTCTTTTTAGCAACCATGAAAGTACCGGCAGTTCTAGCATGGATGTGGCATCCTTGGCGTCGATGAACGCATCGGCCGCAACTTCAACCACAAGTTTAGGTGCAGTATCGGTGCCGAACAGGTTTTCGAAGTCCGAAATCATGCGGTCCGGCTGGTCCGTTTCGTTGTGGTAGCGGACAATCAACACTTCGGGGACATCCAGGGTATTGAACAAGCGCAAAGTCGTCACAGGCCAGACGCTGATATGAAGCGAGGAAAATTCCGGTTCTAGAACAGAACGCAGGTGATCGGTCGGCATGAAACCGTTGGTGTCGCCGCCAACCCGTATGGCCATTATTTCGGTTGTCCGTTCCGCCTGTTTGCACAAGGCGCGACGGTACAGCTGCTTGTAGCGTTCGGACATGATCGGCAGACTGTAATCGCGACCATAGCCGGTCTGCCAGTCCAGAACTTCATCGCGTTTGTGAGCGATCTCGGCGGTATCCATGGCCAGAGAAATCAGAAATTTGATCATCCCTTCGGGGCTCAGGTCATCGCAGGCCCAACCGCCGCCGTGGACACCGACACGTTCGCCAGTTGCACCGTAATTGCTGGTGATGACAGGCAATCCGCACGACCACAGTTCCGTCAGTGTGTGGCTGTAGGTTTCGGGCCATATCGACAGCACGGCACCGAGGTGTGGATTGATTTTCGCAACCAGCTGCCCGAATTCTTCACGTTTGTAACTGCCGTGATACACACCATATTTGCTGAGGTCCTCAGGAGACAATCCGGCAAAGTGGAATTCGATCCGCTCTTCAGTATCCAGCGCCTTGATGGCCTTGATCAGATCGAGGCCCTTGGCGGGGACAATATGACCCGGAACAAACACGCGCAGTGGTTCGCCTTTGACAAGCGGTGCAGCCAGTTGCTCGAAGGCTTCGAAATCGCGTGCGTGGGGAATTACGTCGAAGGGTACATTTTCAAGATCATACGTCGACTGGATCAGATTGCGGGCATAGGGCGAAGTCGTAATCAATCCATCGCACATCGGCAGGATGTCCTGGAACATCTTCCGCCAGCTATGGACCCATTCGTCCTTGAGTTTGGGCGTGAATTTCTTGGCCCAGAGTTCGACGTTACAGTCTTTGCCTCCCTTGGTGCAGGTGCCGCCGCAATAGCGGTTCTCGGCGTCCAGAAGTTTGACATTAGGGCAGATAGTATAGAAGTCATGCAACGAGAACAGGACCGGAATGCCGAGATCACGCGCTGTGCGCACCAGGCTTAGCCCGTGACGCCCGATATGACGGATGTGCACCAGTTCAAATGCGTAACGTTGCAGGATGTCCTCGATCTCGTGGCGGTAGGAATCGGAATCGTGTGCAATGGGCATGACCCGGTGACGCAGGGTGATTTTTTCCAGCAGGATCTGTTTGTCGCCATCAATGCGAAAAATACGCAGGAAACCTGTCGAGCACAGTAAAAGGTAGGGTTCGTATTCAGTCTGGATCGATGACATCAAATCCATGTTGGTCTGCGGTGTTCCGCCGCTTTCCACACCGATGACAAACATCACGCGCGGACGCGGCAAACGGTTGTGGCGCAGCCGCCAGTAGGCGATGTTGAAACGGGCCTGGTTGATATCGCCCGACTGGACAAAACCTTGGTTCACGGCCAGTGGATATTCTGGATACATCTTGGGTATCAAATCTCCGGCACGGTCCATGAGTGCAGTTTTGGCGCCCAGAAAGCTGGCGGAGCGTTCGTGGTAGATGATCACATTATCCGCGATCGCGTGTTCCCAACCCTTGTGCAGTGCACGCATGCAGAAGTCGTTCTCCTCCCCGTATCCACGGGGGAAATTTCCATCATCGAACAGACCTATATCCGCGAACACGCCCTGTTTGATGTACATGCAAAACCCGCTGGTCGTGGGGACCCGTAAATTATACAGATTGCTGTTGTGGGTGATCAGGCGGGCATGGTCGTCCTCGGTCATCCACGGCGGGACAGGATTGGCATTGTTGCGCAGGGGCACGGAAAATGCGCCGGCATTGTCCGACATTGCCGAAACAGTTCCGACCGAGGGGTTTTGCATGGCCCGCAGTTGCAACAGATCGAGCCACCGCGGGGTGACGCGCGTATCGCTGTTCAGCAAAATGACATCCGCGTCCGGATCAAGATCGCGCGCGGTTTGAATGCCGTGATTGACATTGCCGGTGTAGCCGCGGTTCTGTGCGTTGCGCAGGATGACAAGACCCTCGTGCCCGTCGTAATCATCAAGCACGTGCGCTACCTGCGGATCGGTGCTGGCATCGTCTGACAGGATCACACGGTGTTGTCCCGGCCCCAGTGAAGTATGGGCCAGCAGCGTGTCGATACATTCGCGCAGTTCCGTTGGCGCGTTGTAGATCGGAACGATCACAAAAACCGGTTTGCGAGGAACATTGCGCTGGTGGAGGGGGACAGGCTGCTTTGTATCCTTGGGGCGCTCGTATGCCGAATGGCGGGATTTGATGTTATGTGCGGTTCCCTTGATGCGGGTGCGTATGCTCATCGTGTCGAAGGGCATTTCGTCGAGGCCCACGTTGAATTCGAACCCGCTGGCAGTGTGGCTGGGATAGAATTCAGCAACATCGGGCCGTGGCACCGCCGTGCGCTGTGTAAGATACGTTACCCCATTGATAACAAGCTCTATCTCCGTGGTTCCGGGCTCAGAAAACAGATTGATTGCCCAACCGGAAATCCGCCCGCTTTGTACCTTGTCCAAACGCCCGTCGAATGGTGCCGCGAAATCGACGGACCTGCAAAATACCACTTTATCCTGACAGACAAGATGAACCTTGCCGGACTTTTTCATGCCCTCCCGCAACAGGCAGACGGTTTCGCCGTGCAGGACTTTTACGTGCGCTAGGTTATCGTCCGCTTCCGGCATCTTGTGCGGCATCAATTCGATTGTTTCGACGGCGTTCATGTCACGCACAACCGTCACATGAACAGGCGTTTTGCACCCCGGACGATGCATTACGCCGTAAATGGCAATACGCCCCTCAGTGCTCGCGACACCCATAAACAATGTCAATGTGTTGTCGATCACGGTTTCCGAAAATTGGATCCTTGCGTCGCGTGGGTGACAGATGGCGTAGATATCTTTGAAAACGAAAAAGCTTTTTTCAGTTTCGGCGGCAGTATACATCGGATCAACTTTCACAATGGGTGTCGAGTAATTGGACCGGTAAATGTTTCGCTGGTTTAATAGTTTAATGCAGGTAAAAAAGGTCGCTTGAGCAGTTTTGAATTATTTTTCGGCGGAATATGAACAATATTTGCCCTTTTCAGGCATATCGGCATGTTCTGTGCACGGGGCATGATCAGGTTGCGCCAGTCTCCTTTTGTTTGCGCAACGCATAGAGATTTTTTCTGGCCCCTTCCAGCTGGTGCTTCAGTTCTTCGACGTATATTTTATGCCGACTTTCCTGACGGCTCAGGACCCTAGTTATATCCGTCAGTTCCGACATGCGGTCACGTTGATCTCGTTCGATTTTTTCAAACGCTTCCTGCACCTCTGCCAGATGCAGGGTCTGACGTTGCAGTGCCACACGCATGGTATCGTGCAGGCGCAGAAGTTGCCGGATCTGGGTCTCAAGACTTTCGGCGATGCGCTGGCTGGCGGTGAGCTGGTTCTTGATATTTCCAAGCCCGTCCGGATGGACATTGTATGTTTCGATCGTCAGCCGCCGGGGCCAGATTTCGGTTGTCACCGGATATTCGCGGGCCATGCATTCAAGCTCATTGGCATAGATGTCGTTCAGATAGTCCAGATCGGCCTGCTCGACGACCGGTGGCTCGGTTACTTTCATTTTCTTGTAGTTGGGATTTTTCGCAAGCACGCTGATTTGCTTCATCCCTCCTTTGACCGAGATGCTGTCGCCAGTATAATCCAGTTTCATTCCCGCGTTCGTATCCAGTGCCGTATTCTGGGCCTTCTCCTTTCTTACATTGGTTGGATCAAGGCCAAGCCACAGAAAAATGTCACGATGCACCAGTTCCGTGTTGAGCATGTAATTTTCAAAAAACAGGGTTTTAAAAGCCGTTTCGGGAAAGATCGCGCGATATGCCGCGAGGTGTTCGCTGTAGAACCCAAGGTCAACAATACCGTATTGATGCCCGATGTCGCGGATGCGATCACCAGACCCGATACGGCCCATGCGAAACTGGTGGAAAAACGCCGACACAGCGCGTTTGACCGGATGCCGCATCGTGGAAATTATCCGGATATCAGTGCCCAGTGTGTCATGGATGGCCGACGGAATATCATGTTGCATCGGTGAAAGATTGCCGAGTGATTTGCCGTATTTGGTTTCTGTCCACATGTAGCCGGGCGTGGCGTCCATCCAGTACTGCACACCCACGCGATCTGGAAAGCGTTTGTAATACGCATCAAGGCCCGTCCCCCAATCAGGCCGTGAAAAAAAATTCACTTCCTTTTCAGGGGGCAGTAAAACGCTGCGGTGTGTGCCCAACATCGTGGCAATTGACGTCGTTCCAGATTTCTGGGCGCCGATCAGCAACAGGTTGGGGCGCATTGAGTAAGGTGCATTCATTGTACTGAAAAGCCTTTTATCTGTGCAGTTCGATTAAACCGGGTACATACGGTTCCGGATCTGTTGCAACAAACACCTCAAGTTCATCCACTGCTTGCTCAATTCTGCTAAAGGTCACATCACGCAACTGCCATGGGGCGAACCGCCACCACTTCAACGTCATTAGGCGTTCAATCATAGGCTCTTCAAAACGGTACTTAACAATCTTGGCCGGGTGTCCCACAACGACCCCGTAGGGGGGGACGTCTTTGGTCACCACGGAACGTGCACCGATCACTGCGCCATCACCGATGGTCACGCCGTTGCGAATATAGGCGCCGTATCCCACCCAGACATCGTGACCGATGACGGTCTTGCCAGGCTTTGTTACGATGGAGTTGTCTGCCTTGTCCGCGTCTTCAAAATAGACATCACGATCGCGAAATCCCGGTCCTACAGCATATTTCATTGGCTGGTACTGAAAGGGGTGCGTGCTCAACCAGTCGGTCGGGTGATTACCCTGACCGATGTGCAATCCGTTTGCGAACGACCCGTAGCGCCCGATGTGGGTATGATAGAAAAACCCGCCGCTGAGATACGAAAACGCACCGATTGAAAAATCATGGAAGATGCGACACTCCGATATGCGCACCGGTGTCTCTATCGTTCCGTAGAAACGACTGACCACCTTGTCAGGTAAGTTGTGGTGCATACCATGATTTGTAAGTTGCTTTACAGCGTCAGGGTGCTTGTTGTTTATACGCTTGTTCATTTGAGCCCTTAGTGGCAATTTACATCCAACGCTGTCATACGTCTTTTCATGCTTAATGGCGTTGTACGGACTGGTTGCGTCAGAATCAATGACGCGAGACGCCAAATTTCCGGTCGTGGCCGGTTCCTGCTCAGGTTCAGCTTGATTACATGTTCAAGATGGCCCAGAACGACGTGCGAACATATTTTAGCCCAATCCGAACAAAATCTAGAGGTCGAACTTTTAGCTATGGCCCGTAAAACGACAAATTTCTCCAAGCCTGTATCTTCAAAGAAATCGACGAAAAAGCCTTTGCGCACTGCGAAAGTCGCCTCGAAAATCGCTGCCAACCGCCAAATATTTCTTGTGCTCGGGATGCATCGGTCGGGCACATCGGCCCTGTCGGGTCTGTTGCATTATGCAGGGTGCAGCGTGCCAAAGACCCTCATGGCAGCAACCGAACGTAATCCCAAAGGCTACTTCGAGAGCGAACCGGTGTCTAAGTTCAACGACGCGCTGCTGAAAAAGGCAGGGTCGAGTTGGAAGAGTCTGCACGCCGTCCCACCGGACCTACTGGAAGCGGCAGATGGGGGCCAGTTGCCAGGGCAGGCCGAGGAATTGCTGAGCGCGCAATTCGGCAAGGCTTCGATGATGGTGTTAAAGGATCCGCGGATTTGCCGGATGGTTCCATTCTGGCGTGCCGCAGCAGAGGCCTGTGGCTTCGAGGTGTGTCCGGTCCTGATCCACCGCAACCCGCTCGAGGTCGCGAAATCGCTTTTCGAGCGTGATGGCATAGACACGACCGAGGGCTTGATGATTTGGCTTCAGCACGTCCTGCTGGCAGAGTACGAAACTCGGAAAATGAACCGCTTCGTCACCAGCTACAGTCAGATATTGACGGACTGGAACGCACAGGTTGAAGGCGTTCAAACTAGGTTTGGCATCACATTCCCAAAATTTGGCAAGCCCGCGACTGCCAAGAAGATCAATGCATTTCTGTCGCCGGGCCTGCGCCATTTTCAGGAAGCGCCTGAACGGGTCACTGACAGCGAAGAAGTATCGCAGTGGGTCAGTACGACCTATAAGATCCTCGAAAAGTGGGCGCAGGAGGGTGAAACCAAGTCATCCCATGCCGCATTGGACCAGGTACGCCGTGAGATGAACCGCGCGCTTCCTGTCCTTTCACAGATCATCGACGCCCGAACGCGCACCTTGTCGAAAGACCTGAACTACCGTACCGCACAGGTACGCACCGCACATTCCCGCCATCGTGACTACCTTGAAGAAATCGCGACGCTGAGATCATCCCTAAACCAGTACGTCATGGAAAACGAGCGGCTTGATAAAACCCGGGAAAAGCACACCTCTATCATTGCCGGTCTGCAAGAGGAAATCGATGATATCAGTCAGGTTCTTGCAAACCGCCAGGAACAGATCGGCAAAAGCCACGCGACGCAGGCAGAACAGCGCAGCCGGATCATGAAACTGAAGGTGGAGCTTGAGGACGGCCTTCAAAGTCAGAACCTTCAAATTATCAAGCTGGAGGATGAGAAAGCAAACGCAAAGGCATCCCTGTCCGCGCAGATCAAGCAAAAGGAAGCCGATGTCGCGCGGCTGTCCGGAATGCTGGATGAACGCACCGAACAAACCGAGCGTCTGTTGTTGGATTTGTCTGACCGCCAGAGTCAGTTGCAGACGTCCAACGAAAAAATCCGGTCGCTGGACGAAGAAAAATCGGGTTTGCTCGAAGACCTAAAGGACATCAACATCCGCTACGAAGCCTTGCAGAACGTGTCGGATCGGAATGACCGGATTCGTGCGGACGCCGAGGTCAAGATGAGGGCGATGCAAAGCCAGATAGTGAGCATACGAAGCTCACTTGTGGCGCGCGAGAGAGAAGTGAAAGACGCAGTTGGGAGAGCCGCCGCCGCTGAACAGGCGCACACGGATGCTGAGGCAAATACCGAACGACTGTCCTTTGTTCTCGCGACCCAGCAGGCCCAGTTACAGGCCAACGAGAAGAAGCTGTATATGCAGGCTGCTGAAAAAGCTGTCTTTCTGGCTGAAGTTGGGGATATCAGTGCCCGCTGCGATGAGTTGCAGGCGATTTGCGACCAAAAAGACCGGACATTTGCAGTCACTGAAGCCGATCTGAAATCTCTTCGGGACCAGCTTGCCACTACCCGCAGTGCACTTGCGCAGCGCCAGTTGGAAGCAGAAGAAACATTTGAGAGGGCCACGGTGGCTGAACGGGCGCACACAGTGGCGCAAAACGCACTCTCCAAGGCCGAGGATGCGCGCAAGGCAGCCGATGAGAGGGCCACGGTGGCTGAACGGGCGCACACGGTGGCGCAAAACGCACTCTCCAAGGCCCAGGATGCGCACAAGGCAGCCGAGGCGGAGAACCAGAAGAACCGCGTCCTGGCGCTGGAACAGGAACGCCGGATCGAATCCCTCCAGACGAGGCTGGATGGCATGCACAATAGCCGGATATGGCGTATGACCAAACCACTTCGCAGAGCCGTCGATGTCCTGCGTGGGCACAGGTAGGGTGGTCCATGTGGGAAATCTACGATAGTGGCGGCGGATGATGTCAGGTTTGATGTGGGGATCTGCACGCATACACAGGCTTGAGGACGCGGTGTTTACACCCGGTACGAAAGAAGCATGTAGAGCCGGTTTATTTCAACGGCTGTGATCGGTGAACAGGGTCTTTCGCATGCATTTCAGAGCTGGGTGCAGGGACACACCGCTCTTTATTTAGGCTCAGGACTCATAACCAGAAGATAACGGTTGCTGCGAGAGCGATTGCGGAGAGGAAGACGGTTGGGGATCTGTCGTAGCGAGTAGCAACGCGACGCCAGTCTTTGATCCTGCCGAACATTCGCTCGATCCGGTTGCGCCTCTTGTAGCGGCGCTTGTCATATTTGACGGTCTTCTTGCGTGACTTGCGTCCTGGGATGCAGGGCTTTGTTCCCTTGTCTATAAGGGTATCGCGGAACCAGTCGGCATCATAGCCTCGATCAGCGAGGAGCCATTCAGCCTCTGGCAAGCCATTCATCAAAGCCGCCGCTCCGGTGTAATCGCTAACTTGCCCTCCGGTGATAAAGAGGCGGACTGGGCGCCCAATGGTGTCGGTAACTGCATGCAGTTTGGTGTTCATGCCGCCCTTGGTCTGCCCAATCAGGCGTCCACGCCCCCCTTTTTTAACCGCAGGCTGGAAGCCGTACGATGTGCTTTCAGGTAGGTTGCGTCGATTGAGATGGTCTTGTTGTCGGGGTCCTGCTCAGCCAGCCCCATCATGATCCGGGCAAACACGCCCATATCACTCCAGCGCTTCCAACGATTATACAGGGTCTTTGGTGGACCATACTCGGCAGGCGCATCACACCACCTTAACCCATTGCGATTGATGAAGATAATGCCGCTCAAAATACGGCGATCATCAACACGCGCTCGGCCTCGGCTCTTTGGAAAGTAAGGCCGGAGACGCTCCATCTGCGCCTCAGTTAGCCAATACAAATTGCTCATCATATCCCCCTACAACTGGGGATCGTGAATCATGACAAAGCGACAAGCTCAATCAGTTAATGGGTCCTGAGCCTAGTTTTTCAGCAGCCCCTGAATATAGCGCCCGTAGTCGTTCTTGGGAACGGCCTCCGCACGCTCAGATAGGTGTCCGGC
>TARA_R110002074_G_scaffold915_2_pt1 | contig 11006 bp, 9 predicted proteins | sample TARA_R110002074 | Tara Oceans TARA_R110002074 (sample SAMEA4397215) | marine metagenome | biome: Polar Biome; feature: [MIX] marine epipelagic wind mixed layer (ENVO:01000061); material: water (ENVO:00002006), including particulate matter (ENVO:01000060) such as... | depth 10-100 m
CTCTTCCGTAAATTTTTGAAAGGACAGCAAATTCTCATTGGTCAGTTTCTCAACTAAAGTATATTCAAATTGTTTAATTCTAATGCCAAGGGCATAGGCTTTTGCAATTAGTTTGGAGCGGATTGTTTTTGTTGCACTATCTGTGACCAGGTTCCTATCATAAATTTTTATTTTGCTTTTGGAACCGAGAAAATTCAACAAGCCAGAATCAAAGTTTATCTCCAATTCTAAATCTTTAAGATTGTTCAAATCATAGAGTTCTTTAAAGTTTTTTGAAGTGGTATTTATTTCGGTTGCCATTTTTTTAGGGTTATAAAAGGGGAAAACCATAACAATAGTACTGGATTCCTCAGGTTTACAGCGGTAGGAGGTCGTGTATTTGTCTGTGGATTTCCCATTTTCGTCAAACAGTTCGGTATCAACTTCTATTTCATAATATTTGTTTGTTTGTTTTATATTTCCTATTTGGAATGTTTGATAATTTATTAGTTTTCCTTTTTCATCAAAATTTTTCCGTGTAACTGTCCTTTCAGACAGTTGGCTAATAAGCATTTCGTTCTGTGCTTTTAGACCTGTACCACTTATCAAGAACAAAGATATATGGCACAAAATGGTACTAAATGAAAACATGTTCTGTATTTGCTTAGGTAATTGGGTAATGATTTTTTTCATTATTATAAGATATTGCTTTCAAAAGTTAAATCAAATAGAGAATCACAATCTATCATTAGCATTGCGGTTACATGTTGTTTAAAATAAATTCCACCCGCTCATTCGGGGGAAGTACCGGAACAAAAATGATTGGAAACCCCAAGGATTTATATACTTCAGTAATTAAGCGATGGATTTTTATCTGGTCTTTTTCGTTTTCTAACCTGGCATAATCATTTATTAAGGGAAGTCTGTCAAGAATGAATATTTTTTTATAATGTACGTTCTGTATGGCTTTTGTTAGCATGTCATCGACTTCTAACTTTAAAAAACGATAATATGCCAAGGCATCCGGAATTGCACGATCCAGAAAGACCATATCTTCTGGCTTTATTGATGCTTCTTGCTCTATTTGCATATCTAAAACGCCTAATTGAAATTTTCTTCTGTTATTTCTAATTTCCTCTACTGTTTCTCCTTCGGTACGCATGGTGTCTATATAATGTCTTGCATGCTCAATAGTGGTTTTATAACCTCTTTCTCGCAACATATTGATCACTGTGGTTTTTCCGGTACTTGGTCCACCTGTGATAACGTACCAATTGGTACTTGAATTTTGAATATTCATTTTATCATTTTTTATTTCAATAAGAATTTATACGTTTTCAATACTATATAATTCTGGAATATCACTATCCCAACCATAGGTTTCCTTGATACCTTTTTGTAATGCTTCTGCACCTTCTTTTTCGCCGTGAACAATGAAAACACGTTCGGGTTTATTTTTTATTTTATTTATCCAATCCATAAGTTCTGTGTGGTCTGCGTGTGCCGAAAGGCCTTCAATTTCGGCGACCTGCATTTTAAAAGGCACCCATTTTCCATACACTTTCAATTCCTTATCGCCTTCCAACAATTTTCTTCCACGGGTGCCTTCAGCTTGATAACCCACAAATAATAAGGTGTTATTTGGGTTTTGCGCTTGGGTTTCGAGATAGTTGAGCATTCGTCCACCAGTAAGCATGCCACTTCCTGCAATTACGATTTTTGGTTTGTTGTCGGTTCGTAATTCCATGGTTTCACGATAACTGCTTACAACGGTAAAGTGTGAGCACATGTCATCACATTCATTATCTTCCAATCTGTGCCAATCACGAGTTTTATGGAATAGTTCCAATACATTGGCTCCCATGGGGCTGTCCATTATCATGGGGACTTTTGGGATTTTCTTTTCTTTCAATAATCTCCAAAAAATCAGCATCATCAATTGGGCACGTTCTACCGAAAAACTGGGGACAAATAAGCTACCACCTCTATTGATGGTGTCGTTGACCAATTTTTCAATCTGCGGAAAGGCTTCTGCCTCATCGGGATGAAACCTTCCTCCATAAGTCGATTCTATGAATAACACATCGGCCTTTTTTGGTTTCAGGGGTGGATACAATAGTAAATCGTTTGTTCTGCCAATATCTCCCGAAAAAACAAAGCGTTTTCCGTGTACATCCAATTCAATGAAAGTCGCACCAAGAATATGTCCGTTATACTGAAATCTGGCTTTGATACCGTCAAACAATGGAATCCATTGAGATTGGGGAATTCCTTTAAAATGGGGGATGGTTTTTTCTACATCCTTTAAATCGTAAAGCGGTTCTGCAGGACTGTGTTTGGAATAGCCTTCCTTGTTGGCACGTTCGGCTTCCTGTTCCTGTATTTTGGCGCTATCGTTCAATATGATTTTTGCTATATCCAATGTGGGATTCGTACCATAAATAGGACCATTAAAACCTTGTTTTACCAATCGAGGTAAATACCCTGTATGGTCCATATGGCCGTGTGTCAATAATACCAAATCAATTTCTGAAACTTCAACTGGTGGATATTCCCAGTTTTTAAGGCGCAATGCCTTCAATCCTTGAAACAGCCCACAGTCTATAAGTATCTTTCTATCTCCGGTATCCACCAGATATTTTGAGCCGGTTACCGTGCCTGCCGCTCCCAAAAAGTGAATGTTTATTTTATTGTTTTTCATTTTTATGGTATCTGTTTTAATGTCCACCACAGCAGGAAGGCGTGTTTCCTTTGTCTTGGTTTACTTTGCACAATTCCGCTATTTCATTATATAGATTACGGGAATCCGCTTTGATAAAAAGTGCCAATTTCTTTACGGATTTAGGTTCAAAGTGTACCATCTCCAATAATATTTCAAGGGCTTCCTCAAGAAGTTTTGGGTCATCTTCCAAGGCTTGATAAAAAGGCTCTAAATCGATTTGGTTCTGTTTTTGTATTTCATCTGTTTTCATCTGTATTTTTTTAGGATTTATAAATGTTTATTTAATTATTTTCACTATTATTATTTTAATGTGTTCTGCATAATTCTTCTGAATCTTCGAGAATGTCTTTATGTCTTGTTTTATCAATTCCTATCTGCTCCAATAACACAGGTTTTTCGTGAAGCTCTTTGCAGAGCACAATGCCTTCATCCAATAGCTTTGTTTTTTCAGCTTTGGTTAGGGTAGTTAATGCGGTTAAAGGGTGCAGTCCCAAGGTATCTATTCTGTCTTTTAAACCATTTCCCGTAGGGTAATCCCAACTTGTCAATAATAATTCTACACACTTGCCATATTGTATAGCGTCAGTTGTAAATCGTGTATTGGTGTAAACGCCTCCTTTATGAAGTTTAGCCTCGTGGCCTTTTTGGCGTTCCCATTGTTTTTCCACGTCCAAAAACCTTGAATGGATATATAAAGGAATTTTTACATTGCAAAACCGTCCTTGGGCGCTGTGGTATTTACATTCAATCATATAATGGGTATGGTCTTTTTGGGCTATAACATCCACTTCGTGCTGTACACAATTGCCCTGAACAATGACACCTACTTTTGTTTCAAAACCTTCTTCTTCCATTATTTTACCTACTAATTTTTCAAAGGGAAAACCTGAAGGTCCCAATTCCATCAATGCTTTTTTGAGTTTATACTTTGAAGCACTTACACGTGATTTACCTTTTAACATTTTAAAAGCCATTTTATAGATTTGCTTGGTGGTAATTCCGTCATATAATTGATTTTCTATTCGCTCAACTATTTGCTGAATCAATTCTTGACTTGCTTGGGAACGCCTCAAGGAATGCATGAGTTTTTCAACATCAAAGGGCGCAATGTCTCCAGAATGTTTTACTATGTTTATTGTTTTGCTCATTGTTTATATATGTATGGTCATTACAGGTAGCGTGGAATGATTGGTTACACCTTCGGCGATGCTTTTGGAAAATAGACTTAAAAACCCCATTTTACCGTGTGTTACCATGGCGATTAAATCTGTCGGCTGCTCTTTCATAAACGTATTTATTCCTGTTTCTACAGAGGGTTCATTATAAACCGCCATTGAGTAATTCTTTAATTCCGGGAACTTACTTAATAGCTGTTCTATTGGGTTTAAACCAAGTTCTATGTTGTTGAAACCTGCCTGGGTATTTATTCGTAATAAATGAATGCGGGCATGACATTTTTTTGCTATGGATATCACCTGTTTAAAAGCCTCGCTTATATCTTCCTTGAAATCTGAAACAAAAACAATGTTTTTGAACGGGAAGTTAACCTCTTCATCTTTCACTACAATTACGGGAGCATTTGCCTTTCTAACAATTTCTTCTACATTACTACCTGTAATCTCTCTGATGACACCTTTGGTGCCACTACTCCCAGTAATAATGAAATCGTGGTGAAAATGACCGGAATGCTCTAAAATATCTTTTTGTCCCGAATCAAACTGAAGAAAGGTGCGGCAAGTGAGGCCTTCACGCTCTGCTGTTTTTTCCAATTCTCGCAAAGCTGCTTTTGCTATTCCTATTTGCTTCAGTGTTTCGGGATATCTCTTCTCCTTTAGTTTATCCAGTTTGACCCAATCGACAGGGGTTTTCATTAAATGCAGAAAGTGTATTTCAGAATTATAAAGTTTGGCCATTTCTATCCCTAGCTGTGCGGCTTTGGTACAGTTTTCAGAAAAATTGGTGGGTATGAGTATGTTCTTCATTTTTTCTATATTTTAATTATCCAGGTTAATTAACTGTTACTTCATTTCCTGAAACTGTTCCTTTTTCAAAACAATCCAGATTATAAATGGTAGTTTCAGCAATATTGGTCAATGCGGTTTCGGTTAAAAAGGCCTGATGACTGGTTATCAATACATTGTTGAAAGTCATTAACCGTGCAATCACATCGTCCTGCAAAATATCTTCGGAATGGTCCTCAAAGAACAAGCCTTCCTCTTCCTCGTAAACATCAATCCCGAAATAGCCAATTTTTTTGGTCTTTAACCCTTCAATAACGGCTTTGGTATCTACCAATCCTCCGCGACTGGTATTGATGAGCATTACACCTTGTTTCATAAATGAAATATATTTGGCATTAATCAAATGTTTGGTGGAAGGAACTAAAGGTACGTGCAGGCTTATAATATCGGCTTGCTTGCAGATGGTTTCGCAATTGGTATAGCTTACGCCGTAAGAATTGATTAGATTTTTATCTTCTGTTACATCTTGGGCAAGTATTTTACAGCCAAAGCCGTGCAGTATTTTTATAAGGATGGCACCTATTTTTCCAGTTCCAATAACACCAACTGTTTTTCCGTTAAGGTCAAAACCCGTTAGGCCGTTCAATGAGAAATTCATATCTCGGACCCTATTGTGAGCCTTGATTAATTTTCGGTTCAATGCAAGTATCAGTGCCATGGTGTGTTCTGCTATGGCATAAGGGGAATAAGCGGGGACACGGGCTATTTTTATGCCCAGTGCAGCGGCTCTTTCAGTAGCTACGTTGTTATACCCTGCGGTACGAAGGGCAATGTACTTAACGCCCAATGCACTTAACTTTTCCAGTACTCCCGTTGAGGCATCATCACTTGTAAACAAACTGATAGCCTCTGAGCCCTGTGCCAAGGAAGCTGTGCTTTCCGTTAACCGCACCTCAAGTAGGTTAAGCTCATGCTTACCTTTATTTGCGGATACCAAATGGGGCTCTTCAAATTTATGTGTACTGAATAGGGTTGTTTTCATCTTATTTTTTTAATTTCCTAAAGATATTAATATATAGGCTATACCAACGACAACGACACTTCCAAAAATAAGCATTACCAGTTTTCCCGTTTTTTTGGAACCTTTGAAATAGGTAATGCCCAGTTTCACAATCATATTGCTTATGGTTGCTGTTATAATGACATTGGTTGCCAGCGCGAGTTTTTCTTCCAAAGACCCAAATTTTGCCATACTTATAGTTATCGCATCTGTATCTGCCAATCCTGCAATTAGTGCTGAATAATAAAGCCCACTTTCACCAAAAAACTGGTTTCCATAAAAAACGGCGAATAGGATAACCACATAAATACCACCAAACCCAAGGGCGTTAAGGATATTGAGTGGATTACCCAGATTGATAGCTGTCTTTGGGACATCTGTATTCTTTTTAATGAATACGAGCGCACTTATCAAACAGATGAGGGTAAGAATAGTAAATGGAACTACTAAATAAGAAAGTATGGCACTATTGAAAATATAGGCCAATACCGCAAGTCTGGGAAACATTATGGCCGAAGCTATAATGATACCCGCAGCATATTCTTTTGAAAGTTCTGGCGATTCCTTACTTCGTGAAGCATAGATCCAAGCTACTGCGGTACTTGATATCAATCCGCCCAAAATTGCAGTGAGCAAAATACCGCGCTTAGAACCTACATATTTTACAAGAAAGTAGCCGATGAAATTCAGAAAAGATACTATTACTATAATCGCTCCAATCTCAAAAGGGTTTAGCAAACCTTCTGGCCCATAGTCTTGATTTGGTAAGAAAGGTAAAATCAAAAGCGCAATAATTGAAAATTTAATAAAAGCAAAAAGCTCTTCTGAAGTAATATTCTTAATGAAGGTATTGAAGGTGGTTTTTAATGATAACAAAGTAACCACGACTACCGCGGTAGCAACAGCTTCTTTTTGCAAATGGTTTGCAACCATAACCCCCAAAACCAACGTAGTGAACAATGCCATATTGGTGGTAATACCAGTCATTAGATGTTTTTGAACAATCGAAAGATGACTTAAGGACAAAAACAAAAGAAATGCTGCAGCAATGATAATGACCAACCAAGGGGTGTAGGTTGTGGAAAGATTTCCCAATATAAAACCAATGATTGCCACAATTGGAAAGGTTCTTATCCCTGCAAAGCCTTGTTCTTCCTTCAGCTTGTCGTATTCACGTTCCAGCCCCAGAATAAGGCCAATGCCTAGGCTTATGAGTAGTCCGAGGATAAATGGGTTGATATTTTTAAAGGCTTCTGTCATTGTTTTAAACTTTTATATCTACAGGAAAAACCATTTTTAGAGATTTCCCTATACTAATTTCCACTTACAGTTTCATTTTGATGTATTGAGCTCTTCTTCCTTTTTTTTATTGCACCCAATTTATTCCAGGTTTTGATATTGGGTGGTATTATGGTTCGCTTTGTCCCTAATGGATATTGTTCAACAATAAGGCGAGCCATCAAATAGCAAATGCTGGATTCTGCACCTTGATTGATATTTATGTTCTCTTTTTCAAGACCATCATAGCAAGCACCATTAACGGGGTTGTACATAATTTGTTTAAGGTGGTTATTGCCCAAAAACCAACTAAATGCCGTATGGAGCTGTTTGGCATATTTCTTTTTATGGGTTACCTTGTAAAACAGGTCCAGTGAAAGAACGGTATAGGCAACCTCAATGGGTTGTTCGCCATGAAAGGTGCGTTTGTTCCTTTTATGGAACCACCCGTCATTGGATATGACTTTTATTTGGCCTTTCATGAAATATTGTGACAATAAAAAGTCAAAAGTAGTTTCAGCAACCTCCTTGTATTTCTTGTTTTTTGTAATGAGCCACGCATATAAAAGAGCTTCTGGTAATACACTATTGGCATAGGTTAGGTAATCTTCAAACCATTCCCATTTTTTATCATTGGTTATATTAAAAATACGCAAGAGCTCTTCGGCCAATGTTTCCGCTATTTTATTATATGGGATTTTGGGTTCATTTTCTTGATAATAATAAAGGCCTTTCAATACAAAACCAATGGCTCTTGGGGATTTAAAATCTACTACATTTTGTATGACGCTTTCAAAACAGTTTTCGGCTTTAGTTACTAAACTTTTAGGTAGGTTTTCTGTGTCAGACAATACATAGCCAAGTGCCCAAATAGCCCTGCCATTGGAATCTTCCAAATTCACTTCTGTATTTTGCTTGGTAAATTGCTCTTGGTAATCTACATAATTGTAGAACAATCCATCATCTTGTTGGCAAAACACGATGAAGTCCATATAAATGTCAATGAGCTGAAGGACTTTGTCCGCTCTGTTTTGTTTATAATACATAAGCATTGCTATTAATGCCCTTGCATTATCATCAAGCGTATAACCAAAAGACGTATCGGGCTCACTGAAATTTGAAAATTGAAGCATGCCAAAATAAGTGGTCATATCTTCAATATGGTCTGTTTTTATGGATGGTAAACTAAAATCCAAAGGGTCGTCATATTGCAAATAATCCTGAAAAATATCGGAATAGGATATGGCCACGTTTTCCCAGCTAAACGCCCGCATTTTAATAAAGGCATTTTTTCCCATTGAGGTTGCTATCTGGGGCTGTTGCAACAAACGGATAATAGCATTGCTTATTTCAGAAGGCGCTTCAAAATCATTCAATAAAATTCCAGTACTGGGATCAAGGCATTCTTTGGAATGGGGAATAGGAGTTGATATAACAGGATTCCCACAGCTCATGGCGTAGGCAAATGTACCACTAACGGCTTGGTTGGGGTCTTTTGATGAGAATAGGTAAATGTCTGATAAGGATAGGTATTCCAATAACTTGGTCAGTTCCAGATATTCGTTTATAAAAATGACATGGTCTTTAATACCTAAATCATCGACTATTGCCACTAGTGATTCTCTATATGTTTCGCCTTCGTTTTTGATTATTTCAGGATGGGTTTTACCTAAAACCAGATACATTGTGTTTGGGAATTTATGAATTACTTTTGGCAAGGCACGAAGTGCTGTTTCTATATTTTTATTCTCACTTAATAATCCAAAAGTAGAGAGCACATTTTTATTTTGAAAGCCATATTTGTTTTTTAGCCTTTGTTTTCCTTTCCATAGTACAATATGGGTGCCGTGAGGTATAATTGCTATTTTGTTCTTATCTACCTGATAATCCTTTTCTAGAATTTCTGCAGATTTGTTAGTCAGTACGATCAGTTTCTCGGTCAGGTCATCCAAAGCCTGCACTATTTTGGTACGTTTTTCATCAGGATTTGGTATAACCGTGTGAAATACACAGGAGATTGGAATGTTGAGCCGGAGAAGAAAGGCCACCAAATGACTGCCATATTCACCACCAAAAAGCCCAAATTCGTGTTGTACACAAACCATTCCAATATCGTCCCTTTCATTTAATTTATTGGCTACACTGAAATAAGATTCTATATCTTGGGAATCAATCTTGTAGGTTACTTCTTCTGGATAATCATTAGCGACACAGCACTCACTTTCCAGTGCGCAGACTTCTATTTCCATGGTAGAGCCAAAGCATCTTTTTAGGGATGTTATCAGGTCTTGTGTAAAAGTGGCAATCCCGCATTGACGTGGAGGGTATGAGCAAACGAATAAAATTTTATGTGTTTTCATTTTAAGTCTGTTTTTTTAATTCATTTAATAATTCCTGTAGGCTTACTTTGGCTACTGCTGTATGTTTGTCTGCCGCTCCGTAATAAATATAGAGGTCGTCTCCAAACAATGCAGTTCCTGTAGGGAAAACCACGTGGTTTACCACGCCTTCTTTTTCCCATTCCTGGGAAGGTGAAAACAGGGGTTGCTCTAAACGTGCAATTACTTTTCTCGGATTATTTATATCCAATAGGGCTGCAGCGGCGTGATAGGTTTTCCCAATAGTGGTCTCACAAACACCATGATAGATCAATAGCCAGCCTTCTTTGGTTTCTATGGGAGGACAGCCACCCCCTATGTAGTTTACTTCAAAGCCGTATTTTGGGTCTAAAATAATATGAGAGGTCAGGTCCTTTAAATAATCTTGCCAAAATTGGTCGGTCAAATCTTCCCAATTTTCAAAAAAAACAATCTGGATACCAGGCCAAATGCGATGTAGCATCACAAATTTCCCATTGATTTTTTTGGGAAACAATAGAACGTCTTTATCTTTTAAAAGCCTGTTTGCATGGTCAACAATCCCTAGTTCGGCAAAAAGGTTATAGTAATAATAGTATTTGGGATTGAGCTTTCCTTGATTGCAATGTTCCAAATGACATTTATAGTCTTTGTAATTTATCATGGGAGTAATAATGCCTTTTTTCTCAAAATGTTTTAGGTCTTTTGATGTGGCCAAGGCGCCCATGGCATTGATTCCGTCATAAGCGGTGTAGGTTAAATAATAGGTATCCTCAATTTTAACGATCCGGGCATCCTCAATCCCATGTTTTTCATAATCGAATTCAGGGGTTATGATAGGTTTTTTATGGTGCTCTATAAGCGTGTTTGGACCATTGGATTTGGCGTAGCCTATGGTTGAAAAATTACCATCTTTTACAGCTCTGTAAAATATATGGACTTGGCCATCTTCCTGATAAATCCCGGGATTTAGGACCCCATTGTTTTCAAAATCCAATTCGGTTGGACTTAATAATATGCCTTTTCTTTCAACTGTTACCATAATTGTAAATGTTTTAAAAATGAGTGATTGTATTCTTTTAATATTTTTCAGTAATCTATTTCAGCTTCCAGCACATCATGTTTACCATGTTTACACCATAAACACGAACAGTTTTTGTGCATGCACTGTTTATCTTTCAATCTGGGACGGAACCAAAGTTTTACAAAAGGCAATAAGATGCGGTTACCAATCCCATAGTGGGTGTGTTTTTTGACCATGATAGGGGTGAGGTCCTCTTTTTCTGAAACTATTTTCAGTACTTTTTTATACCCGTTGTTGCCCAATCTTGTGAACATCCATCGATTGATCAGTCCTATTTCCATTTTAGGCTGAATGTGTGTTTTACAAAGATCGGGATAGGAACTACCTTCTATAATACTTTGGGCTGCCAAATAACCGGAATGCATGGCATAGCGCATGCCAAAACCCCACAAAGCATCCTGAAATCCTGCATTTTCCCCTACATAATAAATCCGGTTGTCCTTGGTCAATGCTTTGTTGAAGAAGAAGTTGACATACCCACCAAATTCCTTGGGGTCGTTAATGTCAATATCCACGGTTTCATGAAGCCGCTTCAAGGCACGTTCAAAAAATTCCTGTGCATTTG
>TARA_R110002074_G_scaffold161480_10_pt1 | contig 11004 bp, 4 predicted proteins | sample TARA_R110002074 | Tara Oceans TARA_R110002074 (sample SAMEA4397215) | marine metagenome | biome: Polar Biome; feature: [MIX] marine epipelagic wind mixed layer (ENVO:01000061); material: water (ENVO:00002006), including particulate matter (ENVO:01000060) such as... | depth 10-100 m
TGTTGCAGATGGCATTATGTATTTAATGGCTCAAAGGTATAATGTGGAGTGTAGGTTTTGTTGAAGTGAAAGCTTCCCTTAAAATATTCTATTTTACATACGCGAGCTTTTTGAATTATCCTGTGGATGATTTTAAAAGTCGGCGGGGCGGTGCTGAAAGCATTATGTACTTGAAGACTCAAAGGTATAATGTGGAGTGTAGGTTTTGTTGAGGTGAAAGGTTCCTTTATAAATTCTATTTTACATAATATAAATTATAGTACAAAAAGATCATTTTGTAGCTTATAGGGGAATTCACGTTTGTAAGCTATAATTCTATATTATGTAAAATATCCCTCAAGCTCTGAGAATTGATTAAAACTGATAACAGGGTCATTAAACTTTTTTAAGCGGTGTCTGCGACGCATATTTTCATTTGTACCATAATTTGCCGTTATTTAAAATAGCCGCTGCCAAACCCTCGATTGCTTTTTAAAATCAAATTGCTCTGGCAATTTATTTTAAACACAATTTCCAGCCGCTTGCCAACGCCATTTAAAAGCTATCCTTTTAGATTCATTCAAAATTTTAGTATTTGAGGAAAACCCTGCAAGATTTTTTTCTACAGCATTCTCGTCAGCTTGCCGCAACAGCTAAAATTTTCTCTGCGAGCAAAATTCTTAGCCCTTGCTAACCTCTCGTCTTGATTGAAGCTTTTCTTTAGGTACTTATAACATTATGTCAAATAAGATTTCAACATGGTTACCAGTAAAGTTTTTACTTATCTTTTTTTCTTGATAAAAAAAGAAACAAAAAAATCAAGGCTTACAGGTAATTTTAGAAACAATGTACGACTCAGTCGCTATATTCTAGAAAGTATTCTAACCATTAAGACTGCTCTGTACTTATTGAAACATTAGACTAGTCAACAAACTGTATTGCGAGCCCTCTAGAATATGGCCGTTCCCCTCGCCTATTGTTTTACCAAAATTCTCTTAGGCCGTTTTACCGCCAGCAATTTTATACTAGACAACAATCCAATTTTAGGTTTTCAAATTAACAACCTTATAGTTAAAATCCTTTTCATTAATATAAGTGTCATAGTTGTTTTGAACGAATTTCAACTCTCTTTCAATTCTTTTATGTTGATAAAGAGTTTCTTTGCCCAAAGCTTTCTTAAGTCTTTCAAATCCTGATTTTGTTATTAATACTAACCAACCACTACCACTTTCCGAATGTAAGTTTCTACTATTATTATATTCTTCACCTGATTGCCAATGAATTGATTCAACCACCAATTCGTCATTTTGGTCCACCCATCTAAAATTGCCCTCAGAACTTAGCTTTAAATTCATAAATCTCGCTAAATCAGCGTTAAAAGCTAGCCAATTCCTTTTATGATTAAATGTCATTAACCAATTATAATAACATATACTACTTGTTGTATCTCCAAATTCATAATCCTTATAATAGCATTTATGTATACAAGTAAATATCAAATTTGATTCAACAGGACTGTCAAATACGTCTATGAACGATTGACGATTTTCACTTGTATGCCCATCTCCTTGACCTTTAATAACAGTTGTCTCAGCAAGTACAATAAAATCATTTGCTATTTCGAACTTGATTGTTTCATTTAAATATTCATCGGTTATTTCATGAGCCCATTTCTTATCAGCAGAAGGCGCATAATTATCATTTTTTAAAATTGATGCTATAAATTCAGGTTTTTTTTGAGGTTCTAATAAGTATGTCGATTCATCAAAGATGTTTGATATATATATAGCTAATTGTTTATCGATTTTTTTAAGCTCTACAAGCTCCTTTAAGACAATCATCATTCCGTTTATAACTGATTGACTTCTGGGTCTTAAATACGTGGTTCTAGCTCTAAACCTATTGTCAAACAAGTTTCTTAGTTCTTCTTCTGAGAGGAATTTATACCATTCAGGAATCATCATATCCTTAGAATGTTGCATTACTCTTGTAGCTAGATTAATTAATTCATAACCACTTTGTTCACTCAGTAACTCTAAATCACCTTTATATATCCAAACATATTCTAGGGGGTTTTCGGTTTCAGCCAAATAACCTCTTTTGTCAATCCTCTCAATTCTCTCTTGCTCACTCAGTATTAAGCCACTTCTAGCATCTAGTTTTAAAGTATATGTTAAGGATTCTTTTTTTGTTCTTAAATTATATAGGCCCTCTATTTTCACCCCTATTCTTTTAAGAACTCTTGTGGCTATTTCTTGAATATCAAACCTTTCATGATTAAGCATTTTAGTAATCTTATCTTTAAACTGAGCTAAGAATTCGATGTCAACTAAGCTTAACCCTGCGACAAGTTTAACGAAAGTATTGTAATACTCCTTTTCATAATTTTTTAACAATATTACTTTTATTAAGTCCTTGTTGTTTTGGAAGTTATCTAGTAATATTTCAGTTATAAAATCATCAAATCTACATGGTATTTCCATTAAAAAAATAATGGTTTGATAGAGTAACTCTTCTTTTGACAAATCACCATCTATTTCAGGTGTGCCGGATGTTATATAATGCGATTTTAGAAGTTGGGTTTTATAATTATGAATTTCACCATATACATCCTTAATTTTAACATCATCGGACATCAGTTTAAATACAGAATCATATTTACTAATTATGGATTCGTGGTCAATCTTATAATTTTCAGAAAAATCTTTTAATGCTTTATTTTGAACAAATTCTTTATCTTCAATTTTATGATATAAAGAGTATGCCCTTATCCTTAAACCATCATCATATACATCGTTCCAGCTCTTATGTGTAGATTGATTGAGCGCATCTTCTATTAGCTGTTTGGTAGTAGCAAAATCTCCTTTATCATAAAAAATTTCAGCAAGTTTAATCAAGTCAGTACTATCAAATTTTTTAACATCTAATATAGCTTTCAATTGAGCTTGACTTAAATTCTGTGATAGTTTTTCAACAACACTTATCCATCGAAAATAACCATGCTCCTTCTCATTACTTATAAATTCAATAAGTTGATTGTAATCTTTTATAGTTTCTATTGCTTCATCCTTTGAGTATGTTGTTCCATCCTTAAGAGATAAATATGAGCTGGTGTCTCGCTTATCTTGATGCTTTTTATCATTTAATCCGACATCTTTTAAATCAAAGCCATTATCAATAGAATAAATTCTAAGCTTAGCTAAATAGTCATTTCGATGTTCAAGAATTGAATAAACCTTTATATCATTAACTATTTTTATAATCTCTGATTTTGATAAATCAAGTTTTAATAAGCTATAAAAGAAATTATTTCTACTATGGTAGTTATTATCAAATGCAACTACTAATCTGATATATAAAGAAACAATAATTGTTCTCTTTTCGGGAAAAGCTTTGAGAAAGTACTCTAACAGAATTTCTATTCCATCATTCAACTCAACAAGACCTTCCATCAGTAAATACTTGAATATTTGAAATCCATTACCCTTATCAAGTGAATAAGCTAGAATTTCTTTTGCGGGAGTATGAGAACCTGAATTTACTTTTTGATAAATTGAATCTAATCTTTCTAAATAATATTTTAACTCATTAGAATCTACTTCTTCAAATTTACCTAACCAATCGACGATGTAATCAATTTGATGGTCTTTCTCTCCTCTAACATCAAGTGAGATTTCCATCAACTGATTTAAAATTGCTTTTCCTTCTTCACGTTTTCCTAATAGTGCCCACAGTTTAATTTGAAATATCCCTTTTTCAATTCTCTCCGTATTATACCCATCTTGAAAAATCAAATTATCAAGTCTTTCTAAATTTTCAATACACCAAGTATTGTTTTCACTACTCTCAATAACCCATTCAATTACTTCTTGTTGTTTACTTTCACTCCAATATCTGGCATTTTCTTTCCATTCTTTGGAAATTTCTGAAAGTATATTATTAAAAAACTCATTAGATACTTTTAAGGCCAACTTTAAAATAAGATTTATTATGTCGGATTTGTTTCCATGTATAGTATACTCATACGCCTTATCAGAGATATGGTTATGAAAGTAATTGAATATTTGCTTCAACCTATAAATGAAACTAATTGAAGCATCTTTTTTACCAATATGTATGTAAGCATATGATTTTCCTAATTCAGCATACTCATTGCAAAAGGCTTTTAAATATGCGCTTCTAAATTCTGGAACAAATTGAAGGGTATTGGCTTCAAAGTCTTTATATATTAGATAATAAAGTCTTGAATAGTTATAAGTATAATTAAAATCGCCTGAATGATGCATTGAGGAATCATTGACACCTCTATCTACTGGCGTTGTAATTTTTTCAAAAGCTAGTTTACCTTTTTCAATATTTTTATTAATGATTACTTCATATAATGCTAACCTATAATTGATAGAAGAATCGTCTGATATATCCCATTTCGATAACTCAGATTTACAATGGTTATAAAAATCATTTTCATTTGGCAAACTCCAAATAACTTCAAAACAGTAAAAAAACAATTCTTCCTTTGAAATTATCTTTTTAATCTTGTGGAAAAATTCTTCAAGACCTTCCCAATCTTTTTCTTCAATTCTTAACTCTAATATTTCATTTAAAGATTCAGATAGAACATCCCTACCTTCATCTGCTGGATACTCTTTAACAACTTCAAAATATTTTAGCTTTTCAATTATTTCATCAAGAGAATTAAATAAACTTGAAGCTTTTGCCCATACTTTTATTAACTCAATTTCATCTATTTGATAAATTGAATCTCTTGATATTTTTCTAGCAGAAACTTGTTGAATGTTGTTTAGTATAAAAGTAGGTTCTGCTTTTCTAAAAATCTCTATTGCTAATTCTTTATAACCTTTTTTATATAACAGTAAAACATAATCTAATGCAACTTCTTTGTCAACAAATAACTCTACATTATTATATATAAAAGAGTTTGCTAAATCTATCATTGATAGTTGATGATAGCTTTCATAGTAAGTACTTGGTGTAAAGTTGTTGATTCTTTGCCTAAGTTCGTATTCTGATAAAGAACAAATAAGTAGAGATTGAATGTTTTTTGTTAGGCCACTAGATTGAGCTACAAGATTAATATCATCTTTTATATATTCAGCATTTCTATACGCAAACCATTGTTCTCTAAAGTATTCCTGAGAAATTAGATTAGTAATTAGACTATGCTTTTCTGCTTGAAATAAATGATATATTATATTCCACTTATACTCATCATTAATATCCTTTACACCATCATATATTTTTAAATGAAAATCAATATTTAATTTGTTGTCAAATTCATCGGTAAAAATATCCTTAGAAGTTTCCTCGACAAGAAATTCTTTAAAACTATTATGAAAAAATTGCCAGATATTCCCTTTTTTATAAAAGTAATGTTCAGACATTTTCTTTGCATCTTCTGATTCCCTTCTGGTAAAAGAGAAATTAGACAAAAGCTTAATGTCTATATAAGAATATCTGAATCTTGACAAAATAGCAAGTAGTTCGATAAACTTTGCATTGGCTTTAATACTGTTCCAAAAAACTCGATACTCATCATAAATATCACCACTAAAAATTTTGGCATTGATAATATCTGCAAACTTATCAAACCCTTTGCTCAGAATTTCTTCTATTGTATATCTTAGAAATAATGGATGACCCTTAGAATTTGAATAAAGCTTCTCTAATTGATTTTGGTTAAGAGTTATATCATATGATTTTGCAAGATTATCTACTTGTTCTTCAGATAAAGGGTTGATTGTAATTACCCTATCATTATCTAATAAATCAAGCTTAACCCTTTGAGGGAGGTCATCTAATCTTTCTATAGTTCTTGTTCCAAGAATAAAATAAATATTTTTAGGAATTTGGTTAGGTAAAGGTAGAATGGATATTAAACTTTTATTTATGTTTTGTTCCCTTTCTATATGGTCTAATCCATCTATCAGAATGAATGTTTTTGCGCCACTCCAAGAAATTTTTTCAAGCTCTTCCCTAAAGTGTTTTTGAAGGTCTTCGATATCGTTTGAGGGCAATCTATCTTGTAAGGAGACACCCTTCTCCCTTATTTGAATTAATAAATCTTTTAAAAAGAGTTTTGCTTCACCTCGAAAGCCAGAACTATAATTCATGTCTTTATTGACGTAAGCGTAATATTTAAGAATTCTGTGATTCGAGCTACTAATCCATTTTGTCAGCAAGGTCGATTTTCCAGAACCAGCATTTCCAATTAAGGCAATATAACCTCTATCATTAGTTTCAGTTAAGCCATTTAAATCGCCAAGGGTTTCATTTATTGGTTGATAATGTAATTCATCGATAAAAAATGAATGTCTAAAATGAGTTTCATACCTATAGCCTAGGCCAAATTCAGTAAGTATTTTCTCTTTGGTTAATTTTACATTCCCTTTCTGCCCTACAATTTCAAATATTGATTTAGCAATTTTATCAATATCTATCTTTCTTTTATTCCAAGTATAACTATCAAAAATTTGATTCCCACTTGTATCGTAATCAAAAACGAATTCAAAATCTTCAATGAATTGAATTAAGTCATGGTCTTCTGCATTCGTGATAGTCTTTAGCTCTTCAAAAACTGGTTTCCATGCTAGAGGAATACTATCGAGAGTGTAATTACCAAATTTTATTTTATCCCAAAAATTCGAAATAAATTTTTTAAATGAAGGCTTAGGATATCCTTTGTAAGAAACTATTCTATCATCCTCCGAAGGACTTTGTGATGTTACTAGTTTAGCATCAATTTTAAGATTCGGGTATTGGTTTTTTAGTTTTTCCCAGCCTTTAAATGAACCCTCTAAAATGCCTTCAGTATCTGAAGAAGTGAATGACAAAAACGAAAATTTTGAAGAAGAGATGTTTTTAACTTGATAAGCAACTACTCTATCATCCAATCCTATTAAAACATCATCCAGTTTACCTGCATCACTACTAGCAAGTTCAATCCATTCAATTTTATTATTTAATAGATTATCATAAATATTTGTGGCAAAGACTGCATATTGCTTTAAATAGCCAGAAATTGCAGCAACTTCGCCTGAATTACTATTACTCATATTTCATTTCATATTTGAAGTACTTAGAAATTAAATATATGAGTTTTTAACAAGTAATCAATTACGAAAACTGAAAATGGTTTTGGGATATTGTAGTAAAATAGAATTCCATACACAAATTATACTCCCGAAGAATAGTCAGTCAAATAAAAAGTAAGATATTGTTTATTTGTTGGCTATGCTTTCAGCTTCTAAAATTGATTTTAATATATGATACCTCGCCTCAGCACGTTGTTTTATATTTATATATTCTTTAGTTGATTTACTCCAATTTTGAAATAATAAATATTTAGCTTTTAAAGCACTTGGAGTTTGACAACCAGTAAGAAAAATTAGTTGTATGTGCGTATTTTGCTCCCAAACATATAAACCAAAATCATCTATCATAACGCTTAAATCTGGAAAACCAATAAGATTTTTAGCTTGTATTTCAGTTGCATTACCATAAACTCCAATAAAGTGTATTGGTCCAAACATTTCCTTTCCTTTTTTGGTTACAGAGATAAGTTCGTGGTCCTTAAGGAATGGTCTGCCCATAAATGCTTTAGCATCAGAAACAGACATATTATCTGGTACGCAAGATATTTTGTTCGTAAATTTTTTAAAGTCAATATCTGATTTGACTAAATTATCCAAAATGTCAATTGTCAATCCATTCCTTTCGCTATATTTCATTTTCTTCCAATCTCGAGAAGTTTTACCTTTTGTAGATAAATTATAGTAGAGGTTTGCTATTTTTATTCTTTCAGATAAATGTTTGAAAATTATCTTTTTAATAGAATTCAATAGTGTTACCCTATATCCTTTTAAGTCTTGTTTTGATGCAGATAACTTCAAAGGATTAGTAAACTTATTTTCTTGAGTTAAATATTCCTTGAAGATTTTATTTCTATTACCCTCTTCCTTATCCATTGGGGTAATCTTGTAATATTTGGAAACATCGATTACAGCCGTTTTCTTTTCAGAAATATTCATTGCTGTGTCAAGTTCAGAATGACAAATTCCGAAATCAATTCCCGGCGGTGCCCAACCAGAAGAGCCATTTACAATGGCAATACAAAAGTCTGAATCTCGAACTTCTTGAAGACAAGTATTGTAACTATCCAAAGAAGTATCTGCGGCAAAATCTTCATTAATTCTAATGTCAAATAATTTTTGACCTAGCATTTCTTCTTTTTCCAATTCCTCTTTTAAATAAAGTCTCGTCTCTGTCATTGTTTCAAGTTCAACACCATTAATGTTTAACTTATCATTGTTTCTACTAGATATGAATATTTTTATTTTCATAGTTACCTTATTCGTTTTTACTTGCCTTAAATGCCCTTAGAGATACTAAAAATGAAGTAATACTTGTCTGAAGTAAGCATTTTAGAGTTAAGAAATATATTAAATTTTAACAAGAAACAAATTACAGTTTTTCGAAATCGATTAGATATGTAGTAAAATTCCATTCCACACACATTACACTCCCCTCCTACCGTCGGCTCATATAATAAGTGTTTCATTACCTTTTTTGAAGAAAGTTTTAGAAAGAAAAAAATCAAAGAAGATGGTAACAACTTTCGCTTTTAATCAAAGCTCAAGTTACATAACGCAAGACATTATAGAACATTTATAGCAAATATGTGAATAGCGCATTTCAGCGCTATTTTATATAGATACGTTATAATCCCTGTAGAAAATTATTATACGGCTCATTCGCTATATTTTATGAAACATTGGAACTTATTAAGAATGCTTTGAAATCCTTTGTATAATTTAAACTCTTAAGAAACTGTATTACTAAACCTCTAAAATATGGACGCTCATTTCTCCTATTGTTTTAGCCAAAATTTTATGAGGTCGCTTTATGCTTCTTTAATAAGATTGGTAATATCTTTTATAGCTTTTTGAATTTCATTCACACTTCCATAAATTTTTTCCATATCTAGACTATTTAGAAAACCTTCAACTCTACTTCCCTTTTGATAGTGATTATCATATCTATGAAATAATGCAGAAAGATGATTGTTGTTTACAGACTCAGTATTTGGGTATGCATTCATCTTTCGTTTAGATTTTGGAACTTTTAAAAACTTATAAATACCTTCTAAGTCGTAAAATAACCAACTTTCTAAATCTTGAGTAGCGATTATTTCATTTATGGAGGCAACTCTTGAATTCTTACAATCAACAAATTCTTTAACTAAATCTGATTTATCTAGTAAAGGAGTACAACTTCTTATTCCTTCTCTATCATATGCAACATAAACATGTATATTATTACAATCATCAAACTTTGAGTTTTTTAAATAGGTGACTATTTTACTTCTAACTTTATTATTTAAGCCATAAACTCCTTTTAAATTAGAAGGACTAATTCTTATTTTTCGTTTTGGAAGCTTATCAAAAAATATTTTGTAAAATTCACCTTCCGTTTCTCCTTCGAATAAAAACAAAATTGAATTTGTGTTTTTAGATTTAGCCATTAGAATTCAAAATTTTCTTCCTCTAAGGGGTTATTAAAAAAAAGTTCATCACTAAAATTCACATGACTTTGTCTTAGCCTTGTTTTAAGCTCTTTTTGACTTTTAACATTAAAAAGTTGACTATATCCCATTTCATTAACAGAACTTATAATTACTTCATTAATCTTAGATTTATTAAGTAAAGCTATTGAGTGTGACGAAATTATAAACTGTTTAGTAATTGAGAAACTTTTTAAAAAAGCTAATAAATCTAATAAGGCTTTTGGATGAGTAGAATTTTCAGGCTCTTCAATGAAAATTAAATCTTCATCACTTGATAAAACTTTAGTAATTAGCGCTACGATTAATATTGAACCATCAGAAAGTTGAGTTAATTCTTTACTATCTCCCATATGCCAGAATGACAAAAACTTAAAAACTTCTTCATTTGGTTTGACTTCATCGGCTGAAACTATTTTTAATGTTTCTTTTGAAATTCTCATAACACTTACACTAGATATGTTTAGTGTGTTTTTAAGTGCCATATTAAAAATATTCCAGTTTTTTTTATTTTCCTCTAAAGCCATAATTTCTTTTTCCAAATTAAAAGAAACAGTTCTTCCATTAAACTCACCAATCCTTTCAGAATTTTTAGATTTTGCGAGTTCAGTATGTGAAAAATAAAAGATAGGAGATTTTACAAGTTCGTTAAGACTAGAAATAGCATCCATATATTCTTCATTATCAGTTATGCCTGAAATAAGTTTAAGAATTCTGATGACACTAAAAGAATCAGGCACAGTTTCTAAAACTGATGTTTTAGAAAACTCTGAACCATACTTGACTTCATTATTTACTCTTGTAAAAATATTACTGGCTTTCCCAGGTTTAGATGGATCTTTAACATCCAAATATTCTTTAGAAATTTTATACTTTACATTATATTTAATACTTGACCAATCAATTTTAAGTCCATAACTGAAAATTCTATTTGTTGTGGAATTTGAGATTTTTAGTCTGAATTCAGTAGAACCTTTGTTAGCCTTATTATAAACAGCTCTATATTTTTCCCTTGGAGCTATCTCACCAAAATGTGTTGATGAAAAACCTTTATCAAAAGTTTCTTTCAATTCATCAGAAGATGAATTAATTAAATTGTCTAAAAAAGAAATTGATTGAATAAAATTTGATTTCCCTGAATTGTTTGGTCCAATAATTACGTTAACACTATCGAAAGTCAAATTTGCTTCCGTTATGTTCTTATATCCAGTTAGCTGGAATTCTTCTAATTTTATCATTTGGGTTAAAAAAAGGCTGTATTAGTGATTTATTACGCTAATATAAATATATTTTACTCTAATTATACTTAAAAATAACTTAATTATTTTAATTAATTATAAAATTTTCAATTAATTTATATTTAGGATTTTTCTTAAAAATATCATTCCACACACATTATACTTCCCTCCTACGTCGTCGCATAAAAAGTGTTCCATTAACATTGC